>Ga0180009_10001283_pt1 | contig 31182 bp, 26 predicted proteins | sample OS_PC_MetaG_FD_123537 | JGI IMG/M metagenome (GOLD analysis project Ga0180009, IMG submission 123537) | Groundwater microbial communities from the Aspo Hard Rock Laboratory (HRL) deep subsurface site, Sweden - OS_PC_MetaG | ecosystem: Environmental > Aquatic > Deep subsurface > Groundwater...
CCATCCAGGTGTCCTTAGTGGGAGGCATCTACCGGAAGGAAGAAATCGAATTGATCGAACAACTTAAAAGGACAAAAATCCGCCTCATTCTTTACAAACAGCTGAGGGGAGAAAACCTTGAACGGATTTTTCGATCGGCTCATATCGCCATCAGTGCCCTGGCCGCATTCCGGGATGGCCTGAAAGAAGCATGCCCTCTAAAAACCAGGGAATATATCGCCCGGGGTATCCCTTTTGTCTACTCATATGACGACACAGATCTTGTTGACGAGCCGGATTTCTGTCTGAAAATCCCTCCGGATGATAAATCCACCGATATCGAGGCAATCATCAGGTTTGCAGAGAAGGTCTCTCGTAAGGGAGACATCTCAGATAAGATGAGGGAATATGCGGAAAAAAAACTCAACTGGAAAGAAAAGCTGACCCAGATGGTCGAGTTCGTACACTCCACCCTTTCGTGAATGGTCAATCTAAAATATAGGTCGAATCCCAGCCTAAATTATGGGTTTTGGCGTCTTTGTACCAGACACGAAGATAGCCCTCATCATCAATCTCGGCTGATTCCGGCATCTTCCAGTCGGGATTCCATTTCATTCTGTCCTCATAGCGGTAACGGCTCTGCAGGAGGATCATATCCCCCTTTCGATCGAGAAAAACGCCTTCATAAAAGGTGATTTTGCCGATATCTGTCATGGCAGTATACATCGGTTTACTCCGTCCAGAGATGTACCCGCTTGTCACTAGAGATTTGATCAGGTCCAATCCCTCCTCGACCGTAGTGCGGTGATGTTCCATTCCGTGGAGGGGCACACAATGGAAGAGATAATGTGGTTCGATCCCGATTTTCCTCATGCCGTTATACAGCCGAACCAGAGGTTCGAGGGAATCATTGACACCTTTCAGCAGCACCTGCTGATTATAGATCCGTTCGGCATAATCCATCAGCTTCCGGTAGGCTTCCACACTCTCCGGAAAAAGCTCGATTGGGCTGTTGATCTGGGTGCCGAATTCCAGGCGGATCCCCTTTCTGGGACGGAGAGCATGGGCAAGTTTTTCACTGAAAACACTTTGAGGATCCTGGACGGGAAGCCGGGTTCCGATTCGAATCACATCGATATTGCCGGCGAACTTTTCGATGGAGTCCAAAGCGAGTCCAAGAAGTTCAGGAACGATCAGCGGATCTCCCCCGGTGATCAAAAGCTCGTTTAATTCGTCCCGGCATTTATCGGATCCGAAATAGCGGGCGGCATTTTCGACGTCATCCTTTTTTAAAGTGAAGGGATCATAGTTCGCACGAAGACACCACCGGCACCGGGCCTTGCAGGCCGTTGTCAGCTCAAATACGGCGCATTGTTTATAGAGTCGTTCAACCCCCTTGAGGACATGACCGGCATCTTCGGCTGATAAATCAGCCTCGTAGTGTCTTCTTCGTTCCGATTTATAATCCACTTCTGTCTCTCTGCTGTCAAAAAGATACTGTTTGGCAAGAGAGGTGTATTCATAGGAATCACTTCCGAACTCACTTTTTAACTCAGACAATTTCTTCTTTAAGAAACTCGATATCTGTTCTGTGGCGACTTTTGACACGTTCTTCTCCGATATTTTTATCTCTTTTTAATCTCTTTGGCGGGATTACCGGCCCATGTTGATTTTTCTGGAACATCCCTGATGACAACGGAACCGAGCCCGATTTTGACATTATCATTGACCCTGACTTTTTCCTTGATGGTCGAGTTCGGGGCGATCCAGCACCGTTTGCCAACGAAAGCCCCTCCGCAGATGATGGACCCGGCCATGATAAGCGAATTGTCGTCAATCGTGGAATTATGGCCGATCTGAACAAGATCATCGATCTTGACATTATCTGCGATGATCGTTTTTGCGATCGTTGCTCTTTCCACTGTGCTGCAAGATCCGATAAAGACGTTATTCCCGATCTCCACACTTCCGATGTGTGGAAAATGCTGCGGAATACCGAAATGGCTATACTCAAAGCCGAATCCATCTTCTCCGATGACGGCATTTGATTTAATAACACATCCGTTGCCGATTTTGACTTTTCCTATAATGACAACATTGTTCCCGATCCTCCCCCCATCCCCGATGACAACCTGAGGCCCGATCACGGAAAAAGCGCCAATGGATAAATCCTTTCCCAGAGTCGCCTCGGGATGGATTCGGGCTGACTTATCCATCTGAATATCTTCTTTTTCAGCAAAAAAGTGTTCGATCACTCGCAAAAAATCAAGACGCGGATTGTCGGAAACGATATAGGATGCCCGAATTTTATCCATATACTCTTCATTACAGATAATCAAGGAGAGTGGATTTTTGTTGATTTCGGCCGCATATTCCACCTTATACTGCCTGGCAAAAGTGAGGGTGTTGGATTCGACCTGGTCGATGGGGCAAACGGAGAGAACCTCCAGATCTTCTCCAAAAAGCTTGGCCCCTAAAAATCCCGCGATGTCCGATGCCATAATCCTATTTTTTTTCATTGGTCCATTCTCCGTTTAATCATCAAAATAATGAATTCGCCTGGCTTTTCCTTCGCTTCTCTCGATGTGCCCAAATGGAACAAGCTCCACATCGGCATGAATGTTCAACCTGGTTTTGATATCCTTCTCCAGGGTATTGATAATGTCCCCGCGATTGGAGTCCTTCGCGAATTCGATAAGAAGGCGGATTCGGTCATAGGGAGGTTTTTCAGCAAGGAGAATCTGAAATTCTCCGCTTAAATCATCGGGATAGCGTGAAATCAGTTCCCCGAATGCTGAGGGAAAGACATTGATGCCCTTGATGACGATCATTTCGTCGCTCCGCCCCAGGACACGGAACTTGAAGCTCGTTCGTCCGCATGCGCAGGGAGATACATCCACTATTTCTACAAGATCATGAGAGCGGAAGCGGAGGAGTGGCTGAGCCTCCTTCACCAGGCTAGTATAGACAATCTCTCCCACGGCTCCTTTTCGCCATTCCATCACTTTGAGGGTATTCGGATCGATCAATTCCGGCAGAATGAGATTCTGGGCATGGAAATGAAGGCCATCTCTTTTTTCGCATTCGGATCCGAAGGCGGAGAGGACGTCGGAAACGCCGAAATTGGCATCGACGGCTTTCATTCCCCATTTCTCTTCAATGGAATTTCTAAAAAAGTCATTCTGAATCCCGGGCTCACCTCCGAAAAATCCCTTTCTGATGTTTAAATCGCGAGGTTTCAGCTGATATTCCTCCCAGAGGACCTTTTCGATCTTGGACAGATAGGAGGGCGTGCATGAGATCGCCGTCGGGTGGATATTCAGAAAAAGTTCGATCAGGGCCTTCGTGTTCCCCACGCCGAAGGGAATCACAGCGGCTCCGGTTCTTTCAAGAGAAAGATGATCGGTCAGGCCGCCGATCCATAACTGATAATTCAAGCAGTGGACAACCACATCATCCGGCCGGACGCCCGCACACCAGAACATGCGGGCCCCCGCCTCCAGGGTCACATCGATATCCTTCTCCGTCAGCAGGATGAGATAAGGATTTCCCGAATATCCTGATGTCCTGTGGACCCGGCGCACCCGGTCGATGGGAACGCTGAGGGTGGTCCCGAAGGGAGGATGGTCGCGTTGATCCTGAAGTGTCTCGCTTTTTTCCGTAAACGGAAGCTGGTCAAGCCTGACCTGTCCGGAATCGGCGTCTTCCCTTTTGATTCCCGCCTGACTGAATTTGTTTCTGTAAAAAGGGCTGAACATAAAACAGAACTTGAGCTGCTCCACAAATAGACGAAAATCCTCGCAGCGAACCTCATCTGCGGGCCGCCGTTCAATCTCGTTCCAGAGAACTTTATATTCCGATCTCAATAGAGGACCCATCTGATGATTTCAAAGACTTCACAATAATGCTGTCCGATCTGGGTTCCGCGCACCAGAGCCAGGCTTCGAATAAATTCCTCGGAGGTATAAAAACGGTCCTTTTGGGTTTCATAGCACTTAAGAGCCTCAATCTTTTTCCCGATATCTGCTTCCTCAAGGAGAACAAAGGCCTGAGTGGGAAAGGTCAGATTGTTCCACGGAACTTCATACCCAAGGAGGGTTTTATCCTTGAACGCTCTGAAACCCTCCTCAAAGATGGTTTGATGGTCCTGGTGGGTATCGAACGAGGAGGGAAGAAAAACAACATCGGGGTTGACTCTCCGCTTCAGCAAAATCATAAAGTCGAGAATGGACTGCCGGTGAAGAGGAAATTCACGAACAGGATATGAATGCACTTCATAGTGGTCTTCATCCACGGAGAAGATTTTCATAGCCCGGGCCAGTTCCTTTTTGAGCTGGTCCCTCGGATACTCCTCGGGAACGGATTTTTCCGCATCGGAGAATGCGATATAATAGACTCGGTTATTCTCTCTTTTAAATCGGGCGATGGATCCTCCGCATCCGAATTCGCCGTCATCCGTATGAGGGGCAAGTACCAGAACCGTCTTGTTGTTTATATCCATAAATTCCATCTCATATGGGAAAATTCCCAATGATTATAAAAAAAAATATTATATCACAACCATTCATTTTAACAACACGGGATCTCAGTCCATGAAGTTGACCTGATAACAAGTTGCTTTACAGAATAACTTCACTTTGGTAATTTACTCAATGGAGTTAATTTATCCTGCATCGATATATTTAAGCATGAATATTTCTTTATCCTCTTTTTTGCAAAAACAGCAGAGGGCGCAGACGAAAGCCCGCCATGAATATTTTAATGTTTTTAAAAAATCGAAGGCTGAGTTACAGCAGTATATGAAGCTTCCTGAAGAAAAGTGGAAGATTTTGGATTTTGGCTGCGGGTATTATTACCCTCAGGTCCTATTTTTCAGCAGAGAAGGATTTGATATTCAGGGAGTAGATATCATTTCTGATTTTTATCGTCAGGAATTGTCTCAAAGTACAAATATTCCCCTCGGTTGTGTTAGACGACTCAAAAAAAGGATTAATTGGAAAATTTATGATTGGAGCATGCTCAGAATCTATTTTCAATGTATCGAATCATTGAGTGGAATCAGGGAGAAAGATTTTAATTATCGAGTCCACTCGTATGATGGAACTACACTTCCTTTTCGCGATGGAGAATTTAACGTCATCATCTCCAATTCCGTGCTTGAATCTGTTAAAGACGTTCAGAATACAGCATCAGAATTGCGGAGGGTGATACAAAAAGGTGGAGTGATCAATCTATCGTGGAAAAATTTTTATTCTTTTTCTGGCAATATTCGTAGTTTTAAAACAAATAAACGTAATCCTTGGGGACATCTCCGCGGCGAATTGAATGACGGGATAAATTTAAATCGCATGCGGCCTGAAAAAGTGAGAGAAATATTTTCGCGTTACTTCAAGTCGAACAATTTATATTACAGAGATATCAATCATTTTATTGTTCCGATGGAGACCGATATTGAATTCTCTTTATGTACGGAAAATCCACATTTGTTTGAATGGGAAATGAAAAAAACCCTTTTCTCCAATCGTAAAGAATTGCTTGAAAAATATCCGGAAAATCTGCTTTTAAGCCGCGGTTTCAAACTGATAGGCCAAGCTTGATCCTTGATGTTTTGACTCTATCCTAATGATCAACAAAAAAAAATCTTTTTTAAGGATGATAATTCTTATCATTCTTGCTTTCAGTGTGTGTCTCATCCTTTTCAAGACTGTTCTCAAGGAGAGGAGAAACACTCTGAACTCTACTTTGAAGGAGATGTCCAGGGAGGATAAGATGTTGTCCGGCTCAGATCCGGGCCGCTATAAAAACCTCATTGATATGTTTGATGAAAAATGGGACCGTTTCTACAATGATCCGAAAAATAACTTCGATCAAGGATTTTATTTAATATCTGCCCCGAACGTACCCGTTTATCCTGTCGAAAATAATGAAATCGATTATCTGCCCGATGACGGCTTCTGGTCTCGTGAGCCCTTTCGAGGATATTATTTGCTTATTCCCTCCCATCTCAAATATATCTATTTATACGAAGAAAAAACAAAAAAATCCTCAAGAAAGATAAAAGTTGGTGAGGAGATACCCGGTATAGAGCATTACTATCCGGCATCCATTCAAAAAACGCATCTTGAGTTCAAATGGGGGAGTCTTAAACCTAATTATAAAATGGCACGTGCATTTATAGACATGTATAGGATCACCCAGGAACAAAAGTACCTTAATCCGGCTCGAAAAATTCTTCTCTACATCGCGGATCGAGTAGGGGAGGACGGATTGTATCGGATGCCATTTCCGGAAACTCCCTTAAAGTACCGTGCAATTTATCAGAGCTATATTTTACAACTCCTCTATGAATACAATCGTTATAGCGAAAATGCAAATGACCAATTAGTCCAATTGATGGATAAAATGGGGAGAGCCTTCGTTTTTTCGGATGAAGGGACTCTGGATCATTGGTTAGAGGCCACGATCGGTCAAGTGATCATCCAAAGTTTGGGCATTAAGGAGATGGATCAAATCCAACTGAAGAACGATCTTGACAATCTTTTTGCTACAATCGTGCGTTTTGACGGAAAAATTCCCTTCTGTCTCATCCCTTGCAATCCACCGAAGTTTCGGCCAAATTATCAAAATTATAACGCGATGTTGTTTGCGGTACTGCAGGCAAAATATCTACAGAAAAGCATCGGTCTCAATCAATATTTCCCCCAAATATTCGAGGAAGCAAAGAAAAACGGCGATGCGCGACTTTTTAGAGCTCTTTATTACATCAAATTCTACTCTGATTTTGATGATGCTGAATTTGTCCATAAAAGAGAAGAACACATACACCAGGATAATCGTTTTGATGAAATCCCGATTCTTATAAAATATAAAATATTAGAAGACAGCGAAAGATAAATCCCCTCTGAGAAAGGGATTTCTTTATTTATTCCCAGATATTTGGTATAAGAAGACGAATTATTTGATATCGATACTGTGATGTTTGAACACAGAAATAATGAGAATAGCAAGTATTGTAGGAGCCAGGCCCCAATTCATTAAATTGGCTCCTCTTGTCCGCATATTATCTCATGCCGAAAAAAGCGGAAAGGGACTTTCCCTCCAACATCTAATCATTCATACCGGTCAGCATTATGATTATTTAATGGATAAAGTGTTTTTTTGTCAACTCGGACTTCCTGATCCGACTTTTAATCTTGAGGTAGGATCCGGATCCCATGTCCACCAGCTAAGCGAAATGATGAAAAAACTGGATCCGGTCTTAACACAATTACGGCCTGATGTCGTCATTGTTTATGGAGATACGAATTCGACTCTGGCCGGAGCTTTGGTCGCGTCCAAGCATAATTTTCCGACTGTGCATGTCGAGGCCGGGCTGCGGAGCTTTAATCGATATATGCCGGAGGAAATCAATCGAATTCTGACCGATCACTGCACCGATATCCTGCTAGTTCCTACAGATAGGGCCCTTCACAATCTACGAAATGAAGGAATTTCCAATACATTGCCGGATAAAGGCGTGTTACCTCGCAGCTATCATTGGAATTCACAACATCATGTGACATATCCCATCGGCATCAATACCGGTGATATCATGTATGATGCCGTCTTACTAGCACTTCAGAGGGTGGAAAACGAATCCAATTTATGTAAGAAGTTGGGTTTGGTACCCAAAGGATATTACCTGGCCACTCTGCACCGAGCTGAAAACACGGATGATTCAGAGCGGCTGCAATCCATTTGGGAAGCGCTGGATGTATTGAGTGCCAGAATGCCAGTGATATTTCCCCTCCATCCCCGCACAAAAAAGGCCTTGTCTCGAATAGATTTAAAGAATACAGGAAAATCAATCCGAATCATCGATCCGGTAGGCTATTTTGATATGTTATCACTTCAGAAAGGAGCGTATAAGATATTAACCGATTCTGGGGGAATGCAGAAGGAAGCGTATTACCTTAAAGTTCCATGTATCACGATGAGAGATGAAACGGAATGGATGGAAACGATACATGCGGGCTGCAATATTCTGGCAGGAGCTGAAAAAAAAAAGATTCTTGATTTCGCAGGGGACGGATTCGAGCCTTCGATAAATTGTTTTTCACATAATCTGTTTGGTGATGGAAATACGGCCGAGAGGATTTATGAAATTCTGACCCATATGATATAATATCGGGGATAATTGGGGAGAAGCCGGTTTTTCGGGATAAAAAATTGAAAAAAAAGAAACTAGTTATTATTTTACCTGCATTAAACGAGGAAAAAACGATTGGTGAGGTGCTGGGGAGCATTCCTTCAATCATACACGGGATTGACATGATTGAGACTCTTGTTATCGATGATGGGTCAACCGATCAAACAAGGAATGTTGCTGAAGCTGCGGGCGCTTCGGTGAGTGGATTCCCGTGCCATCAGGGACTTGGCCTTGTTTTTCGGAAAGGTATCGAGCTGGCTTTGGAAAAACAGGCTGATATCATCGTTAACATCGATGCTGACGGACAATTTAATGCGGAAGACATCCCCAAATTAGTGGCGCCTATTGTTGAAGGGCGGGCTGATTTTGTCACAGCATCTAGGTTTCTTTCCCGGAAAAACAGACCAAAGATGCCAATGATCAAATTTATTGGAAATAAACTGATGTCTTTGATCGTCAGTTGGATTGTCGGCTCCAGGTTTTTTGATGTTTCCTGCGGTTTCCGTGCGTATTCCAGAGATGCGGCTTTACGTCTGAATTTGTTTGGACATTACACCTATACTCAGGAGTCATTCATTGATTTGGCTTACAAAGGAATGTCTATTTTAGAAGTGCCCGTTTCTGTTAGAGGCGAAAGAGAGCATGGGAAATCTAAAGTTGCTTCTAACCTTTTCAAGTACGGTTACCATACCATGAAGATAATCATCATGGCCTTTAGAGACTATAAGCCCCTACGCTTGATGAGTTTTTTCAGCTTCATTTCTATTCTTATTAGCATAAGTATGGGTTTCTTTTTTCTCCAATACTACATAAGAACAGGATCCTTCCGGCCACACACGTGGGCGGCTGTAGGGTCCGGGACCATGATGCTTCTCAGCCTATTTATTTTGGCTGTGGGTGTTATCATGGAAATGTTCAGTCGTATGCGCCTGAACCAGGAGAAAATTCTTTATTTTATAAAAAAGGATTTTTATGATCACAAAGACATTGATGGTTTGACTGAATGAAGTGCATCTTAATCGATATCAATCATCCCGCACATGTTCATCTCTTCAGGAATTTGATCATAGATCTTAAAACAAGGGGATATCGGGTTATCGTCACTTCCAGGAAAAAAGATGTGACGGAGTCTCTTCTTGATTATTATGGAATCGAATATATCACTCTTAGCCGGGTCCCAAAAAGGATGGCTTGGATGGCGTTGGAACTGGTAAAAAGGGATCTAGCTTTATTAAGCCTTCACAGGCGTCATCGATTTGATTTAGCGCTGGGAACCTCAGCTTCCATTGCTCATTTATCAGCGGTGACTAACGTAAAATCCTATGTTTTTGAAGAGGATGACGATGTTGTAATACCCTTGTTCAGCTTGATCACCTATCCTTTCGCCACTCAAATTATTGTTCCCGACTGTCTTAGGTATAAAAAATGGGGAGGGAAAAGAATCAGTCATCCTTCCTATCATGAATTGGCTTATCTCCACCCGGATGTGTTCACTCCAAACGAAACTGTTTTGAGACGATATCAATTGACTCCTTATAAATACATAATATGGCGACAGACGGCCTTAAGAGCTCACCACGATCTGCATGAAGTCGGTTTGAGCAGGGAGGTCTTTGATCGTATTCGGGGATTGATTAAAAATTATTCCATTATTTCGAGCCGGGAAGACCAAAAAACACAAAGTATCCGGCCTTGGGATATGCATCATGTTTTAGCTTTTTCTCGAATGGTTATATCGGATTCCCAGACAATGACGGCTGAGGCTGCTTGTTTGGGGGTCCCTTCCATCCGTTACAATTCATTTGTCGGGCGCATATCTTATTTGGAGGAATTGGAAAATCGCTTTGATTTGACATATGGATTTAGACCGGGGAATGAGAGCAGCATGTACGAGAAGTTGAACGAACTGCTTCACGAAAAAAATTACAATGAGCGATGGAGGGGGAAAAAGGCGATTCTTTTAAAGGAAAAAGTCAACTTTAATCAGTGGATAACCGATTTGATCCATTCTTCCTGGCTATGAATATTCTTGTTTTTTCAGGTCTTTATGATCACAAATTGATTAGCAAGCTCGCCCCTTTATTGGCGCTTGAGAGCGTGAAACGGATATTTTTGTTGAGAAACACGCCCCTTGATATTCCATGTGTGATGTCTTTCAGTCCCCCTGTATTTATGAACTTTCCGGGAATGAGGGAACTTTACAAGATTGTAAAGGGGATATCTCTTTGTTTAACAGGGAAAATCGATCTTGTGATCGGCATATATTTCAGACCTCATGGTTGGTTCTCATCCTTTTTAGGGAAAAGTTTTGGTATCCCCTATATCCTCGACTTTATCGGAAACGATGTCGATTTTTTCTGCCGCTTTTCCTTCATATTCAAAGGAATGTTGCGAGGCGCTCGATGGATTGGTGTTCGAGGTTCGAATTCGAGGTTTAGATTAGGACGCTATATAAAAGATAGAAGCCGACTCTTTGTTCATCATAATGTGTTCTCTTTTCCTATCCGTCCAAGGAGCTACCCTTCCCTTAAAAATATCGACATCCTTTGTATTGCCGATTTTTCCCGGGTAAAAAGGATGGATCTATTTTTGAAAACATGCGCTCGATTGAAGAAAACATTTCCGTCGCTTAAAGCCGTCATGTTAGGGGGAGGGAATCGCAGATCGTGGTATGATCGGTTGAGAAAAAGGCTAGGATTGGAATACAATGTCCGGTTTGCTGGAAAGGTCAAGGATGTCTATTCCTTTCTTAAAAGAAGTCGTGTCTTTATGCTGACATCTGAAGCCGAGGGGCTTCCCATGGCTTTGATTGAAGCGATGGGCACTGGGATTCCCTGTGTTGTTCCTGATGTTGGAGATATCAGCGATATTGCCAAAGATGGCCAAAACGCCCTGGTCGTTTCTTCGCGGGATCCTCGAGAATTCGCAGCCAAGGTTGAATGTCTGCTTGCGAATGACGCTTATTCTGCTTGCTTAAGCCGTGAGGCGATAAAAACCATTCTAAATATGAGGAAAGAATTCTCTCTTCCCTTTAATCGAGATATTTGGGAAAGACTGTTACGGGAAATCAATGGATAATAAGCGCCGGCTTGCCTATCTCAGTTTCGGAAAATTCCCATCGGTCACAGCCCATTCCGTTCATATTGTCAACATGTGCCAGGCATTATCCGAAATTGGATGGGATGTAACCCTCATCGCTGATATAAGAGAGGATCGCGAGAAAATTATTTCCCATTATGGAATAAAAACGCCGTTTAAACTGGTTTCCGTCCCTCTTAAAAACATCCGTTTTTTAGGGAGAATGTGGGCCTTGAAAAAAATTTCATCCTACTTAAGGCGTGAGACATTCGATGTGCTCTATACTCGAGACATCTTTAATGGAAGACTTGCAGCATCGACCAATCTCCCTTTTTATTTTGAGCTCCATGAACTTCCGACAAACCGGATTCGCCGAGGACTTTTAAAATCTTTGCTAAAGAGTCCGGGCCTTAATAAATTTGTATTTATTTCAAATAAAATGGAATTACTTTTTCAGGAGGAGTATAGACATCAGCTCCCTTCCAGTTGTGTCGCCCATGATGGAGTCGATCTGGTCAATTTCCATGTGGATGTTCCCAAAACAGAATTAAGAGAAGAGCTTGGATTCTCCCCATCTGGATTTATTGCTGGTTATACCGGAAGTCTTTTCCCAGGACGGGGAGTGGAGGTCATCCTAGATATGGCACAGAAAAGGCCTGAGACCACTTTTGTGATCGTTGGAGGAGAAGGCCGATTTTTTGATGAATTGCGAACCTCTAGAAAAATATCGAGTCTGAATAATTTGATCCTCACCGGATATGTTCCTTACCGATCCATCCCGAAATATCTGGCTGCATTTGATGTGCTCTTGATGCCATATCAAAAACATGTTCTTCATCGCCAGGTCAAACATGACACCGTAAAATACATGTCTCCTCTTAAAATGTTCGAGTACATGGCTTCTGGCAGACCCATCGTTTCTTCTTCGCTTCCTGTTCTGAAGGAAGTATTAAAAGATCAATACAATGCTCTTCTGGTTACACCGGACAATATTGTTGCCTGGGATGAGGCTTTAAACAAAATAATGACAAATCCTGGTTTAGCGGAGTCGCTTGCAAAACATGCATTAGAAGACGTCCGAAGATACACTTGGAAGGCGAGAGCGCTTAACATCATGCGAGGATAGATCACAAATATGTGCGGAATCGCCGGGATCGTTCATTTGGATAATACTAAGGTCGATCCATGCATTTTGAAGAATATGGCTGATACTATATCGCATCGAGGCCCTGATGACGAAAAATTCCTCTTTTTTGATCGAAAAAAGAAGAGGGCTTTACTTCTCAGAAGGGATGAAAAGCCGGATATCAATTCCACCTTGGGTTTTGCCCATCTCCGTTTATCCATCATTGACCTTTCCTCCGAAGCCGCCCAACCAATGTCGGACTCCCAACAAAGATATTGGATTATTCACAACGGCGAAGTTTTCAACTATATCGAATTAAGACAGGAACTTATAAGGAAAGGTTATCGGTTTCGCAGTCAATCAGATACGGAAGTTATTCTGTATGCATATATCGAATGGGGGGAGAATTGTTTAACTCATTTTAACGGGATGTGGGCCTTCGTTATTTATGATTCACATAAAAAAAAGCTATTTGGAGCCAGAGATAGATTTGGGATCAAACCATTTTTTTATACTGGAGACTCATCCACATTTGCTTTTGCATCGGAGATCAAAGCGCTGCTTCAACTACCTGCGATCAAAAGGCAACCTTATCTTCCGGCAATCAAGGATTATTTATACCACTCGCGCGTAGATACCTCCAGATACACTTTTTTTGAGGACATTTTTCAGCTTGAACCCGGTTTTTGTTTCTCTCTGGATCTACACCGAGATTCAGCCCCTCGATTGAAGAAATGGTGGGATATCCGTCGAAATCTTTCCGATCCTCCATTGAAAATTAATGATGCCGCGGACTCCTTTCGCGCGCTTCTTCTGGATTCTATCAAGATCAGGCTGCGAAGCGATGTGCCTATCGGAATCTGTCTGAGCGGGGGACTTGATAGCTCCGCCATTGTCTCCCTTTCCAATCCATTTCTTGAGAAGGGGTCCCTGCGCACCTTTTCCATTGTTCAGCCGGGGCATCCTTTTGACGAGACTTATTATATTGATCGTCTTATAAGCCACTTCAAGGTGTTAGGCAAGAAAAAAGCCATCGATGGGAATGATTTGATGCGTGATTTAATGCGCTTAATCAAGTCTCATGACGAACCATTCACCTCAACCAGCATGTATGCTCAGTGGAAGGTCTTTGAGATGGCCAAGAATTGTGGAGTCACAGTTACACTCGATGGTCAGGGTGCAGATGAATCCCTGGGAGGGTATCCCTATTTTAAACCCGTTTTTTGGGGAGAACTTCTCAAAAATAGATATTTTCTCACTTTACTTAGGGAGCTGCGAGCGGATTCCCAAAGCCCTCTTAAATTTCTTGAAAATTCTGCGATGTTGTTTTCAGGTTTTTTGTCGCACAGGACTATGATCCAACTGGCGAAACTCAAAAGTCCTCAGTATTCGACTCACTGGATTAATAACGACATTTTCAAGAATGTTTCTCTTCCACATGCATCTCTTCCCAAATTTTTTTCTTCACAACTCAATCAGCGTCTTTATGAGGTGTTTGCTTATGATGGATTGCCTGCACTTCTCCGTTATGCAGACCGGAATTCAATGGCACACAGCCTTGAATCGCGGATGCCCTTTTTGGACTATAGACTTGTCTCCTATCTTTTTTCACTCCCCTCGTGCTTTAAAATCAGGGATGGTTTTACCAAATATATTATGAGGAAGGCGCTGAGAGAAGATGTTCCCTCCTATATCCTGCAAAGAAGGGATAAAGTTCCCTTTCTCACATCAGAGGCGTTATGGTTTAGACAAGAGATGAAGGGTCTGATCCAAAACCTTCTTCATTCGGATTCTTTTTTATCCAGAGCCTATATTATACCTCGTCGGGTTCAATCATTGTATCAGAAGCACGTGAACAGAGAAGTTGATGCCAGCCGGCCTCTTTGGCGAATTATCAATCTTGAACTTTGGCTTCGACAATATATGGATGTTGCATGAGAAGAATCGAAAAAACAATATTTCTTACTGTATTTCTCTCTCTTTTTATTTTCAATATTGGATTCATTCTTATCGGATTGGATGGACCGGAAAAATTTTATCGTGTATTTCAAGAAAGAGTTCAAAAAGAGATTGCGCTTGTGCCATTGCTGTTATTTGGTGTCATCATTATTGTGTTATTCATTTTATTTTACCTGAAAAACAAGAAGCTGCAATTTTATCGAGGACTTTTTTTTATATTCATATTATTCGTAGCGGCGGTCAATCTTTCTTTATTCCAGCAATTTAATCGTCCCATGGTAGACGAAGTTCCGGCTGTTCTGACATTTAAAAAAAACTCGACATTGAATGAAGCGTTCAATTTAGATTCAAGTAGTAATCGTAAAATTATCCAAAATTATCGAAAGATTCATGAATTACTACATGATAAAACGATCATTATTCCTCATGAAAGCGAAATCGATTCAGACTTTATGTTCTGGGGCATTGTAAAACCAGAAAATATAATAAGAAAGGAGTATGGCTATCAGCTCAATAAGAATAATGTTGAACAGTTGAATAAATTAAAAAAATTTGAATATGACGGCTCTTTTCCTTTGGGAAAAATTAAAAAATACAGTATCATCCTCGACTCTGAAAAGGAATTTGCTTTTTATTACTTTTCTGTTGAGAAGAAGTGCTTTATTATCCCACAAAGGATAGCTATCCAGGTCAATTGATGCAGACATGTTGAATCAATTACTTTTTCTCCTTCTTACCTATGTTTCAGGGATGAGTGTTGTTTTCTGGTTTAAGAAAGATATCGACCGAATTCATCTTTTTGCCTGGCCTTTTCCTGTGGGGCTTGTAATTTGGGGACTGACCCAACTATTTTTTGTTTTATCCGGACTGCCGAATCAAAGGGTTACTTCAATAGGTTCTATTCTAATCATGACCATTGGGCTATTTATCCTTCGATGGAGAATGGGTCTAATCAATAGGGATGAGATGAAGTTGTCATCATTATTCATCCTTTTATTTGGTTTTATATCCGGAATTGCCTTGGTCATAAATCTTTCAATTTTTACCAATGATTCATGGGTGTATTACATAGGGGGGGAATATCTAGGCCATTCCCTGCAGTTCCCAGATTCTCTCTTCGCGATGTTTGGAGTGTTTCAATATGCACTCATGTCGGCGGGGCCATTGTATGGATTCGATTATGTGTACGCCGTATTTCCGCTTATGTTGGGAATAATCAGCATCCTCATTTATCACACTGGTTTTTCAATTATTGGAGAGTATGGATTGCCCAGGGGGCAGAGAATATTTTATTCCCTTGTCACGGCCTTGTTTCCCTTCAGCTCCTTCATGGTTCTCCTCAGTTCCTTTTATATCTCGTCCAATACCGCGACCGCTTTTTTCTCTTTTTTGAGCATATTTGCGATATGGAAAAGGATTACAACCGGAAAAAAGGTTTGGCTTTTTTTCTCCGCTTTGATGATCATTCCAATAGGATTATTGAGGTTGGAGGGGAGCATTATTGTTCTCATAAATCTTGTTATCGTCCTGTCTCTCAAGCAGGTGGAACATAATGAAAAGAAGTTCCATACTGTAATTGTGCTTGTCCCACTATTTCTAGTCTATGGCCGAGTAGCATATTATCTTAAAGATTTTGTCGATCCAAGAGGTGACTATATTTTATCGCGGGGTCGCATTCTTCTCATATTATTCGCATACCTTTTGGTTTTATTCCTATCACTTTTTCCTTACGGGAAAGTGAAGCGATTCTTGATGGATAGAATACTTTTTATAATGATTATTGTTTTAACCTTTAGTTGGACGGTCATGCTGTTTACTATCGGTTTGAGAAAAAGGGAATTTTTATTAATCATAAGAAAGTATGCTTATTTGTTTGAAAATATCCTTCATGATGGATACTGGGGAATTCTTTGGATTGCCTTGGCGATTTTATTCATTATATCAATAATGCTCCCTAAGATTAGGGGAGAATCAATCTATTTGGTCTATATTATTTCTTTTGTTTTACTTTTTAATGTGGCCAATTTATTCAGAAGAGGCTGGCGAGTCGGTTGGGGAGACAGCGGCAACCGGATGTTGATGCATCTGATTTTTATTGTATTTTTCTATATCATGCTGAAGGTTTATCCAGTCTTATTTCCAAGGAAGATGAAGGCATGAAACAGAAAACTGAAATTCTCCGGACCATGACTACTATCGTAGTTCTTACGGCCATATTTTTTCTGTTTTTTGTTGCAAGCGGCGAAGAGCGTTCATTTGAAGAATGGAAAGAATATAATCTCAGTCTTTTTCGATGGTTTAAGGATATTCAGTATTACTGCCATACTTTTCTTCAGATCAATGACAGAATACTGTTTGATATTCCCTTCACCTATGCTGTATTGGAACCTTTTCAATCAGGCCTCATAGGCAGAATCAGAAAAAACGTATATTTACGACTGGTCCCCTCAATTCAGAACAATCTCTCCTTGCTACGGTATAAAAAAGATCCTTATTTGTTGGGAAGAGTGGGGAGAAGAAAACGTTTTAAATTTTCCAACCCGAGGGAAATCGAAAGAATGATCGGACGTGAACCGGCTGATTTATCCAGTTTGGGATCACTGATGCTGATCAACAACATTCGATATTATCTCTGTAACTTTAAAGATCCGGAATGGTCTAAAAAAAAGGAAAAATTTGAAAATCTTGGATTTTATCTTGTATATAATAATCCCCACTACATGCTTTTTAAATTACAAATGGTAGAGAAAGAGAATAAAGAGACTATTATAAACAAAATAAAAGCTCGCACAGAATGATCATCGACAACCTCAAAAGTAAAATCTCCGACCCGTTGGTCTTTCGAGGGATAAAAAACGCCTCATTTTTAAGTGCGGGCAATTTTATTTCCATGGTCATTGGTTTTATAGGATTTATCTATATTGCAAGAATGTTCGGGCCAGAAAGGTTTGGCATATACTCAACCGTCATTGCTTTTGTAACCTTTTTCCTAATTTTTACACTTAGTGGGTTGCCCAAGGTTATTGTGAGGGAGGGAAGCCGTTCGATTGGATCCCTGAACAGGACTTTGGACGAATTGATCGGAGTTCGTCTATTATCAGTAATCATTGCTGTTGGTCTATGCGTTGGAATCTGTTTGCTTACGGATTATTCGAAACTCGTGAAAACAGGGATTATAATATTCAGCACTGAGCTCATCTATGTCGGCATCAATTCCTTTCTCGAAACGATTTATCAGACTGTGGAAAAGATGCAATATTTGGTCTACTTCAATGTATCCACACGTCTTTTTATCACTCTTTTTTCAATCTTGGCTCTGTCTCTTGGTGCGGGCATTCTATTAATTCTGGGAATAAATCTGCTAGTGAAATTCCTTATTTTATGTATTAATCACCGCTTTTCGCGGAAATTTGCCCATTTTAAATTTAATTGGAGTATTAATATCAATAAAGCCTTATTGATGCCCACATTGGTTTTCTCCCTTATGGGCTTTATCAATGCCTTCAGTATTAAAATCGATTTACTGGTGATTTCTTTCCTTTCGACGTCTGTTGATGTGGGGATTTACGGAGTCGCCCATGGCATTGCACGAGAGGGTTTAACCTTAAGAAATTTAATTGTTTTTGCTTTTTTCCCTCTGTCTGTTAAGCTGATCCAGCAGAACAAGGTTAATGTTAAAAACCTGTTTCTCTATTCATTCCTCTTTTTTCTCTGTGTTTTGTGTGGTTGTGTTGTTTTTTCTTTTTTCGCCAGCGATGTTGTCGGTATTCTATTTGGGCGTGAATATGCTTTATCTGCTCCTATATTAAGAGCCCTCCTCTTTTTTCTTCCTTTCGCTTTTTTCACTCTACCTTTAACAACTTATCTGCAGGCCTCAAATAGAGAAAAGCTCCTCCTCTTAGTGCAGATCGTTTCCGCCATATTAAATCTCATATTGAACGTTGTCTTTTTTTATATGTTCGGATTAATCGGGATTGCCTACGCAACAATTGTCATTTTTTTTATTCAAAGTATTCTTCTGAGTTATTTTGTAATCAGGAAAAAGAAGCGATCTCATTGACAGTCCATTTCAACTTTGATAATTTTAAATTCGCCTTTGAAAGCGCTTAAATCTCCAAGCTAATATGAAAAGAACACAACGACTCAGAGTTGGTATTTTAATTAATGACTTCGAAATACCCAATTGGTATTATCGGATGTTAATTAATATCATTAATGGGGGTGCGGCAGAGCTCGTTCTGCTGGTCAAGAATGAAATATCTCATCCTGACAATAATATTTGGACAAGATTATGGAGTAACAGAAAACATCAACTTTATCTGCTTTTCAATCGATGGGAATTGAAATGGACCAATAGTCGCCCTGACGCCTTCAAAAAAAAAGATATTCGGGAATTGACTGGGGATATTCCTGTAATAAATGTCGTCCCTCGTCAAACAAAGTTTTCGGATTATTTTTCTAAGTCCGATATAGAGAAAATTAAAGAATATAATATAGATGTGTTCATTCGAATGGGATTCCGAATTATAAGAGGAGAGATATTATCCCTTCCTCGTTTCGGTATTTGGTCCTATCACCATGGTGACAGTGAATCAGTCAGGGGCAGTCCGGCAGGTGTTTGGGAAGTCATAGAAAATAGACCTATTACAGGAGCTGTTCTCCAGATATTAACTGAAGATTTGGACAATGGAGTCATATTGAGTCGATCCTATACGGCCACAGACAATCTGTCCATATTGAGAAATCGTAATAACCACTATTGGAACAATATGACTATCCTTCCCCTCAAACTTAGGGAACTATACGAAAGAGGAGAGGAGGCCTTTTTTGAACGTGTCGACAAAGAAAACTTTGAATTGAATATGTACTCCTTTCCTCTGTATCGTGTCCCGAAGAATGCGATATTTTTTTGGTTCCTGTTGCGGTTATTCATTCGTAGATTGAAATACCGTTTTCGCTTACTATTTTTCATAAAGGAGTGGTTTCTTCTTTACCGATTGGGCCCAACAATGGCTACTTCGTTGTGGAGATTCAAAGCACTTTATCCTCCAAAGGATCGATCATGGGCTGATCCTTTTGTCGTTGAACATGGAGGAGAAATTCACCTCTTTTTTGAGGAGTACATCAGACAAAAGGCAAAAGGGCACATATCTTGTATGGTCCTTAACCCTGATGGAAGTACTTCAAAACCTCAAATTATTATCGAAAGACCCAATCATCTTTCTTACCCCTTTGTATTTGATTATGAGAAAACCTATTACATTCTATTATGCAACAACAAAGATAAGAACCTTGAGCTATATCAGTGCCTCTCATTTCCGAATGAGTGGATCTATTTCAAAAAGATGATGATTGGATTGGATGCCTCTGATGCCACTTTGATTTATCATAACAAGAAATGGTGGATGTTCGTTAATATCAAAGAAATTGAAGGGGTATCTTCATGGGGAACTTTGTACCTCTACTATGCCGATGATCCTCTTCAGGCTCAGTGGATGCCTCACCCTGAAAATCCTATTGTTTCAGATGTTCGAAAAGCTCGTCCGGCCGGACGAATATTTTCCAAGAAAGGAGTCCTTTATCGCCCTGCTCAGGATTGTTCCTGTGGTTACGGATATAGAATTCGATTCTTTCGTATCGATCGATTAGATGAAGATGAGTATCGGGAACATGAGGTGACGCGAATATCACCGCAATGGAAAAAAAATATCATAGGAATTCATACCTTCAACAATAGTGATGGAGTAACAGTTGTGGATGCTAAAAGATATCGCTTAAGTCTGCTTCAAAAAGATTAATTCTACGAAAGTCGAGATGCAACGTGCTGTTTTAAATGAAATGATATGTCTTATCCAATCGTATTGAATTTTCATCGGGTGACTCCTCTTTCGGGAGATGCAGCTAATCCTTTCCGTGTGATGTCTACAATATCACCCAATCAGTTTCGATTCCTTCTTCAACTCCTTCGACTTCAGTCCACCTTCAGTTTTTATCCTATCGAATCTGAGCCGTATTCCTTTTCCAATACTCGCCTTTTTTCTTTTCACCTGACGTTTGATGATGTCCCCTCATCATTTATTCGTTATGTATTGCCTGTCCTTGAACACTTTCAAGTTCCGGCCACCATATTTGTATCCGCCGTCAATGCGGAAAGAGGATTCAGCTGGCGTGATAAAATTTATTATATTATTCAATATGAGGCTCTTCGGAAACTTTTTTCCAAAAGAATGGATAAAGTCTTTAACAGGAATATTCATCCCGATAAAAAGGAAATCCTTAAGAGTTCAAAGGATTCCGTTTTTGACAGGACAAAAATGGAACGTGATGTGATCGATCCGGTTTTTCTCCCCAGAGAGCAACATTTCAGACGTTTGATCGAGCGTTTTCATCCTTATCTGAATTGGGAGGATATTTCCCAGTTGGTGAAACATCCCCTTATTCGAATAGGCAACCACGGTTATTCACATGAGAACTATGCTCGTCTTACCTGTGAAGAGATCAACTGGGATATCGATCGCAGCCATAATCTCATTCAGGAGAGATTGGGATTCAACTGTCGGCATTTTGCTGTTCCTTTTGGACAAATAGAACGGAATATTCATCATTCTGTGGATGAATCTCTGGCAAAGTTGGGATACAGAACAGTGGGTTGGATTAGAGACAGTTCCAACGTCGACCCAAAAGGCGGCCGTCTATTGCATTACATTCGTGTGGATAGTTCCTCCTTTGCTCTCATTAATATGTTGAAGTGCTGGAAAATCGCTTTGAGAAGAGAACAATTGGTTTGGAGATCCAAAGAGAATCATGATGAGAATTGAATCCCCTCATCAGAGTTCGGCAGGAAATAATAAATCCATCTGTTTTATTATGGAACTGTTTTTTCTTGAAGTGAAAGGCGGATCGGAAATCCAGGCTTGGTTTTTAGCCCAGGGATTAAAAATGAGAGGCTGGAGTGTTCATTATGTTCGCGAAAAAGGGAAAAATGGCTCGAATGAAAAAACGATTAAAGGAATTTCTCTCTATTCAATCCCAAGCCGACATACAAAATTAAAGTTTTTGAATATCTTTTCTTTGTTTAAAATCATGAAGCAAATAAAAGCAGATTATTGGTACCTTCGAGGAACCGTTTCTTACGTTTTTCCTGTCTGGCTCTTGTCAAAATGTTTTGGAGGAAAAGTAATTTGGAATTGTTCAAGCGATGTTCAATTGTCACCTATTCATATAAGATCTAATTATCTGCTACTGCGGATTCTGTCCTATTTCGACAGGATGTTGTTTTTATGGGCGGTGAGAAGGATTTCTTTTATTTTTCTCCAAAGTTTCTATCAACAGAAATTACTGAATACATATCTGGGATTAAAGGGAACCGTGCTGTATAACTTTCATCCTATCCCTGACAGAAAGAATGTGCAGAGATCACAGTTGATATTGTGGGTTGGACGACTCGAAAGCAGAAAAGATCCTTCTAAAATTGTTGAAATCGCGAATAGATTAAAAGATAAACCCTATCAGTTCTATGTGATTGGAAATCCAATGACCAATACAGCTTGCCAGTCATTATTTTTCTCAACAGAAAAAGAAAATAGAAAATTCCGTTACCTTGGTGAGTTGAAGTGGGAAGAGATTTTGCAGCTATATCGCCGGGCCAAAATTTTAGTTAATACCAGTTTTGTTGAAGGGTTTTCAAACACATTTATTGAAGCTTGGATGCATGGTTTACCAGTTATCAGTTTGAAGGTAGATCCTGATAACTTGATTACTTCAAAGGGCCTTGGATTCGTAACGAATACGATCGCTAAAATGGAGTTATTTATTCGAACCGTCATGGAAGATGAAGCATTGTTTTTAAAATTATCTGAAAGATGTCGAACCTTTGCCATTGAAAATTTTTCTATAGAGCAAAAGATTGATGATTTCATTGGTGCGTTGGATATGTCGTTCATTGAGTAAATTCTAACAATTGTACGTTGTGATTGTGACCGTGATTAACAAAGCCAAGGGCGGTAGCCTGCGCGTTGATGTTTAAGCAGCGGAAAATGAGCACTATTACGAATCGATTTTCACTCCGGGATCATTATATCGTTTTTCTTTTATTCGGAGTCTTCTTGATAGGAGTCATCCTCAGTATGCTGCGATTCCCAGTGGATGATGAAGCGTACTACTTGCGAGAGACATCTCTTATCTACGAATGTATAAAAAACTTCCAATGGTTCGGAAACGAACTGGTCGGAGTCCATGGATTCTTGTTCAAACTTCCCGCTGCGCTGCTGTTTTTTCTAACAGGTCCTTCGATATTCACGGCAACCTTGACAAATATCCTTCTTGGAATATTCATCATTTTTCTTAGTTATATTATCAGTCTGGAAATCATGGGATCCAGAGAATGGGCGGTTGCAGTCAGTTATCTTGTAGCATCAAGTGTTTATTTTGTCCGTGTCCTACCTACTTTCTTGCGGGATTTTCCAGTTTTATTTTCCTTATTGTTCCTTCTGTATCTGGTCATAAAAAAGAAAAATATTTGGATAATTGGACTGAGCCTTCTTCTGATACTTGATGCAAAGGAAGGCGTTTTTTTCGCAATTCTTCCCGGATTCATGATCTGGATTATCCATCAAGTTTACTTGAAAAATAAACGATTGTTTTCCATTAAGTCCATTTCCACGATTGTTTCCCAGGGATTGATCGTGCTATTACCTGCAGTGCTCTATATTATTCTGATGACAACCACCAGTCTGATTCCCATCAATGTAAAACTTACTTCAACCTTAGGATTAAATAAAGGGGGAATCACGGAAGCCATTGATTACCAAGTCAAAAATGTAGAAGGACAGTACAAAGTGTGGATCCTTGATGAAAAAACACCTAACCCAGAAAAAAGGACATCGATAAAAAACACGTGTTCGAACAAATTGAAAGCACTGATCCATCTTTTCATCTTATACTTTCGAAAAATTCTCTACTATCGAACCTTTTCTTTAAGTTCTTTACCGAGATTTGTCATTTTACCTGCTTTTTTAATGTCTTTTGTACTCTTTAAAAGGTGGAGAAAATCCGAAGATTCCGCCAAGCTCGTGACGTGTTATATCTTTTGGAGTTATCTTTTGGTTTATATTTTCAGATCAAGTCATGGACGATATCTTCTTCCCATTATTCCTCTGGCATATCTTTTTTTTGTTTTTTTCCTGAGAGACGGAATAGAAATGCGGAAATTTTTTCGAAATGTGTTGATTGCGATTTTTAGTTTTATGTTGCTTGGTTTTTTATTTGAAAGGCAGTACGTCCCTATCAAAGCATGTCTCTCGATTATCGTAATGGGGGGATTTTTTTTAATGTATTACCTTCAAAAAAGAAACAAAGCTTTTCTTTTTCCAGTAAGATGGAGCATTCTTTTGGTGATCGGTATCTTCTCTTTTAGTATTCAGATTGCCGCCTCTATTTTATTGCCCGGACAAATCGGACGATTCATGGCCTGGGGACAGAATGGAGAGTTCAAAGAAATCGCTCGGATTCTTGATAAAAAGGGACCAGTTTGGATCAATACTGATTTCCAGCTTCTAAAATTTTACCATAAAGATGATTTGTCCATTTCATTCAAAAATGGGCAGGACCGGTGGGAATTGAAGGACAATATTCCAAAGAGTGCCCACTTGAATAGGGATCGAACAAAATATGTTTTTTGTTTTGAATATGAAACAAATGAGCAGTTTCGACAATCATTGGAAGCACATGAAATTCAATATGTTATGATGGTTGTATCCACCTATACGATGAGGGATATGTCGTTTCCAAAAGAGCAATATCTGCCCATTATGAACACATTACCCTATCTTAAATTGATCCAGACTATCAAAATGAAGAATAAAATGATGTACATCTATGAGAAGAATGGTCATTAGATTTGAGAGAATGAATCCACTCCGATTTGATTAATAGGATATTATTGATGAATAGAAATCTTTCTTACCAAAAGGCGGCTTTGTATATTGATAAATTGTGGTATCGATTGGTCAATCAACATCGGACGCAGCGACTATTGGATAAAGATTGGGATAATCTGATCATTCTTGATGCCTGCCGTTACGACATGTTTTCTCAAGTCAATAACATGGAAGGCGAGCTGACAGCTTTATATTCCAAAGGATCTTCAACAGCTCAATTTCTGGTAGAAAATTTTCTTGATAAGAAATGTCATGATACGGTTTATGTGACAGGAAATCCCCTGGTAAGTTATTATCTCCATCATGAATTCTTTAAAGTGATATCTGTCTGGGAAAACGGGTGGCATGAAAAATTTGGAACAGTGCTTCCAGATACTATGGTCGATTATTCAAAAAGAGCCCATCAAACCTATCCCCATAAAAGATTGATTCTCCATTTTATGCAGCCTCACTATCCTTTCATCGACCACAAAACACGTGAAATCATTGGGGTTCATGATGGGATTTATTCCAGGGACCTTATGCTGGGAAAGGAAGTCAGACATACCCAGACAGTATGGCATCTGTATAAAAAAGGAAAATTGAACAAACGAACGGTTTGGTGGGCTTATTGTGTTAATTTACGCATAGTGCTTGAATCGGTGAGACAACTTTTGAAAGACCTGCAAGGAAAAACCGTTATCACATCCGACCATGGGAATTTGTTTGCGGAATGGTTGTGGCCTCTGCCATTGAAGGAGTATGGGCATTTTGGAGGACTGTACAAAAAGAGTATTATCAAGGTTCCGTGGTTTGTCATACAAAATGGGGAGAGAAAGAGGATTTGGGCCGATGAACCAGATAAGGATCAAAAAAATGAATTGAACCTTGAGGAATACCGCAATAAATTAAAAGCACTGGGGTATGTGGATTAATTTCTCTGATTGATTTGACAATACCAATGCATGTAATGAAATTTAATCGATTATTATTTTTAACTGGGATAATTCTTACCGCAGTCATTGTGTTTCTCATCGGATTCATTCTTTATTATCTGAGAGGACCGGAAGGATATGTAGCTGAAATTGTATTTATACTTAAAACATACTATTTCGGTATATCAATTCTTCTGTTATTGATAGTAAATGTCATTATCTCTATCTTTATGATTGTCCGAAAGCAATCATTCCGGATTATATTGTATTGGAACATATCGATATTAGTTATATTTCTTATTTCATATAATGTTGCTTATTTTACTGCTCTAAATCAAGTGAGCGATGATGACAAAGAACCACTTCTTGTCCTTAAAAAGAATCCGTCCATCATTGAAGCGGCGAGACGAACACAGGATTCTAATCGGGAGAAGATTCTTGATTATATCAGAATGGACGAGTTACTGGGGGATAGATGTTTGATTGTTCCAGAATCCGATCCTCTTGAGGGTGATTTTGCATTTTATCATTTTGTTCAACCCGGCCGCATCGAAAAAAAATCTTATAACCATTATTTATCCGAGGAAAGCTACAAGGCCTTAAGTTACTATTCTTTTGAGGTCATTCGCGCCTTTTGGCTCACTGGTCGGAATTATGCATATTTTATCTATTCCAATTTAGATGATGTGTCGGAAATCTATGTTTATGTCTATCGTCGATTTGTCGTTTTTATTCCGAATGAATTGGCAAAAAAAGTTATACGCAGATGATTCAGCAATTCATCTTTTTATTCGTAGTATTTATCATCGGTTTTTGCGTGCTTTTATTCTTTAAGGATAGAATCCTTCAGGCTTATATCTTCCTGCTGGCATTTCCCATGGGATTGATTGTCTGGACTTTAATTATTCTTGTTTTAGAAATTTTCGGTATTGCTCCCGTTAAACCTCTTATATGGTGTCTTGATGGTTTGGTTTTAATTTCAATGGTTGCGTTTCATGTCAGGAAAAAGAATTATTCTTCAATCGGAATCAAATCAGTGGGGATCGTTCTTATTCTTTACATTCTTCTTGCATTGGGATTTATCACTTTTAATTATTCTTATTTATCCAATGATTCATGGTTGTTGATTATCGGTGGAAAAAATTTGGTGTCTTCAGGAGGCCTGCCTGAAGTTTTGCTCACATTAAAAGGCATCGTTTCGTATATCATTCTTTCTTCGTCATATATATTCGGTTTCAGTTATCCCAACGCCTTATTTCCCATTTTGTCGTTAAGCCTGATATTGACTTTTTTTTATGGACTGTATACTGCCAGTGGTTACAAAAAAATACAATTTAATACCATATTTATCTTCAATTCACTGGCTGTAATTTTCCTTGTAAGCGGATATTTTGTTTTTTTTAATATATTTTATGTGATATCCAACAGTCTGGCTGCCGCATTCTTGTTTTTTTCAATTTTTGGACTATATCAAAGACTTCAGACCGGAGTCTGGTTTTGGACCTTGTTTTCGTGTCTGAATCTTGTTGGTTTTTCACTGTCTCGTCTCGAGACCAATATTTTTGTTCTTCCGGCTATTATTATTATTCTATCAAGGAAAGAGATCCCAGAACGCGAAAAACTCTTATATGTTTCACCTATTGTTATTATCTGTCTTTTATGGTTTTTTCGTCTGGCTAATCTATTATCCAATTATAATTTCCGAGAAGCCAAATCGGGATATAATTATAAGATTATCACCGTTTTAATTGCTGTATATTTATTTGTGTTCATCTATAGTATGATTTCCCGGTTTCGCCCTTTTAAATCTATGAATCCCTATCTCCCATATTTGATGATAGTTGTGTTGACAGCCAGTTGGGTTTATCTCCTTTTTACAAAAGGACTTTTTGTAAGAGGATCCATCATTATGATCATGAAAAAGTATGGCGATCTTGTTATTAATATACTCAAAGATGGAAGCTGGGCAATCATATGGATTGGGCTCATCTTCTTGATGGTGATTGCTGTTTTATTAAAGAAAATAAAATTCGAGTCCGTTTTTTTATATTATATTATTTCTTTTTTCCTGCTTTTCAACACCATAAACCTTTACCGTTTCGGTTGGCGTCGGGGATGGGGTGACAGTGGCAATAGAATGCTTCTTCATGTTGTTTTTATAATTGCTTTCTATATATTCCTTAAATTTGCATATTTTTTGTTTGATCGGGAACAGCTGAATGAAAGCTGAAACAGTTGCCTTATCTCCTGCAAAATCACTGTTATTAGTAATTGTTTTATTTATTTTGTTTTTCCAGGTAATCACGGAGGAACATATATTTAAAATTTGGAAGCATGAAAGTCTTCAGTTTTATGAAGCTTATAACAAAGTTCAGCATTATTGTTATTCTAATTTTGAGCCGAATAAAAGAATAGTCCTGGATATTTCTGATTTTCAAAGGATATATATTCCCTTTCAAACTCAATATATTGGAGGAATCAGGGCATATATTTACCATCATCTTGTTCCCCAAATTAAGAGGATGGAACATTATTTTAAAAAAGATGATTCACCACTTCAAGCCGCTAGAATTGGCCGCTCCGGTGAGTTTCGTCCTCTCGGAATACAAATTTCAAGTAAGGAGGGAATCACATCACAATCGGATATCCAAATGTTCAAGAGTATGATGAAAAAACATGACATAGAATATATCGTATTCCCCTATTTAAAAGTGGGTTGGAGTCAACTGATGCAGAAAATGGAGATGAGTGGATTTAAATTTAAGTATGGGAATAGCCATTACATGCTTTTCTTCATTCCAAATGAAACTGATTGAATTCATACTTGTAATGTATTAAGTATAAATATTGCTAATGATGAAACGGCTTGTGCCGGCCCTCCTTCCTAAAAACTCTCTAGGTGAGGCACATTGATTGGGGGCTGGTTAGGGAAAGTCGTGATTTAATATTAATTGTAAAAAAATGCCCCACATACTTCTCTGTATATACAACTTTCCCCCAATCGGAGGAGTCCGGGCTATTCGCTGGGCGCACCTAGTGAAGGCCCTCCATCAGAAGGGATGGACAATCGATGTCTTAACGGTCCGTCCCTCTCCCAACGACAGTTTTTATGATCCTTCCATTTTGCGAGTTGTCCCAAGAGAGGTTACGATCTTTCGTAGTTTCCCCGGGCTATTTTATTTTTTTCAGCATCTTCGAAAGAAACCGATTAAAGGGTATCCGAAATTAACAATAGAGTGGCTTCCATTTGGCTTGCTGCGGGGGATTTTCCAGGTCCTCCGACAGAAATATGACCTGATCGTTTCTTCCGCCCTTCCTTTTGTCGGTCACCTGCTCGCTTTTTTTCTAAGAATGATTGGATCTACTCCCTGGATTGCGGATTATGGCGATTCCATTGGATTCAATCCAATGACAAGCAAATGGAAGAGAAGACTTGGTAAGATGTTGGAGGGAAAGATTCTGAAATCATTATCGGGAATGATTGTTCCGTTTCCTGAAATGGTCCAGTCTTTTAATCTTCATTACCCTTTTTTAAAAAAGATGTCTATACAATCGATCAGGCACGGCGTGAGTGAAAATATCAAAGAAGGCTCTTTATATAACCGATCTGATAAGATGAGGATTTCTTATGTCGGGAGTTTTTATCCGGCAGACAATGAACCGTATCAATTCTTGAATGCATTATTGGAATTAACAAAATCAATTCCCTCTGCAAGTATAGAATTTGTGATTGCCGGGAACACACAGAAACAGTACATCGACTATATCGAACAGATCAATTTACAGGATCGCGTTAAATTGATGGGGCAGATCCCTCATGACGACGCCGTGAATGTTCTTAAAAAGAGTGATGTCATTCTATATATCGGCGGGCGGCAGGATGATTATCACTTTGCATTTAAGATAATCGAGAGTGCTGCCCTGGGCCGGCCCATTCTCGCTATCAAACAATCCGAAAAGGACGTAGGAGCAGAGTTTATCAGAAGCAATCATATCGGTTGTGTCATTCCCAACAATAGTGATGTCATTGCGTTAAAACTCCAGGAGTTGTATCTGTTGTGGGAGGATAATCGCTTGGAATCGTCCTTTAAAAGAGTGTCTCCCGGGGAGTTGACATGGACCCAGCGAGCGGATGAAATGAGTTATTTTTTCGATTTCATTTTGGATAAATCAAACCGAAAATATCGACCGTAACAAAATGAAAGTAAAACGGAATTTTGAAGAAAATGCCTCTCTCAGGGAATTGTCATTTTTTATCATGGCCATTCCGCTCGGATGGTTTTTCGGTATGCGCTTTTTTATGTTTCATGTTTTTACTCTTTATTTATTCTCCAAAATGCTCTTTCAATCCAGGAGGTTTTGTATAAAAAAAGCCATAGGAAGAGAATCTGTTTTTCTTGCAGCTTTCATTGCTCTTTATCTTTTCGCCATTCTTTTTAATCTGAATCAAATTCCCGCATCGCGTCTGGCCGCAACGCTGTACAATTTAAGTTTTTGGGGAATGGGACTTTTTCTCATTATCATTTTTAGGTTGTCCCTCAGTAAAAAAGATACGGATGCCGTTCTTGCCGCATCTTCCATATTCGGCCTGATAACATCCATATTTTTAGCGTTTGCCTATGGCTACTGGTTCCTGAGCGGAGGATCCTACCTTGCCTTCTACAGTCCTTTTTTCAGAATCCTGCCGCAGAGTCTGAAAGAGATTGTGCTGAACAGCGCTCCTCTGGTCCATACATCCCTTGTGCCCTCCATAATCGGACGGGACAAGCTGTTCGGAAAACCTTTTCCTCGAAGTCCCGGCTTTAACATCTATCCGACGGCCCTGGGATTGACCATGATCATTCTGATCGGGCTGACCTTCGCCTGGTATCTGCGGAAAAAGAAGGACAAAAAAATTCTGGCCCTTCTCTGTCTCGAGGGATTGACGCTGGTTTTAAGCCTGTCCCGGACGGCCGTTCTGGCTTTTATTCCAGCGGCGCTTTTTGTGGGATCATTTGTTCTTTTTCAAAAAAAAGTCAATCGAAAAATAGTAGCAATCGTGGTGCTGATCCTGGTCGTCCTGGCCATGTTTTTCCCATATCAAAAAGTGATTAATGTGATGTCCTCTTTTCGGGGTGAAAGCACAGCCTCTCGAATCGGTTTGTACCGCCTGACCATTTCAAAAGCGCTTGAACGCCCCATTCTGGGGCACGGATTCAAACCCCGGACGGAAGAAGCTCCGGTGCCCATCGGTTCTCATTCCACTTATATCGGAGTTTTTTACCGAACAGGTATACTCGGCACCGTTGCTTTTCTTCTTTTTTGGTTTCTTATTGTTCGGAGGTGGTTTCGGGTGAGATCCCAACTCGCTGTGATACCGGATCTGGTAGCTTTGTGGTATGGAACCGGCATCGGACTCTTTGGGGGGCTTCTGTGGATGTTTACGGAGGACATTGATGCCCCGCCTATCGCAGCGTTTTTCTTTTTTATTGTCGTGGCCTTGGTGCTGTCCCTTGACCGTTTGGCCGAAGAAGCGGGTTCCCGGAAGGAGCCTAAACTTTCGGTCGATACCGAGAATCGGAATTTGAACCCATGAAAATCGGACTCGTCTGCTACAGCGGGGGGCACCTGTACCAGCTCCATATTCTGGAGGAGTTCTGGGGAAAACATGACCGGTTCTGGGTGACCTTCAAGAAGGCGGACGCCCTGTCGATCCTCAAGGATGAACGGGCCTACTGGGCCTATCACCCGGCGACGCGGAATATTTTAAATCTTGTCCGCAACAGCTTTCTGGCCTGGAAAATCCTGCGGCGGGAGCGGCCCGACGTCATCGTCTCCACCGGAGCGGCCGTAGCCGTCCCGTTTTTTTACTTGGCGAAGCTCTTCCGCATCAAAACCGTCTTCATCGAGGTTTATGACCGTATCGACAAACCGACCCTCACCGGCCGTCTCGTCTATCCCGTGGCTGATGCCTTCGTCACGCAATGGCCGGAACAGAAAAAAGCGTTTCCCCGGGGCATC
>Ga0180009_10001284_pt1 | contig 31168 bp, 30 predicted proteins | sample OS_PC_MetaG_FD_123537 | JGI IMG/M metagenome (GOLD analysis project Ga0180009, IMG submission 123537) | Groundwater microbial communities from the Aspo Hard Rock Laboratory (HRL) deep subsurface site, Sweden - OS_PC_MetaG | ecosystem: Environmental > Aquatic > Deep subsurface > Groundwater...
GCGTGCGCCAGCCAGGCGTCGATGTAGGCGGGCTGGATGCTGTCCCATTGGCTTGCCCAGGCGGCGGCGGTGTAGGCGGGTACGGTGGCGAACTCGGCGGCGGAGCAGGCATTCAACTGCGCCAGCGCAGCGTCGCGTTCGAGCGGCGGATCGCTGTCGTGAAAGACCTTGAGGATGCGGTGCAGGGCGTTGCCATAGTCGCTCTTGTCGAGCGCTTCGTCGGCCTCGTCGAGTTCGCGCAAACCGAGCACGCTGCGCGCGAAGAAGCGGTAGGGGCAGTCGAGCAGGGTCTGGTAGGCGGTGGGCGAATAGTGCCGCGGCAGCTGCGCGGCCGTGACCGTCGGCGCGGGCTGTACGCAGGCAGCAGGCAGCAGGCTCGCCTGCGTGGGCGGTGCGCCGGGGACCTGCGTCGGCAGATCACTGCCCCACGCGGCCCGGTGCAGCGCCTGCAGCCGCAGCACCAGCGGCGAGGCGGGATTGGGCTCGTCGTCGTTCCATGCTTGCCAGCTGATGAGCGCAGGCCCCTGGATCAGCAGCTGGATCAGGTCAGTAGTGGCAGCCGCGGCTTCGTCGGCGGCCGTCGACAGGCCCAGTTGTGCCCGTGTGGCTTGGGAGAACAGGCCGGGCGCGGGGCGTGCGGGTAGGTGGCGGGCGTCGGCGCCGATCACCGCGACGGCGTCGAACAGGCGCCCGCGCGCGGCGGGCAGCGAGGTCAGCACAAGGGGACTGGCGACGCTGGCGTCGATGAAGCTCGCCGATTCCAGCGCCAGATTGAGCCAGCGCCGCCATTCGTTGAAGCCGTATTTTTCGGTGTCGTCCGCCAGGTCGCGGCGCAGGGTGTCGAGGGTGTTGAGCACGTGGGCGCCCGCTGCGTCAGCCTCGAGCGGCGCCCGCGCAGCCAGCGTGCCGAGGCTGTCGCTCAATCGCGTCAGCCACACTGCGAGCGGCGCGCGGCGCTGCTCGAACGCCTGCCGGGCGTCGAACAGCGCGGCCAGCCAGTCCGGCAACGCGCCGAATTCGCGCAGCGCCAGCCGCCGGATGTCGGCCGTGCCCTGCGATACGCCGTGGCGGCGCAGCGCCAGCTCAAATGCCAGCACCTGATCCTGGCGCGCGGCGGGCGCGCCCAGCACGAAGGGCGACTTAAGCAGGTCAAGCAGTTCGACGTGCGGAAAATCGCTCGCCACGCATTCCAGCCAGCGGTCAATCACCGCGGCGGCAGCGGTGGTCGACAGCGTCCAGCCGGTTTCGTCGGCCACCAGCACGTCCATGCGTTCGAGCAGCGCGCGCACCCGGCGCGCAGTTTCGCGGTCGAGCGCGATCAGCGCGAGGTCGCGCCGGCCTGCATTTAGCTGCGCGGCCACCCAGCCGGCGACGGCGCGTGCTTCGGCTTCCAGATGCGGCGTGGGTGCAAGCATGAGGCAATCCCGCAGCGGCGAGACGCGGAGGCGCTGCGCCAGCGCAAGGGCACGGTCGCGCAGCGGCGGATCGGTGTGCATCCAGGCCTGGTGCAGTGTGTGGGCCAGTGGGGTGTCAGCGGTCGCCTCAAGCAGCACGAGCGGGGCGTGTTCGGCGCAGCGCGCGAGGAACTGCCGTTCGACGGCGGTGAGCGTGCCCAGCGCGTAGCCATAGATCGGTTGCGGCGCTGCCGCGATCTGTTCGGCCAGCGCATCGAGCGCGCGCGCATAGCGCGCCTGCGGGTCGCGGCCGTCGCGGTTGAGCGTTTGCCACACCGCCTCGATCAGGGCGGTTTCGCGGTCGAGCGTGTCGGCGTGCAGCGCGCGGATCTGCGAGCCGATATCGCCGCCCAGGCGCGCGGCCGACAGTTCGTCGGCCAGCGTCAGCAGTTCGCCGGCGAGCGTCCAGCGGTCGACGCTGCCGAGCCACTCGGTTTGACGCAGCACCCCATGCAGCTGCGCCAGCCGCCGCGCCTGCGGTTCGGCATGGCCGGCGGCCACGCTGTCGGCCCAGCTTTTCAGCGGCGTGATCCGGGGCGGAATCAAAACGGCGCGCCCGGCCGCCTGCGCCAGCGCGCGGGCAAAGTCCTGCCCGGCGCGCAGGTTGGGGACAAGCACGGTCAGCCCGGACAGGTCGGGCAGGCGGTCGGCGTGTTGATCGAGCAGGTGGCGGACGACAGCATGCGGCAGCGCGCCGTCGCCGGAGGTGTCCAAGCGGCTCAGCGCTCCAGGTACTGGCGTTTGTCCTTGACCTGGGCCCATTCGTCGGCGTCAGGCAGCGGGTCCTTGCTTTCGATGATGACCTTCCATTGCTTGGCAAGCTCGGCGTTCAGCGCGATGTAGGCACGCTGATCGTCCGGCACGTCGTCTTCGGCAAAAATGGCTTCCACCGGGCATTCGGCCACGCAGAGGGTGCAGTCGATGCACTCCTCGGGGTCGATGACGAGGAAGTTGGGGCCTTCGTGGAAGCAGTCGACCGGACAGACGTCGACACAGTCGGTATATTTGCACTTGATGCAGGCGTCGGCTACAACATAAGTCATTCGGATTTACCCAGATGGATGGAAAAAGCCCCGGTTGCTTGCGGGCGGCAATTTTGATGTAGCATATCGGCACAAAACCGAATTTTCCAGCTTTACCGTCAGCGTCAAACGCACCCAGGCCAGTTCCGGCTATCCCCATCCCTGATTAGGAGCTTCACCAAATGAGCGAGCATGTTCATTACATATCCGACGATTCCTTCGAGCAGGAAGTCCTGCAGGCCGGTGTACCGGTGCTGGTGGACTACTGGGCGGACTGGTGCGGCCCCTGCAAGATGATTTCGCCGATCCTCGACGAAGTCGCCAAGGAATACGCCGGCAAGCTCAAGGTGTGCAAGCTCAATATCGATGAAAACCAGGCCACGCCGCCCAAGTTTGGTATCCGCGGCATCCCCACCCTGATGATCTTCAAGAACGGCAACGTCGAAGCCACCAAGGTCGGTGCGCTGTCCAAGTCGCAACTCACCGCTTTTGTTGATAGCAACATCTGACTATGCATTCCCCGGACGAAGTGCCCCGCGAGCCGTCTGAGCCCGCAGCATCGTCCGGCCCCACCCCTCCCCCAAGTCCGGCTCCGTCAAGCGAGCCCATTCAGGCCTCCCCCATGCATCTCTCCGAGCTCAAGCAGAAACCCATCACCGAACTTCTCGAAATTGCCGCCACCAGCGGCATCGACAACGCCAACCGCTTTCGCAAACAGGAGCTGATTTTTGCCATCCTGAAGGCGCAGGCCAAGCGCGGTGAGAGCATTTACGGTGACGGCGTGCTGGAAGTGCTGCCGGACGGCTTCGGGTTCCTGCGGTCGCCGGAATCGTCGTACCTGGCCAACACCGACGACATCTATGTGTCACCGTCGCAGATCCGCCGCTTCAACCTGCACACCGGCGACAAGATCGAAGGCGAAATCCGCACGCCGAAGGATGGCGAGCGCTATTCGGCGATGACCAAGCTCGACCTGATCAACAGCGAGCCGCCCGAGGCGAGCAAGAACAAGATCCTGTTCGAGAACCTTACCCCGCTGCATCCGGACAAGCCGTTGAAGCTCGAGCGCGACATCAAGGCCGAGGAAAACATCACCAGCCGCATCATCGACATCGTCGCGCCGATCGGCAAAGGCCAGCGCGGACTGCTGGTCGCGCCGCCGAAGTCCGGCAAGACGGTGATGCTGCAGCACATCGCGCATGCCATCTCGTCCAACCACCCCGACGTCGTGCTGTTCGTGCTGCTGATCGACGAGCGCCCGGAAGAAGTGACCGAGATGAGCCGTACCGTGCGCGGCGAAGTGGTGGCGTCGACCTTTGACGAACCTGCCAGCCGCCACGTGCAAGTAGCCGAAATGGTGATCGAGCGCGCCAAGCGCCTGGTCGAGCACAAGAAGGACGTGGTGATTCTGCTCGACTCGATCACCCGCCTCGCGCGCGCCTACAACACCGTGCAGCCGGCCTCCGGCAAGGTGCTCACCGGCGGCGTCGACGCCAACGCGCTGCAGAAGCCCAAGCGTTTCTTCGGCGCCGCGCGCAACATCGAGGAAGGCGGCAGCCTGACCATCCTCGCCACCACGTTGGTCGACACCGGCAGCCGCATGGACGATGTGATCTACGAAGAATTCAAGGGCACCGGCAACCTGGAAATCCACCTCGACCGCAAAATGGCCGAGAAGCGCCTCTACCCCGCGATCAACGTCAACCGCTCCGGCACCCGTCGCGAGGAACTGCTGATCCCGCCGGAGCTGCTGCAAAAGGTCTGGGTATTGCGCAAGCTGCTGTACCCGATGGACGACATGGAAGCGATGGAGTTTCTGGTCGACAAGATCCGCGCCGCCAAGAACAACGCGGACTTCTTCGACTCGATGCGGCGCGGCTAAAAACCGGCCGGGCGCCCGCAGGCGCTGCCTGCGGATTCACATAGCGCGTCCCAGACAAGCCCCTGATGGAATGAACGGCCCCGGCTAGCCCTGCGCCGGTCGCGGATTGTGCCAGCGCCCGCCGGCCAGCAGCAGGTCGGCCTCCTGCGGCCCCCAAGTGCCGGGCTCATAGGCGTAGGCCGGGTCGCGGTGCGACAGCACCCGCTCCACCACATTCCACGCCGCCTCCACCGCATCCTGCCGCGCGAACAGCATTGCCTCGCCGTCCAGCGCATCGCCGAGCAGACGCTCGTAGGCGCTCATCTCGTCCGGGTGGTCGTTGCAGACATACAGCTCCACCGGCCGCCCCACCATCCGGTCGCCGGCGTTCTTGGTGCGCGCGCCCAGCGCGATCGACACCGTGGGAGAGAGCCGCATGCGCAGGTAATTGGGCGCCAGCGGCCCGGATTCGGAAAGGGCGAACACACGCTGCGGCGGCAGCTGGAATTCGGCGCGGATCTCGGTGGTGGTGACCGGCAGCTTTTTGCCGGTGCGCACGATGAAGGGCACGCCCGCCCAGCGCCAGGTGTCGACAAAGAAACGCACCGCGGTGAAGGTTTCGGTGTCCGATCCGCGCGCGACGCCTTCCTCATTGCGGTAGCCCTCGTACTGCCCGCGCACGATGTCGCCGGGTTCGAGCGGGCGGATGGCCTTGAGCAACTTGGCCTGTTCGTCGCGGATCGCCTCGGCGCTGGTGCCCAGCGGCGGCTCCATGGCCAGCAGCGCCAGAATCTGCAGCAGGTGATTCTGCAGCACGTCGCGGATCGCGCCGACGGAATCATAGAAGCGCCCGCGCCCCTCGACGCCGAAGTTTTCCGCCATCGTGATCTGGATCTGGCGGATATGGTTGCGATTCCAGATCGGCTCGAGGAAGGAATTGGCGAAGCGGAAATAGAGGATGTTCTGCACCGCTTCCTTGCCGAGATAGTGGTCGATGCGGAAGATGCCCGACTCCGGTAGCGCCTCGTGCAGCGTGGCGTTCAGCGAGCGTGCCGACTCGAAGTCGCGCCCGAAGGGTTTTTCGACCACCACGCGCGCATTCTCCGTACAGCCCGCGTTGGCCAGTCCGCGCACCACCACGGGAAACATCGACGGCGGAATCGCAAAATAGTGCAGCGGCCGTTGCCGGTGCTCGAGGGCGCGCCGCAGCGCGTCATAGGTGGCGGGGTCTTCGTAATCGCCGTTGACATAAGTCAGCAGGCTGCCGAGGTTGCGAAACACCGATTCGTCCATGCCGGCGCTGCCGAATTCGGTGATGCCGGCGTGAGCGTGGGCGCGCAATCGTTCCAGGTCCCAGCCCGGCGAATGCGCGACGCACAGGATGGGGGGCAGGGTGCGGCCGTGCCGCAGCATGTCGTACAGCGCGGGGAAGATCTTGCGCCGGGCCAGGTCTCCGGTGGCGCCAAACAGAACCAGTGCATCGGAGGAAAGCTTGTTGGCCATGGCGGAAACCCGGAAGATTGTGGTGTCCCAATCATAAACGACTCCCCGAACGCTTTTTCGCAGGATCGCGCGGCGCCTGGTCGCAGAATGGGCGGGGTGACGTCCGGCTTGATTCTGTCCGGCAGATCCCCTATACTCCCGCGTTCTCCGAATTCAACCCATTTTAAGGAATTGCCATGAAAGCCGGCATTCACCCCGATTACAACGAAGTGACCGTGACCTGCTCCTGCGGCAGCACGTTCGTAACCCGCTCGACGCTGGGCAAACCCGCCCTGCACGTGGAAGTCTGCTCGTCCTGCCATCCGTTCTACACCGGCAAGCAGAAGATCGTCGACACCGCGGGTCGCGTCGAGAAATTCCGCCAGCGCTACGGCATGAAGTCCACCGCGGCTTGAAGCCTGTCGGCGCGTGCGTGAAAAAGCGGCTTCGGCCGCTTTTTGCTTTTTTGCGCCGCGCCGACGGTATCATTGCGCGCATGCCGATCAGGAGTAAACCGTCGTGACAGTCAGAACTGTTCGCCGCATCGCCACCATTGCACTGGGCGCGCTGGCGCTGACCCATTGCGCGCAAAACCCCGTCACCGGGGACAAGGACTTCGTGCTGATGTCCGAGCAGCAGGAAATCCAGCTCGGCGCACAGGCCCACCAGGACGTGCTGAAGGAATACGCGGCGCTGGAGAATCCGGCGCTGCAGGCCTATGTGAATAGCGTCGGCCAGCGGCTGGCGCAGCAGAGCCATCGTCCGCAGCTGAAATGGCATTTCACCGTGGTCGACAGCCCTGACGTCAATGCCTTTGCGCTGCCCGGCGGCTACGTTTACATCACGCGCGGCCTGATGGCCTATCTGAATTCCGAAGCGGAACTGGCCGGCGTGGTCGGCCACGAGATCGGCCACGTCACCGCGCGTCACGGCGTGCGCCAGCAAAGCGCTGCGACCGCCGCCGGCGTGGGCGCGGTGCTCGGCTCGATCCTGGTGCCCGGGCTGAACAACCAGGGCGGCGCGACGCTGCTGCAAACGCTGGCGCAGGCCTGGACCGCAGGCTATGGCCGCGAGCACGAACTGGAATCCGATCGTCTCGGCGCCGAATACCTGGCGAAGACCGGCTACAGCCCACAGGCGATGATCGACGTCATTGGCGTGCTGAAAAACCAGGAGCTGTATGCCGCCGAGCAGGCCCGCCGCGACGGCCGCCCGGTGCGCACCTACCACGGCACCTTCGCCACCCACCCCAGCAATGACGCGCGCCTGCAGCAGGTGGTGGGGGAGGCGAACCCGTACAGCGTTGCCAGCCCTCGTGAAGGACGCACCGAGTATCTGCAGAACCTGGCGGGCGTCTATTTCGGTGACAGCCCCGAACAGGGCCTCATCCGCAACAACATGCTGCTGCACTCGAAGCTCGGCCTGGCGATCCAGTTTCCGCCCGGCTGGCGAGTGCAGAACCGCCCCGACCGGGTGCTGGCGCTGAGTCCGAAAGGCGACGCGCTGGTTGAGCTGCGGCAGGGCCCGAAAAACGACACGCCGCTGGATACGCTGCAGAGGGGCGTCAAGCTCGACGCCGGCGCCCGCTACGACAGCGGCAGCCTCAGCGGCTATCCGGCCGCCTTTGCGGCCGGCGCGCAGCAGGGCCGGCCGGTGGTGGTGGCGGCCGTGGTGTTCAACGGCACCCAGTACCTGATAGGCGGCATGGCCTGGGACAAGACGGTCTACGCGCGCGAACGCAACGCGCTCAGGAGCGCGATCAACAGCTTCCGTGCGATCACGCCCGAGGAACGTCAGACCGCCCGGCCCTATGTGCTGAAACTGACCACGGCGCAGCCTGGCACGACCCTGGCGAGCCTCGCGCGGCAGTCGCCGCTGGGCGCCGACGCCGAAAGCCAGCTGCGCCTGATGAATGCCCTTTACCCAAGCGGCGAGCCCAAGCCGGGCCAGCGCCTCAAAATTGTTCAGTAAGCGCGTGTTCTCGTTGCGGCAGCACCCGCAAGGGGTAGGCCGTGGTTGTCCCCGCGAGGGGGAGGCCGCGGTTGTAGAGCCGACGAATCGGCAACAACCGCGCTCTAAAGGCGCTGAAGCGCCAACAACCACGCTCCACCCGCAAGGGGTACGCCGGTGGGTGCCCCGCTGCTGCGCAGCGACCCTTCCGCAGCTGGGCCTGCTGCTGCTGTGCGCGGCCTGGCTGCTGCCGGGCCTGGTGGGGCACGCGCCGTGGAAGGGCGGCGACGGCGGCCATTTCGTCAAGCTGTGGCTGCTCGCCACCGGCGCGCTGTCGTCCGACGCCGCCGTGCCGCCGCTGTATTACTGGATGGCGAGCGCCACCGCCTGGCTGACTTCGCCGCTGCTGGCGCTGCACGACGGCGCGCGGCTGGCCTCGGGACTGTTCATCACGCTGGCGCTGTTTTTTGTCGCGCGCACCGCCCGCGTCCTGTATGGCGTCGAAGCGGGCTGGGCGGCCGCGCTGACCCTGCTGGGCTGCATGGGCCTCCTGGTGCGCGGCCATGAGCTCAACGCCGCGACCGCCCAGTTTGCCGCCGCCGCCATCATGCTCTACGGCATCGCCAATCTGCCGCGCGATGCCCGTGGGTGGTCGGGCGCCGGCGCGCTGGGCGGCGGCGCGGTGCTGATGCTGCTGGCGGGGGGCACTGCGGAAGCGGTGCTGTTTCTTGTGATTGCCGTGCTGCTGCAAGGCGTGCTGGAGGATTACCGCAGCCCGCGCGCCCGCCGTGCGCTGGCCTGGGGCGTCGTCGGCGCGCTGCTGGCCGGCGCTGCCTGGGTGGCGTTCTCGGCTGTGCAGGACAGGCCGTGGCACACGTTCAGCCTGCAGCGCTGGCAGGGGGACGACGGCCTGCGCCCCGGCTATTACCTGAGCATACTCGGCTGGTATGCGTGGCCGGCGTGGCCGCTGGCGGCGTGGGCGGTGTACCGCGGCCGTCGTCACTGGCGCACGCCGGGCATCGTGCTGCCGGTGGCCGCACTGGCAGGCCTGCTCGGCCTGTATGCCTTCGATGCGCAGCCCGGCGAGGAGCAGGGCCTGATTCTGCTGCTGCCGCTGGCGCTGCTGGGCGCGGCCGGCCTGTTCACGCTGCGGCGCGGCGCGGCCAATGCCCTGTTGTGGTTCGGGCTCATGCTGTTCGGCTTTCTCGCGCTGCTGCTGTGGGTCTACTGGAGTGCGCACGACCTCGGCACGCCGGCGCGGCTGGCGACGCGGCTCACCCGGCTGGGCATGACCGAAGTCGGCATGTGGCGGCCGTGGACGCTGGCGCTGGGTCTCGCCGTCACGCTGGTCTGGGTGGTCTTTCTCAGCCGCATCGAGCGCTCGCCGCTGCGCCCCATGCTGGTGTGGACCGGCAGCATGACCTTTGTCTGGGTGCTGCTGATGGCGCTGTTCCTGGCGCCGCTCGACCGTCGCCTGTCCTATGTCAGCGTGGCCGCCGAGCTGGCGAAACGGGTACCGGTCGCGGCCTGCATCCAGTCGCATCAGGTGCGCAGCGAACAGCGCCTGCTGCTGATCTATCACAGCGGTCGCCAGCTGGTTCCGGCGGACGTCGGCTGCGACTGGCTGCTGGTGGAAACCCGTCGCCGCGAGGCCGAACCGCATGTCGCGGACGACTGGATCAAGCAGTGGGAAGGCGCCCGTCCGGGTGACCGCTCCGACCGTTTTCATCTCTATGCCCGCCACTAGGGGGCTCGACATGGCGCGGGTCGCCGCCGTCATCCTGGCCGGCGGCCAGGGCCTGCGCATGGGGGGCGTCGACAAGGGCGTGCTGAACTATCAGGGACACCCGCTGATCGAATGGGTGCTTGCCGCGCTGGCACCGCAAGTCGGGCAGCTCGTGATCAGCGCCAACCGCAATCTCGATGTCTATGCGGCCTACGGCTACCGCGTGCTGCCCGACACCCTGCCCGATTACCCCGGCCCGCTGGCGGGGGTGCTGGCCGCACTCGAGGCCGTGGAGGCGGAGTGGCTGCTGGTGGCGCCCTGCGATACGCCGCATCTGCCTGCCGACCTGGCTTTGCGCCTGCTGGGCGCGGCGCAGTTGGAGGGTGTGCCGCTGGCGGTGGCGGCCGACGCGGCGCGCGTGCACTACAGCTGCTTCATCGTGCGCACTGATCAGCGCGACGGGCTTGCCGCCTATCTGGCACGCGGCGAGCGCGCGGTGCGCCACTGGCAGGCGGGGCTGGCTTCGACGACGGTCCGCTTCGATGCGGCCTGCTTTGCCAACATCAATCAGCCGCGCGATCTGCAGGCTGACTGAATCACCACGGTGCTGCGTTGCGGCGCCCGGCTCGACTGTGTTATTTCACCCTCAGGAGACATGCCATGAACACTGTCCTACCCTCCCTTTTGCTTGCCGGCGCGATGCTGTTGTGCGCGGCGCCTGCCGTGGCCGCAGAAAATGCAGCGACGCCGTGGGGACAGGCAACGCTGAAAGAGCAGGCCTATGCACCGCAAAAAGCGGTCTACGACGTGGCGGTGTCGAGCACGGAAGAACTCGAAGGCGTGATCGACCGCGTGAGCTTCCTCAACAACCTCTACCAGGCCAACCCGTTTGACTCCGCCATCGTGGTGGTGCTGCACGGTGACGAGATCCCGATGTTCGCGACGCGGAACCTGCGCAAGTACCGCGAACTGATGGAACGGGCGCGCAGTCTCACCCAGGCGGGCCCGATCGAGTTCCGCATGTGCGTGGTGGCGGCGCGCTCGCGCGGCCTCAAGCCGGCAGACATCCACGGCTTCGTGAAGATGGTGCCGATGGCGGACGCCGAGATTGTCAAGCTGCAACGGGAGGACGGTTATGCCTACATGCGCTGATTCACGCGGGCTGGTTCTGGCCTGTGCCCTGCTGGCCGGCGGGCCGGCCGCGGCCGCAGCGCCGGTGGAAACGCCGTATGCGGCGGTCAGCCTGCCGTTTGAATTGCTGCGTGTGCCGGGCACGCCGGTGTATTACATCGAAGGCCTGTCGGGCGTGCCCGACTCGGTGAACCAGGGCCACACGTCGAATGCCGGCTTCGTGGTCACCGATGCCGGGGTGGTCGTGTTCGACGCCCTTGGCACGCCGGCGCTGGGCTACCGGATGCTGCAGCGCATCCGCGAAGTGACCGACAAGCCGATCAAATACGTCGTCGTCAGCCACTACCATGCCGACCACATCTACGGCCTGCAGGCCTTCAAGGAACACGGCGAGTCGCCGGTGGTACTGGCCCAGCGAGGCACCCTCGGCTACGCCGGCGGCACCGCGGACAGCCAGGGCGAGGATGCCGCGCGCCGGCTCGAGCAGCGCCGCCAGGCCCTGTTCCCCTGGGTCGACGAGAAGACCTTCATCGTCGTGCCGGACGAAGTTTTCGATCAGGAAAAGCACTTCGAGCTGGGTGGCGTCCAGTTCGAAATCCGCCACCTTGGGCCGGCGCACGCGCCGGGCGATTCCATCATGCTGGTGAAGAATTACGGCGTGCTGTTTGGCGGCGACGTGCTGTATGGTGGCCGTGTGCCCTTCCTCGACAGTCCCGAAACCGACATCGAGCGGTGGCTGGCCGGGCTGGATTACATCGCCGGTCTGAAAAATCAAGTGCGCTACATCATTCCCGGCCATGGCACGCTGTCGGACGACGCCGGCCAGGTGGTGGCGGCCACGCGCGATTACATTCTCTTTGTGCGCGCGGCCATGGCCCGGGCGGTCCAGGACTTTGTGCCCTTCGACGAGGCCTATCGCCACACCGACTGGTCGCGCTACGAAAAGCTGCCTGCCTTCGACGGCAGCAATCGCGGCAATGCCTACCGGATCTATCTGGACGAGGAAGCCCGCTCCCTGAAGAAATAACCGCGCGGGGCGTCGGCTCCGTGCCGTGTCCGACCACGGATCATTCGTGGGCGATTTTCTTGTCGGTGAACAGGTAGTCCCGCAATTCCTTGTCGAAGCGTGGGTCCTTGCGACGGATCCACTCCAGCACCATCGCAGCGTGTTCTTTTTCCTCGTCGCGATTGTGTTTGAGGATCGCGCGCAATTCCGGATCCTTGCAGGCATCCACGCGCTGGTTGTACCAGTCCACTGCTTCGAGCTCTTCCATCAGCGAGGTGATCGCGCGGTGCATGTCGCGCGTTTCCGTGCTGAGCTCTTCGATCGGTTCGTGATAACCCTCGTTCGACATGTGTGGTTCCCTTTGTTTGATTGCAGATAAAGTGTCCGGCCAGCGCAGACGGTTTATTTGAAGCGTTCGGTGGCGGAGCGCACCGCTTCGCTGACCGATTCCCATGCCAGCTCGACGCCGGCCTTGAGGTCGCGCCAGGCGCTTTCGCTGGCGGATTCCACCTCATTCAGCTTGCCGCGAGCCTGATCGCGCTTGCTGCGCAGAGCCTCGATCTGCTTGTGGTATTCGGCGCGGGCTTCCGCTTCGGCCTTGTGGGCCGCCTGATCGGCCTTTACCGAGAGCGCATCGATGTCGGCATTCCATTCGTCAAGCTTGGCGTGCATCTTTTTGACAAATTCGTCTTTGGTACTCATGTCGTTCTCCTTATAAGCGGGACACTACAAGTGTAGCGGGTCAGGCACGGCTCCGCCCAACCCGCGGTCGTATCGACGGGTTTTTACAGGTTTCGACGTGAAACCGCCGGGTCTGTCAGCTTTCCTGGCTGTGCGATTCGTCGTCGCTGGCTGGAGGCGATGACTTGCGTTTGTGGTCACCCAGCTTGCCGAGCGTGCTGTCGAGCGAGCGCTTCATTTTCTGGGTGGCGCCGTCGATGGCCTGATGCAGCGTATTGGCCTCGTCAGTGACTGCGATCGGCTGACGGCCGGCCACCCGTGCCTCCATCAGGCAGCGCTTGTCGTTTTCGCCGGCCTTTTGCCCGTTGCTGTCACTGAGGTGGATTTCCACCCGGGTGACCTCGTTGCTGAAGCGGTCCAGAACCTTGCGGACCACTTCCTCGGCATGGCGGCCGAGGGCTTCGCGTCCGACAACGCTTTCATCCGTATTGAATTGCACTTGCATGGGATTCCTCCGTGAATGGGGTGGATAGACGTGCACGCCGCCGAGTTTGGCGGGCGGATCAGAATCGTGTGATCCCGGGTTCGAGGCGGAGGACGCCGCCGAGTTCAGTCAGCCCTGCCGGCGCCACACTAATCAGCCTTGCCGGCTCTCCCCAATCTGCGCGCAATACTGCTGCAGATGGTCGGGCACGCCCGGCGGGCAGGTGCCGCATTCGCGGTTGCCCGGCACCGCGTAGTCGATGAACTTGGGATAGGCGAGTTTGAGGTTGTTCATCAGCACGACGAAGTCTTCCAGCGTGCGGTCGCCGCCGAGACGGGGGTTGCGCGCCTTTTCCTGGCCGATGGTGCTGATGCGGCGCTGTTCGTAGTCGTGCGCCGGGTAGACCAGGGTGTCGTCGTCGTACGAAAAAAGTTTCCCGCGCACCGAGTGGTAGAGCGCCGTCGGGTCGCCGCTCTGGAAGTCGGTGCGGCCGCAGGCTTCGATCAACAGCGCGTCGCCGGTGTAGAGCCGGCCGGCATGGGCATAGGCGAAGTGGTTGTCGGTGTGGCCGGGGGTGTGGATCGGCGCCAGCTCGATCGAGCCCATCTTGAACGGCACGCCGTCGACGATGCCGACCTCGGTGCACGGCAGCGCGTCGAGTGCGGGGCCGACGATGCGGCTGTCCGCGATGGCCTTCAGTTTCTTCGCCGAGGTGATGTGGTCGGCGTGGATATGGGTCTCGACCGTGAACGCGAGCTTCATCCCCAGCGCGTTGACCTCGGCCAGATCGCGCTCCCAGGTCGGCAGCACCGGGTCGATCAGCAGCGCCTGCCCGGTCTCCTCGCAGCCGAGCAGATAGGTGTAGGTGCTGGAAACCGGTTCGAACAGTTGTTTGAAAATCATGCGAGCCTCCTGAAATCTTCTCAAGGTGCGGCAAGCACCTCGTCCAGAAGTTCCACCCAGTGCTTCACCGGGATCGTTGTGCCCGATTGTAGATGGGTGAGGCAGCCGATGTTGGCGGTGGCGATCAGCTCCGGCTGGCCGGCCTGCAGGTGGCCCAGCTTGCGCGCCTTGAGCGCGTCGGCGATCTCGGGCTGCAGGATCGAATAGGTGCCAGCCGAGCCGCAGCACAGGTGCTTTTCAGCCACCGGCGTGAGGTCGAAGCCGGCATCGGTCAGCAAAGCCTCGACGCCGCCGCCGAGTTTCTGGCCGTGCTGCAGCGTGCAGGGCGGGTGGTAGGCAATGCGCCTGGCCGCGGGCTGCGCAGGCAGCGCCTTGATTGCGTCACGCTCGGCGACGAGGATTTCGGAAATGTCGCGGGTCGCGGCGGCCACGCGCGCGGCTTTGTCGGCATAGTCCGGGTCGCCGCGCAGCAGCCAGCCGTAGTCCTTCACCATCACGCCGCAGCCGGAAGCGGTCATTACGATCGCCTCGGCGCCGGCGTCGAGATGCGGCAGCCAGGCGTCGATGTTGTGGCGCGCGGCGGCCAGGCCGGCGTCGGTGTCGTTGAGGTGATGCGCCAGCGCGCCGCAACAGCCGGCTTCGGCGGCGGCGATCAGCGAAATGCCGAGCCGGTCGAGCACGCGCGCAGTGGCGCTGTTGATGTTGGGTTTGAGACCGGGCTGCACGCAGCCCTGCAGCACCAGCATGCGGCGCGCATGCTGCGGCTGCGGCCAGTGGCCCGCGGTTTCCGCAGCGGGGACGCGGGCTTTCAGGGCGGCGGGCATCAGGCTGCGCACGCCCTGGCCGAGTTTCAGCGCGCTGTTGAACAGCAGCGGCGTGCCGAGACCGGTTTTCAGCGCGGCGCGCGTGGCGCTGTCGCGTACGCCGCGGCCGACGGCGTCCTCGACGATGTGGCGGCCGATGTCGAGCAGCTTGCCGTATTCGACGCCCGACGGGCAGGTGGTTTCGCAGTTGCGGCAGGTCAGGCAGCGGTCGAGGTGGAGCTGGGTCTTGGCGGTCGGCGTCGCCCCTTCGAGCACCTGCTTCATCAGGTAGATGCGACCGCGCGGAGAATCAAGCTCGTTGCCGAGAATCTGGTAGGTGGGGCAGGTGGCGAGACAGAAGCCGCAATGCACGCAGCTGCGCAGAATGCGCTCGGCAGTGTCCCCGTCGGGGGTATTGCGGTAGGCGTCGGCGAGCGTGGTCTGCATATTGATTTGATTAAGGCGGGCGCGTGTCAGAAATCGGGGTAGAGCCGGCCGTGGTTGAAAATGCCCCGCGGGTCGAAGCGCTGCTTGAGCTTGCGGTGCACGGCCAGCAGCGCGGGCGCAAGCGGTGTGAACGCGCCGTCGTGCGGCGCCGTGCCGCGAAACAGGGTGGCATGGCCGCCGGCGGATTGGGCCGCTTCGCGCAGGGTCGCCGCGGGCCGGTCGCTGATCAGCCAGCGCACCGCGCCGCCCCACTCGATCCACTGCGCGTCGCCGCCCAGCCGATGGGAGACGGTGAGCGGCGGCGCGGTCGGCCTGACTGCCAGCCGCCACAGGCTTTGACTGGACGTCGACGAGCGGATGTCGAAAAAGGGCGTGGTCTGGTCGCGCAGACGCAGCCAGAAGGCGGCCGCGTCCCTGACCGGCTCGCCGCCGAGCCGGGCCTGCGCGGCCTGCACCGCGGAGGCCGCACCTGAAAGCCGCACGCTCAGCAGGCCCGCGTGCCAGCTGGTCGCGGACAGCGGCAGCGGCTGGCCTGCCCACTGGTTCATTTTCTCGATCGCGGCGGCTTCGTCGAGCTCGAATTGCAGCGTGCTTTCCGCCGCCGGTGTCGGCAGCACCTTGAGCGAGACTTCGGTGATGAGGCCGAGCGTGCCGAGCGCGCCGACCATCAGGCGCGACACGTCATAGCCGGCGACGTTCTTGATCACCTGGCCGCCGAAGCGCAGCGGCTGGCCGGTGCCGTCGACCATCCGCACGCCGAGCACGAAGTCGCGCGCCGCGCCCGCATAGGGACGGCGCGGGCCGGAGAGGCCGGCGGCGATGCTGCCGCCGAGCGTGGCGCCGCCGCCGAAATGCGGCGGCTCGAACGCCAGCATCTGGTTCTGTTCGGCGAGCTGTGCCTCGATCTCGGCGAGCGGGGTGCCGGCGCGGGCGGTCAGCACCAGCTCCTTCGGCTGGTAGTCGACGATGCCGGTGAGCTTGCGGGTGCCGAGCACTTCGCCTTCATCGGCGCCGCCGTAGAAGGTCTTGCTGCCGCCGCCCTGGATGATCAGCGGCGAACGGGTGTCATGCGCGGCGCGGATGCGCTCGATCAGGGTCTCCAGCATCAGAACCTCGGCAGCTCGGGATGCGGCAGCTGGCCGCCCTGGATGTGCATCGCGCCCCACTCGGCGCAGCGATGCAGTTCGGGCACCGCCTTGCCGGGGTTGAGCAGTTTTTCGGGATCGAACGCGGCCTTCACATCGTGGAAGCGGATCAGCTCCGGGGTGGCGAACTGCGCGCACATCTGGTTGATTTTCTCCAGCCCGACGCCATGTTCGCCGGTGATGGTGCCACCGACGTCGACGCACAGTTCGAGGATCCGGCCGCCGAACTGTTCGGCCTTGGCGAGTTCGCCCGGCTGGTTGGCGTCGAACAGGATCAGCGGATGCAGGTTGCCGTCGCCGGCATGGAACACGTTGGCCACCGCGAGGCCGAACTCCACGCTCATTTCGCGGATGCGTTTGAGCACATGCGGCAGCTGGGCGCGCGGGATGGTGCCGTCCATGCAGTAGTAGTCGGGCGCCAGCCGCCCGACCGCGGGGAAGGCGGCCTTGCGCCCGGCCCAAAACTTGAGGCGCTGTTCTTCGCTGTCGGCGGTGCGGATCTCGGTTGCGCCGGAGGCTTCGAGCACGGCGCGCACGGTGTAGATGTCGGCCGAGACTTCCTCGTTGACGCCGTCGACTTCGCACAACAGCAGCGCTTCGCAGTCGAGTGGATAACCGGCGTGGACGAAGGCTTCGGCGGCCTGGATCGCCAGCCGGTCCATCATTTCCAGACCGGCCGGGATCACGCCGGCAGCAATGATGTTGCCGACCGCGGCGCCGGCTTTCGCCACGTCGTCGAACGCCGCCAGTACCACCTGCGCGCGCTCAGGGCGCGGCAACAGCTTGACCGTGACTTCGGTGATCACCGCCAGCATGCCCTCGGAGCCGGTCAACAGGGCCAGCAGGTCGTAGCCGGGGGCGTCGAGCGATTCGTTGCCGATTTCCAGCAGCTGGCCGTCGATCGTCCATGCGCGCAGCTTCTGGATGTTGTGCACCGTCAGGCCATATTTCAGACAATGCACGCCGCCGGAGTTTTCCGCGACGTTGCCACCGATCGAACAGGCGATCTGCGACGACGGATCGGGCGCGTAGTAGAGATTGTGCTGCGCGACGGCTTCGGAAATCGCCAGATTGCGCACGCCCGGCTCGACCACGGCGGTGCGCGCCAGCGGATCGATCGTCTTGATGCGGTTGAGCTTGGCCAGCACCAGCAGCACCGCGCCGTCGACCGGCAGCGCGCCTGCCGCGAGCCCGGTGCCGGCGCCGCGCGCGACCACCGCGACCTTGTGCCGATGGCACAACTGCAGGATCGCCGTCACCTGCGCCTCGTTCTCCGGCAGCACCACCACGTCGGGCGTGTTGCGGTAGGCCGCGAGGCCGTCGGATTCGAAGGGCAGCAGGTCTTCGCGCTCGTTGAGGACGCAGTGCTCGGGCAGCAGGCGTCGCAACTGGGTGATAAAGGCGGGGCTCAGCATCAGGCGGTGCGTGGTGTTGATCAGGCTGCGAGTTTAGCCGGGCTTGCCTGCGCGTGCGAGGGCGCGAGGCGTCGGTAGGCTTCCGCCAGTGCGCCGTCGCCGCCGACGTTGCCGGGGAAGATCACTACCGGCAGCGTCGGCAGGCGATGCCAGGGCGGCGTCTGCACCACGGTGACGCCCGGCAGGATCTGTCCCAGCACACGCGACGCGGTCAGTTCGAGTCCGGTCGACAGCACGTCGTTGGAGGTGATGCCGCCCTTGCTGATCAGAAAGCCGAGCGTGTCCGGCAGCCGCTTCACCACGTCCGTCAGCGTGCCCGACACGGATTCTCCGAAGGCCAGCCGCTCGGCCACGCTGGCGAACTTCAGCTCGGTCCGGCTGGTGAACACCACCGGCGTCAGACCCCGCGCATGCGCGTGGGCGATGCTCGCGGTGAGTTCGTCGACCACGGCCGCATGCCCATCGGGCAGGCGGGCGACGTCGAGCGGCAGGCCGACCACGCCGCGCTCCTTCAGCAGCGCGCTGAGCTGCGCGGTGGTCTTGGCGACGTGCGAGCCGACGACGATCGCACCCGGTTGGCCGTCGCGCACCAGGGTGGCGAAGGCTTCGGCCGCCACCGGCTGCGGCGGCAGCTTCGCCAGCGCGGTCAGCAGCGAGGCGGCGCTGCGGAACAGCAGGCGTTTTCCGTGGGCGGCGGCATCGAGCACGGCGTCGGCGAAGCGCTGATAATCTGCCGCGCTCTCGCCGTCGACTACGCCGACCGCATTGTCGTGCAGCGCGGTGAGCCAGGCACTTGCCTTGCCGGTGCTCAGTTCGGCCAGCGTCAGGCGTTGCACCGAATCGGCTGCGACGCGGCCGCCGGTTTTCTCGGCCACATAGTCGGGCAGAAACGCCGTCTTGTAGCCGAACACCGAATCGCGCGCGAATTCGGTTTCATGCGTTGGCACCGGCGTGCCGTCGACCATCAAATAATGCGTGCTGTCGCGGGTGATGCGCCCGCCCTCGAAAAACGCGGGCGTCAGCAGCGTCGCGTCGAACGGGCCGAGCACGGCATTCATCACGTCGGTTTCCACCGGGTAGTGGCCGCGCAGCGTCGAGTCCGAACGCGACACGAACAGCACCGGGCCGGCATACTCCGCGAGCGCGAGCTTGAGGTTTTCGCACACCTCGCGCGTCACCGCAGCGGCGCGTTCCGCATCCATCCCGCGCGTATTGGTGAGGATGAAGAACAGCGGTGCGGCGTCGGCCAGCGCCGTCTTCAGCGTGGCGACATCCCAGCGCGTCAGCAGCAGGCAGGCGTGCACCGTCTGCGAGCCGGTGGGGTCGTCATCCAGAACAATGATTTTTGGGTTCATGGTCAAACCTTTCATGTCCACGAATGCGCGTCGGCGCATTCGCGGGGACGTTTCAAGCCGCCACGCACTCCAGCATCGCCTGCGCGCGCTCGTACATCGCCTGCGCATTCATGCCGTTGAAGTCGAACAGCTGCTGTGGATTGGCGGTGGTTTCGCCGCGCTTCCAGCAGAAGACGTCGCGCTGCGTGGCCTGGCTGCGCAGCATCACCGGCTCCAGCGGGCCTGATGGGCCGCCGGTGACGCCGATCAGCACGTCGCCATGGAAAATCGCGCGGAAGCTGGCGTCATCCATGAAGCGGCCGTCGGGCTCCGACACGCTGTTCCACAGCACGTCGCCCGGGCGGTACAGGCGGCGCGGGTTGACCACGGCGACGATGCGCGAGCCAATGCCGGACTCGGCCAGTTTCTCGGCAGCGGCGAACACCGGCTGCAGCACCATGTCGCCGGTCACCGCGAACACCACTGTGTGCGATCCCTTGGTTTCCTTCAACACCATCGCGCCGGCGTCGATCGCCTGATAGCTCTGCGCCATTGTGGCGTGGATCGGCAACGGCGATTTCGACGCGGTGATGACGATGCCCTTGTTGTGCTGCTTGAGCGCCCAGTCGTAGCTCGCCTGGATCATGTTGGCGTCGACCGGGAACAGCGGGTAGACGTTGCCGTTGCGCATCATCGCGGCGAAGTAGCTTTCGATCTCCGGCCGCTGATGGGTCCAGCCATTGCGGCCCTGCTCGAGCGCGCCGGCGGTGAACAGGCACACCGTGGCGGGCGTCGGGCGGCGCAGCTCGGCCATCGCCTGCGTCACCGTCTGCCAGATCGGTAGGCCGTTGATGGCGAAGGACTCGTAGCTCGCCCACAGGCTGCGGCCGCCGAACAGCGCGAGCCCCACCGCGAAGCCGGCGCAGGCGTCCTCGTTGAGCGGCTCGTAGACCTGGCCGGACGGGCCCTGGAAATACAGGTCGTCGGCGGTCGGGTGACGGATCGTCAGCGCCTTGTTGATGTTGGCCATGGCGGACGCCTCGTTGCCGTCGGCGTTGGTGACGACGAACATCGGGTCGCGCTTGCCGACTTCGCCGACCACCTGACCGAAGGCGGTGGTCGGGATATGGTTCTCGCCGACCGCGAATTCGGTCAGCGGCAACCCGTCGAGGCTCGGCAGGTCGCGCACGCTTTCGGTCACCGCGACCTTCGCGGCGGGGCCGCCGCCGGCATGGCGGAAGTTTTCGCGCACGAGCTGCCAGGCCTTGATCGGCAGCGAGCGCCGCTGCAGGCCGGCTTTCACGTCGTCGGAGTCGAGCGTGTGGTGCGCATAGAGGTTGTGCGACTTGGCGCCAGTGGCGTGCACGCCCGCGCCCTTCAGCTGCTTGACGATCAGGCAGGCGCGACGGCCCGAGAGGGCGCTCTTCGCGGCAGCGTCGGCAGCCTTCAGGATGGCGCCGGTGAAGGCCATGCGTGCGGCGAAGCCGAAAGTCGTGCTGTCCGTGTACACCGGCGCGTCGGGCGCATCGGCATACTCGCGGGCGTCGATCAGGTGCACCTCGTCGAAACCATGGGCGCGCCAGTAGTCGGTCATCCGCGTGTTGTCCCACAAGGACACCATGCTGTGGTGCTCCTGCGAATAGCCGTTCCACACCAGCACCGGCAGGTAGTTGGTAACGTCGGGATAGGCGGTCGCAAAGTGCTGGAACGCGCTCATGATGTAGGGCTCGCCCAGACCACCGTCGCCGATGGTAACGGGGAACAGCTTGTCGCGATTCAGATAGGCGCCGGCCATCGCGAAGTGCTGGCCCTGGCCCAGCGGACCTGCGGGCGCCAGCAGGCCGGGGATCGCACCCGAGAGGTGCCCCAGCAGGCCGTGGCGCTCACGGAAACGCGTGCGCATCTCGGCCACGGTGCGGATGCCCATGTCCTCCAGCGAGGTGTCGAGGAACATCGCCGAATAGAAGCCGGGCGCGTGGTGGCCGACCTCGGTCACCATGTTGCGGTGGCCCAGCAGGTGCAGCGCGGCGACCGCGTCGGCGCTGGAGGCGAAGCCGCCCGGGTGGCCGGACGACTTGCTGCCGGTGACCTGCAGCGTCAGGTAGCGCAGTGCGTCGGCAGCCAGCAGCGTCTGGTAGACGGCGGCTTCGCTGGTCGCATCCGGTAACGCGGGCTGGTTCGGCCCCAGCAGCGGCGACGCGCCGAGACGGTCGATTTCCGGGAAGCTGTCGGCGAAATACTGGATGCCTTCGCAGAAGGCGGGAAGGGTCTCGGGGGTGGACTGCATCCGGGCGCTCATGGCAAATCCTTTCACAATATGAAAATGTTTCACATGATGTGAAACGATGATCGTATTGAAGCAGTAAAAGCGACAAATTTCACATTGCGTGATAAATTTTCACTTCATGAAAAATACAAGCTCATCGATTCAGGTCATCGACCGCGCCATGGCGCTGGTTGGCGTCCTCTCCCGCGCGCCCGGTCCGATCAGCCTGACCCGGCTGGCCAACGAGGCCGGCCTGCATACGGCCAGCGCGCACCGCATTCTCGGGTCGCTGATGGCGCATGGCCTGGTCGAGAAAACCGGCGCCGGCGAATACGACCTGGGGGTGCGCTGGCTGGAGGTGGGCAATCGGCTGCGTGCCCGTCTGAATATTAGACAAGTGGCGATGCCTTACATGCAGCAGCTCGCCGAACAGACCGGGGAGACGGTCAACCTGATCGTGCGGCGCGGCGACGAGGCGGTCTATGTCGAGCGCGTGTCGGGCGGCCGCGCGATGATCCAGGTGGTGCAGGTGGTCGGCGCGCACGCGCCGCTGCACGTCACCGCGGTCGGCAAGATCTTCCTGGCCGAGGACAGCGCGAGCGGCGTGATGGGCTATGCAGAGCGCACCGGCCTACCGCCTTATACGCCCAACACGCTGACTACGTTCGAGCGCCTCTCCGCCGAACTCGACGTCATCCGTCGCGAGCAGTTGGCGCACGACCGCGAGGAAGCCGAGCTTGGCGTGGCGTGCATCGGCGCGCCGATCCGCGACGCCGAAGGCAAGCTGGTCGCCGGGCTGTCGATTTCGGCGCCCGCCGATCGCCACAAACCAGGCTGGACCGAGGCGCTGCAAAAAGCCGCCGCGCAGACCGGTGCCGCGCTGGGCTATCTGGCCGATGCCTGAGATTTCCCGCGCGCGGATATCCCTTGCCGTGGCGGTGGATTGTTGGCATCGTGGCGGCCATGACTGAACCCCTGACACCGGCCACCCGCCACCAGATCGCCGCCTGGTTGATGATGGCAGCGGGCTTGCTGGTGGTCATGTACCTGCGCCTGCTGCCGGCCCTGCTTGCCGGCCTGCTGGTGGTGGAACTGGTGCATATGCTGGCGCCGCGCTTTGTCATCGGCAAGTTGAACCATACCTGGTCGAAGGTGCTGGTGGTGTCGCTGATCACCCTGATCGTGCTCGGCTTGGTGGGCGGCGCCACCGCCGGCGCCATCCTGTATCTGCGCACCGAAGGCGGGCTCACCGGTCTGCTCACCAAGATGGCTGAGGTGATTGAAAACTCGCGCGAGCTGCTGCCGCCGTGGGCCGGACAATGGCTGCCGCAGGGCGACGAATCGGTGATCCGCGCCGGCCTGGTCGAATGGCTGCGCACCCATGCGCAGGATCTGCGCAAACTGGGCGGCGATGCCGGACGCGCCCTGCTGCTGATCCTGATCGGCTTCATCATAGGCAGCTTCATCGCACTGCGCGAAGCCACACCGCACCTGATCCTGGCGCCGCTGGCCAAGGCCCTGTGCGAACGCGCGCATCGGCTGGCCGAGGCGTTCCGCCGCGTGGTGTTCGCGCAGGTGCGCATTTCCGCCCTCAATGCCGGGCTGACCTGGCTTTACCTTGGCGTGCTCCTGCCGCTGCTTGGCGTCGACCTGCCCTTCGTCAAGACCATGGTGCTGGTCACCTTCGTCGTCGGCCTGCTGCCGGTGCTGGGCAATCTGGTGTCCAACACCATCATCGTCATCATTTCGCTGTCGCATTCGCTGTATGTCGCCGCGGGCTCGCTCGTTTTCCTGGTGGTGATCCACAAGCTCGAATATTTCGTGAATGCCCGTATCATTGGCGGACAGATTAAGGCGCGGGCGTGGGAGCTGCTCATCATCATGCTGGTGATGGAAGCCGCCTTCGGCGTGCCCGGCGTCATTGCGGCGCCGGTGTTCTACGCGTATATCAAAAAAGAACTGTCAGACAGGAATTTAATTTAAATGGCTAGCGACACCGAATCCCTCGTCATCACCGCCAGCGGCGAGGACAAGATTGGCCTGGTGGAAGGGTTCACCCGCCGCATCAGCGAATCGAGCTGCAACATCGAAGAATCCCGCATGGCCGCACTCGGCGGCCGTTTTGCGCTGCTGATGCGCGTGTCCGGCAATTGGGACGCGCTGGCCAAACTGGAAGCCCGGCTACCGGGCGTGGCAGAGGAACTCGGCCTCGCGCTCACGCAGCAGCGCACCCGCCCGAGCCGCTCGGAAAAACCGCTGATCCCCTATACCGTCGAAGTCGCCGCGCTCGACCAGCCGGGCATCGTCAACAGCCTCGCCAATTTCTTCGCGCGACTGCATATCAACATCGAGGCGCTCGACACCGAAACCTATCCGGCGCCGCATACCGGCGCCCCGATGTTTGCGGTCCACATGACGCTCGGCATCCCGGCCGACGCCCACATTGCCACGCTGCGCGGCGACTTTCTCGACTACTGCGACGACCAGAACCTCGACGCGACTTTCGAGCCGGTGCGCGTTTAAATTCGGGCAGACGGCGAGCTCGGCAAGTGCCGGGTTGATCACCCGCCCGCGTGAGCGAAAACGGGATACCGCAGCCGTAAAACACCCGAGGGCCTCCAGCACGCCGTGAACATGCCGGGATCAAACCCATGCCGAAATCGTTTAAAACCCCTGCGCTCATCCTCGTTGCATTCCTCGGCCTGCTGGTCCTCATCGCGATCGCCCTGTCGCTCTTCTGGGACCTGAATGCGCACAAGCCCCGACTTGAGGCTGCCGCCTCGGAGATCGCCGGGATGGAGGTCCGCATTGACGGACGGATCGGCATCACGTTCTTCCCCGGCGTGGCGCTTACGCTCGAAGACGTCCATGTGCGCAACCGCGGGACCGAAATCGTCGCGACCAGCAAGGCCCGGATTGGGGTCGACTTCCTGGCGCTGCTCAAGCAGGACATCCGGCTCAGGCATATCACGCTTGCGCAGCCGGTCATTTACATTGAGCGGGACCGCGATGGCCGCTACAACTACGAGCGGCCGGAGAAAGTCCGGCAATCCCTGCCCGATTTGAGGCTGGCGAAATTCGTTATGGCAGACGGCACGCTGCGCTTCCTGGACAAGCGCTCCGGCAAGCACATCGAGGCGGCCGCATGCGAGCTGGACGCGCGCGATGTGCAGCTCACGGGCCGACAAACCCCCGGCATCCTGAAACAGCTTTCGGTTGCGGCCGATCTCACCTGCAAGACGGTGCGGACGAATGATTATGCCGCCGCCGACTTGAATACGAAAATCGCCGGGCAGAACGGGATTTTCAATCTCGAGCCGCTGACGATGCGGCTTTTCGATGGGCAGGGCGCAGGGCGCCTGCGGGCGGACTTCACGCAGACGCTGCCCCGCTACGAGCTCAGCTACACGCTGAACCAGTTCCGCCTTGAGGCGCTGCTTAAGACCCTGTCACCGCAATCGGTCCCGGAAGGCGCGGGGGACCTCACCGCCCAGATGACGATGCAGGGCCGGAGCGTGAAGAATCTAAAGCAGACCCTGGCGGGTGAGGTCACGATGCGGGGCACCAATCTGGTTTTCAACGGCCGCGATCTCGACGAGGCCTTTGACCATTTCGAGTCCAGCCAGAGCTTCAACCTGGTGGATGTGGGCGCCGTGTTCCTCGCCGGCCCGCTGGGTCTGGCGATCACCAAGGGCTACGACTTCGCGAGCATCCTGCATGGCTCGGAAGGACGCAGCGAGATCCGCACGCTCGTCTCCGACTGGAAAGTCGAGCGCGGCATCGCGCGGTCGCAGGACGTGGCGATCGCGACCCGGCGGCACCGGGTCGCGCTGCAGGGCCGCCTCGATTTCGTCAACGAGCGCTTCGAGGGCGTGACCGTGGCCCTGATCGACGCCAAGGGCTGCATCCGCGCACAACAGGCGATACACGGGCCGTTCAGGAAACCCGTGGTCGAAAAGGCGAGCACGCTCAAGGCGCTCACCGGCCCCGTGGTCAAATTGTTCAAGCAGGTGGGTGCGCTGTTTCCCGGCGGCGATTGCCAGGTGTTCTACGCGGGATCGGTTGCGGCGCCGTAATAAGGCCGCGGCGCGCAAAAAATAAAAAACCCCGCCCGGCCATTCGGCTCAGGCGGGGCGTGCGATGCGGCGAGCGCTCAGGGCTGGATGTAGGCGTAGCCGCGTGCCTGGAAATCGGCAATCGAGGTCAGGCCGGCGGTGGTGTATTCCATGCCTTCGATCATCTGGTCGGTGGCCGAGATGCCGGTGGTCAGATACTTCGGCAGCGAGGTGATCGCCGTGCCCGGCTGGTTGAGGAAGGCGCGGGTCGTGTTCTGGCAGAAGTAGAATTTCACGCCGCGTGCCATCAGTCCACGGATCGTGCCTTCGAACGGGTTGCGGCCGGTGACCTCGGTCCCGTCGCCCCGGATCGACGTGTTCTTGAGCGCCATCCGCCCGCCCGGGCTGTGCAGCACGACCACCATTTCGTAGTCCTTGCCCGGCTTCATGCCGTGGGTGACTTCATAGTCCTCGAGGATATTGCGGATATTGTTGAGGCCGTAGGGTGAGGCAGCGCAGGATTCGGGGGTGGCGGCGTTGGTGCAGAACTGATTGATCTGCACGACCATTTTCACGTTGTGGCGTTTCTTGATGCACTGGGTCCGGTCCTGCGTGCCGGGGCCGAATTCGTCATCCATGCTCATGCCGGAGACCAGTCCGACCGGGCATTCGTTATTGCCCTTCTTGTTTTTGTCGTGGGCAAGTACGGGCATCGAAACCAGCCCGGCCATCAGCAGGGCGAGCAGCGTTTTCATCGCGTTCATTGTCTTCCTCCTTGGTATGGATAAATCCCCCTCTTGATGGCGGGGTTGTCGGATAGTCGGCGCCGCGTGTAGGACTAACAACGACACATTTCTACCAACACGCCGCATCGACCGGAATCCATGGGCTTGGGGAACCCGCTGGGCGGAATCCGCTCACTGTGAGGTCATCCATAAAGGAATTACCGCCATGCCCAGCCTGCTCATCATTGCCCACGGCAGCCGCCGCGCGGCGTCCAACGACGAAGTTCGCGCGCTTGCCGATGCGGTGCGCGCACAACCCGGCCAGACCTACGACCATGTCGAGGCGGCGTTTCTGGAACTGGCTGAACCGGGCATTCCGGAGGGGCTGGCGGCGCTGGCGGAAAAAGGCGCGACCGAGATCGTCGCCTTCCCCTACTTCCTGGCAGCCGGCACCCATGTGGCACAGGACATTCCCGATGCCATTGCCGAATTCGGCGCGCGCCATCCGCAGGTCGGCGTGCGGCTGACGCCGCATCTCGGCGCCTCGATTGCGCTGCCGACGGCCATCCTCGACATCAGCGGCCTCGACGCGACCGGCTGATCCGCCAGCCTCAGATGTCCTGACTCTCGGTGCTGCCGAGTTCGATATAGAACATCGGCATCGCCTCATCCTGTTGCTGCGGGCGCGGCTGACTGCGTACCAGCGCCGCTTCCACACGCGCCGCCTGCAGCGCCGCGCGGTCAATAACGGCGGGATACAGGCGGAAGTGTTTCTCGATCGACTCGGCCTGCTGGCAGGCGCAGGCTTCCAGCGCGCTGCGCGTGGCAGGGTCGAGGTGCGGCAGCAGCAGCATCCACGGGGCCTGCCAGGCGTGGTAGTCCTGCACCAGCCGGGTGTGCGCGGCATCCATGCCGGCGGTGGCGATGAAGCGCGGCGGAAAGGCGTCCGCATCCAGCACGCGGCCGTGCAGCGGCTCACCTCCCTGCAGCGTATGCAGCCCCAGCCCGGCACCGTCGTCGGTGCGGCAAAACCACTGCGCCACCCCGCTGGCCAGTGCGTTGACGTGGCGCGTCAGGTAGACGCTGGCCGGCTCGGTCAAGCCGGCGATCGCGGTACTCTGGAACTGCTCCTGGGCGGCAATGCCGGCGCGCCAGTCCAGCGGTGGCCGGGTGTCGGTTTCGCTGTGGGTGCGCACGCTATGCAGCAGCGCCAGTGGCCGGTCGTCGTGGTCGAGCAGCCAGAGCTCGAAGGCATCGCGAAATTTGAAGGGCACCTCGCGATGCACCTTGAGCAGGTGTTCGTAGGCCACCGCGCCCATGTCCTCCAGTCGCCGGAAGTCGTCCGAAGGATAGAGCGGGCCGCGCTTGAGGCCCTTTTCCGCCGACCAGTGGCCGTAGCGGATGTCGGAAATCTGCGCGCGCTTGCCGGCGCGCCCGAGACCGTCAAGCAGGGCGTCGTTGGCCACATAGATGTCCCACTCGACGCCGTCGGTGGTCACCGCCTCGGCCGACTGGTAGCGAATGACGTGCACCACCCCGCGAAACGGGTTGAGCAGGCGTTGGGCATAACACTCGATCTGCATGATTAACGCGTCCTCTACGGTGCAGGCGCCCGCATCATGGCTTCGTCCTGGCGGGTAAGCCGTCCTTGGCGCTTGTGCTCATCCAGGCAAACAGCGACGAACGCATCGCCTCTTCCACTGACATGTCGATCGGCTGCACCCACGCGCGCGGCACAAACACCGTATAGCCGCCGATCATGTAGCCCATCGGCAGGTAGACGGCCACGCGGTCACCCTGCAGGAAGCCGGGGGGCAGGTCGTCGACGCGCTGGCGGGTGACCAGCCCCACGATTTCGAGATCGTGTCCCGGTAGCCGCAGCGTCACCACGGTTTGCGGGGCCGCTTCGTTGCGGCGGGGCGAAAAATAGGCCGCAAAATCCTTCAGCGAGGAATAAATGCTCTTCACCACCGGCAGGTTGGTGAAGGGCAGCTCCAGCAGCGCCAGCAGCTGGCCGACCCAGCGCTGCGACATCAGCACGCCGAGCAGCACGATGCCGCTAATGCCCAGCAACAGTCCCAGGCCCGGCACATAGAAGTCACCGATGAAGGGCCGGATCACCTGCATCGCCAGCGTCTCGCTCCAGCTCAGGAAAAGATACAGCAGATAGACCGTCAACCCGAGGGGCAGAGCGGCGATCAGACCGCGAAAAAAATACTGGGAAAGGTTTTTGAACAATTTGAACCCCGGAAAGCATGTTGAACCGTGCCGCCTGCTTTCAATAGCATAGCAGCGGCCGATCGCTAGAATGGGTGGACGGCACCCACACGGACGCCGAAATTATTTTGGGCCGGGGCTACAGTCCCGTCAGCCGGTGCCGATGTCTTGATTGATGGGCCCAGGTTTTTTTGCGGAGGAGTGAACGTGCTGAATCGTTTGGTTGGAATGTTGTCAGGGAAGGACACAGCCGTCGCGCCGCCCAAGCGCGCACCGGCGGTCGAGGCGGAAAAACCGGCGGAAAAGGCGGCATCCAAATCGTCCTCGGTGATGCGCCGCGAAGCCATGCTGGGCCGCGACCAGAAAGTGGCCGCTTACACCTTCATGCTGCGCCGGGTGCTCGACGAGCAGACCGACCTCAGCCTGCCCGACGTGCAGCGCCTGTACGACGAGACCCTGCTGGCCAACCTGGAGCGCATGGACATCGCGCGCCTGCTGGGACAGCGGCTTGCCTTCGTGCCGATCGCGCCGGCCACGCTGAACCACCCGATGATCGATAACTGGCCGGCCGCCGGCACCGTGTGGATCCTGAACATCGGCCTGCAGACGCTGATCGATGAAGCCTTGCTGACCCGCATGGCCGAGCTGAAAGCGCGCGGCTTCAATTTTGCCGTGCTGGCCGAAGCCGTTGCGAACCCCAGCCGGCATGGCCTGCTGCAGCACGCCGACTACGTGCTGATGGACGCCAGCAGCGAGGACATTCCGGCCATTACTGCGCAGATGGCGGCAATCTCCAAGGTGGCGGCGGGCAAGCGTTTCGTGGCGATGGACGTGCAGTCGCTCGAAGGCTTCCACATGTGCCACAAGCTGCAGTTCGCGCTGTTCATGGGGCCGTTCATCACCCGCCGCGAAAACCTCGGCAACCCGACCATGGGGCCGTCGCGCGCCAAGGTGCTGGACCTGATGAACCGGGTGCGCACCGGCGCCGAGCAGCCGGAACTGGCGGCCCAGTTCCGCCATGATCCGGCTTTGTCGGTGCGCCTGCTGCGCTACGTCAACTCACCCGGCATGGGCCTGCTGAACAAGATCGGCGGCATCGAGCAGGCGCTGATGGTGATGGGCCAGGACAAGCTGTATCGCTGGCTGACGCTGATCCTGTTTACCGGCGGCCAAGCCCAGGAACTCGATTCGGCAGTGCTGGAAAACGCGCTGGTGCGCGGCCGGGTGGCCGAGCAGCTGGCCGGACGTGCGCTGTTTGCCAAGGCGCGCGACGAGATTTTCGTCGCCGGCCTGTTCTCGCTGCTCGACGTGGTGATGCACATGCCGATGGAAGACGTGCTGAAGCAGATCAGCCTGCCTGCCGAAATCACCGAAGCTATCATCGCGAACCGGGGCCCGTACGCGCCCTACCTCGCATTGGCGATCGCCTGCGAGCAGGACGACCAGAGCAGCATCGAGACCCTGGCCAGGCAGATCGGCCGCGAAGTGGACGACATCAACAAGGTGCACATGGACGCGCTCTTGTGGGCGCAGGAACTGTCCGCCGACGTCTGAACATGACGCTCGCGTCCGGCACGACCGCCGCCTGGTGGGTCTACCTGCTACGCTGTGCCGACGGCACGCTCTACACCGGCATCACCACGGATGTCACACGCCGCGTTGCCGAACACAACGGCGAGGGCGGCCCAGGCGCGCGCTACACGCGTAGCCGGCGGCCGGTGGAGCTGGTGCATGTCGAAGCCGCGGCAAGTCGCGCGGACGCCTGCCGGCGTGAAGCCGCGATCAAGCAGCTCGACCGTGCGCGCAAGCTGGCGCTGTGCGCCACGCCCATTTCCTGACCCGTCTTTTTCAGAAGTCGACGCGCTGCCGCAGCTGCGATAACACCTCTTCGACCGCGCGCTGCCCAGCCTCGATGGCAATGTCGGCACGGTGAAACTCCATCAAGGCCACGTTCGCCAGCATCGGCGTGATCATGACGTCTGCCGGTTCACCCGCCAGCCGGCTGCGCGTGATCAGCACCTGCATGATGTTGATGCTGGATGCCAGCACGTCGAGCATCGCAGGCGGCGCGGCTTCACCAGAATGATTGATGCCGAGTTGCGACATGCCGCTCTGGATTCGTGCCAGCACCGTGTCGGCCAGGGTGTCGGGCGCGGCGGGCGTGCGCTTGCGCGAGGTTTTGGGCGGTCTCGGCTTCAGATGCCGGCCCAGCAGGTCGGTATTGAGGTCGACCGCGATCACGATGTCGGCGCCCATCGCGCGGCACAGCGATACCGGCACCGGGTTGACCAGGCCGCCGTCGACCAGCCAACTGCCGTCGCGCAGCACCGGTGCGAACAGGCCGGGCAGCGCGATCGACGCATGCACCGCCTCGGTCACCGGGCCGTCGCGCAACCAGATTTCGCGGCCGCGCCGCAGGTCAGTGGCGACGGCGCCGAACGGGCGTTCAAGGTCGGTGATGTCACGGTCGACAAAATGGCTGCGAAAAAAATCGATCAGCTTGTTGCCCTTGATCAGGCCGCCGTTGAGTGAAAAATCGAGGAAGCTCACCACGGTCTGCAGCTTGAGGCTGCGTACCCAGGTTTCCAGCCGGTCGAGGTCGCCGTCGACGTAGGCAGCGCCCACCAGCGCACCGATCGAGGTGCCGCAGACGATGTCCGGTTCAATTCCGGCGTCCTTCAGGGCGCGGATTACGCCGATGTGCGCCCAGCCGCGCGCAGAACCACCGCCGAGGGCCAGGCCGATGCGCGGCGTGTTGGATGAGCTCATGTCAGTCTGCCTCGCGTTCGATACCGCAACACTGAACCCGCTCCGCCACGGGCTCGCTCAGGATGGCGCCGGTGACGGCGTTGGGACGGAACACCGTGCAGCCTTTGAGACCGAGCGCATGCGCCTGCCGGTAGAGGTCCGCGAAGCGTTCGAACGGCATGTCGGCGGCGACGTTGATGGTCTTGGAAATGGCGTTGTCGACATAAGGCTGCAGCGCCGCCTGCATCGCGAGATGGGCGAGCGGATCGAGCTGGCGCGCCTCGACGAACGCCGGCGGCACCCCGGTATTGCC
>Ga0180009_10001285_pt1 | contig 31157 bp, 25 predicted proteins | sample OS_PC_MetaG_FD_123537 | JGI IMG/M metagenome (GOLD analysis project Ga0180009, IMG submission 123537) | Groundwater microbial communities from the Aspo Hard Rock Laboratory (HRL) deep subsurface site, Sweden - OS_PC_MetaG | ecosystem: Environmental > Aquatic > Deep subsurface > Groundwater...
CTATTTTTCTACGCCCGATTCGCAAACTGTTATTGATCATGGGGAAAAGCGTGCTCTAGATGGGCTCGGAGAGCGTCCCTTGCTAGCCCTTTGTACAGATCTCAGGCAGTTTTCTCTCGAGATATCAAAAGATTATAATTATGAATCTATTCAATACGTGACAGAAACAATAGACTGCTATGTGGAAGCATACCTTTATGGCTATATGACCGAACGTACAAATCAGACGCTGAAGGATCAGGAGCAGCTCAGAGTAGCACTTTCCAAAGCCCTTGAAAGACAGAGACAGGAACTCCTTATTAAAAATCATGCCATTCATACTAATGTCAATGGGATCATGCTCACAGATTTAGATGGTAATATAACCTATCTTAATCCTGCATTTATGAAAATGTGGGGATACGATAACTTTGATGAGGTAATAAAAACGCATAGTTCTCAATTTCTGGGTATAAATAATTTTAATAATCTCTTTAAATTTATTCATGAATCGGAGGGCTGGCAGAATGAGTTTACAGTGGTTAACAAAGATGGTTTAACTTTCGGCGTCGTTGTATCAGTATCTTTGATCCAGGATGAAAAACTCCAACCAGTTGGAATAATGGCTTCCTTTATAGACATTACTGACCGCAAACGACTGGAAACCCAACTCCGACAGGCACAGAAGATGGAGGCCCTGGGCACCCTGGCAGGTGGCATTGCCCATGACTTCAATAATATCCTTTCTTCCGTTATTGGCTACACAGAGATAGCTCTTGACGATGTTCCAAAAGGGAGTTTATTGGAAAGCAATTTGCAAGAAGTGTTCAAGGCAGGACGTCGTGCAAGAGGTTTAGTGAAACAGATTCTCGCCTTTAGCCGTGAAAGTGAACTCGAAAAAAGACCACTTCAGCTTAGCCCCCTTGTCCCAGAGACTCTAAAATTTCTTCGTGCTTCTATCCCGACTACTATAGAGATACACGAGGACATTGAAACCGACCTTGACAATGTCCTGACCGATCCCACACAGATAAACCAGATCTTGATGAACCTTTGCATGAATGCGGCTTATGCTATGGAGGAAAATGGCGGCATACTTGAGGTGAGCCTGAGAAATGTGAAGCTTGACCTTGGTTTTAAATCTCGACACCCTGATATGGTTCCCGGTAATTACATAAGGCTGAGCGTAAGTGATACAGGCCACGGGATGAATCCCGATGTAGTAGAGAGAATTTTTGATCCTTATTATACCACGAAAGAGAAAGGTGAAGGGACCGGTCTGGGATTGGCCGTGGTCCATGGAATTGTCAAGACCCTCGGGGGAACGATCTCTGTCTATAGCGAGCCGGGTAAAGGTTCTACTTTTCATGTCTACCTTCCCGCAATTGAAAGGGGAGAAGAGTCTGAAACATGGAGTGAGGAATCCATCCCCACCGGAAATGAATGCATCCTTTTCATCGACGATGAACAGCCCATAGTGAACTTGGGCAAACAGATGCTGGAGCGTTTGGGGTATGATGTTGTCACCGAGACCGATAGCATCGAGGCCTTAAAATTGGTCCAGTCTAATCCGGACAGATTCGACCTCATTATCACCGATATGACCATGCCCAATATGACGGGTGAAGCACTAGCCATAGAATTAATGCGGCTCAAGCCGAATATTCCCATTATACTTTGTACGGGATTCAGCAGGAAGATCACGGGAAAAAAAGCAAAAGCCATAGGTATTCGGGCATTTGTCAATAAACCTATTCTGAAGCAGGAGTTAGCTGAAACCATCCGAAGGGTACTAGATGAAAGTGATAAATAATCGAGGTATTATGGAAATTAGGCATGAAAATCCTAATTAGCCATTAAATTTAAAGTGCGAACCCTTTAAAAATCCGTATGCCTAAGATTAATAAAAAAATTTTGATCGTTGACGATGAAGAGTCCATAAGAAAATTGCTCAAACAGATACTTGAGACGAAAGGTTACTCTTGTGTCCTCGCCGCAAATACAGCAGAGGCACGTGAGTGCTTTGAAAATGAAGCTTTTGACCTTATCCTTTGTGATATCCTGATGCCTGGTGAGTTAGGTTTGGACTACATCCGAGAAGTCCTATCCAAATATCCAGACACCGCGGCCATTATGGTTAGTGCCATAGATGATTTCTTAGTGGCGGAGAGCGCACTGCAAATGGGTGTTTATGGTTATATCACGAAGCCTTTTGAGCGCAGTGAGACAATAATCAATGTAACCAATGCATTGCGCCGACGAGAACTTGAGATTAAGAATCGTGCTTATCGTGAGAGCCTAGAGTTGATGGTTGCTGATCGCACTAACTTTCTTGTCCGATTGGAAGGGATGCTTGGACAGTTGCATTCTCCTCAAGTGGCCAAAGAACTGATAAGAAAGATCGATAAATGGGACCAACCACACAAAACAAGAGAAAAAGTAAAAATGACTATTTTATTTGCAGACATACGAGGATTTAGCGATATGGTGTCTGCCCTTGAACTGGAGGAAATTGTACAGTTTCTGGATGAGTTCTATGACTCTATGGCGAAAACGGTTTTTTGTAATGAAGGGAGCATTGACAAATTTATTGGTGATGAGGTCATGGCTTTCTTCGGGGCTCCAATAGCGTTGAAAAATTCTAGCGAAAATGGTGTTAAGACGGCAATAGAAATGGTGGATTCTTTTCAAAAACTAAAAGAACAATTTTCAAAATTTTCTTCTTATTTTGAGAGGCTGGGAATAGGAATTGGTATTAACACGGGCTATATGTTCATCGGAAATGTGGGTTCAAAAAACCATTATGATTATACAGTGATTGGCAATGCGGTTAATCTTGCCAGAAGATTGTGTTCCCATGCTGGTCCTGGTGAGATCCTTACAACAAAAGAGACCCTCAGTGAAATATGTGAACAGGTTGCCTCGGAATTTGTTGACGATATTACCTTCAAAGGCATTCCAAAACCTGTTAATGTGTACAAAATTAATCCGCTCTAAATTTTAAATCTATTGACTCACCATGGGTCCTTGTTTATGGTCTGAATTTGTGTCAAGAACATGGGGGTCTTCATTCTTCACAGACTTGAAAAAGGGTGATAAATGAAGACCTGAATCTTCCATGTTATTTCTTAAACAGGTGAATCGCGCAAACACCACCGGCCCCCACCATATGTGCCATGGCTGTGTTGACGGATTTTGGAATCTGTCGCTTGCCGCATTCTCCCCTCATCTGCCAGAGGATTTCAGCCACTTGTCCCACGCCTGTAGGGCCTATGGGGTGACCCATGGAGATAAGACCGCCGCTGCTATTGATGGGATGCTTTCCGTTCAGGGCCGTGACGCCCTCTTCTATGAGTCGTCCTCCTTCTCCCTGTTTGCATAGTCCGAGTTCCTCTGAGTAGATGATCTCTTCGATGGTAAAGGCATCATGCAGTTCTATGAGATCCAGATCGTCGGGTCCAAATCCGGCCTTCTCGTAGGCGATGTTGGCCGTAACCTGGGTAAGGGTAAACAGAGGATCTCTATCGGCAAGTATACTTTTCAGGACAGATGCGGCTACCACAGGGCATACCTTGTTTGTGTATCTCTTGGCCACGTCTTTGGCACACACAATCACAGCGGCGCCGCCATCATCCCAGGGACAGCAATGCATGACCGTCAGAGGATCTGCTATCATACGGGCGCTGTGTACCTCTTCCAGTGTAACGGCTTTCCGGAAATGGGCATTGGCGTTCAGGCTTGCATTGTAATGACTCTTAAGGGAAACCTTCGCCAACTGATCAACGGTTGTTCCGTAATCCTTCATATGCTGCTGTGCGATGGAGGCAAAAAACTGAACGGGTCCCGCTGAAGAGGATTCTGATTTCTGTTTCTTGTTATTTTTATTTTCTTTATCCTTTTTAGCACTGGGACGAAAGATCGTTTTGTCAATCCCAAAGGCCAGCGCTATATCGTGTGCACCCGACGCAACAGCCATATAGGCCTCCCTAAATGCTGATGAGCCGCTTGCTGATGCATTTTCCACATTCGTAATCGCCAAACCGGTTAATCCCATCTCCTGACAGACCGCATGGCCGGTAGACATACTCGGCTGAACAGTGCCACAATATGCAACTTCAATATCCTCCCAGGACATGCCGGCATCTTTGAGTGCATTTCCAATCGCTTCCGTCCCCAGGGAAGAGACGGACTTATCGTTAAAAATGCCGTATGGGTGCAATCCGGCACCAATGACCACAACTTCTCTCATGTTAAAATACTCCTTTTTATATTATTGTCCCACTCGCGGATTGCGAGAAAAACCCTCGTTTCTAGGCAAAGACTTCAATTCGATCTTTTGCGCCGCAAGGGTTCTAGGGATCGAGGATTCCAGGGTTCGAGAGTATATGAGGTTTCCCCTTGATCACTTGACCCCTTCAATCCTTGAACCCTCAAGCCATCCCGCTTTACGGGATGGTATTTGACTTTTCATTGCCTGATCTCTACTTTGTCCTTCAGATACTTCTTTACAGTTTCAATGGACACCTCTTTTTTATGGAATATGCCCGCGGCCAGAGCGGATTCAGCATCGGTTTGCGTAAAGACTTCATAGAAATGTTCGGCACAACCGGCGCCGCTGGATGCTATAACCGGTATGGAGACGGCCTGTTTGACAGCATTGGTCAGTTCAATGTCGAAACCCAGGTTGGTTCCGTCTCTGTCGATGCAGTTCAGAAGGATCTCTCCCGCACCCAGCTTTTCGCACACCTGTGCCAGGGTAACCGCGTCCAGGTCCCGCCCTTCACGTCCCCCTTTGATGGTACACTGATACCAGCAGTATCTCTCTCCCCTGGGTCCGGGGATGGCGGTCTCGATCACCTGATGTTTCACCTCATCCGGTGATTTCACGTAAACCCGTCTTGGATCAACGGATATGACAACTGCCTGGTTACCGTAAACGCGGGCTATCTCTTCGATGGCGCTTTGGACTGATGCCTTTCCCGTTCTTAAATAATCTTCCACAATGATAACCGCATCACTTCCTATGGACACCTTGTCGGCACCGGATCGGAAATACTCGGAGGCCACCTCCAGGGATGTGTATCTCCGGCCGTCCTTGTCCGTGTAATCCCTGATCCCTCCGCCGATGGTGAGAGGCACGAAGACATTCCTGGAGGTCTGTTTCAGGATCTCCATCATGGGTATGTCCTCCAGGGGGAAATCCCTGAATCCCGTGATATTGAGGAAGGTGATCTCGTCGGCCCCTTCCCGGTAGTAACGTCTGGCCAGTTCCACAGGCTTGCCCAGGTTTCTCACAATCCCTTTCTCCCTGACATCGTACTGATCCCCCTTGGTGACAACCAGCTCCCCCTGATCATTGGTTCGGACATCAAGACAGGCAATAATCCGTTTTGCCAAACGGGTCCCTTCGGAGATTCTTGCCGGGGTCGTTTTCTCATGGGCTGACTCCAGAAAATTTTTCAATAAGGTGAGTCCAGCACTCCCGCTCTTTTCAGGGTGGAACTGGGTTGCAATGATGTTGTTTTTCTGAACGGCGCTGACAAAACCATACCCGTAATCGGTTGTTGTCAGGATAACCGATTCATCCTTGGGCACCACATGGTAGGAGTGGACAAAGTAGAATTTTTCATCACCGCGAAGCCCATTGAAGATCCTGGAGGGCTTCTTGATGTTAAGGCCGTTCCATCCTATGTGGGGTACTGAAAAATCGATGGCAAACCGTTTCACCGAGCCCGGAATGAGGCCAAGACCCTCTACGCCGGGGGCCTCTTCGCTGTTTCCGAACAGGGCCTGCAAACCCAGGCAGATTCCCAGATACGGCCGGCCCGAGCTGAGATATGCTTTCAAGGGCTCCACATATCTTTTCTCGTTGAGGACATGCATCATGCTGCCGAAAGCACCCACTCCTGGGAAAACCAGTCTTTGGGCAGAAAGGATGTCTTCACCTGTGGCGACGACTCTGACTCTTTCACCAAGGCTTTCGATGGCGTTAATGACGCTTCTCACATTGCCCGCGCCATAATCTAAGAGAGTAACCATTTTTATCCTGACTATCCTTTCAACAGATAATTTCGTAGTACCCTAATTGAATTGAAATCCAATTAGGGTGCTCTCAGCGATCAGCGGTCAGCATTCAGTTAACGAAATTTGAAAGTGAACTTTATATGCATGCCATGATGTTTTAAACAGTGATTAAAATCTTTAGGCTAATAGCTGATAGCTGATAGCTGAATGCGAATGGCTCCCTCTTGAGCGTTTTCGCTCAGTTGGGATATTACCCTATCTATTATACCAATAATCTCATCAAGACAAGACCCTTTCAGCCGGTTACTTAGTCTTATTAAAACATCAACTCAGTTAGTATGAACCTAAAATGCTTTGCCTGTCGGGCATTGAAGTGTGAAATTTAGATAAAATCCGAAATCCTAATACCCGCCTGCCATAGCCTTTTATGATGGTATTGAATATTGAAATCGACTGTACTCAAATCAAATTCAGTGGGACATACATGGCAAATAGGCATCGGCGGGCAGGCCGAAATTCGAAACAAATCAGAAACCAGAATGAAAAGGGGGGCTGGTCAAGTTCATGCAAAATATGTTATATGGTATGGGGAAAGTTCAAAACTGACAGAAGATTATCTAGGATCTTGGGGGTAAAGATGAGTTTATATGACTCGAGACTGATTATTAAGGAGGTTCTGGATGAAAATACGCATAAGCACGGAATTATCCCATGTCTGCCCACTGGATGAGATCACAAGACATGCCACCGCCCTGGAGACCCATGGTTTTCATAGGGTTTGGGTCCCGGATACGGTTGTATCCCCTTGGGAAGCCTGGCTCGCTGCAAGTCTCATTATGCAGCATACCAGTCGCATTCAGATAGGGCTGGGGGTGACCAATCCCTACACACGGCATCCTGTGGTGGTTGCGGAGATGGCAGCAACCATGCAACAGTACAGCGGAGGACGTCTTACCCTATCACTGGGCAAAGGCATTGGGCGATTCCTGGAAAAAGCCGGTATTAAACAGCATGAAAAAGCCGTCGAGGAATGTATCACTGTTCTGCGGGGTTTGATAGCCGGTGAACGAACCAGTTTCAGCGGCAATATCTTTAACATTGATGCCATAAAGTTGCGCACGCGTCCTCCGGATACGCCTGTTTCCATCTATCTAGCAGCCATTGGGCCGGCCAGTTGGGAAAGCGCCGGCAGGGTTGCTGACGGTGTTGCCACCTTCTGGAGTGACAGCCTGACGGAGATGCGCCGGAAGTTTATGACAGAGCGTGCACTCCCTGTGGCCGTGCTCATACCCTTTGCTCAATCGAAGACCGATTTCTTTGAAGGTCAGGTTACATCTCTGGACCAACTGAGAGATCGTGTAGCCACATTAGAGGAGGAAGGTTTTGACGAGGTGATTGTGGCCTACGGGGATATGAAAGATCTGGAAACTGCTGCCCAATTGATAGGGGAGAGTGTTTGAAGAGACAATGACAATAAACATTCAGGATATCTACGAGGCAGCCGGTTCCATAGGCGACATCATTGTTAAGACGCCTTGCACGAGATCCCAGACCCTTTCCGAGATAACCGGCGCCGAGGTGATCCTGAAATTCGAGAATCATCAATTCACCGCATCGTTCAAGGACCGGGGGGCTCTTTTCAAGCTTCTTGTGAGAGATCTGGTGAATGAGATTCTCATCATTGAAGAGAGTCAGATTGAAGCGGCCGTGCTACTCCTCCTTGAGGTGGAGAAGACTGTCGTTGAAGGGGCCGGTGCAGTGGGCCTGGCAGCTCTCCTCAGCAATCGGCAACGGTTTGAGGGCAGGAAAGTTGGGCTGATCCTCTCGGGTGGTAACATCGACATGCTCACACTCTCCTCCATCATCCAGCGCGGTCTGGTGCGATCATGTCGGCTTGTGCGCCTCCGTGTGGGAATCCCCGATGTCCCCGGTGCCCTTGCCGAAGTCACCAGGCTTTTGGGAGAAAATAATGCCAATATCGTCGATATTCGCCATCAGCGAGCATTCACGAATCTCTCTCTGCGGTTTGCAGATGTGGAATTTGTGATCCAGGCTCTAGGGAAAAAGCATATTGGTCATATTTTGGAGGTCCTCAAAGAGGCCAAATATGAGGCATCTATACCGGAGATGGAGAGAGACGAGACTTGTAAACTATGATTTATCAATTGCATAATCTGGCTTAGATTTGGGAGATATTTTTAGAGGAAATCAGGTGAGGCTAAAAGGGGAGGATAGCTGGTGTCTTCTCATAACACGTCAGAGATGACGGCCCATATCAGGGAAAGAGCCATACAGTTGGGGGCATCTTTATCGGGAGTAACAAGCATTGATAAGCTCCGGGACGCACCCTCCTATAAATTTTCCAAAACGGTTCCATTACCCCCAGGAGCGGTGTCTGTTCTTGTTTTAGCCCTGGCTCACAAGGCATCTGAACCGGAGTTGGACTGGTGGGGCGTTAAAGGTGGATCAGCCGGCAACCGCAGATTACAGGAGATCTCCGAAGAGATGCGGCAGTGGTTAAAAGCAGAGTATGGTATAACCGCAACCCCTTTACCATATGATCCGGAAAAGGGAGGCATATTCCTCAAAGATGCTGCAGCGCTGGCAGGTTTGGGAATCCTCGGTGCCAATAATCTCCTCATAACCTCGGAGTGCGGGCCCGGTGTCCGTCTTCGGGCCATCTCCTTTGATGTGGAATTAGAACCCACAGATCCAAAAGATTTTTCACCATGTGATTCCTGTCATAAACCCTGCATTGAAGCATGTCCCCGGAATGCCTTTGAAACCGGTTCCTACAGCAGGGATCACTGCCAGGTTCAGATGAATGAGGACGTGTCGAATAGAGTGGTTTTGGAACAATCAGAGGAGGACGGCACTCAGAGCGTGCGTATAAAATACTGTAGAGCTTGTGAACTGGCATGTCCCGTGGGTCATTGAATTCGTAAAGGACAAGGAGAGAATAGAACCGTGAAGATGAGGTAACAAATTGATAATACGTGAATAATCATAAAATTATTAAAATAAAGAGGAGTGTTTCATATAATTTGAAATAGAAAATTCTTTTCATTTCATATAAAATGGTATAGAATGTATTACTAATTCAGTAAAACCCGATTAGGGAGCCGTCAGCGATCAGTGGTCAGCCTTCAGCTTGGGAATTTTAGGAGCGGATTTATATCTCACCCATGTCCGACTTATAAATGTGATATTAAAAAGGGTCAAACTGATCGCTTATAGCTGAATGCTGGTAGCTCAAATTGAACGTTTTGGCTCAATTGGGGTTAAAGATTAGCTATTAACATTAACCAAAGGGGGGACAGCGATGAGTATACAGAGACAACCCGCAGAGTTAGAGGAGACTCAAAAACCTTTGCGGATAACACAACAGATGAGGAAAAACATCTATTACCAGAACAAAGGCGGCCGAGGTGTGGGGAGGGTAGAAGTCGCCAAGGGGCTTGTTGAGAGGGTAAAAGATGAAAGTCGAAATCCTTACCGCCAGGAGGTCAAGCTCTGTATTGACCGGGCAAAGCTCATAACTGAAGGGTACAAGAATTCAGAAGGTGAGCCCATGGTAATCAGACGTGCCAAGGCCCTGGCCCATTTCCTGGATAACAGAACCATTTACCTCCTCCCACATGAGCGGATTGTGGGTAATCTTACCAGTGAGCCCTGCCATCTGGTCACTTTTCCTGAGCTTTGGAGCGGGTGGCTGGATAAGGCCATTGATACCGAGTATAGAATGCTTTTGGATGATGAAAAGAGGGAGGAGTTACATCAGATTCACGAGTACTGGAGGGGTAAATCCGTTCACGGCATGGAGCGGCGTCTACTGCCCAAGGAGATCCTTCATTACTGGTCCTATTTTAACCAGGGGGTCTTTATGTGGCTCCACGGCGGCCATATAGGGTCACCCAACTATAAAAGGATCTTTGAGACAGGTCTGAAGGGCATTGTTGAGGAGGCAAAGGCCAAGCTTGAGGAGATCTCAGCAGACCCGGAAATCTATCTGCATGCCAGGGACTATCTCAAGAAAAGGCACTTTTATGAGGCGGTGATCATCTCCACCGAAGCGGTGATCCGACAGGGAAAGAGGTTCGCGGAACTTTGCCGTCAAGAGGCTATGCAAGAGAATGACCCAAAAAGAGAGGCGGAACTCCAGGAGATGGCCCAGATATGCGACTGGGTACCGGAAAACCCGCCACGGACGCTCCACGAGGCCTTGCAATTCTACTGGTTCGTCAACCTTATAGTGAGGGTGCTGGACCTCCAGTCATCCGGAAACGGGGACAGAGTGGATCAGATATTCTACCCCTTCTACAAGAAAGAGAAAGAGGAGGGGAAGATCGCTTACGAGCAGGCACAGGAGCTGGTGGAACACCTTCTGCTCAAGTTCAATGAGGAAGGAGCCCTCATTCCTCCCTCCCATCCTGCCGCTGGACCGTTGATCACACGCGTGGTCACCATCGGAGGCGTTACTCCCAGAGGGGCTGATGCCACCAATGAGATGACCTATATCTTCATGGATGCCAAAGACGAAATGGGCTTTAATCAGCCGGCCCTGGCCGTCAGACTGCACCCCCAGACGTCCCTGGGGTTCTATCAGAAGATAGTGAGTTCCTTGCTGAAACAACCGGGGGTCTATTCTTTCTTCAATGACAACATGATGATCCCATTCATAACGAACCTTGGCCTTCCACTTGAAGATGCTCGAGAATACGGGACTGACGGATGCATGAGATGGATTATCCCGGGTAAAGCCATGTGTCAGCGTGCTTTGGGTGGAGCCATCTCCTTGCCTAAGTGCCTGGAACTTGCCATGTATCAGGGAGTGGATAAATTCAGTGGACAGCAGGTGGGAGCTCGAACCAGCGACCCATTGACCTGGACGTCGGCTGATGATGCTATGCAGGCCTATCTGGACCAGCTCAAATTCTTCCTTCATAAGCAGGTGACCATTTACAACGTGGTGGACGTTCTTGATGAGGAATGGCTGCCTCAGCCCTTTCTTTCCGCTGTTGTGGATGGTTGTATGGAGGCTGGAAAGGATTGCCGCGAGTATAAATACTATCACAACACCATCGTACAACCGGTGGGTCAGGTCACCATCATCAATGCCCTTGCGGCCATGCAGAAGCTGGTCTTTGACGACAAGAAGGTCTCCATGGCGGACCTGATCGATGCCCTGAAAAAGAATTGGGAAGGGAAAGAGGATCTGCGTCAGATGTTTCTCAACGAACCCCCAAAATGGGGAAATGATGACGATTACGTGGATCTGATCGGTCAGGAGTTCTATACAAAGACGAACCAGGCCGTTAAGAGCTTTAAGAACATCTGGGGAGTTCCTTTTAACGAGGACGGAACGGGCGCGTCTGCCTATTATGACCGCAGTGGACTAACTGGAGCCACACCCGACGGCAGAATGGATCGCGGCCTGTTCAACGACGGGACCGTATCGCCTGTCATCGGAACGGATAAGAAGGGACCTCTGGCTACCATGAAGTCGGTGAGCAAGTTAGATCACGCGGGTACCTTTACCCACCTGTTTAATCAGAAGTTTACGCCCAGCGAGTTGAAGAAGAATAATGGCGCCAATTTCATCGCCCTGCTCAGGACTTTTGTTGACCTGGGGATCCACCATGTCCAGTTTAACGTCATAGGCAAAGAGACACTGCGTGACGCCCAGGCACATCCTGAGAATTACTCCGATCTGATCGTCAGGACGGCGGGTCTGGCCGCTTACTATGTGGACCTGACCAAACCGGTACAGGATCAGATCATTGACAGAACAGAGTTGGATCTTGGATGAACGGTGAACCGTGAGATAATGTGAGTGAAAACCGAAAGGCTGGGATTGTCAAGGTTTGTGGTATAACCCCTCAGGAGGTGACACCATCCTTGAACAACTCCAGCTTTTTTTATTTCTCAACCGACTATGCCATAGAGGAAAGAGTATAGATATGAGGATAGGGGACCTGATTACGACGGGAGCAAAATACTATCCGGATAATTTAGCAACAGTCTATAAGGACGTCCGCCTAACCTATAAAGAGTTAAATGACCGGGTGAATCTCATCGGAAACGCCATACTACGTGCAGGTCTTGGGAAAGAGGATCGCGTAGGTATCATCTGTCATACAAGCCATTTTTATCAGGAGATTTTTTTCGGGATAGTCAAGACAGGAGCCGTGGCCACCACCATTAACTGGCGTCTGTCACCAAGAGAGCTTGAATTCATCATCAACGACGCTGAGGTGAAACTCCTTTTTATCGCTGATCAATTCTGGGTTCAGATCGAGCCCATAAAGGAAAGGCTCGTTACCGTTAAACAGTATGTCATGATAGGTGAATCAGCTCCGGGCACCATCCATTATGAAGAGTTTATAAGATCATCCTCGAAAGATGAGATAGACGTGGATATGGACCCCGACGATACCTTCTGGCACCTCTATACCAGCGGAACCACCGGCCGACCCAAAGGAGCCCTTTTGACTCACAGAAACCTTTGTGCAGATACTCAGCACAACATTATCGGTAATAGACTAAACAGGGCCGATCCCATCTATTGTATGGTATTGCCCATGTTTCATATCGTCTTAAAGCTGATCATCATCGCGGCGTATACCCGAGCCGCAATGGTATTTCTCGATCAGTTTGACCTGAAAGAGCTTTGTGAGGCCATAGAGAAGGAGAGAGTCACATTCCTGTTCTTAGGACCCACCATGTGGCAAACATTGATAGACTATCCGGATCTGGACAGATATGATCTAAGCAGCCTGAGGTATGCCGCCTATTCTACGGCACCCATGCCGGTGGTGCTTCTGAAAAGACTCATGAGAAAATTCCCGGACATCACGTTTTTTTCCACATACGGACTGACTGAGGGAGGTTCTTCTCTGACCATATTGCCTGAGGATCAGCATGTCCTGGAAGGTCCGGATTATATGGTCCAGAGGTTGGGCTCCTTAGGCCGGCCCATGATGGGTGTTGATGTGAGGGTTGTTGACGAAAATGGAAGAGATTGCCCCCCGGGAAAGATAGGTGAAATAATCGGCCGTGGGGACAATATCATGAAGGGTTACTGGAAATTGCCCGAAGAGACAAAGGAGACCCTAAAAGATGGCTGGTTATACACGGGTGATATGGGATATTGGGATGAGTACGGCTACCTATACATGGCTGACAGAAAGAAGGAGATGATTATTAGTGGTGGGGAGAATATCTACCCCAATGAAGTGGAACAGGTTATCCGGGAGATTGAGGGGGTTGAGGATGTAGCCGTTATCGGAGTTCCGGATGATAAATGGGGTGAGGCGGTGAAGGCCCTTATCATCAAGTCCCCGGGTTCTGAGTTAACAGGTGAAGATGTCATAAGATACTGCTCGCAACAGATTGCCAGTTACAAAAAACCAAAGTCAGTGGAATTTGTAAGTGAGTTTCCCAGATCGCCGGTGGGAAAGATTCAGAAGAAGGTCCTCAGAGAGAGATACTGGGAAGGTAGGGAAAGAAAGGTCTGAAAAGAGATAAAGGAGGGGGAGATGGAATTTGAGAAGATGATATTGGAAAAAGAGGAAGGCGTTGCCACTTTAACGTTGAACCATCCGGAAAAGTTGAATGCCGTGACGACCGAAATGTGGCAAGACCTGCCACGTGTCATAGATACTGTAAAAAAAGATGAAGAGATAAATGTGCTGGTGATAACCGGAACCGGACGCGGATTCTGTTCCGGCTCTGATGTCAGTGGCCGACTGGCTGTTAATATCGAAGGGAAGGGGCCAAAAAGGACCCAGACAGAATTACTGGAGGGCGTCGGTTTCGTGGCCACCTTGATCCGAGGTCTGGATAAAATCATCATTGCCGCCATCAATGGAACAACGGCCGGGGCCGGCCTTTCTCTGGCCCTTCTCAGCGATATTCGGATTGCATCGGAGACGGCTCGATTCGGGGCTGTCTGGGTGAGGGTGGGTCTGATTGGAGATCTGGGAGCAACCTACCTGCTGCCACGAATCGTGGGGCCCGACAAGGCCCTGGAGATGCTCACAACAGGTGACATGATTAGTGCCCAGGAGGCGGAGAGAATCGGTTTGGTGACCAGGGTAGTTCCACCCGATGAATTGATGCCCACCGTGAAAGAGCTGGCCACCAAACTGGCGAAAGGGGCTGGATTGGCTATCAAGTTTACCAAGAAGGCGGTGTATAAAGGACTTCAGCACAACGATCTTTTGACTCAACTGGATTATGAAAGCTTTGCACAGGGGGTATGCCGCCAGTCGGAGGATCATCGTGAGGGCGTAAAGGCCTTCATGGAGAAGAGAAGCCCTCAGTTTAAGGGGATTTAAATAGCAAACCGATGCTGGATGCTTGTTGGAGCGAAGTGGAAATCCCGACTGATCGGGGATACTCGATACTGGATAGAAAGAAAATATATTCCTTATTAATCCAGCATCCAGTATCTGCTGCCACGATCACAAAAGTGTGATACAAAAAAGCTTATGAATAGTGAAGTTATCGATAAAGAACGCGGACTCATATTTCTTATTCAGAGTTACAGTATTCAGGATGGGCCGGGTATAAGGACCACGGTATTCATGAAGGGGTGTCCCCTTAGATGCCCCTGGTGTCACAATCCCGAATCCTTGAACTCCTATCCCGAGCTCATGACCCATGACACAAAATGCATTGCGTGCGGCAAGTGTGTGGATGCCTGCCCTGTGGAAGTTGTCACCCTTAGCAAACAGGGAGGTAGAAAGATTGACAGGGATAGATGTAACCTCTGCTTTGAGTGTGTTGAGGTGTGTCCTGCAGACGCCCTCACCAAGGTTGGAGAGTACATGACCGTGGAACAGGTCGTGGATGAGGTTGAGAAAGACGAGCTCTTTTACTGGAGGTCCGGTGGCGGAGTAACCATTTCAGGCGGCGAACCGCTTTTACAGGGCCCTTTTGTAACTAACGTTCTAAGGGCATGTAAGGAGAGGGGACTACACACCGCTCTTGATACCTGTGGATACTCTCCCTGGCCGTTATTGGAAAAGGTGCTGGAATATGTTGACCTTGTTCTGTTCGATATTAAACATATGGACCCCAAGGCCCATGAGGAGGCCACCGGCGTGAGTAATGCCCTTCCCCTTGAAAATTTATATAAGATCCGGGATCAAAAAAAAGTATGGCTCAGGATACCTCTAATCCCTGGGTACAACGACTCCGAGGAAAATTTAAAAAAGATAAGCGCGCTTGGACAGGAGATAGGAGCGGAAAGAATCTCTATCCTACCCTTCAATAAGTTTGGTGACGGGAAATATGAAAATTTAGGGAGGCAGATACCCATAACCGAGGTGAAACCACCGAGCAGAGAGAGACTGCACGAAATACAACAGAGTATAGCGAGTATTGGGTTGCATGTAACTCTCGGGGAATAGTTCTGAAACGTACAACCTGTTATCTGCTTTGCTCAAGGCGTTATAGGTAAAAGCCTTTCAATTGATCTTCTGTGATCAGCTTTAGCATCTATATCACTATTACGAATCAAATAATATCTCTTTTCAGTTTCAAAGTTTATCTCCTTGATTTTGGCTTTGCATCCGAAATGATTCCTAACCAGCTCTTCAGTCGCAGCGATTAGATGTCGACTGAAAGAGCCAAGTTAGACCTGGGGTACGTTCATTTTGCTTCTTTAATCATTTCCATTGTGATAGCTTCCACTTCTTCAGCAACCTTCATTAGAGATTCTGAATTTGACAGAAGCTCCAATAGTGCTTTAGGCCTTATCATTCCAATTTTTGTTTTACCTCCTTCTGAATATAGCGAGATACGGCAGGGTAATACCATGTTCATACTCATATCATCGGTCAACACTTCTTTGGCTTTTTGAGGATTGCAGATCTCAAGGATCTGACATTCATTGGGGAAATCTACGCCCTTTTTCCTCAAGGTCTCTTGCAGGTTGTGAATGTGCAAAATTCCAAAATTGTGTTTTTTCACAGCTTCCTGCAAATCGACTACGGCTTGGTCGACTGTTTTTTCGGTTTCGACAATATATTTCATGTGAAGGCCTCCTTCATTCGTTTCCTGATTCGTTTGTTTGGGATGCTAACAGGCGCCTCACAGGCCGCGAGTTTACGAGCGGTCCTCGTGCAGGCGCCTGTTATGCGTCCTTGATTGACTCGCTCTTTTCGTAAATGAATTCAGGATCAAGGTCCACCCCTTCATCCCATTCGATCGTGTCAAACGCGACTATTGCACGCTTGAAATTTTCGTAGTCACGTAGTTTTTTGAACACACCGAAATACAAATACGGCTTCATGTCCAAAAGCCTTTTCTCGCCTGTGTCGAGAACAATATTGAGCGAGAAATCTTCATTAGCTGTTACTTCACAAACCGACGGATACATAAAATCCTCCTATTGTAATGGCTGAATCTTGAATGGTTCCTCCCCATTCATAACAAGTCTCCAATTCGCCATCAATTCTTCCTGATGCAATTCAGCCCATGCCAATCTAGCCTGCCTTTTCGGCAGATCACCCGTCAATAGTTCGCAGGTTCGGATGTCCACAGTCGCCTTGTACTCGTTGTAGTAAACGTAAAAATGGGGAGGACTGTACTCTCCTGGAGCGAAGTACATGCGAATAATTATACCATAAAACATCGAAATTGTAGGCATGATAGTGTTCAATCCTTTCGCATAACGCCAGAATTGAGCAACACCGGATTAATGGAAAGCTGGTGAATTTTCCAAAAAAGTAAACGGTATTACAGCCGTCGAACCATCGAGCATTCAGGCTTCTGTTCGAATGAATTGTTCGGCTTTCATGCAGTCCTTCGATCTACACCGAGTTGGCTTGGATGTGACCATAAATACTCCCGGACTTCCAGATTCATTCGATCCAGTTCTGCTAAAAAACCTGAAGCCGATAGGTGATAGTTCTCCGGAATTTTTTCCACTTCCCGAAGATGCTCAACCTGCCTTTGAAATTGGCTGATCCGCTCTAAAGTTATTTTATACTCTTCCTCATTATGTATCATTTATTAAAACCTCCACAATACCCCTTTTCTTTCCATCGCGTCTAATCTGCCAGTGTTCGATGGCTGATTCCTCCCCATCTAGTGCAGACATACGCCTTAGCCAAAAAATACTCGCACCTTCATAATTATTTATATATTTATGCCCCTATTTCTTGACCCTTATTCGTAACCTAGCTCTGCCAAACGCTCTTCGCTGATTCCCAAGAAATGAGCAATTTCATGAACCACCGTGATTTCGATCTGTTTTTCGATTTCCTCGATTGTATCGCACATTTCCTCTATCGGTTTTTGAAATAGAAAAATCGTGTGCGGATATAGGGGAGGTTCCACCGAAGAAAGCTCCATCAATGAAACGCCTTGATAGATACCTAATAGAGAATGATCTGATGGTAAGCCCATTTCTTTGAGCAATTTGCGGGAGGGTTGCTTCTGGACGGAAATTAAAACATTGTCCAGGTGTCCACGAATTTCACTCGGTATACGGCGGATCGACCCAGTAACGATCTTGTCAAATTCCTTTTGGCTCAACTTCATTTAATACCTAATATTGATGAACTCGTAAAAAGTCGTCACTCCGGTGAACCCCGGATCGGGGTCCGGGGCAGGCTCCGGAGTCCAGAGCCTTCGTAAATCCTTGAATAGACTGGATTCCGGCCGTTCGATGAGCTCACGGTCCTGAGCTTGTCGAAGGACTTTCGCAGGAATGACAGAAAGAGGGGTTTTCGACTTTTTACGAAACTATCAATATTGAATAAAATAATACATCCGTGAATCTATTTCGCCTTAAAATAATTTGCCGATAACTTGGCATTTTAAGACTAGGATTCGAATATCTTACCAATAAATCTTCTAAGGAATTCACCGATACACGGCCTAATGCGGATCAGCGGCGGCCGTTAAGCCGACCGCTGAATCTGCTTGTGTACGCACGGCATGCAATAAAATCTCATTTAAGATGAGTCTATTATTGAGCAAAAACCTAAAAATGTCAATGAGTTTTGGGTAATTACTGGGATGTGGTGATTGATTCAGGCGTGCATGATCATCTGGCCGATTGGTATGTCGGGTGGGGAAAAAATTCGCTATTTCAATCATTCTTTATTCACCACGCAAAAACTGAGGTCACAGAGGCTTTTCATTTTTTAAAGAAATTGGTATGTCATTATATTTATGAAAAAATAAACTTAGTTATTTGATACAACATATAGAATTGAATGATCCCGATTACAAATTGACACGAAAAGTCGGTTTCCATATAATCCTTTATCAATATATTGGTGATCATCATATGAGAGTTTATGAAAGGATATGAAGATTATGATAGGCAAGTCGGAAGAGATCAAAAGCAAGCTTGTCATTAAGGCCGTTCGAAATGTCCGGAGGGGTTACGAAGCCGATGAAGCCGGAAGAGGGATGTATCGGCCTGAGATTAAATTAGACCTTCAGAGATCGCGCCTTCTCACCGAATCCTTTAGGCATACAGAAGGGGAGCCCATGGTCATAAGGAGGGCAAAGGCGCTTGAGAATATCCTCACAAAAATGGATATCTACATTCAGGACTGGGAAAGAATCGTGGGAAACCATGCCTCTACTCCCGAAGGACTTTATTTCGGTATTGATATGAACTGGCGTTCTGTGGAGAGGGTAGTCCGTAGCCAAGAGGGCAATACCCTTCTGGATGATGCCGGCCGAGAGGAGTTGACGGAACTCATCGATTACTGGAAGGGAAGATCCATGAGCGACCGCCAGCAGGATCTTTTTGCGGGAGATATTCTGAAATACTGGAGATATGAGGGGACCTTTTTATGGACCCACTGGTCCGAGTTGGGCATCCCCACTTACGAAAAGATATTCCGAATCGGTCTAAAAGGGATCATCAAAGAGGCGGAGGAGCGGCTTGAAGAGATCGATAAAGAGGTCCCGGTGGACTATATTAAACGGAAAGAGTTTCTTCAAGCCGTAATCATTTCCCTTAATGCGGTTGTGAAATACGCCCATCGATATGCAGAGATGGCTCTTCAACTGATGTCAGAGGCATCGAATGGGGATAACAGGACACGTCTGGAAGAGATAGCCGCTACGTGTCAATGGGTCCCGGAGAATCCTCCTCGATCTCTCATTGAGGCGCTGCAGGCCTTCTTTTTTATACACGTTGCAAGGTATATAGAGTATTCGACCCTGGGAATCGGATTGCGGTTCGACAAGATATTCGGGCCGTATTATGAAAACGATCTCGTAAAAGGCATGATTACCAGGGAAGAGGCCCTGGAACTCCTTCAGCTCTTGTGGGTGAAATTCCATGACCTGGGACTTGTTTATTCTCCCATGTTATCCGGTGTTTATGGAGGTGTGGAATCCCTTCAGGCCATCACATTGGGGGGGATCGATGAGAAAGGAAAGGATATCACCAACGAGATGACCTACCTGGCCATGGAGACGGCAAGGACAATGAGAACCCTGGAACCCAGTATTGCCCTGCGATATCATGACGGTACACCGGATGAACTCCTCTCAATAGCAACCGACGTTATACGTGAAGGCATAGGTTATCCCTCCTTCTTCAATGATAGATCCATAATACAGACCCTGGAGAGCTGGAATGTCCCCCTTGAAGATGCCCGTGACTACGCTGTGACAGGGTGTGTCTATATGGAGATACCCGGAAAAAATATTGCCCGCAGGGCGATGGGGGCCCTGGTTCTCCCTAAATGTCTTTGGTGGGCACTTCATCAGGGGATCAAACCCGAGACCGGGGAACAGTGGGGAGCACCAACCCCGGATCCAACAACCTTTAAATCTACAGACGATCTTTTAAATGCTTATCTTGAACAGGTCCGTTTTTTCTTTGGAAAACAGAATAAGATAGAGAATATATGTCGCTCCCTCTATGAAAAATACCTGCCCAGGCCCTTCTATTCCGCCGTATTAGATGGATGTATTGAAAAGGGTAAAGATACAAGAGAATGGGCCTATCCATCCATGGTGCACGATTTTTGTGTGCTAATCGGTCCCACCAATGTGATTGATTCCATTGCTGCCATCAAAAAAGTCGTCTTCCAAGAGAAGAAGATATCAATGGAGCAACTCATGGAGGCTATGGATAATAACTGGGAGGGATTTGAGGATGTCAGACAGATGATGATGGGGGCTCCCAAGTATGGAAACGATGATGATTATGTGGATGAGATCGCTGCCCAGGTTCACCACAAGACATCATCTGTATTGGCTGAATTTAGAGATCGTTTTGGAAATCCTTGTAGAGGTGATGGAAGTGGTGTCTCTGCCACCTATGGTTTAGCCTTCGACACACCTGCCACACCGGATGGGAGAAAGGATAGGGACCCATTTGCAGATGCGACTCTGTCACCAAGCCAAGGGAGAGACCATAAGGGACCTACTGCGGTATTAAAATCGGCCGCCAAGATAGATACATCTAAAACCTACAACCACCTATTGAACCAGAAGTTTTTACCTTCGTCCCTTGAAGGCGAGATGAAAAATAACTTCATGGGGTATCTAAGGACCTGGGGAGACTTAGGGATCAGTCACATTCAATTTAATGTGGTGGACAAAGAGATTCTCATGGATGCCCAGATGAATCCACAGAATCACCAGGATCTTATCGTAAGGGTGGCAGGATATAGCGCCTATTTTGTGGATTTGAGTAAGGGACTGCAGGATTCGATTATTGAAAGGACTGAACAACGTTTGGGGTAGTTCCAGCGTAACTGCCCAGGTATTTAGGCTGAAGACTGAAGGCTGAAGTATTTTTCAAGCCAACTCAAGTGCCTGAAGTTTTGTTTGATACCATATCCTTTGTCCCTATTAGCCTTCTACCTTCAGCCTATCCACCAGAGTGGTAACATTGTATCAATAAACAGATCCTGAAGATGGTGAAAGAGATGGCCCAAGAAGTGTATAAAACAGAGCCCCTTGGTTGCTGGCAGAAAGCCAAAGAGCTGATAAACCGATATTACGTTGATTACCTCCAGGCCAAGGACAAGGGTGGACTACGCTTCTCCGGTGGTGCCGTAGCTTTTGTAGCAATACCGGCAGGACTGGGAGATGATGTTTACGGTCTGGCTGTGGAGCCCTATGGAGCCTTGGTCACAGCAAGCGGCCCCTTCGGGGTGGAGTGTCTCGAGGCGACAGAACGGGCAGGATATGCTCGGGATATGTGCGCCTACACAAGAAACTACTGGGGCTCCATTATACTGAATCGATACGCTCTGGGAGGAGCGTTTCCAAAGCCTGATTTTCGATGGCAGGGGCATAACTGCTGCACCCATGCTAAGGGTGACAAAGTGGCGAGCTATCTGGAAGGGGCTGATACCCCTTGCTACGCCATTGATTGTGCTGTGGGCCATTACAGTGCCCGTAAAGAGCATAAAGTCAGGTATCTTGTGGGTCAGATGCATGACGGTATTGAGTGGCTGGAGAAAGTGACCGGCAGGACGTATAATGATGAAAGACTCATAGAGGCCGTCTTAAACGAATGGCGTGCGGATGTTTTGTGGGCAGAGATATGCACCCTCAACAAGAACATCCCAGCTCCTCTGGATGAGAAAACCATGTACACCCTGCACGCTCTCCACACACTTATGAGAGAGAAGAGAGAAGTGGTTGATTTATACCAGGGGCTCAAAGAGGAGGTGGAGGATCGGGTGGCAAGGGGGATTGCGGCGGTTCCCGTTGAAAAATGTCGGTTGGTGAGCACCAATCAACCACCCTGGGCCTTGCTGAAGCTTTTCAGGTATATTGAACAGTATGGGGCAGTATCTATAGGTTCCCTTTACACCTTTGGGTTATCCATTCCCTGGGATGTGGCGGAAGACGGAACCATGACACCCATAAAATCACCGGATGATCTCGGCATTGAAATCAGAAACCGGGACGAGGCCTTTAAAGTTCTGGCAGAGCTATACGCGAGGATTCCCACATGCTATCTGTTTCATGATTTTGACCTCGGCAGCAGCATGTATGTGAAGCTGGTGGAGGACTGGCATGTGGATGGGGTCATGATGCACCTGAATCGCGGCTGCGCAGCATACGGTTTAGGGATTCTTGAAACAAGGCGCAGAATGATAGAGGCGGGGATTCCTGTGGTATCCTACGAAGGCAGCGTGGCTGATGAGAGGGAACTGGATGAGACGCGGATAATGAACCGTATAGATATCTTTCTGGAGTCCCTTGGGCTTAAAAAGCTCATATAATTTAACGTCTCGTAAATTCTGCAACTTACTGAAATCGTGTGGTATTTTTAGGGCATGATATTTATGTCCTAGACATTCCAATTGGGGCGTAGCCCCCTAAGTTCGTAAAGGAGTGAATGATGCCGGTTTTTAAAGTAAATAATGTGGGGTTATACTATGAGGAGATGGGTGAGGATGAGACTTTAATCTTCCTTCATGGGTATACCGGTAGTACCCTTGACTGGGAAAGTCAGATGGCCACTTTTTCAAATCAATATCGGGTAATAGCCTTTGATCACAGGGGTCACGGCAAATCCGACGCCCCTTCATGGGAGGAAGATTACTCCATTCATATCTTCAGTGAGGATATTTATGCCCTATTAAGTAAACTGGGTGTGGATCGTTGCTGTTTGGTGGGCCATTCAATGGGGGGATTTATGGCTCTTCAGTTCGTCCTTGACCATCCGGAACTCGTGAAGGCTTTAGTGCTTGTTGATACTTCCAGTGGTGATTTTGAAACGCCACCGGGATATGCAGAGTTGAGGGCAAAACTTGATGAGATCGCGAGAGATGAAGGCTTGGCGGCTGCATTCGAGTATGATGCCGAAAATAATCCCATGCGAATCGAAAAGTTTCAAAAGCATCCTGAATTACGTGAAGTAGCGCGTCAAAAAGTCCTGAATACCTCAGTGGACGGATATATTTATGTTTCTAAGACTTTCCGGAAATGGCAGCCTGTTACAGAGAGACTTCATGAGATAGGGGTGCCAACCCTCATCTTCTTGGGTGAAGAAGATACACCGTTTCTCAAGGCATCCCAGATCATGAAGGATTCTATTAAAGACGCTGAGCTTATTACGGTTCCCGGTGTAGGCCACTCTCCCCATGAGGAAGCCCCGGATCGGTTCAATGAGGCCTTATCAGATTTCCTCAACAGAGTGAGATGGACATAACAGAAATCGTAACATACCCCCCACATCTTCTCTGCCTTTTCCATAGGTTTATTAAATGCCTGGGGGCGTTCCACGAGCATCGGAAGTATTTTTATGAGGCGGTTTTTGAAAGAGACCTCCCCGGCCGGATTTGAATGGCTTTCAAAGAGCTAAAATGTTACGAAAAATCTAAAACAGGGATAGGTCAAATATGGCGATTAAGAATGAGGCAAAGATAAAGGAAGATCACATAAAGAATATAAGAGCTGCCATTGAGCATAGGGCAACCTGGTTCTATTTCTTGCTTGATGAGGCTCGTAAAAAGAGCCTAGATTGGGACGATTTTGCTCGGAAAGCAATATTTCGAACAGGGTGTTTCCATGGTGATCGCAACTTCACCAAAACCAGGGATTTAAGAGAGTTCGCCGGACAGCTTGCAAGTGAACTGGGAAGGAAACTTTTCGAGATGAACGTCTTGGAATCAAAACCCGACAGGCTTGTTGTGGAGTTCAACTACTGCCCACTCGTAAAAGCATGGATGAAGTTGACCGACGACGAAAAGGAGATAGCTCATCTCTGTGATATTGCCATGGAGGGTGACCGGGGAATTGTCAGCACGTTTCCGGGGTTTCATCTGGACCTCCAGGAAACCATTGCCTCCGGAGGCGACTTATGTCGTCTTGTCTTCACTGTGGATAAGGAAGATTAGATGCCCAATTTCAACGATTTTATGGCCTAACTTTACATCAAAATCAAGGATAGGACCTTCCAAAATCGAACCATAATTAATGTAAAAAATTAAAAGGAGATGAACATGTATATGAATATTCATGAAGTAGATCGGGTGGAGATCTTGGTTCTCCAGGATAACTATATCGATATCGCATCTGGAGACAGTAATGACATCATACAAAGGGCTATTCCTTTAATAGGCGTTGAATTAAAAAACACTGTTTTAGCAGAACATGGTTTTTCGGCTCTCGTTACTGTTAGATCAGGGGATAAGATACGGAACCTCCTTTTTGATTTCGGACTTTCAGAATTCGGGGCTGCCTTTAACGCTGAAGCCCTGAAAGCGGATCTGACTGCTGTAGAGGCCATGGCCATTTCCCACGGACACCCTGACCATACGGGGGGGTTCAAGCAACTTACCGAGCGAATTGGCAAGAAGGGCATTGAGATTGTGGTGCATCCCGCCGTTTTCAGACATCCTCGGTATCTTAAAATTACAGAGGATTTTAAAATCTATTTTCCGGCCTTTACCAGGGAGATGATCCAGGACGCAGGCCTCAAGTTAGTGGAGACAGAAGAGCCTTACCCCCTCCTGGATAGCTCTTTCCTTTTTCTGGGGGAGATACCACGGGTGAGTGATTTTGAAATGGGGATGCCTAACGCCTATTATCAGGAAGGTGAGGAGGAGAAGTGGGACGCCATCGAGGATGATACCGCCGTTGTGGTTCATCTCAAAGGTAAAGGACTGGTTGTGTTGTCAGGATGCGCACACTCCGGAATTGTAAATACAACCAGATATGCAAGGGAAGTGACTGGTATTGACAAGATCCATGCAGTCATGGGGGGCTTTCATCTTACGGGGAACAACTTCGAGCCATTCATAGATGTCACCACGGAGGCCCTAAAAGATTTAAACCCTGATTATGTGATACCCACCCACTGTACCGGCAGGAAGGCCATTAATTTTATGGAGAAGGAGATGCCTAGCCAGTTTCTACTTAGCATGGCCGGGACAAAGATGACTTTTAAGTCGTAATCAAAGAGCTAAAATGTTACAAATTATTAAAGGTTAACATTGACACGCACATCTCATTTTTATATGGTTCCCACCAGCTATGGGGGATAGTGACCCTTTTACAGGGACATTAAGCCCGAAACCTATTTTTTAAATTGAAAAAAGTGTGTTTTGCAGGTGGTGCCGCCTGGATCTCCTGATGCGATTGACCGGGACGGATGAGCAATCTGTTAGAGATCTCACACCGGAAAAAATCTCGTTAGATTTGATAAACTTTAGATACAAGGGATCCTTTGGTTCTACCGAAGGATTTTTTTTTAGGGGGAGGCGGCTTCCATCTGAAAGACTTATGGTGTACATATTGCAAATTTGAAAGGATAGAAAGATTTTATTATTCACAGTCAGACGATTCGGTCGCCTCATACTTACGGTACTACTCATTTCAACCATTGTTTTCCTGGTTATTCGGGTAATACCGGGTGATCCGGCCCTGGTTATTGCAGGGGTGGATGCTTCGGAGACGGACATTGAAGCGATCCGTACAAAATTGGGCACTGACAGACCCATATTAACCCAGTATGTTCAATGGATTTGGAAGGTTTTCCATTTTGATTTCGGTCGTTCCATGATTTCGGGACAACCGGTTACTGAACTGATTTTTGAACGCTTTCCTCTCACCTTATCCCTTGCACTGTTGGGCATGGTTATTTCAATCATCATTGCCATTCCGCTTGGGGTGATTTCAGCAGTAAAACGATGGTCTTTTTGGGATTATCTAGGAATGGTTTTTTCACAAATCGGAATGGCCATCCCAAGCTTCTGGTTGGGTATCCTACTGCTCCTCCTTCTGTCGGTAAAGGTCAAACTTTTTCCACTCTTTGGCTCCGGTACTTTCAAGCATCTTGTGCTTCCATCAATCTCTTTGGGGGTTGCCAGGGCTGCGGTTTTGTTGCGCATGACGAGGGCTTCTATGTTGGAGGAGCTCAGTAAGGAATATGTCATCACTGCTAAATCCAAGGGTCTGACCGAGCGTATGGTGAATTACAAGCACGCCCTTAAGAATGCTTTGCTGCCCGTCATCACTATCGCGGGAATACAATTGGGTTATATGCTGGGAGGTGCCATTATCATCGAGCAGGTCTTTTCTCTGCCAGGTCTGGGTAAGCTTTTCCTTTTCGGTGTATATCAGAGAGATTTTCCTCTGATCCAGGGTGGGGTGATATTTGTGGCCTTTGTTTTTTCATTTATAAATTTTACGGTGGATATCCTGTATAGCATACTGAATCCGAAAATAAGGATCAGCTAATTTATGGAAACAGGAGAAAATCAATTACTCCATATCAAGGATCTGGATGTCAGTTTTGAGCATGAGCAGAGTACTGCCCATGCGCTTCGGGGAATAGACCTTTCATTGAATGCAGGTGAAACCCATGCCCTGGTGGGCGAATCAGGCTCCGGTAAAACCGTGACCTCCATGTGTATTATGGGTCTGCTGTCTGTTCCCCCGGGTAAGGTTAATGGAGGAGAGATCTATTTTAAAGGACGGAACCTGCTAACCCTTTCTGAGACGGGTCGACGCAAAGTGCGGGGAAAGGAGATCGGAATGATCTTCCAGGAACCTTCCAAATACCTCAATCCCGCTTTTAAAATCGGCGAACAGATTACGGAGACGCTTATCCTGCACCTTCAGGTTGAACGAAAAAAGGCTACTGAGCAAGCCCTGGAACTCCTGAGCTTGGTTGGCCTAAAAGAGAGCAAGCGAATCTTAAAGAGCTATCCCCATGAACTTTCAGGTGGCATGAAACAGCGGGCCATGATAGCCATGGCCATCTGCTGTCATCCCCCTTTACTGATTGCCGATGAACCCACCACTGCTCTTGATGTGACCCTTCAGCTTCAGATCTTAAGGCTTCTTCTGAGGCTCAACGCAACATTCTCCATGGGGATATTGTTCATCTCACACGATCTAAATGTTGTGAAAGAGATATCAGATAGAATTTCAGTTATTTATTCGGGAAAGATTATTGAATCGGCCACAAAAAGGCAGTTGTTTGAGAACCCCAAGCACCCTTATACGAAACTTCTTTTACAATCCATCCCCGACGCGAAGAAAAGGGGAACCCGGCTCAAGGCGATACCGGGCATGGTGCCCGATGCCGAACATATTCCCGCGGGATGCAGTTTTCACCCACGTTGTCCAACGGTGGAGCCAGGCTGCAAGTACGAGATTCCCCCTGCCGTTGATTTGGGAGACGGGCACAAGGCGGCCTGTTATCTGACAGGAAAGAGATGAATCGATTCATAGAGATAAAAGAATTGGTAAAACTCTATTATGGCCATGGTTTTTTTAACCGCATGAGATCAGCCGTGTGGGCCGTTGACCGGGTTAGTTTTGGAATTGACCGTAACACGATTTTCGGCCTGGTTGGTGAATCGGGTTGCGGCAAAACATCCCTGGCGCGCTCGCTCCTCTATCTCGACCCCCCAACCTCCGGTAATGTATGGTATGATGGGACCTTGCTCGGAAATCTTTCCACAAAGGAACTTAGGTTTTTGAGAAAACGAATGCAGATTGTTTTCCAAGATCCCGATAGTGCGCTGAATCCTAAGATGCGAATTCAATCTAGCCTGGCAGAAGGGCTCATCAATCGGCGATTTGCCCACCATGAAAGAACAGAACGCATTAACCATCTTCTTGATCTGGTGGGTATTCAACCTGCACACAGCCAGCGGTACCCGCATGAATTTTCAGGAGGACAGAAACAGAGGATTGTGATTGCCCGGGCACTCTCTATGGAACCGGACTTTCTCGTACTGGACGAACCTGTCTCCAATCTCGACGTTTCCATTCAAGCACAGATCATTAATCTGTTGCTCGATCTTAAAAAAGAGTTTTCACTGACCTATCTGTTCATCTCCCACGATCTCAATCTTGTGGCATATCTGAGTGATCAGATCGGCGTGATGTATCGGGGGAGATTGATGGAACAGGCCTCTGCTGAGGAGATCATGAGCCATCCCTGCCATCCGTATACTTTGCGGCTCTTTTCTTCTATGCCGAGTGAACAGACGGCCACCGGAGAGCCTGATGAGATTGAGCCGGAGGTCTCTAAGGCAGAGGCCATCGCTGTTTCTCATGGGACCTGTCCTTATGCGGATCAATGTGCCATTGGAGAACAATCCTGCAGTGAGGCCGAACCGGAAATGAAGGAGATCGGGCAAGGACACCGGGTAGCCTGTTTTAAGGTTTAGTGGTCTGATTGGTAAATGAGGTGACGTATTTTATGCCAAGATGGATACTGATGAAAGGCGGGAGTCGAAGAATTTCAAAGTTCACTTTAGGAACTTCAAACTTTGTTTATGATAACAATTTATGATTTGAACCCATAAAGACACGAAAGGAGAATAGCATGAGAAGATTAATCAATTTGACTGTTTGTCTGAGTATTACGGCACTCTTTCTGGGAGGAATAACGGGTGTGGGTCTGGTTGAAGCAAAGATACTGAACTTTGCTCTCTCAGGTAATCCGGATACCCTTGATCCCCACAAGACCTCGGGCACACTGACGTTTCAGACCTTGAAAAGCGTTTACGATACATTGGCAGAACCGGACATGAACGGAAAGATCATACCGGCTTTGGCTGATAGATGGGAGGTTTCGGACGATGGCCTCACCTGGACGTTCTTATTGAAAAAGGGTGTCGTCTTTCATAATGGTGATAAACTGACATCAGCAGACGCTAAGGCAACCTTCGAACGGATAATGGATAAAAAGGTAGCATCTCCCAATGCAAAAGAATTTGCAGCCATCAATAACATAGAGACCCCTAACGACCACACTGTCGTATTAAAACTCAAGGAACCCGCCGCCCCTCTCTTGGCCACACTTGCTTCAGGATGGGGCGCCATATTATCCAACAGGCTCATCCATGCCGGACATGATTTTGCAGCCAAGCCCGTTGGCACCGGTCCATATAGATTGAAGGAATGGATTCGGGACAGCCGGATTGTTTTGGAGAAGAACGAGCACTACTGGATGAAAGGACATCCAAAACTGGATAAAATCGTTATGCATATTATTACGGAACGGGCAGTGCAGATCCAGGGGCTCATCTCAGGACAGATCGATATCAGCTATATAATTGCTAAAGATGATATGCCGGTTCTCCAATCGAGCAAAGACGTGAAGATTGAAAAATCATTGTCTGCACTTATCCTTGTGATGCCCATGAATTGCAGCAACCCCATATTAAAGGACATCCGTGTGCGTCAGGCCATCACCCATGCTATTGACAAACAGAAGATCTTGAATATCGCTTACGGAACCGGCGAACCCATCGCGACCTTTATGGATTACGGAAATGCCTACTACAAGGACTTCACATACCTTTACCCCTATGATCCGAAAAAAGCCAGGGAACTGCTAACCGAAGCGGGGATCAGCAGTGATAAGATACTGGAGGTGACTTTACCTCAAAACTATGAACCTCATGTCAGGGCCGGTGAAATGTACCAGGCCATGCTTGCCAAGGTGGGACTGAATGTTAAACTCAAACTGGTGGACTGGTCTACCTGGATCAGTGACGTCTACCGTGGTGCCAAGTATGACTTGACCGTTATCGGACATACCGGGAAACTGGATCCGGACGGTACTCTGAGAGGTTATGGTATGAAAGACCGTTATGTAAAATGGATAAATCCCCGAACGGTGGAACTCGTGAATAAGGCAAGAAAGGTATCCGGGTTTGAAAATAGAAAGAAGCTCTATGATGAAGCCCTGGAAATCATGGCCAAGGAGGTTCCCTTCATGTACCTGGGATCACCATATCGCAATATTGCCCTTCGAAAAAATGTTTATGACTTCAGAATGACACCCAAACTGGATACTCTTGATTTCAGATGGACCACAGTGAAGTAGTTTGAGATGAAAAAACATAAAACCGCTCTATTTTTTATATCCATCAGTTATATTTTTATTCTGGGGGTTGCCGGCGTGGCAGCTCCTCTGATGGCGCCGTACAATCCCACCTTACAACACCTGGATGATCGCTTTCAGCCATCAAGCAGGTCCCATTTATTAGGAACGGACAATTTCGGCAGGGATATCTTGAGCCGTGTGATATATGGCTCTGGCTCGACCTTGTTGGTGGGTATTGTAGCCGTATCCATTGCCGTCTTCCTGGGATTGATTGTAGGGTTGGTGGCGGGGCTGGCAGGACGTTATATTGACAACTTCCTGATGCTCCTGATGGACAGCCTTCTTTCTTTTCCAACCATCTTGCTGGCCATTGCAGTGGTCTCCTTTTTGGGATATGGACTGCTTCAGGTTATGCTGGCCATAGGTGTTATTTTCAGTCCTGTATTTGCCCGTTTGGTGCGGGCAGAGACACTTGTGATTAAGACCGAAACATATGTTGAGGCGTCCCGTGCCCTCGGGAGCCCCATTATAAAAACCGTTTTTAAGCATATCATCCCAAACTTACTGGGTAAGGTTATTGTCCAGTGCTCCATCATGTTTGCATTAACTGTGGTGATTGAGGCATCCCTTTCATACCTGGGACTGGGCAGCCAGCCTCCTGAACCGAGCTGGGGACTCATGCTTAAGGATGCCCGCAATTACCTGGTGCAGGCGCCATGGATGGCGATCTATCCCGGGTTGGCACTGGCATTAACCGTTTTCTGTTTTAACATCCTGGGAGACGTGCTTTCGGAAGGACTAAATCCCAAACTTTGACTCAAGTGTTTGAAAAACCTCAAGTGCCCCTTCCACCATGTCATTGATTATCTCACTCGGGCTTCTGATCTCCTAGCCTTCGTTTCCAGACCTCATCCCAGAAAGAATCAAAAAATATAGTGAATATAAAATGGTGTGTCAACACGTGAAGCCTTTCTCCTTGACCACAATTCCATCTCTATCTATACTACCCCACATGAAAAAAACTCTACCCGTGAAGATGATCTTGCCACGGAGGAAAAGGCGGCTGTGGAGTTAATGGGAGGATAAAGTGATCACAGAGCCGTTTAAGATCTATCCCAAAATTAAAGAGCTTGCTGCCGGATACTTTGGCACACTGGGTCGTGCAGCAAGCGAAGGTAAGACCATAGTCTGGGGCCCGGCCTCTATCCCCTACGAACTGTTTCGTGCCATGGACATGGAATATGTGCTTGGGGAGCCCTACGGGGCGCTGTGTGCTGCCAGTGGTCTTTCCGAGGAGCTGTTGCCTGTTACGGAGGAGTATGGTTTCACAACGAGATTCTGTGCC
>Ga0180009_10001286_pt1 | contig 31153 bp, 28 predicted proteins | sample OS_PC_MetaG_FD_123537 | JGI IMG/M metagenome (GOLD analysis project Ga0180009, IMG submission 123537) | Groundwater microbial communities from the Aspo Hard Rock Laboratory (HRL) deep subsurface site, Sweden - OS_PC_MetaG | ecosystem: Environmental > Aquatic > Deep subsurface > Groundwater...
CTTCAAGAGGTTATTTATTCAGAAAAACGCATGAATCCATCCTTGGAGCTCCTGGAATCCATCCCTGGCTTCCAAGGTTTTCTGAACAAACAACCTCTTTCCGCTTACAGGTACCCACACATACTTGGTGCACCCGTCAATGGAATCAACTTGACCAACCTGGTCTGAATTGGTATACTTGGTCAAAGTTATCACTGCAATCAGGAGGGTTCCATGATAGTGAATTTATCAGAGGCGAAAGCAAAGCTTTCGAAGCTTGTCGATATGGCTTATCACGGTGAGGAGGTTATCATCGCTAAAAATAATCTGCCTCTTGTTAAACTGGTTTCCCATAATCCGAAAGCAAAACGCAAACTGGGGTTACTGAAAGATCAAATCGATATTCCGGATGATTTTTTGGATGAAGATGCCGAGATAAATGCCATGTTTTACGGTGATCAGCAATGAGAATTCTTGTCGATACCCATATCTACCTGTGGATGTTGTCCTGTCCCGAGAAACTCAATCAAATAAGGCTATATGAACTCGAATCACCGGCTAATGAGGTGTTTTTGAGTGCCATCAGTATTGCTGAATTGATGATGAAACATTCCATTGGAAAAATTGCAATTAATTTCGATCCGGTTGAAATGGCAGAGAAAATGGGGCTTGAACAGCTCAGCTTTTCAGGGGCCGAGGCCCGGATTCTGGGAGATTTGCCGCTTTATCACAAAGATCCTTTTGACCGGATGCTGATCGCGCAGTCCATGATAAACAAGCTGGCAATTATGACAGACGATTCAAAATTCCTGAAATATGACTGCAGGATAATTTGAAATCCACGGAATCGGATTCAGATTGCGTGTCATACAGTGATGACTGTTCCGAACCATTGCTCGCTGTAATCCGCACCAGCAGACTCCCGTGACCATCTCCACAGAATGACTGCGTACCATCACCTGCTTATAAACCGGGACACTTCTAAGATCGGGGATCAAATGACCCACAGCGAAGACTGCTCCCTGTGAAGACGGCCATGGTTGAATTTGAGAGACTCACCGCGAAGAACGTCGAGAATGTGTTCAGGTCTGAGCGTTTATAGCTGAACCTTAATCGATACGTCATTATTATATTTAAATATCAAAAATTTAGACTGATTCCAAGGACCTGTTTGAACAAATAAAAAACGTGTGGTACAGTTTTCTAAAAGAGAAACCAGCACTTGCTAAAATACGAAATAATACTTTCCGATTACCGTTATCTACCATGTCAGAAAAATCAAAGAATCCTCAGAAACTGAAAATTGGTCAACTGGCTCAACACTCCGGGACACCGGTCTCCACAATCAAATTCTATCTCAAGGAAGGATTGATCGACCCGCCGGTGAAGGGCGAAGGGAGTATGTCCTACTACAGCCAGTCCCATATTGATCGCATTATCACCATCAAGAAACTGCAGAAGGAGCGCTTTTTCCCCCTCACCGTCATCAAGAAAATGCTCTCCACAAAACCGGCCCCGGAAGAGATTTCGACAATCACCGAAGGTCTGGAGGATCACTCCTGGGATACCACGCTGCCGACAGATCTGGTGCCTTTGGCAACCGTTGTCGAACAGACCGGTTTCTCAATCGAGATGCTTGACCGAATCGAACAGGAGGGTTTCATCCACACCGTTACCACCCTGCAAGGCAGGATGATTGATGCCCTGGATCTCGAAATTCTGCTGCTTTTCAAAAGCAGGCGGGAGGCCGGTCTGCCCTTTGAACACACCCTGCAGATTTTCTCCATCTACCGGAAACATCTCCGTCAGGCCGTCAAAGAAGATACGTTGCTCTGCCTGCAGAACGTGCTGACGCGGAAAGAGGGCGCGGACTTCATCAATTACATTACCGAAGGGGAAAGAACGGCGACGGCTTATACCAGCCTCTGTAAAATTAAATACACCCGCATGCAGGTCGACACGATCATCAAAAAGCATGAGACCATTCCTATCCGAATCGTTGAAGCCCTGAATTTCAGAAGCCTGGAAAGTATCGCCGCAGTGGTGCGCAGCACCTACCCCGAACTGGAATTTACATCGCTGCTGGAACTGATCCTGGATAATCGACCTCCCATCGTCAGCCGGGGGGTCGCCTCTACCGGAAAACCGATCCGGCAGCCGGTTCAGTACCTGCTTCACAGTATGCTGGATATGATTGAAGGCAACAACCGCCAGGCACTGACCACCCTCAAGCGCATCAAAGCCGGAAATGAGTTTTCCCCCCTGGCTGCGGCGCTGATGGGACTGGCTCAGATCACCCAGGTCTCCCGCATTTCCAGCATGGTCTATTTCATGGGTGAAATGCGCAAGGCCGTGGCTTTTTTCGAAAAGTCCAAGCAGCCATCACCGAACACCAGCGTGATTCTCCTGGCATCCTACTGCAGGCTGGTCGGGGCGGCTGTCAGACCCAATTTCTTCGACCTGGAAAAAGATGCGGCGACCACCTTCGTGCATATTGTCGACCAGACCCGGACACTGGTCGCGGACCTGTCCAATGGCCGGCTGATTCAACCCTTTCTCGAGGAACTGGTTCTCAAATCTTCCTATTTCATGGTGCTCATGTACCTGGAGTGTGAACTGGTCACGCAGGCAGAAAACATCCTGGATCGTATGCTGGCCGGTGAACGGGATAACTTTTACTCCGTCTGGGCGCAGCGCAAGAAGCTGGAAACAGTCGGACAACGATAATTCTCGACCTGCTACCAGAATATCCTCCAGACCAATCCCGCGGTGACTCCGAACAGCATCGAACAGCATCCCGGTCTGTCTTTTTTTTCCGACACAGGATCAGGTTGCCCCCCCCTCCCATATTTAAAACAATCACCCCCTCCTCCCCGCAGCAGGTGAGAAGCGAAACCTGCAATTTCGAAGGGCGTAGGGATCGTCATTCCGAAGAAAATCGGAATCCAGAATGATGTTACCTGGACCCCGGCTTTCACCAGGGTGACAAGAGGCAGCCAGCTGCGGGGGGATTAAACAAAAATAAAACAAAAAATCAGTACTATATAGATATTTTTGTCTGCTGGATAAGAAAACCTTGACAAGGTATTTCCGGGTTGATAAGGGTATTTTTAAAAAAGAAAGCAGCGCTTACTACTTTCCTATATGTTCTGCCCGGACCGCCTGCAGGTTTTTTCCAGCGGAGCGCATGCTTCTGAATTATCCCGATCATCCTCACGCTAGAACCGTGGATGGATTTTAAAAAAAAACAGTCTAATCAGGAGAGAAAAATGGTTTCTTTAAAAAAAATTTTTGCTGCCGTTATCATATTCGGATTTTTCTGTTCAGCAGTGGCACTCGTTCCAGGGTCCGTCTATGCGAAGAAGAGCAAAGCTGTCCGAATGCTTGTTGCCGGTGGCAACGAGGGAGCACCTGAAAACTCGGCAGAGGTCATGGGATTGAACATGTATCTGGGAGCCCTGGACTACCGCATGCGAACCTTTCACGTCTTGAAAGGCAAATACCACCTGCAGTGGGTCTCAACGCTATTCGACAATGCCAACGAGTGTCTGACGGGTGTGGCTTCCGGCGCCGGCGAAATGACCTTCAGCGGCCCCCACTACCTGGAACAGCTGGATCCGGGTTGGAAAGCCGTCGAAGCACCGGGGGTCTTCGATAACTGGGACCATTTCATGCGCACCATCAACACGGAGGCATGGAAGGCACTGGAGGACAAGATGGCAAAGGAGAAAGGGGTGCGGATCGTCAAGTGGATGGCGAACATCGGTGACTGGTATCTTTTTACCAACAAGGGACCGATTAGAACCATGGCGGACCTGTCCGGGCAGAAAATAAGATTTGCCGGAGGGGAGGCATTTGCCAACGCCCTGAAAAACATGGGTACGACCCCGATTTCGCTTCCCTACACCGAAGTGGTGACAGGACTCCAGACCCATATGATCGATGGTTTGTTGACCGACTACCTGGCGGCTTACTATTTTTATAGCCTGCCCCGCTATACCAAGTACGCTGTCAGTGTTGTCTGGGCAATCCAGCCCATCTGCATCGTGGTCAACAACCAGTGGTGGGAATCCATGCCGGCCAATGAACGGACAGCCATCAAGGACGTATTTGATCGCATTGACACCTCCCAGTATTTTGACGGGGTCCAGAAGTATATTGAAGGTGGCTGGAACGCCAACCCCAAAACTGAGCTGATACGACTCAGTGATGAGGAGAGCCGCAAATGGAAAGCGGCCATGAAAAAAGGATCTCAGAATGTACTCGACTCAATTGACCCCAGTCTGGCGAAAGCCATTGAAGCATCCCGATAAGGGGACATCCCCTGCCGATTCCTGATTCAGTGATCGGCAGGATCATCCAGGAATTCAACCCCTGCGCAAGGAACAGGATCATGGCTCTGACGGATGCGAATCACCACCGACTGGGAAAAATCGGCCGGATTTTCGAGGTTTGTTGTGGATATCTGCTGCTGGTAGCAGTGGCCCTCAGTCTGGTCGAAATTGTGGCCCGGGTGGTCTTCAGAACTTCCTTCGACCTTTTTTTCTCCTTCACCGTCTGGATATCGATCTGGTCCCTGCTGCTGATCACGGGCCTGCTGTTGCCGACGGGGGAGCATCTCTCCATTGACTTCCTGCGCAACAAGATCCGGGGAGGACCGCGCTGGCTGCTGGAGGTGATCCTGGCATTGATTACGTTGGGATACGGGATATTCATTACCTGGGGCAGCATTTTGTTCATCGGACAGTTATACCAGCGTAAATCGGTGTTTGCGACGTATATTGCCATCCCAAAATGGCAGGTGGAGCTGTGTGTTCCCATCGGCATGCTGATTTTTACTGTTTTTGCCGCCCGGGGGCTGATCCGTGTGATCCGAACGCGGTGGTAATGATCTGGATGAATCAAATGCGGGTACGAATGCCGGTAGGTTTCAAAAACAGGTGCAAAGAACAGGAGCGACATAGGGACCATGGAATGGATTGAACTCATTGGAATGGGGCTTGTGGTGGTGTTGTTTCTCACCGGTTCCCCCCTGGCCATCGCCTTCAGTGTGGGCTCTATTGTCGTGCTGACTGGCGCCATGGGATTTCCCATCCCCAATGTGGCCCAGCTCTTCTTCTCTTCGATCAACTCCTACTCCCTGCTGGCCATGCCCTTTTTCATTCTGGCAGGCAACCTGCTGTTGCGCAGCGGGGGAATGGTGCCTCTGCGGGATTTTATGGCTGCCATGGTGGGGCACTGGCCGGGGGGTATGGCGGTAGCCACCATCATATTCGCCGCATTTCTGGGATCCATCTCCGGGTCGGCCGCCGCCTGTCTGGCAATTATTGGCACGGTCATGGTGCCGATTCTGGTCAAGTCAGGTTATGACCGTCCCTTTTCATCCGGGATTGCCGTCACGGCTGCAGAGCTGGGGATGTTGATTCCACCCAGTCTGTTCTTTATCATTTTCGGTGCTTTCAACCGGGTTTCCATCGCCGACCTGTTTATGGGGGGTATCGGACCGGGTGTGCTGTCCGCCTTTTTGATGTGCCTCGTGGCAGTTTTCATATCCCGCCGCCGCAAGTATCAGCTCAGTCCAAAAGCATCCCTGCAGGTCCGGTGGCAGACCACCGTTCGGGTTATTCCCATTCTGCTGATGCCGGTCATTGTCCTGGGCGGCATCTATTCGGGGATCTTCAGCCCGACGCAGGCGGCATCCATATCGGTGCTCTATACGCTGATCATCGGTTTTTTTATCTACAGGAAGCTGACCGTCTCAGATCTGACCGATTCCCTTGTCAGCACCGTCCGACTTTCCAGTATGATTTACCTGATGTATATCGGGGGGGATCTGTTTGGTAAGACCCTCGGGTATATCGGTCTGCCGCAGCTAATTTCGGAATGGGTCATTTCACTGGAACTGGAAGCCATCAGTTTTCTGATTGTGGTGGAACTGCTGCTGCTGGTGATGGGTTTTTTCTTTTCCAGCATCCCGATGGTGGTGATCGTATTGCCGCTTTTTCTGCCGGCGGCAATGGAACTGGGCATCGATCCGGTTTTTTACGGGGTCCTCTCCATCTTCTGCTCACTGATCGGAGAGATTACGCCTCCCATGGGGCCGCAGCTCTGGATTGCGGCGCCCATCTGCAACGAGAGAATGGGAGCCATTGCCAGGGAGGCATGGCCGTTTCTGGGGGCACAGGTGGTGGCGCTGTTCCTGACGACCGCTTTCCCGCAGATTGCGATGTATCTGGTGGATCTTATGCGCTGAACAGAACATGGCTTAGCCTGACTGTCGTATCCGGCCCGCGGCAGGCAGAAAAAGGAATACCCTGGCACCGGCAGGATCCCGGAAAGCAGGACCAGCATGCAGCTGGAAAGTGTCAGAGCAGAGCAGCGGTATCGGATTCCGTCAGATGCAACCAGTCAGGTGGGTCCTGTCTGGTTATCATTATTCTTTTGAGAGGAGCAAAACCATGAATGCGAAAAAGAAACACAGCCTATCCGTTTTTTTCAACAAGGAGTATCGCTCCATCGTCCGGGGAGAGGGTATGTATCTCTGGGACGATCAGGGAAAACGCTATATCGATGCCAGCGGCGGCCCCATCATGAGTAACCTGGGACACGGCATGGAGGAGATGGCCGAAACCCTTTACAACCAGGTGAAGAAGATCGAGTATGTGTTTCGCATGGATTTCACGTCACCGGAGATGGAAGCGGCCTGCACCGGTATCTGCGAGGCCACCGGCGGCGACATGGAGCGGGTCTTCCTGGTCTCGGGGGGCTCTGAAGCTACGGAAACCTGCATCAAGCTGGCCCGCAAGTTCCAGATCGATGCCGGCAGACCGTCCAAGTTCAAGATTATCTCCCGCTGGATGAGTTACCATGGCATGACGGGTGGCGCCATGAACCTGTCCGGATTTCCCTTCCGACGCAAGGACTATGCGCCCTACATATCCAATAATTTCCATATTCCGCCGGCTTACTGCTATCGCTGCTGGTTCAACCAGAAACCGGACACCTGTCACCTGGAATGTGCCAATGCCCTGGAAACGGAAATACTCTGCCAGGGACCGGAATCGGTTGCCGCCTTCATGGTCGAACCCATCTCGGGCATGTCCCTCTGTGGTGCGGCGCCCCGGAAGGATTATTTCAAACGCATCCGCGAAATCTGCGACAGATACGAGGTGCTGCTGGTCATGGACGAGGTGCTGACCGGCTTCGGACGCAGCGGTAAGTTCTTCGCCTATGAGCATTTCGACACGCCACCCGATATCATGGCCCTGGGCAAGGGACTTGGCGGCGGATACTTCCCGGTTGGGGCAGCGGTTATGAATACACGGGTCTATGAAACCATCGCCAATGCCTCCGGTCTTTTCATGTCCGGGCATACCTGGGCCGGCAATCCCATGGCGGCGGCCGTTATCTGCAAAACCCTGTCCTATCTCGAGGAGCATCAGCTGATCGCACGCAGTGCAAAGATGGGTGAATACCTGGCCCGGAAACTGGAAGGGCTGCGCTCCCACCCGACGGTTGGTGATATCCGGGGCGAAGGCCTGATGCGGGGCATCGAATTCGTGAAGGACAAGGAGACCCGGGAACCGCTGCCCCCTGAAACCATGTTCTGGATGATCCTGCACGAACTGGCCCAGGAAAACGGGCTGGTCATCGACAGTTCGTCCGGCTGTGATCGTGGCCAGGCTGGCGACCAGATGATGTTTGGACCTCCGTTTATCATCACAGAAGCCCAGATCGATGAAGTGATGGAGATCTTCGAAAAGGTGCTGACCCAGGCTGAGAAACAGATCGGTTTTTAGTGACACCCCTTTTTGTACCGGTAGGACAATGCCGGGGTGTGTCCATTGGATGACTGCCACATTAGAACAGGAGCCTTATCATGTCCGCTCAAACTGCTGAAAAAGTAAAGAACGATATTATCATCCGCTACCGGCAGAAAACCCCGAAGTCCGGGGGGTACCATCTGGAAGCCCGCAAGTACCTCCCGGGGGGCGAAACCCGGGAGTCGACAGCCTATGATCCCTATCCCGCCTTTCTGGAAAGCGGCCGGGGGTTTCAGTTGTTCGACTGCGACGGTAACGAGTATATCGATTTTCTGGGTAACTATACCTCCCTGGTTCATGGTCACTGTGACCCGGATATCTCCGGAGCCGTCCGCGCACAACTGGAAAAGGGGTCCATGCTGGGATCGGTTTCCACCCACCTGGTCGAGCACGCCCGCCTGCTGTGCGAACGACTGCCGGCGGTGGATATGGTCCGCTACACCAACTCCGGCACCGAGGCGGTGATGTGGGCGGTCCGGGCGGCCAGGGCGGTGACACGCAAAGATATGATCCTGAAGCTTGAAGGGGGATATCACGGGACCTTCGATGCGGCCAAGGTCTCCATGGTACCGGATATTGATCCGGGGGAACTGCCCACCCCTCATGTCGAGGGGCTGGGGATTCCCCGGAGTGTCTTGCAGGACGTGGTGGTGGCGCCATTCAATGATGCGGACAAGGTGGAGATTCTGCTGAAACGTCATCGGGACCAGCTGGCTGGTGTCCTGGTGGAACCCTTCATTGGCAGTCTCGGGGTTATTCCTCCCAATCCCGGATATCTGCAGGCTTTGCGGGATCTGACCAGAAAATATGATGTGCTGCTGATTTTCGACGAGGTCCAGGCCTTCCGGCTCAGCACGGGCGGTATCCAGCTCAGGGAGAACGTCCTTCCCGATATCACTGCCACCGGGAAACTGATCGGCGGCGGTTATCCGGTGGGGGCTTTCGGGGCCAGCCGCGAGATTATGGACCGTTTTGAATTTGACCTCACCAACCCGGACGCCATTAACCACTCGGGTACCTTCAACGGCAACGAAGTCACCATGGTCGCTGGCATCGCTTCCATCAGGAAACTGGACCAGGCAAAGATCGACCATATCAACGCGCTGGGCGATCGCCTGCGGGACAGCTTGAATGACTGGTTCAGGCAGGAAGGGCTCCACTGCCAGATGCTGGGTATCGGCTCCCTGAGCAACCTGATCTATGCAGACACACCGGTCACCAATGCCCTGCATTTCCTGCATGCCTATATGCCCTGTATCGAACTCCAGGCCCTCATTCACCTGGAACTGATCAACCAGGGCATCTACACGGCCAAGCGGGGGGAATTTGTCATCTCGACCCCCATGGGTGAAACTGAAATCGATCGCTGTGTGGCAACGGTCAAGAGCGCATTTGAAGTCCTGAAACCTTATATACGGGAGAAGACACCCCATCTGACAGGTTAAATGGGCAGGGGGGTCTTTTCTGACCCTCCTGCTGACAACAGGGAGATGCCTGCGGGTTCTGATCTCATTTTTTTGCGGTCTGTTTCTTCTCAAACTTGCCCGCCGGGGGAAACTGCCGCTTACCGTATCCAAAGGTGATGGAGCCCGAGGGACATTCAGTGAGGCAACTGCCGCAGGAAAAACAGTCCGAAATGGTTTTTTCCCTTTTCAGGATGGTTTCCATGACCGTCGACGGACAGACCTTGGCACAGGATTCACAAGCGATACAGGTGTCGTAGTTGACCTTGATCCTGAAGAGGGATGCCTTTTCAACAAACCAGCCCACCAGGCCGAAAGGACAGAACATGGAACACCAGGGGCGGTAGACAAACAGGCTGGCGACCAGCATTACGATCAGGAAAGCCCAGCCAGAGACCCCGATCATGGCCGGTTTGAAAATCTTGAAAGGATCGATGAAATCGACGATATCCACTGTCCAGGCGAAGGCAATCATGGTAAAAAGAACAAAGAAGACCATCCGTATCGTGTTCGTTACCACAAATGGGAGTTTAACCTGCCTGAAGATGCCTTTGCGGTCCTTTTTATTCCTGTTGATCCTGAAGATCAGGTCCTGCAGGGTCCCGAGCTGACAGCCCCAGGCACAGAAAAACTTGTTTGCCAGAAAAACCAGCAGCAGAAACAGTGTCAGGGCAATCATGCGGGGGGGGAAGATGACGCCTTTCCCAGCAAACAGCACAATGGCATCCTTCACTGTTCCCATCGCGCTGGGATCCGCCCCCAGGATGACCCCGAAAACCGTCAATGAAATCAGGTAGAGGACCTTGCGCATCCCGGGCAATATCTTTCCCCTGCGGAGCAGATAAAACGATATTCCGAGGATGACGAACCAGAGGCTGAATTTAACAACGATCTTCTGCCAGTTTTTTGAGCCGTGTTCGGCCTCAATGGCCTGGGCCTGTTCGATTTTTTTTGCGATACGCTCTTCCGTCAATTGGAAGTCGCTGACCTGTCTCTGCAGGGCCTCTTTATCTTTCAGCTCAAATACCTTCTGCAGCATCTCGTTTGAGAGACGGTTGGTCCTGCCAAACTCTGCCAGGGTCATTGATTTTTCAAAGATCAGTGACTGTTTTTCCGGTATCGTCTCTTTTTTCTGTACCCAGGTGCTGGTGACAAAATAACTTAACCCGATCACAACAACACAGAGTAGTAAAAACTGAATAATGGTTTTGATTTTTGCTGACTTGGTCATTCCTGTCTTCCTGTAAGTTCAATTTCTCAAAGCTGGAACAAGGCTATAAAACATCGATTTTATTGGGCACGAGACAATTCCATAAGCGGTCGAATGGTCACTGTTCACTACTTTTTCGGAGCAGAAGCCGGGACCTGTGTGTGATTGAATTCACGAGACTCGCAGCTTCGAAGATGGATGGCCGTCGAGAATGCGTTCAATGACACACAGGTCTTGGCTTTTTTAGCTGAGCCTGAATAGATGCGTCGAATTTACTGTTTTTTCTCGATCGTGCCGCCCGCCCTGTCGATGGCCGCTTTTTCAAAGGCGTCCTGAAAACCCGGGGCATAATTCATATACTGAGGAATGGGATAGCGCAGGCCACCGGCATGACTTTTTTCGAGACCTTCCATCAGCAGTTCCAGCTTTTCCCGGGGGCAGGAAAACGCCACCTCAAAATCGTGGGCGCCTCCCCAGACACGGTCCCCGTTTCCGAGGGTGATATACTGGGGCTGCCCCTTTTTCAGGGTTTTGATCACCCCTTCATAACAGGATCCCACGCGACCTGCAGCACTGAATTCCAGTACGCCTCCGGCCATGTACAGGTATCCCTGGACAAAGCGCATCGCCTGGGCCGGCAGACAGTAAACCAGAACGGTGTCCGGGATTACCCGGGTGCGGGTCAGGGGGGAGATGATCATGCCCAGATACTCGTTATTTAAATTGAGCAGATGTTTTTCGAATTTGGCGGCGGTTTCACTGTCGTTTGCATACAAACCGACACTGAAGGCATTCCCCCACTCCCTCTCTGCTTCGGTGGGGGAATCCCAGCCATAGACATTGCGGGCGAGTTTGCAGTTGATATCAGCCTCCGTAATGGCCATCGTCCAGCCATAGGTGCGCGCCATCTTGAAGTTCTGGCAGAGAAAATTCTGCAGGTTCAGGTCCCTGGAAGGACGCTTGTACTCCGGAAGAATTTCCGCTTCCGAGCGGATCAGTTTTATTGCCAGGGGGAAAGTCGCCGGCCGGATGAGCGCCTCTATCCGCTCACCAACCTTTCTGTAACGGTCCAGTTCTGTGGTCATTTGTTCCTCTGCTGAAATTTCGGATTGCTGCCGTCTTCGGCGGTTCCTGCTCGAATATCATATTGCGCCAATCTCAATGCCGTTCACTTAAGGGCACCTTGCTTAACTGGAACTCAATAAGCATCAAAGGGATGACTTCCAGGAGCGCCATGGATGGATTTGTGCATTTCTTGAAAATCGGAACTGTTGGTGCAGAACCATTCGCTTAAGGGCACCTTGCTTAATTGGAACTCAGTAAGCATCAATGGGGTGATGTTTCAAGAACCCTGGAAGCCATGGATGGACTCGTGTGTTTCTTGAAAGATAACCCTTTGGTGCAGTAAGCTCGATAGCTTTAATTAATCAAGGTGCCCTTTAGTGACCGACAGTGGCTCCAACAGTGGCTCCAATCTCAGCGTGATATTTTTTTCCGGATAAATCAACTGTAAACCTGATCCGGGTGCACCAAAAACATGTGGGTATGTGATCATAACCGCTTCAAGAGGTTATTTATTCAGAAAAACGCATGAATCCATCCTTGGAGTTCCTGGAATCCATCCCTGGCTTCCAAGGTTTTCTGAACAAACAACCTCTTTCCGCTTACAGGTACCCACACATTTTTGGTGCACCCCCTGATCCAGCCGTAAAGAAGCGCAAAACATGGGATAGGAAGCAGTTGCAGTGCCGGCAGGAACAGTTCACAGCGTTTTGCCTTTTCTGAATCGGCTCTGCCCCGGTCATGTCCGGTGTTCCTCGTCGCTGCGATGAATTAAGTTAAGGGCACTTTGCTTAACTGGAACTCAGTACGCATCAAAGGCTTCCAGGAGCCCCATGGATGGACTCGTGGGTTTCTTGATAGATCAACCCTTTGGAACGGTCCGTGCGATAATTTTAATTCATCCAGGTACCCTAAATTTAATTCATAAATACAAATAGATACATTTTTAGATGCGATTTTATATTGACAGTGCAGTGGTTGTTTTATAATTGTCAGATTAGCGCAGGGGTGGCAGAAATGCCTGAGATAAGACCCTTTGAACCTGACCCGGATAATGCCGGCGTAGGGAACGTGCAGATTGCCAGTCGCATATCTTCAGAAGCCGTTTCCAGTTGGGGAACGGCTTTTTTTTTGCCGTCCCCAACTGCCTGTTCTCCCTGCTGATTTCTCCATTTTTTGTGTATATCATTCACATCCAGAACAGACCCTGACTATGGACAATTTAGCTGCCAAGGCCGTTGAAAACCTTGAAAATATTAAGAAAAATAAACCACTTATTCATAATATCACCAATTATGTGGTGATGAATTTCACTGCCAATGTCCTGCTGGCCATGGGGGCGTCGCCGGTGATGGCCCATGCCGGGAACGAGGTGTCGGAGATGGCCGCCATCGCCAGCGCACTGGTGTTGAACATCGGGACCTTGAGTGATCCCTGGATCGCAGCCATGATGACAGCGGGCAGGAAAGCGACTGAACTGGGCACGCCCATTGTACTTGATCCGGTGGGCTCCGGTGCCACGACCTTGCGCACGTCGACTGCCAGGGCGATTATAGAGCAGACCCGGACCAGTGTGATTCGCGGGAACGCCTCCGAAATCCTCTCGCTGAGCGATGCCGGTGCCAGAACAAAGGGTGTGGATACGCTTCATTCAGTCGATGAGGCAGCCGAAACGGCGAAGGAACTGGCCCGGGCACTGAACACCACCCTGGCGATCACAGGCGCGGTGGACCTGGTTACCGATGGTGTGCGGGTGGTGCGGGTTGCCAACGGTCATCCCCTGATGCCAGTGATTACGGGCAGCGGCTGTGCCGCAACCGCCGTTGTGGGTGCTTTTCTGGCCGTTGATAAAAATCCGGTGACAGCTGCAGCCACGGCTCTGGCATTTTTCGGCCTGGCCGGGGAAAAAGCGGGTGCCCGGGCCGCTGCGCCCGGCAGTTTCCAGGTGGCATTGCTGGATGCCCTGTATACCATCACCCCCGAGGAACTGGGACAAAAATGCCGGCTCAGCGGGGATTGATATGGGAGCCAACCAAACGGACTATTCACTTTACCTGGTGACCGACCGCACCCTGTCCAGGGGGAGATCCACCCTGGAGGTGGTGACGGCTGCGATTCAGGGTGGGGTGACCTGTGTTCAGCTGCGGGAAAAAGCATGTTCCACCCGGGAGTTTATGGATGAGGCCCTGGCGCTGAAATCGGTTTTACTCAGATATGGGATTCCACTGCTGATCAACGATCGGGTCGATATTGCCCTGGCAGTGAATGCTGATGGGGTGCACCTGGGACAGTCGGACATGCGGATTGCCGATGCTCGACGGATTCTGAGGCCGACCATGATTGTCGGAATCTCTGTCGAATCGGTGGCGGATGCCATCCAGGCGGAAGCGGAAGGAGCTGATTATATCGGAATCAGTCCGGTGTTCGCCACCGGTACAAAAACGGATACGGCTCCGCCGCTGGGTCTGGAAGGTGTGCGCCGGATACGGGAACAGGTGAAGATTCCTCTGGTCGGTATCGGGGGCATCCATGCCGGGAATGCCGCGGAGGTGGTCCGCCACGGTGCTGATGGCATCGCGGTGGTTTCAGCGATTGTCTCTGCCGAAAATCCGACCCTGGCAGCCGCTGAATTACGCAGGCTGGCTGTTGACCTGAAACCCAACTAACCACGGATGACCTGTCCCGGCTTTCGCCGGGGTGGCACAATGAAGCAAGTTGAGGGGAATGAACCCAAACAGGATTAAAAATATGACGTCAAACCAGAAAGGTACCACGGGTACCCGAACATACAGCCGGGTCCTGACCATTGCCGGCTCGGACAGCGGTGGCGGGGCCGGCATTCAGGCAGATCTGAAAACCATTTCCGCCCTGGGTTGTTATGGCATGTCCGTGATCACTGCGTTGACCGCGCAGAATACCCAGGGTGTCAGCGGTATCCATCCGGTTCCCGCAAGATTTGTACAGCAGCAGTTGGAAGCCGTGTTATCCGATATCGGTGTCGACGCTGTCAAGATCGGGATGCTCTTCTCACCGGAATTGATTGAAACCATTGCCACCACCCTGGCCGGGTGTCACGTGCCGAATATCGTGCTGGATCCGGTGATGGTGGCCCAGAGCGGCGACAAGCTGCTGCAGGATGAAGCGATTGCAGCGCTGGGCGAATATCTGATTCCCATAGCCGATATTCTGACCCCCAATCTACCGGAGGCATCAATCCTGGTGGGACAGACACTCAGCACCCGGGATGACCTGGAAAAAGCGGCCGCAACACTGGCACTGACGGGGTGCGGCCATATTCTGATCAAGGGGGGTCACCAAGAGGGGGAACGCAGCGATGACATCCTGTACCTGGCGGCTGAAAAGCGTTTTGTCGACCTGCCGGGGGAACGGATTCAGACCCGAAACAATCATGGTACAGGCTGTACCCTCTCGTCTGCCATTGCCTCATTTCTGGCCAGGGGATACGGGATCGAGGCGGCGATCGCAGCAGCAAAATCCTATATCCACGGAGCGATCAAAGCCGGGGCCGCATACCGGATCGGCAACGGACACGGGCCTGTGCACCATTTCTACCAGCACTGGGACTGAACCGTCATGCCTGGATTCAGATTTAGACAAACGAGCCCGGTAACACCCGACGTCACCCGTCCAGCGCCTGCCATCCATTTTGACAATGTCGGGTTCTCGTTTCCGGGGAAAACCGTTTTCTCGGGGTTGAATCTGTTTGTCGAAAGCGGTTTGTGCACCTGTATCCTGGGTCCCAGCGGCTGTGGAAAATCGACCCTGCTGCGTCTCATCTCCGGTAGTGCGGGGTTGACGTTCACCGGTACCATTCGTTTTGGTGATAACAGCCGGCAACAGGGCCGAACCGCCTGGATGGCCCAGCAGGATCTGCTGCTTCCCTGGATGTCCATCCGAGACAATGTTCTGTTGGGTGACCGCCTGCGGGGAACCGTGACAGTTGGAAAAAGAAGTGCAGCCAACCGGCTGCTGGCGGCGGCGGGTCTGGAAGGTTGGGGAGAAAAACTGCCCGGGGTGCTTTCGGGGGGTATGCGGCAGCGGGTTGCCCTGCTGCGGACACTGATGGAGGACCGTTCCGTGATCCTGATGGATGAGCCCTTTTCAGCCCTGGATGCCCTGACCCGCATTAAACTTCAGAACCTGACGATCCAGCTGATCCAGGGTGCCACAGTTCTGCTGGTCACCCATGACCCGATGGAAGCACTGCGGGTGGCGGATCGGATCTATGTTCTCTCCGGGCAGCCGGCCCGGCCGGGCGCTGTCATTACACCACCGGGTCCCAGGCCCAGAGATGTCAGCGATGCCGCCTTTGCACGGTTGAATGCCCAACTGCTGGACCAGCTGCTGGGGGAGGACGGTCCATGAAAATCATCCGGTTTCTGACCCTGGTTGGGGGTCTGCTGCTGCTCTGGGAACTGGTGGTTGACGTCGCCGGGTTGCCCCACTATATCCTGCCGGGTCCGATGGCGGTTGCCCGGGCGGTCTACCTGAAGTTCGCGATACTGCTGGTTCACGGGTTCACGACCCTGATTGAAATTCTGGCGGGCCTGGCACTGGGCACCGGCCTTGGTGCATTCTGCGCCCTGACCATGATTGTCTCACGCCCCCTGAAACAGTGGGTACTGCCAGTCCTGGTAATCAGCCAGGCCATTCCGGTTTTCGCCCTGGCCCCGATCCTGGTGATCTGGTTCGGTTACGGGATGGCCTCCAAGATTGCGATGGCCGTACTGATCATCTTTTTCCCTGTGACGGCTGCCTTTTATGACGGATTGCGGCGCACGGAACCCGACCTGCTGGAACTGGCCAGGGTGATGAACGCCCGGCCGCTGGCGACCCTGCGGCTGATCAAAATCCCGTCCGCACTGCCGGCATTTGCTTCGGGCCTGCGCACGGCCACCGCCGTGGCTCCGATCGGTGCAGTGGTTGGGGAGTGGGTCGGGGCCAGCTCGGGGCTGGGCTATTTCATGCTGCATGCCAATGCCCGCATGCAGATCGACCTGATGTTTGCAGCCCTGTTTCTGCTCTCTGTCATGTCGTTAATACTCTATTTCACCATCGATCACTTGTTGGATCGGATCATCTACTGGCAAAAAAAGGAGGAGAATCCAAAATGAAGCACCTGACCATGCTGTTCACAACCAGTTTCGCTTTTTGTCTGTTCATACTGGCACCACCCGTGACCGCCGGGGAAAAGGTAACCGTTCTGCTGGACTGGTTCATCAATCCGGATCATGCGCCCCTGTTCGTGGCACTTGAAAGAGGTTATTTTCAAAATGCCGGGCTGGAGGTGGAATTTATAGCCCCTTCCAATCCCAATGATCCCCCTAAATTTGTGGCAGCAGGCAAAGCGGATATCGCGGTCTCCTACCAGCACAGCCACTATCTCCAGGTCGCGCAGGGTCTGCCACTGGTGCGAATCGCCACCCTGGTGGCGACACCGCTCAACTCCCTGGTCGTACTCCGGGACGGGGATATTAAAAGCATTGCCGATCTTAAGGGCAAGACGGTGGGGTACTCCGTTGGTGGCTTTGAGACGGTGCTCCTGAAGGTGATGCTGGAAAAACAGGGGCTGCATCTGTCCGATGTCAAACTGGTTAATGTTAATTTTTCACTCTCGCCCTCCCTTTTTGCAGGAAAGACAGATGCGGTTATCGGCGCATTCCGGAATTTTGAACTCAACCAGATGGAAATTGAAAAAAGACCCGGCCGCGCCTTTTTTGTTGAGGAGTATGGGGTGCCCGCCTATGACGAGTTGATCCTGGTGGCCCATCGGGATACCATCGCCCAGGAGAAGATCCTGAAATTTGTGGATGCCCTGACCCTGGGTGTCCAGTATCTCGTCAACCACCCGGATGAGAGCTGGCAGCTGTTTATCAGGGGCAGAAAAGAGCTGGATGATGAGCTGAATCGCCGCGCCTGGGCGGATACCCTGACCCGGTTTGCGCTCCGGCCGGGGGCACTGGATCGCAGGCGCTATGACCGATTTGCCCGCTTCATGAAAGACCAGGGCATGCTGAAGACGATTCCACCCCTGGAAACCGTCGCCGTCGAATTGCGGTAATGCCCGGCCCGTTTGACCGCGGGCCCCCGTTTCCGGTCCTTTAAGGGCACATTGATTCATTATAACGCACCAAAGGGTTGATCTTTCAAGAAACGCATGAGTCCATCCATCGAGCTCCTGGAAGCCATCCATGGCTTCCAGTGTTCTTGAAACATCAACCTTTGGATGCTGACCGCGTTCCATTAAACCAGGGTGCCCTTAAGGAATATAATCCCGTTGACTGGTATCGGTTGATCTGGATTTGCAGCAGGGGAAAAAGTCGAAAGTTGTGAATTAACTGGATCAAGCAACAGGGTTCCGCTATGATGATGTTACATCAGCAAAAACGAATGGACTGAATTTTTTGTTTGAAATGATTTCCGGTGGCAGTCATCATGAAACCAATACGCAACTTCTTCAGCATCTTCTTAGTCCTGGGTGGTCTCTGGCTGGCTGTCAGCACCCCTGCCACAGCTTTCGGAAAACAGAAAATCTATGTCATCCCCGTTTCTGGGCAGGTTGATCCCGGGATGGCTGCGTTCTTTCAAAGAAGCCTGACTCGATATGCCCTGGATCCGTCTGTCCTGGTAGTCATCGAGATGGATACCTTTGGTGGCCGGGTGGATTCCGCCCTGGAGATCGTTGATCATCTCACCAGCATTCCCAAAAGCAAAGTCATCTCATTTGTCACCAAGCGGGCTATTTCTGCAGGGGCTTTGATCGCCCTGTCAGCTAGTGAGTTGACGATGAAGCACAATACGCTGATCGGGGATTGCGCACCGATCGTCATGTCCGCCGAGGGACCAAAAATGATGGGGGAAAAAATCCAGTCACCGCTGCGGGCGCAGTTCAGGGCACTGGCCAAGCGCAATGGTTATCCGGGGCTGCTGGCTGAAGCGATGGTCTCCGTCGATATGGAGGTCTATGAAGTGGTTTTTCCTGACCGCCGGCTGTACATGGATGCGGTCGATTTTGCAGACCTCGTTCCGGCCGAAAAGGAGAAGATCATTTCCCGGAAAACGATTGTCGCCAAGGGCGAACTGCTGACGATGGATAATGTCGAAGCAGTCGAACTCGGATTCTCAAAGCGCAGTGTCGACACCATCGAAGAGATGCTGGGGGCCATGGGATTAACCGATTATGAGATCATCCGGATTCAGGAGAGCTGGTCTGAAACGTTTGTCCGCTATGTCGGCTCCTTGGCCCAGATTCTGATGCTGATCGGTCTGGCGGCCCTCTACCTGGAGTATAAGAGCCCCGGGTTCGGTATTTTCGGCATAACAGGGATCATCTGCCTGGGACTGGTCTTTTTCAACCAGTACCTGGTGGGTCTGGCGGATTATACCGAATTGCTGATCCTGGTGATCGGGATCCTGCTGCTGGCGGTTGAGGTTTTTGTCCTGCCGGGTTTTGGAATTGCGGGTATCACGGGTCTGGCTACCATCGGTGTCGGTCTGCTGCTGATGATGCAGGATTTTGTGATTCCGGATCCCGCCTTGCCCTGGCAGGGGAAACTGATGATGGATAATCTGGTGCAGGTCCTGGTTTCCTTCCTGCTCGCCTTTATCCTGACGTTGTTTGTTTTTCGTTTTGTGCTACCCCGTCTAGGAAAGGTTGGCCAGGGGCCCTTTTTGAAAGCCAGTCTGAAACTGTCTCGGGTCAGCCAGGCCACAGATATGGGGGTCCGTGTCGGTGATGTGGGCGAAGCGGATACCTTCCTGCGACCCTCCGGAAAGATTACCATCGGAGATAAACGCCTGGATGCGGTGACTGCCGGTGAATTTATCGAAAAAGGGACCCCGATCGAGATCATCCGTATCAAGGGTAATCGAATTATTGTGAGCACAAAGAGTTGATTATGGATCATCCCCTGGTTTTTCCCATTATTTTGCAGCTGGTTGGGATCGTTATCGTCATGGTCGAAATCATCGTTCCTTCCGGTGGCCTGTTGGCGCTGCTGGCGGCGGCGGCGTTCGGCTACTCCCTCTATTCTGTATTTACATCGGCTTCCATGGCGATGGGCCTCGGTTTTGTGCTGGCTGATGTGATTATGATTCCGATCATCGTCATTATCGGATTCAAAGCCCTGGCGAAATCCCCGGTGACGCTGCGGAAAATACTGTCCAGTGAGCAGGGGGTGAGTGTGCAGCAGAAATCTCTCCGGCGCTATCTTGGCATGGAAGGAGTGGCCATAACCGATCTGCGGCCGTCCGGAATTGCGATTATTGCAAAGGAGCGGCTGGATGTCGTCACTGAAGGTAAATATCTGGCGAAAGACGCCCCGCTCATCGTTGTCTCGGTGACGGGGAACCAGATCATTGTTAGAGAAAAGAAAATAAAAGGAGAGGGTTTATGAATATTCAGTATTATGTGTTAGTCGCTGTTCTGACCGTTGTCATCCTGGTCCTGATATTTTTCGTGGGCACAGCGCTGTCCCTGTGGATTCAGGCGTTGGTCTCGGGTGCACATGTCAGTCTGGTGAACATCATCTTCATGCGGTTTCGAAAGGTGCCGCCGGCGCTGATTGTGCAGTCAAAAATCATGGGTGTCAAGGCCGGGATTAGCCTGACGACGGATGACCTGGAGTCCCATTTCCTGGCGGGGGGGAATGTCTCCCGGGTGGTTCAGGCGCTGATCGCAGCTGACAAGGCCAACATCGAGCTGGATTTCAACCGTTCCGCCGCCATCGATCTGGCAGGTCGGGATGTTCTGGAAGCGGTGCAGATGAGTGTCAATCCGAAAGTGATTCAAACACCCATGGTGGCTGCCATGGCCAAGGACGGTATCCAGATGAAGGCGATCTCACTGGTAACGGTTCGTGCCAATCTGGACCGCCTGGTGGGTGGTGCCGGAGAAGAAACGATTCTGGCCCGTGTGGGTGAAGGCATTGTGACAACCATCGGTTCATCGGATACCCATAAAAAGGTCCTGGAAAATCCAGATCTGATTTCAAAGACGGTCCTGGCCAAGGGACTGGATGCGGGGACCGCCTACGAGATTCTCTCCATTGATATTGCAGATGTGGACGTGGGAAAAAATATCGGTGCTGAACTGGAAACGGACCGGGCTGAAGCGGACAAGAAAATCGCCCAGGCAAAAGCTGAAGAGCGAAGAGCCATGGCTTTTGCCGTCGAACAGGAGATGCGGGCCCGGGTCCAGGAGATGCGGGCGAAGGTTGTGGAAGCGGAATCACAGGTCCCGCTGGCCATGGCGGAAGCGTTCAGGGCAGGAAACCTGGGGATTATGGATTATTACCGCATGAAAAATATCCAGGCGGACACCCAGATGCGGGACAAGATCGGAGAGGATGACAAGACGGACAAGTCTGAAGAACAGAAATAGCGCAACAGAAGCAGCTGCCGGCAGACCTCCGGGATCCTGCCGGATTTCCGTCAGTCATTCAGCCAGAAGCGGAGAAACATCGGCAGGTTTGGTCGATCCGATTGACAATAAAAAAACGGTAACTATTCACTACGTTTCTGTGTTGGTATCAGCTTCACTAGCGACACTGATGCTGAATAGTTGCAAAAACCCATGCAGGATAAACCGTGGAAACGATTATTAAGTACCTGATCCCCCTGCTTTTTATTCTCTTTTTTCTCTCCTACCGGGCAAAAAGAAAGCAGGTAGGTCTTAAAAACAGGCCCCCCGGCAAACCCGAAACGGTCGGGTTCAGCCTGACGGGCCGGTTGAACAAGTTATTGCGGGACTATTATGCCAGTGACCTGAAAGGGGCTCCGGCCGGGAGAAGAACGCGCAGCCCGTGGAACCAGGTCAATGACCCCATGGCGCTGGCGGGTGATTATCCTGAACGGGAGCCGGAGAAGGTTCAGGAAGGTAGCGGGGACGACGTTCCGGAACCCGAAACGGTGACCCCTGCACTGCCCAAACCCATACCCGTCCCGATGGCAAAAACCGCAAGTGAGAAACGCCGTCAACGGCCTGAAAAGTCAGCACCAGATGGATCAAACCGGATCCACCCGCAAGGAATTCCGACCCGTCTCAACCAGGCGGAGTTGCGCAAAGCCGTTGTCTGGTCTGAAATTCTTGCCCCTCCCCTCGCCCTGAGGGATAAGAACCTGTAAGCTTCCCGATCCCGAGATTCAGAGCGGTCTGTTGTCTGAAGGGGACGAAACGGGGACAACAACGGGGACATCCTCGTGGGCGATTCCAGACCGCGAAGGTCAGCCGGGTTCCGTCTCTGATGCTGTTTCAAAGTCGATAATGGCACGCCGGCTCTCCCGGGGGATCTGGATCTGTTCGATTTGAGCGGCGGTAAACCAGTCCACCCGGCGATTCTCGTCAGCCGTCACATCACGGACAGGTGTGGCGAGGAAGATGTCGGTTTGAAAAACCGTTCCGTTTCTTTCCTGGAAGAAAAATCCCACCTTTTTCTCAATTCGGATTTCGAGTCCGGCCTCTTCCCTGGTTTCCCTTATCGCGGTCGCTTCCGGTGTCTCACCGGGATCGACATGTCCCTGGGGAAAAACCCTGCAGGCGGGATCGACCCTGGCGGAGATCAACAGGTACTCATATCCACTGCCGGATTGTTTCACGACCATGGCCGCGGCTTTTCTGACAAAGCCGGCTGCTGCCAGTTGCCGGCGCAGGGGGATCATTGCTTCCAGGGTGAAGGGTTTGAGGTCTGTATCGTCATAGAAATCCTGCCACTTGAGCCCGATGAGCCGGTAGTTGTAGCTTGAAAATGCGTCTGCCTCCGGTTCGTATCCGGTTGCAGCCTCTCCCGCAACGGGATAGGCCAGAAAGGTGACGATGCGGTCATAGAGAATCCGTTTTTCCGCCAGCATCCGCTCATGCTTGATGGGCAGCAGACGAACCTTGAGCCCGGTTTCCTCTTCCGCTTCCCGCAGCGCCGCTGTCTCATCGCTCTCCCCGCCTTCCCGGCCGCCACCGGGCAGACCCCAGAAGGTGATGTTTTCCTTGATGGCCAGATGTTTCAGGAGGATGTACTTTCCATTTTCAACGATCACAATCTGGACTCGGGTATCTCTTTTTTCCAACGGTTCCTGCATAGCTGTTCCTGGAGGGGGAGGGGGATTTAAAAAGGGTGTATCAGCAAGGGAATCCGGATCTCTTCGGGTGTCAGGCCGCCGTGGTGCCCGTAAAACAGCTGCTCAAAGCGTCCCTTCTCATACCACCAGACCGATTCATTCCTGAACGGCAGAATCCACAGGTCACCCGCTCTTTCGATGAACTCCGGGATGACCGGTACGTCCCCGAAGAGGCCCGCCGCGATCATTTCCGAAACGGTATAGACTTCTGCTCTTCCCGCCAGTCCTGCGGACAGCAGGGCCTGTGCTTCCTCCAGGACGCCTTCTTTGAGGTAAAGAATCATGTTCCGGCAGGATCCGCCGGGAATGATCAACCGCCCCTGACGGTCGGTGCGGATATATTTTTCCAACCCGGTAAAGGTGGGATCCAGGTTCAGGTACAGGGTCGTTGCCGGGTCCACCGGGGTCTGTCCATGGTCCGCTGTCAGCATGAAGAGTGTGTTTTTCAGGTTGCGCGCGATTTTATTGAAAAACAGGCTCTCCAGGGTGGTAAAGAAAGCGTCCACCTCGGCCTCGAACTGGGGTGAATCGGGACCGTAGTGGTGGCAGATATCATCGATGGGAGAAAAGTAGAAGAAGATATAGGCCGGAGCTGAGCTGCTGTGGACTGCTGCTGCCATGTTGGTCAATCCTTCCGCCAGGGTTCTGTATGGATGCACGGTGGCGCCCTGGAAGACAACACTGCCAAAAGGGGAGGGGGTAAAGGCCTGGTGCTGAAAAACGTGGGATTGCACCCCGTTTTGTTTCAGGTCCCGGTAGAGGGTCCGTGTCGGGATAAGCGCTTCCGGTTTCAGACCGGTTGTCCTGATTGTCTCCCGTTTGCGGGAACCGGCAAAGGAATAGAGCAGGGGGACGATAATGGCATCCAGTTGCGGCTCGTAGTACTGCCAGTCAAAAACCATGCTCTGCCCCACCGGCAGACCCGTATGAATGGTGGTCACGTGGCAGGCGGTGGTGGAGGGGAACTGGGCATCCAGCCTGGCAACCCTGCCGGTATCCTCAAAATGATTGAAAAAGGGATAGCGGTCCCGATAGCGCTCGAAGAAATGCCAGCCGAAAGCGTCCACCAGAAATAGAATCACGGTGTTGTACCGCGGTTCCAAGTCTTTGAACAGCGTTTCGGCAAAAGGCAGTGCCCCATTGCCTGTCAGGAGGTGTTGGATCGTCTGGGGAATTTGGGAAAAACAGTGTCCCTGGTAATCCGGTTTAATAAAATCTGGATGGAGCATGTGTCAGCGGGCGTTCTCAAAACCGGCGGATGCCGGACGGGTCTGGCGTGCATTGGGCACGCAGTTTCTGATTGCCGGATATCAGTTGATCCAGTCGGTTCATGAAAACAGGGGCTTCAAATTCCGCGGCACTTCTAAAGAGCTGGTTGTAATGCTGCTGGACGGAGGCGCCAAATTCATCAGCTGCTGTCGCCGGACACCCCATGTAAAAGGAGAGTGCGGCCAGATATTCGCCCCTGCCCCGGGCGCCCTCCTCCTTCAACCGTTCGTAATTGATATAGGAGTAGCGGTTCCGACGGTTGCTGTCCCAGTCATCCTCATCGTCAGCGACGGAGATACAGTAGATGGAGGTGCTGGTGGATGAGATCATCAGCAGGAAAATCAGGTCGTTGCCCCGCTGATTGGAGCGATAACCGGCATTGACGTGAACATGAACCCGTCCGGTGCCATAGCCGCTGCAGATGCCTCGGGAATAGGCAGCAACAGAGCTGGCAGAGCCACACAGGATCAGGGACAGAATCAGGATGCCGATCGATTTCTTCACCGGAGTGTCTCGTTGGCGGTTATCCATTTCCGATGCCAGGCTGTTGCAGAACATCGGTCGCGACTGAAAACAGTTGAGTAATTCACATTGAACCGTTACAAATAACCATCGCTCAATTACCCGGTGTTGTAAACAGAAACCTCACTGAACCCGCTCCCATCTGCATGGTGAGGGATGGGACCCTTCCATAAACAGGCGGCTTATGCGGATATCCAGTTTTCTCGGGCTGGTCATACTCCTGTTGCTGATCACGGGGGGGCCGGTGTTATCACGTGGTGGAGAGATCAAAACGCCCGCGGCAACGTATCTGTCCGAGTTGATAACGATGGCGGAAAACAGGGAGCTGCACACAACGCGTTACTGGCATGTGCTGCTGCACTATCGGTCCGACATGTTCGGGTGGGAGAGCGAAGTGGATGATCCCGGGTTTTTTCTGGCCGGAGCAGGAAAAACAGACCCCCAGGCCGAACTTCGGGCGACGCTGACGGCTTTTTTCAGACCGTTGGCTGCCGAATCCGAATCCGATCACCCCCAGTGTCGATTCATTGCCCGCTTTCACTGGTTAAACGGACAACTGCATTTCAAGCGGGACCGCATGCCGGCGCCACGGTGCAGAACCTTTGAGACCTGGTACCAGGCGATCAATCCGGGATCCGTCAGCCTGATTTTTCCCACCTACTACATTGATGCCCCGGCGTCCATGTTCGGTCATACCCTGCTGCGGATTAACGGAGCCAGCCCTGGACAACCGGACCTTCTCAGTGTTGCGGTGAATTATGCAGCCCTGGCGGATGACCCGAAAACCGGATTCGTTGCCTATGGCTTCAAGGGTGTTTTCGGGGGGTTCAAGGGTGTTTTTACCATCGCGCCCTACTATCTGTCGGTGTTATCCTACAATGACCTGGAACAGCGGGATATCTGGGAGTACGACCTTGACTTCAGCGAGGGGGAGATTATCCGGATGATCTATCACCTGTGGGAGCTGAAGCCGGTCTATTTCGATTACTACTTCTTCAGGGAGAACTGCTCCTATCACCTGCTCTCGCTGCTGGAGGCAGCCAGGCCCACGCTGAGGTTGCGGGATCGCTACACCTTCTGGACCCTGCCGTCCGAGACCATCCACGACATTACCAGCCGGCCCGGCCTGGTGACACGCCGGCGATATCGACCCTCCCGCTGGAGTCAATTCCGGCAGCAACTGGTGGCGTTGGATGCGAATGAACGACTGCTGGCAGTAAGGATCACCAGGACGGGAAATCTTGCCTACCTGGACACCGGGGAGGGCTTGACCGTGGAACGCCGGTCCCGGGTCCTGGACCTCCTGACCCAGTACTATGCGGTTCAGCAGACAGAGGAGGCGGACCGTCTGCGGGAGCAGGTACTGGTTAAACGGGCCGCCTTGCGGACCATACTGCCGCCGGTCGACTACCCGCCGGTCAGCACGCCCCCGGAAACAGGTCACGATCCGTTGATGGTTTCGTTTTCCGCCGGGGAGACAACCGACCGGGCAGGCTTCAGAGGGGTTTCCCTCAGGCTGACTCTCCACGATCTGCTGGACGGGGATACGGGTTTCATTCCCCAGAGCCAGGTCGAATTTTTTCAGGCCCGGTTCCGCTGGTACGAGGGGGACCGAAATCCCCTGCTGCACGATCTGACGCTGGTTAACGTCATTTCGCTGAATGCCCGCACTGATTTTCAACCGGGGTTTTCATGGAAACTGGATATGGGTCTGCGCCAGGCCCGGGTGTCGGACTGTGATGACTGTCTGCGGTTTATTCTCAATCCGGGTGGTGGCGTGGGTTTTTCGGTTCTGGACGGTCTGTTCTATACCCTGGGCGAATTTCGCTATCGTTATGGTGCTGGTCTGGAGACGCCGGGTCGTATCGCCGCCGGAATCAGCCTGGGGTATCTCCGGACGACGGCCGACGTCTGGAAAATTCACCTGGAATCCTCGCTGTTCTATCCTGCCGATGCGGGTGACCTTCCCGAACTGTACCAACAGGTCGGTGTGGCCTACAACCGCTTCAGGAATCACAGTCTGCGCCTGGACTGGCGCAGGGCGAATGACACGGTTGAGCATGAGGTTGGATATCGCTACTATTTCTGACTTTTCAGCAGGGGATCAAAGCCACCCTGGAAAACGGGTTGACAGGGAGACGCGTGACCCTCTATTGCCTCATACAAGGAGATTCTAAACCGCGACGATTCATCCTATTTTTTAAACCGGGACCGGTATGACGGTTTTATTTCAGGACTGCCTGGAAGCCGGCGGTGCCGGGGTTTTCTGCCCCCATCCCCTGCTGGGGCCGAAAGACGCAAAGACCATTTGGCAGGCCTTTAAGGATGGTGATCGCAAGGGAATGGAAAAAGCCCAGTCAAAATTTTTACAGACCCTGTCACTGTTTTCCGGGGTGGATTTTTCACCGGAAGATTCGGCCACCATTTTCAAAAAAATCATGCAGCGTCCGATGTCGGAAAAACCGGATCCCTCCAATCAGAATCACAGCCTGCTGAAAGAAGCCCTGCGGCTGCAGGGATTCCCCATCACCAACCGGGTCAAGTTGCCCTATCAGCCGGTGACCCCCGAACAGAGCGCCATCCTGAAGAAAACCCTCGAAAGTCTGGGCTGGTTGTGAGGTTGGGGGCAGGACCCGAAGCCCGTTTTTATTTTTGGTTAAATGGGTTGACATCCGGGAAAGAAATTACTAAAGATGAGGCGACCGGCTTAAATTCTGATTCCTGTTTCTAAAAAGTACCGGCAGTTAGATCAATTCTCAATTAATGTCGTTAACTTAAGCGATTGTTTCCGCGCCAGCAGTTCCGATTTTCAAGAAACGCATTCATTTTTCCTGGAGCTCCTGGAAGCCGTCCCTGGCTTTCAGGGTTCTTGAAAACCGGAACCATTGGTGCTTGGCAGGAAAAGGTTGTTTAAGGGCACCTTGATTAGTTAACATTATCGAGCTTACCCGGCACCAAAGGGTTGATCTTTCAAGAAACGCACGAGTCCATCCATGGAGCTCCTGGAAACCATCCATGGCTTCCGAGGTTCTTGAAACATCAACCCTTTGATGCTGACTGAGTTGCAGTTAATCAAGGTGCCCTTAAGTTAAGGGCATTGAATACTCATTGTATCAGCATATCCGTGGCGGTGATGAGAGTCCCTAAGATTCAATAACCAGGGCAGGTCACAAACGTTAACAGATCATATTGAAAAAGGAGTCGACGATGGAGAAGATACTGAGAATTAATATGAGCGGCGAAAACGGACCCGTCGGGAAAGAGGAGCCTGTGGGAGCGTATGCCGGATTGGGTGGAAGGGCCATGACATCTGCGATTATAGCCAAAGAGGTGCCCCCCCAGTGCCACCCGCTGGGAGAGGACAACAAGCTGGTTATCGCCCCCGGATTGCTTTGCGGGACACCGGCGAATATGACAGGACGGGTTTCCATTGGTTTTAAGAGCCCTTTGACCGGGGGTATCAAGGAATCCAATGCGGGCGGACCCGCCGGCCCGATTCTGGCCCGACTGGGTTATGCAGCCCTCGTAATTGAAGGAAAACCGAAAGATGGCGCATTTTATAAAATTATCATCAAAAAAGATGGCTTTGAGATTCTTCCTGAAAACGAGTTGAAAATGACCGGCAACTATGCGGTGATTGATAAGATCAAGGGCGGTTTTTCCCCGGAAGCCGCATTTATATCCATCGGTCAGGCAGGTGAGATGAAATTGGGGGCTGCCAGCATCGCCTGCACGGACAATGAGCAGCGACCGACCCGACATGCGGGAAGAGGTGGCGGTGGGGCTGTGATGGGGGCGAAAGGCATCAAGGTGATCGCCCTGGAAAGAGCCGGCACATCCAGCATTATCGCCAAGGACCCCTCCCGGTTCGGTGACGCCAACAAGGCCTTCGCAGAGGGTTTGAAAAAACATGACGTCAGTGGCCAGGCACTGCCTGCCTTTGGCAGCAGTGTGCTCACCAACGTCATCAATGAAGCGGGGGCCTATCCCACCCACAACTTCCAGTTTGGCCAGTTTGCGGGTGCGGAAAAGATCAGCGGCGAAACCATTGCTGAACTTGAGTATGAACGCGGCGGTGAGCCGGAACATGGGTGTCACAGTGACTGCATCATCCGTTGTTCGGGTATCTATCATGATAAGGACCACAACTATCTGACCAAACAGCCGGAATATGAAACAGTCTGGGCCCATGGCGGAAACTGCGGAATTGATGATATCGATGCCATCGCCATGATGGATCGACTGGATGACGATTTCGGATTCGATACCATCGAAATGGGCGCCGCCATCGGTGTCGCAATGGAAGCCGGTCTGGCGGAGTTCGGAGACGCCGAGGCGGCCATCCGGTTTATCAAGGAGGCTGGGGAAGGCACCCCCCTGGGCCGGATTATCGGTTCCGGTGCCGCCACCGTCGGCAGGGCGTTCGGAGTGGAACGGGTCCCCGTTGTCAAAGGGCAATCCATGCCGGCGTACGATCCCAGGGCTGTGCAGGGGGTTGGTGTGACTTATGCGACCAGCCCCATGGGAGCGGACCACACCGCCGGCTATTCAGTCACATCCAATATCCTGGATGTGGGTGGAACCGTTAACCCACTGAAACCGGAAGGGCAAGTCGAGCTTTCCAGAAATCTTCAGATTGCGACTGCTGCGGTTGATTCCACGGGGATGTGCCTGTTTACCGCATTTGCCATCCTGGATCAGCCCGAAACCTTTCAGGCCTTGATCGATATGATCAATGCCCAGTATGGATTGAACCTGACGGCGGATGATGTGACGGCGCTCGGAAAGTCGATCCTGAAGAATGAAGTCGGGTTCAACAAGGCGGCAGGTTTTTCGCCGGAAATGGATCGGCTGCCTGATTTCTTCAAGAAGGAGATTTTCCCGCCCCACAATGTCCGGTTTGAAGTGACGGATTCCGAGCTGGACTCCGTCTTTAACTGGTAGTTCTACCCGGACAGGTCATCAGCAGAAAGGGGTTGCCGCAGCTGGTTGCAGGCTGCGGCAACCCCTTTTTTTTTGCCTGGGGGGTGTTGGCCAGTCTGCGGTAAACGCACTAGCCCCCTGCGACCGGCGGGAAGGCACCAATGCGATCACCGTCCTGGATGGTATAGTCCAGGTCGGTTTTGACCCCGTTGGCAAAGATCAGTTTGACCATATCCAGGGGAACCCCCAGATCCACCAGTACATCCCGAACCGTGGTTCCCTCCGCCAGTTCCAGTTCGACCCGATGGCCTTCCGCCGTGGCGGGCAGATATTCCATAAAGGAGGCAAACAGTCTGAGTTCTACCTTCATTTCATCCTCTTGCAGCTATTGCAGGCAGTTGAGCAGACCGCCACACCAGGGACAGCTTCCGCAGGGAATGTCCCGGGCATAGCAGTCGTACTCGAACCGTTTGGCGGTAAACAGGTTGCAGGGACCCAGGTTGCAGTTCCCGCAATAGGGATAGTCATAGGCCAGCACCTTGTTCTGAAAAGCGGCAAACGTCTCACTGGACCAGATTGCTTCGATGGACTGCGAGCCCAGATCGCCGAATGAGAGGGGCGTGACCTTCAACGGCAAGCCGTTTTGATAAAACGAATACTGATGCCAGAGAAAATAACAGGGATACACCTGACCGTCCTGGGCCACAAACAGGCTGCCCTTTTCGATAAAATGGCATTGGCGGTCATACCTGGGGAACAGCTCCGGCAGGGTCAGCTCAAGTCCGGTCGCTGCAGCAATGTCACCGGCCTCCTCAAAGACCCTTTTTGTCTCGTCCAGGGTGGCTTCATCCTCGGACATCAGGTTTTTCAGATGCAGGGGGATGTTGTTCTCATAAGCGTAATTGATCATATCCCGCCCCAGGGCCATGACCTCGCTTTCCCCCTCTTTTTTTGAGGTGTTCCAGTGATAGCGCCATCGCTGTTCCAGGTAGCGGTCCAGTTCCAGGTACCGTTCTTCACAGAGTGTTTTGTAACGCTGGTAGAGCTGACGCGAAACATTGAGATTCGGGCTGTTGATACATTGCGATTCCATTGATTTCCCATAGGGCAGCAGATGGGTGACAATGGCAAAGGAGGCCCCGTTCTCGGCAGCCCATTGGATAACAGCAGGCAGGTTCTGCAGGTTCTGTTTCATGACCACGAATTCCACCCCGAATCGAAAATCCCGTTTGAGTTCGGATCGGGCAGTGTTCATCGCTGCAAAAGCCTGCTTGACAGTGTCCAGGTTGCCGCCGGCTCTGACCCTGCTGAATATGTCCGGATTGACAGAATCCAGGGAGATACAGAGTTCGTTCAGTCCAGACGTCAACAGGGATCGGACGCGGTCGACATTCAGGAGCGTACCGTTTGTCTGCAGTCCGATGGTGCCACCGTTGTTGCACAGGCCGCCTGCCGCTGCTATCATCCGCTCCAGACCGGGATGGAGCAGGGGTTCTCCGATGCCGCTGAACACCACCGTCTCCAGATCCTGTAGTCCCGGCCTCAACCTTTCAAACAGGTCCAGGGACAGGTCTCCGTCCCGGATGGCGTTGCCCGGCGCCTGCTTGACACACATCTCGCAGCGCAGATTGCAGCGCGTGGTCGGTTCCATGCCTATCCGGTTAACACAGGTGTATTCGTGCACAAATCGCTGTAAATCGCCCTGTAAATGACAATAGCGGGCGGCCAAGGGTACAGCCGACGTGGTCGGCTATCTAATGCCCAAAGAA
>Ga0180009_10001287_pt1 | contig 31144 bp, 28 predicted proteins | sample OS_PC_MetaG_FD_123537 | JGI IMG/M metagenome (GOLD analysis project Ga0180009, IMG submission 123537) | Groundwater microbial communities from the Aspo Hard Rock Laboratory (HRL) deep subsurface site, Sweden - OS_PC_MetaG | ecosystem: Environmental > Aquatic > Deep subsurface > Groundwater...
GGATAACGCATAATTAGCACCGGCGAATGTTGCTGGATATCGTCGCTATGGCCTTCTTTTTTATTAAGTAATTCCACTACTTTCGCTTCATGGTTTGATTCCAGATCATCGCCCCATTTTAATTTAGGGAAGCCGTTCTCTTTCAATAATTCCACTGCCTCATCATAGGAAATACGCAAAAACGCTCGCTGGACAATTTCTGCTAACGCCTTCGTATCTCGCTGATACGAGTTCCGCAATATATCTTTATGATCAGCTAGCACACCAGCAATCATAGCCTTAACGGCTGCTTCAATATGCTGGAGCAGAGCTTCATACATCTTTTCCTCATCATAATTTTCTCTGGTCATACCAGCCATAGTGCAATCAAACTCCTCCTCTGTTAACCTAAATTGCCGCAAATGTCGATTATCTTCTTCCTCCTCATCCCGACCACTATGGATAACAGTATAAACCCCCGGTACTTCTTGTAACGCCAACTCTAAAGCTAGTTGTCCAGTTTGCGTAATAAATAACGGAATCTCCAGGCGACTTCCGACAGTGAAGAGAGTGTCAATGTTCTCACAGGCTCCAGTTACGCCAACTATGGTTGGAACCTCGACATACTGCAAGCCAACTTCTTCGTAGTGTTTTTGACTGGCGCGGAAGAACGTGGAGACAATACCAATCACGTTCTTAAATTGTTCATCGTACGGCAGTGGTGTTTTCATGTTTTTGCTTGTTACTTGTTTAAAAAAATCCCCCCAAAATTCGGAGGGATAATACAACCATTGGTCGAGCTTATTAAGTCAACCGCTTGGTAATAAAATTCTACTTTTTGGTAATGTGTGGCTATTTCTTTATCGTTAATTTATTGATAGTGTTTTCCGCCACATCAAGGCTCGTCACCATCGGGATGTCCTTCTCAAGTGCTTGCTTGCGAATTTGCTGGCCGTCAGTTAGTGTTTTCTTCTTGCGACGATTTGGAATATTAATGATTAGGTCAAATCGTTTGTGCTTGATAAAGCCAGCTAAATTGGGCTTTTTATTTTCGGAAAGCTTATAGAGAACAGTTACTTTTAGCCCGTGCTTCTCAAAATACTTAGCTGTCCCCTCAGTCGCATATAGCTTTACCTTTAGCTTTGACAAGCGTTTGATGTATGGTAACAATTGTTCCTTATGCTCATCCCGACCGATACTAACTAAGATATTCTTGCGCACGCGCTTGGACATCTTCATCTGCAGTGTCCAAAGCTCAATGAATCCGGGAGCCGCATTTTGATTAAATAGCTCTGATTTCATGAAAGTCGCCATCTTCTCGTCAAATAATGCATCCGGTGCTTTGACGGCTACCACATCACAATTACCCTTATACATCCGCAAGGTCACTGTTCCATTTACCTTAGCATTTACCTTATCAAGATAGGCATTCAAACTATCCATCAGCGGCTCATACCACAGCCCCCCGTAACAAAGATAGGCCCATTCCTGATCAATCAGGGTCTTAAATTTATTTTCTCGCCGCGTACACATGTATTTTTCCAACTCTTTGTGGGCAGTAATAATCGAATGTCCGGCCGGCATCTCATAGATACCTCGCACCTTGAGACCAACCACGCGGTCTTCCAAGTGGTGAGAAATCCCCACGCCGTGCTTGGCCGCTACTTTGTTAAGCTTGATAATCAAATCGGCTAGCTTCATTTCCTTACCATTGAGAGACACCGGAATACCCTTAACAAATTCCAACTTCACTAATTCCGATTTATTAGGCGCTTTCTCTGGTAGAGTGCTAACTTGTAATATTTTATTCAGCGGCGGAATCAGAGCCGGATTTTCAATCTCGCCTCCCTCACCCGTCACTCCCCACATGTTATCATCCCAAGAATAAGGCACCGGGGTGGTTTTTTTCACGGGAATATTATGCTTTTTGGCATAAGCTATTTCTTCCTCCCGACCCATCCCCCACTCCCGCACCGGAGCAATTATTTTCATATCGGGATTGAGAGTAATTATCGTTCCTTCAATCCGCACCTGATCATTCCCTTTGCCCGTACAACCATGAGCAATCGTATCCGCCTTTTCTTCCTCAGCCACCCGGACAGCAATTTTTGCTAGTAGCGGTCGACCAAGCGGCGTAGATAGGTAATATTTGCCCTGATAAGAGCCGTTGGCTTTTATACCCTTGGCAATATATTCATCCGCAAATTCGTCCTTGGCATCGACGACAATACTTTTTAGCGCACCAAGATCCAACGCCTTTTGCTTCACTTCTTCCAGATCATCAGCCTGTTGTCCAATATCAATACAGAGAGCGATGACCTCTGCTTTATAAACATCCTTGATCCACTTGAGCATCACCGAAGTATCCAGTCCCCCCGAAAAGAGTAAGACCACCTTCTTTACCTCGGAAGGCTCCGGCTCATAATAACCAACTTTGACATACTTGTGTTTCTCTTCCATTTATTTTTAGGGATTAATTAAAAAACTTTATAGTGGCCGAATCAAATTCCATGTTATGAATGCCCAACTCCTCTCTTTCTCTCCGAGAGATATCACTCACCAAACCTCTGCCTAATTTGTCTTTATAAAATGAATAATTGCCCCCAGCTTCTTCTGGATTATCATTGGATCCGACTACAAATGCAAAACCTAATTCTTTTATCCGATCGAGCTCTGTGTAAAAGCCAGTTGCTACTCCCTTGCCCCGCTGGCTAGGCCGGTCACGGTAATTGAGAACCTGTATTCCTTTTCTATGACTCAACGGTAAAACTTTCATTTCTACCAGTAATACTAATCTATCAGCTGTACTCAAATCTCCCTCAGCTTGAACATGCTCCACAATACCTCTCATGTCATGGGTTAGAAAATGATCAAGTACTACTCTGTCTTCGTGAGAAAATTCTGTCCGATCCGGCTCCCCATCCTTTTCTACTACCAGAAAGCTTGTGGCTCTCTCACCTGAGACTAGTGGCACCACCTCTACCTGCCGGGGGTCAGTGACTAATTCAAACAACCGCTCGGGTACTAATAAGCGTAAAGCCTCGGGGGGAATATTCAATTTAGATTGATTCCCTTCGTCGGCAACATGCTCCCGCCACTGAACAACATCTCCCGCTCTGATATCTCTGATTATTTGTCCTTTTTCCGGCGCTATTTCCTCTTCGGCTCCTTGGCTGGGGAGTTCACCTTCGACCATAGTTACTAATTAATTATTCAACCAGCTCCAATATTTTTCGCCCATTTACCGTTGCAATATCAACCAACTTATCAAAATCAAAGTATCGACAAGCATCAGCCAGTGCTCTCAACTCAATCCACATATCAGCATCACAAAAAGGATTGTAGAAATCAGCGATGTCATCAGTGCCTAGCGCTATCAATAAGCCAGCATCTAACATTTCCGGAACATTAGCAATAGAATTGTGAATCGGAGCAGTATATTGATCCAACTGAGTCATGTTAATAACGTTGGTAGGACAGACTATCACATTCATACCTAAGTCGGCCATTTGTCGATAGATCTTCTGGCGATATTCTTTTGGTTGAGCTGAGACAGAAAGAACATGGATTGCCGTCACCTTCCCCTCATAACCATACTTTTTCGTATATTTAATAAGCTTTTCCGTATCTCGCTCGTGCGGATTATTCTCTTGATCAATATGGATATGAATATGCTTGCCTAAATTCTTGGCAATGCTAAATAGATAGTCATAATTATTGTCATCATCGGGTCGGTCAAACGACGGCAGTCCGCCAGCAAAATCCATCTTGGCTGTAATCTCCTCGTATAAATCTCTGGCCTTTTTATCATTCAAGCCTCCCAGAGGTTGAGGAGCAGTATAAAATTTGATTTTATCCTTATATTCTTCTTTAACTTTGTTGGCCGCGTCAATATTTTTGTGGCCAACCACATCATAAGCGTCAATGAAGCTCATCGCTGCCTGCCCCCCTTGTTCAATTAGACTATCCAAAACCCTTCTGATTCTCTCCTCAACTTCTGCCTGAGTAGAATTTTTTTTAATATCATCACTCATTCGCCATTTGGTTTCCATCGTAACCATACTTTGGGCAAGACTTTTCTTACTAATAAAATAAGATTTATCAAAATGTCCGTGGCAATTAACCCAGCCACCTTTTGCTTTTACGGCCTCCTGAAATTGTGATCTCAGATCCCAGCTTTCCATCTGATAAATTTATGTTCTCAAAAAAAATCACCCTCTACACGGGTGATTAAAATGTCAAATATTTAATTTCATTGGTCAGTTGTGGAAATAATTTATATTCCTTTCAGTTTAGGTCAACTTGTCAAAAGTGTCAAAAGGTGTTGTCCACAAAGAGACTTTTCAATTCATTTCTATAAAAACTGGGTTGTCACTTAAAACAATTCCATTTGCCTCCCTCTCCTCACTATCCCCGTAAATGTCAGTGACCAAAACCCTACCTGTTATTTCGGCTGGTAACTTTGCTTGACCCCATAATACGTAAACTGTCTTGCCGCCGCTGATAAATTTATACTGCCCCACTTGAGAAGTTGCCCCATCATGCTGACTAGGGTTTTCTTGGTACTCTTCCTTAATTGTTTCTATGCGATCAAAGGTATTAACTTTATCTACTAGATTCAGATAGACTTTATGGGTGGAACTATTTAAAGTTTCGGGGCTAAGCTCTGGCTTTTTCTTTTTTTCCTTTTCTTTGGCTTCTTCTTCTTTTGACATCGAGTCCTCGGATCCTTTATCCGGCTTTACATATTTTTCCATGTTATCCCAATATAGCCAATTTTCAATATAGAATAATTTGTCAGCTCCTTGAGCTAAAGCAAACACTGTGCTCTTGGCTATTGATTTCTCAAAGCTTGCTAAGTCTTTTGGTTTACCCATCAAGTCACCATACTGCACTTCCGTTATCCAAATGGGTTTGTCTTTAATATCATATTGTTCTAAAAACTTTTTGTATTTCATCATGTATAAATCATCCCGACGCTCATCTGTATTAATAGTATGAATATTGGCAATGTCAAAATAATTGCCGCCACCATTAGCCAGCACTGGCTGCCAAAAGTTCTGGAAATCATGTTGGATCCCAGCCATTCCTGCTGGCAAAACTTTAGCTTCTGGATCGGTTTGCTTAATAGTCTGATACGAAGTTTTGAGAATATCTAGATACTCCTGCGAAGTGCCCACAAAGAATTTCAATTCCTCGCCAGCTCCCCCCGTTTGGCTCCCCTGCATCGAAGGTTCGTTTATAATTTCCCAATATTTAACTGGTATTTTCAGCCCAGGCATATCAGCTACTTTGTCGCCATCGTACCTTTCTACCACTTGGGCTAAAAACTTAGCATAGGCCTCCATATCGCAAGGTTTTCCCACTTTTAATTGTCCACCTTTCTTGACATCGAATTCGGTTTTATACTTTTCCTCCGGATGGCAAACGTCTTGATCCCAATTAGCAAACGGCCGGATATTTACTAGTGGATAAACTTCCGCCTCATTTAAATACTTCATCTGCTCATCAGCGCGTGACCAATCATACTCACCTTTATCCGATTCAACATCATTCCAAACTAATCCAAACTGCCGCAGCCAATATACGCCTTTAGTATCGGCCACCTTAGAAAGATGAGTGGCCTCTTTAGCAGAATCTAATTTTAATCGCTCAACCTTCTCAATCTCCAACTTATTGTCCTGAGTTTGGTCAGGTTCTGCAACGGACTGAGAAATATCTTCATTTTGTGGTTCTTCTGTTTTTTTCTGAAAATAGAAAAAACCTCCCGCGGCAGCTCCGGCCAAAAGTAAAATAACCAAAAAAACAACGAGGATAATTATCAGCCTCTTCATAATACGATTTTATTTATCTTTTGTTTTTATTATAGCAGATTAAGACTAGGGGAAGGAGATAGAATTCCCCCACTTACTAAAAATTTATTTTTTCTTCCTAATTATTGGGGGACGCTGATTTTTAATAAATGACAAAGTTTCAGTGTTAACTGACATCGCGGCTGCTACTAACTCCATCTGATGTTTCCACATACGATAAATTACAAATATAAGCAGAAACAATCCCGAAGCTATGACAGCGTAAATCCCGCTCTTGGCAAACTTTTTAGCTCTCCCTATCTGAGCCGCTAGAGCGCCAAATCCCGCTAGATCTTTTTTTAACTTCTCTAATTCGGCCACATTAGCTTTCACCTGATCATAATCACCTTTTGTTTCTCGATAAGATAAAATGTGTTCCTGAGGAGTATGAGTATCTTCTTTTTGCTTCTCTCTAATTTTACGCAAACGATCAAGATTATCTTTCTTTAACTCTCCCGCTCGGCTAGCATACATAGTGCTCTGTAATTCATTTGCTAGATCCTCAGTCTTTTTCTGCCAATCAGTTAATTCAACAGCCGTTATCGACCAGAGATCTTCCACTTCTACCTTTTTCACCTTACTTCCCCGGGAAGCGATTTTATCGATTACTGCTACCGTTAGACATTGATTCTCTTCACTGTATTCTAGATTCAAGTCCCCATCAGCTTGCAAAACGTGCTCAGCTCTTACTTCTTCCGGTAGGCATGTTTTGTAAAATACATCCTTTTCTTCACTAGTAGGATTAGTTAACAGAATATTAAAAGTAATTGAGCCAAAAGTATACCAGAGGGTGGTAGCCGGTGCTTGGCCATTACTTCGAAGGTAACTAATGTTGTCCAATAGCGCCTGTAAATCTAATGTTTTGTTACGCACTTCTTCCAAGCTAGCTGAATTAGAACTAGGAAGAGTTAAAATATTAACAATGACATCATTTTTGTCTACCAAATCACCAATTTCTACCTCAATTTTACGGCTAACGACTTGCAAATCAGCTAATAACTTAGAAACGTCAACGGTACTGACTGTACTAATCTGCTCTAACTTTCCATTTAATTCTTTCTCCTGTATTTCTAAATCTTCTATTTCCGCTAACAGATTATTAACTTCCTTTTTAATGTCTTCTAGCTCGGCTGAATTGAGATTATCATCGGAATTGTCACTACTAGTATCAACCCGAGAAGATGTCGTTGTTGAGGATGAATTAGTGTAAGATCGTTGGGTGATAGTATTGGTTGTTCCTTCTTGTTTAGTTGAGTCAGTTGAAGACGAAGTGTTAGGTCCACCGTCGTTTTTTTGGCTGTCATCTTTTGTTTTATCAGTGGTACTATCCTGGTCTTCTTTCTTTTCGTCTTGCGTATCTTTGTCGCTACTGTCATTAGTATCCTGCTCCTCTTGGGTATTTTCGCTGTCATTGTCTTGCTGATCCTCATTTTGAGATTCATCATCATCCGATTGATCAGGATCTGTTGGTTCTTCTTCCTCTTTCTGCTCGCTATCCTCTTCATCATCTTTGTTGTCACTGTCATCCTCTGGCTCTTCTTTCGGCTCCTTGTCTTTAGGCTCATCTTTGTCTTTATCTTTCTCTTTTTCATCCTTCTCTTCCTCTAAAGAATAATCCACATTTAGGCTCTCAAGTTCCACTGACTGTATTCCATCAGATTGCAAAAGAGCCTTAAAGTAAAAGTTGCCAGCTCCGACTTCTTCCGGGAAATTACTAATTTCCTTGCTAATTCTTTTATCAGTATTGGCTTGATCTGGAGCTGACGCTAATGACCACTGCCTGCCATCATGATAATACCAATCGGTACTATTATTAGATAGCTGATATTTTACCGTTCCTTCATTGTCCTTGCCCAGCTGGCTGGTAAAACTATCCAGTTTATTGTACTGCGGCGCTGGGTATTTACTAATTATACTTGGAGAATCAGCTGGATAGTGGATTGGCCCGACAGAAACCTGACCAATCCCGGATGTATATTCAGGATTATCAGTAGACAGGTAAACCTTATATTGGAAATAACGATTATTCTTAATACCAGCTAGCGATATGTCAGACATTGAGGAAACATTGCCAGTATCAGTATAATAACTCCCCGTCAAACCATCCGGTCCGACAAAATTCTCGTCTGTACATTTATCATCATCACAAGAACGCACTTGAAATTTTAACTGCAAAGCTCCCCGCAAATATTGATCAAGAATTGTCACTGGCGACAAAGCATCATGATAAACAGCTACCTCATCAATATTACCTTTAAAATATACTTGATTGCGACTGCCATTAAAACTAGTCGCTTCTGAGCCATCACCAATAAAGCCGTAACGAGTTGCCCCACTGCCTAATTTTTCTCCTTCGTGTGGATTCTGTGTGCGACTATCTTCTCTACCGTCAACATAAATAATTTTATCCTTGCCATCATAGACGCCACAAGCTAGATGCCATTTGCTGTCTCGGATATTTGTTTTTCCGCGCAGGTCATTAATTCCCCCTGATTGTCCCCGAGTAGCAAAATTCACTACATCAGTACTGCGATTATTCCAACCCACTTCCAAGTTGTAATATTCAGAACGGTCAAAATCAATTAGTGACCAACCACCTTCGCCGGGAGCCGCTTTAAACCAAGCACAAGTTGTTAGCTTGGCAATCTCTCCCTTTTTACTATAGTGCTTATCGAGAGCAACATAGTCATCTTTGCCATCAAAATAAAGGCCAGAGTTAAACTTCCCCTCCGCGCCATAAATCACTTCGTTATAAGCTGTACCGTCTGCACCCTCGCCACCACTGTTGGCCAGGGTGCCTGCGATCTCATCAAGATGATACAACATTTCATTTTTAGACATATCAGCATTGCCGGCAGCGTAACCAGTCTCGACTGCTTGGTTATTTGGCAACTCACGGCCATAAGGTCGCAAAGGAGTCCAGTTAATATTATCCCAAGCGACTTCTCCGCCCGCATCAATCACCCGGGAAGTAAAATCTCCATTGCCACTTTCGCGGCCGGTGGTATCTAAAACAAGACTGCTGCCAGCTGAATCCCATTCTGTATTTAATTGCTTCCCACCACCAAAACCGCTAGCGGCAAAATCATTATCAGTTTGATCTACTTGACTTAGCTTGGCTGATCCCGATGAGATTTCTACCTTATTAGAATCAAAAGCATAATCGTCGGCCGATTCAAATAGCCACTGCGCTCCAGCGGCAATCGAATCTGGCGCTTTATGTAAAACGTAAACTCCTGAGGTACCAACAATCAAAGTGAGAATTAGCCAGCTGATTAATAACATTCTCAATGGCTTGAAACGCGGGTGACAACGTAAAGTTTTTAAATTGTCAAACAAATTTGGATGCCCCACCAGAAAATCAGGTACCAGCAATTTTACCGCCCACTGCCCAAAATGTCTTAATTTAACTATTAACTTTGAGAAAGGATTATTTAGCTGGCCGTAAGTAGCTAATAGTTTCTTGAGATCGGCCTTTGCTTGTGAGTCAATTGATCTGTTATCTTCAGTCATTTAGGTAATTCTTATTAAAAATAAATCCACCACGTCAAGGCTCCACATTATAGCAGTAAAATAAATTTTGCAAAGATAAAATTACTATAAAGCCTATCTTATTGCATAATAAAAGAAATGCAACTAAAATAACTAAAAATGAGCTTAAAGACAGTCACATGAAGAAACACGGTCAAACAGGCTTCACCTTAGTTGAGTTACTAGTTGTAATAGCGATTATCGGCATATTGGCAGGGTTGGTTTTGACTTCTTTGGTGCGCACTAGGCAAAAAGGGCGAGATTCTAACCGTCAAAGCGATCTGCGACAGATAAGTTTAGCGATGGAAATGGCTTACGACGACAACCAGGCTTATCCCACTGGTATTACTATCCCCCCTTCAATTACAGCTGCTGGCAACACCTACATGACTGCTGTACCAACTGACCCCCAAAATGGTAACTACGCCTGGACTAACAACACTGGCAATAACCAACTGTACTGCGTGGGAGCAGATTTAGAACTGGGAGACTACTTCACCTGTAGCCAGGATGGCTGTCGACCAGCTGGCAGCAATTGTATTTAATAAAATTACTACATCGTGTTAATCATCACTCTAATTATAGTTGTAGTTTTCGGCCTAATAATCGGGAGTTTTCTTAACGCCGTTATTTACCGCCTCAAGATAAAAAAATCAGTGGTGCGGGGACGATCTTTTTGCCCGCGGTGTAGGCATGATCTTAAATTTATCGATCTCGTTCCCCTCTTCAGTTTCATCGCCCAAAAAGGTAGATGTCGTTACTGTAATAAAAAAATCTCCTGGCAATATCCGTTGGTTGAGTTGGCAACGACTCTAGCTTTTTTACTGATATGTTTAAAATTCCAATCATTTGACTTACTAACCAGCACCACATCACAAATTCTGCTTACTAGCAACTGGCCGTTAGTAGTTTGTTACTGGATATTTACGGCTCTCCTCATTATCATTTTTACCTACGATCTCAAACACTACCTCATTCCCGATCGGGTTGTCTTGCCCGCAACCGTCTTGGCGTTGGCCTTTAGTTTCTTCAGCCCCAGTGTCAACTGGCTCCAAGCCTTAATCGGTAGTGCCCTGGTTGGCGGGTTTTTCGCTCTAATAATATTTTTTACTAAGGGTAAGGGTATGGGCTGGGGCGATGTTAAGTTGGGTCTTTTCCTGGGAGCTCTGCTAGGCTGGCCAGTCTCTTTATTGGCTCTATTTATCGCTTTTGTTGGTGGATCACTAGTTGGCATAGGACTTATCATCGCTAAACAGAAAAAATGGAAAAGTCAGGTGCCGTTTGGAACATTCTTAACTGTTGCGACTTTCATTTGCCTGCTGTGGGGGCAAGAGATTGTGAGTTGGTATTTAAGTATGTTAAACATATAATCACTTAGCTATACCGCAAAAACACGTCAGATTTCCCTGGCCTGCTCGCGCCGGCTCGTTCACCCGCTTTGCGAAGCAGAGCTGAGCGGACAGGCACAAGCAAGCTGGCAAGCCCGCTCGGCTTCCCTATGATTTTCTCCAGCATAGCCAAGTGATTTTATCTTATAACCCCATGAACAAATCCGACGCCAAAAATCGCATAGAAAAGCTCAAAGTGGAGATCAACCATCATCGCTATCTTTATCATATCCGCGACACTCAAGAAATTTCGGATGCGGCTTTGGATTCGCTGAAAAATGAGCTAGAAAAACTTGAACAGCAATATCCTGACCTAATCACACCTGATTCCCCTACTCAACGCGTTAGTGGTCATCCACTAGAAGAATTCCGAAAAGTTACGCATGATGTTCCCATGCTATCTTTTAACGATGCCTTCTCCGAACAAGACATGGAAGACTGGATCGAGCGTCTACAGCGCCATTTGGAACGGGAGGAACAATTTGATTTTTACTGCGAACCTAAGATTGACGGGCTAGCTATTTCACTTATCTACGAAAATGGTGTGTTTGTCGAGGGCTCCACGCGTGGTAACGGTAAAATAGGTGAAGATGTTACCCATAACTTGAAAACGATCGAGAGCATTCCATTAAAAATCGAACTTAAATTATCAGACCAAAAATCAGCTAACCTAGCTGTCGATGAAATTCTGCAAAATTTTGACGTTTCTAAATCACGTCTCGAGATTCGCGGTGAGGTCTATTTGGCTAAGAATGACTTTGCGTCACTGAACAAAAAACGTGTTCAGAAAGATTTACCGCCCTATGCCAACCCCCGCAACGTCGCTGCTGGCTCTATTCGTCAACTCGATCCTAAGATTGCGGCGGCTCGTAAGCTAAAATGTTTTCTCTATAGTGTCGCTACTAATCTTGGGCAGACTAATCACCAGCAAGAACACATCATCTTAGAACAGCTTGGTTTTCGCACTAATCCTCTGACTGCCTATGCTAAAAATCTCAACGCCGTATTTTCTTATTATGAAAAGTTGGGTAAACAAAGAGACGGCCTTGATTATGAAATAGACGGGGTGGTAGTTATTGTAAATGACGATAAATTACGTGGTCAGCTCGGTATAGTTGGCAAAGCCCCACGCGGTGCCATCGCCTATAAATTCCCCGGCCTGGAAGCCACTACGACTGTCAAGGATATTAAAATTCAAGTTGGACGCACCGGTACCCTTACTCCGGTGGCCGTTCTCGAACCAGTCCTGGTAGGTGGAGTAACCGTTACTCACGCTACTTTGCACAATGAAGAGGAGATCGAGCGGCTTGATGTACGCCTGGGTGATACCGTTATAATCCAACGTGCCGGTGACGTTATCCCTGATATCATCAAGGTGTTACCCAAAATGCGTACCGGCGCCAAGCAGAAATTCTCCATGCCTAAAAAGTGTCCGGTTTGTGACTCCCCGGTCAAAAAACCTGAGGGTGAAGTCAATTGTTACTGCACCAATCCCAACTGCTACGCTCGTTTTTGGCGTAATCTTACCCATTTTATTTCCAAAAAAGGTTTTGATATCGAAGGTCTCGGCCCGAAAATAATCGACCAACTAATCGAAAATGACCTCATCCAAGACGCAGCTGACATTTTTACTTTAAAAGAAGGAGATTTGGTCCCGCTCGAACGTTTTGCGGAAAAATCAGCCGCTAATATTATTAAAGCGATCAACGACCGAAAAAATATCGAGTTCGGCCGTTTTTTATACGCCCTCGGTATCCGTCACGTCGGTGAAGAAACGGCTTATGATCTAGCGGAATATTACGGTAGTCTGGAAAAACTACAGCGGGCGTCCCGAGAGGAATTAGCGGCTATTCATGATGTTGGTGAGGTGGTCGCGGCTAGTATCCATAAATATTTTCAAGATCAAAAAAACCAAGCGTTGCTAGCCAAACTACTTAAAGCTGGCGTTTCCCCGCAAAAAACCAAACCTACCGCCAAAAAATTAGCCGGCCAGACTTTCGTCCTCACTGGTTCGCTAGAAAACATGAGTCGGGAGGAAGCTAAGAAATTGATCAGAGACGCAGGGGGTAATATTTCCAGCTCGGTTAGCAAAAAGACTGACTACGTGATCGTTGGTAAAGATCCGGGATCAAAATATGAGAAAGCACAGAAATTGGGAGTAGAAATTATAGCCGAAGCCAAGTTAGCCACCATGATTAAATAATCAACAACGCTCCTCCGATAATCAACCCGGTAGCAACAATCTTCTGCACTAATACCTTCCCCTGCATATTCTCTCTTAAAATCCGGGGTAAAAACTTCACTAGGAAAAGCGAAATAAAAAAAGTAAAAACTAATTTAGACTGTATTAAGGACGAGACCAGAGCCGCCGGTCCTCTGGCTAGAGCTGCGGTTACTACTATGAATGAAGGGGCTAAGAATACGTGAGCAATGGATAATCGCCACGCTCCCCTTTTTTCTTCTTTCCCCTGTGGTTGACCTCGGTAGATAAAAAATATCAGAGCCATTAAGCCTGCTCCGATCCCAATCCAAAAATTGACTGCCCAAACATCAGCTGAACTTGTCCCCAACCTAATTAAGGCGTTTTTCATCCCCCAAAGCAAAGTAGTTATAATGGCCAAACCAAAAGTAGCTTGCGGCTTTAGCACATGAGAAACCTTTTTTAGAGAAATTAAAAAAGAACCACTAATAATTAAGATAATCCCGAGATAAACCATCCCGGAAAAACTCTCACCCAGAAATAGAAAGGAGAAAAATAAAGTAAATACCGGCACTAAAGATAATACTGGGATGAAGCGTGATACTTCCTCTCTTTTCATTACATGATAGTATATTAATACTCCCAAGCTATTAGCTATACCTGCTGCTAATGATATTAAAATTTCTGGTACGGCTAAAACTAGCTTACCTGCTACTAGAGAGGTGGCAGAAAAGAACAAAGAGGTGGCTGCACAAGAAATGACAGTGGCAACGTAAGGGTTCTTGATGCTAGTGCTAACAAAGAACTTATCAACAAAATAAGCAGCGGTGAAAATTAGAGCCGCGAGAATAGATAAAAATATCCAAGTCATCAATTTTAATTTTCGCTAACATTCTCAGTATACTGCAAGAAAAGCTATCTTGAAACTAATTGTCTTGTTATTTCAAGCATGATAAACTACCTTAGTAAAAGTAAATATTATGAACTCGAGTCAAAAAACGAAAATCTCGCAAGAGGAAGTTGAGCACATCGCTCAGCTAGCCCGTATCGAGCTTAACGAAAAAGATAAAAAGACCTTCAGCGCTCAGCTGACAGAGATTTTAGAATACGTGCGAAAATTAAACGAGGTTGATACAGAAAAGGCTGAGCCCACCGCTCACGCTACTCAATTACAAAGCATTATGCGGCACGATCAAGCTAGATCCGCTAATTCTTCCCCCGATCTCATCAAGGCCGCTCCCGCTAACCAAGACAAGTGTATAAAAGTAAAAGCAGTCTTAAAATAATGTCTACTCTCAATACCCTAACAATCAAAGAGGCGCATACCAAACTCTGCGAAAAGGAAATATCGGCTGTTGAGCTTACCCAGTCATGTCTCGATCGCATCCAAAAAACTAACGATCAACTCAACTCTTTCCTGACGGTGACTGCCGAAGAAGCCTTGGCTCAAGCTGAAGATGCCGACAAAAATATCGCTGAGAATAAAGTTGGTCCTCTAACTGGCATCCCACTGGCCATTAAAGACGCTATCCTAGTGGCGGGTAGTAAAAACACCTGCGGCTCCAAAATTTTGGAAAACTACGTCGCTGCCTACGATGCCACTGTTATTCGCAAACTAAAAGAAGCTGGCGCCGTAATAATAGGCAAGACCAACCTTGACGAATTTGCTATGGGTTCCTCGACAGAGAATTCTGCTTTTGGAGTAGTAAAAAATCCTTGGGATTTAGAACGAGTACCGGGAGGATCATCTGGGGGTTCAGCCGCCGCCGTTTGTGCTGACCAGTGTCTGGGTGCACTCGGGTCAGACACTGGTGGTTCAATCAGACAGCCAGCTTCCCTGTGCGGGATTGTCGGCTTGAAGTGTACTTACGGTCGGGTTAGTCGCTACGGATTGGCTGCTCTGGCTTCCAGCTTTGATCAAATTGGCCCCTTCGGTAAAACAGTGACCGATGCTGCCTGGATCTTTAGTGCTATCGCTGGTCATGATGAGAAAGATTCGACTAGTTTTATCGAGGCTACCCCCGATCTAACCAACCTCATTCCCCAAATAAAAGGAAAAAAAATCGGCATCCCCGAAGAATGTTTTATAAAAGGATTGAATCCAAAGGTGAAAAAATTGGTTGGGGAAGCTGTAGATACTCTAGAAAAGCTGGGCGCTAAAATCGACGAGGTTAGCCTGCCCAATTTATCATATTCTCTACCTGCTTATTATATTATTATGCCAGCCGAGGCTAGCTCTAATCTAGCCCGCTACGACGGCATCCGCTACGGTCGGGCGGCGGAAGTGGAAACCAAAACATTAATCGAAAATTATTTAAAAAATAAAGCGGAAGGATTCGGCGATGAACCCAAACGGCGCATTATGCTTGGCACTTATACTCTGTCCTCTGGCTATTATGACGCCTACTACACTAAGGCTCAGAAAGTTCGTACTAAGATAATTGAAGATTTCAAAAAAGCTTTCGCAGAATTTGATTTGTTGATCACTCCGACTGTTCCTGATGTTGCTTTCAAGATTGGGGAAAAGGCCGATGATCCACTGGCGATGTATCTCAATGATATTTTAACTGTTTCAGCTAACGTGGCTGGTGTGCCGGCCCTTTCTCTCCCCTGCGGTTTTGTCGACGATCTCCCCGTAGGATTACAAATGATTGGTAATTACTACCAAGAAGAGACAATTTTGGAAACAGCGCTCGCCTATGAACTGGCGACAGATTGGAATAGTAAGAAACCGAAATTTTAAAATCAGTAAATTTAGCAATTAACTATTTCGACTATGCCTGAAGATGTTATTCATCCACCTCAACCTTCCCATCCCAAGCACCACCAAAAACCCGGCTACTGCGGAGTAATTGTGGTGGCTATTATTGTCGGCCTTTTCACTAGTCTAATCGTAGGAATAACTACTAGCGGACTAGGTAAGCTAGCCGTCGAGAAGCTACAAGGCCAAGAGATAGAAAAAACCACTGAGCGTCAACTAGTGGAGGAGGAATCAGATACTATCAGTGCTGTGGAAAAAGCACGGCCAGCAGTGGTAAGTATTATTGTCACTAAAGATCTTAATCAATACTATCAGCAATCGGATTTATTCAATGATCCCTTCTTCAAGCAGTTTTTCGGTGACATGAATTTTGACACCGATGAAGAATCTAGTAAACAAAAAATCGGCGGCGGGACTGGTTTTGTCATCACCGCTGACGGCCTAATTTTAACCAATCGACATGTTGTTTCTGACTCATCGGCCAGCTACACTGTCATTGATAACAACGATAAGGAATATGAAGCCAAGGTGATGGCGATTGATCCCACTAACGATATTGCCATCGTAAAAATTGATGCTAATGATCTACCTACGGTTGAACTGGGCGATTCTAGCAACTTAAAAATTGGTCAAACTGTCATCGCGATTGGCTACGCCCTTGGCGAATATCATAATACAGTCACCAAAGGTGTGATTTCTGGTCTGGGACGCGCTATTACTGCTGGCGGCACTCTCGGTCAATCAACCGAAAGATTGGAAAATATTATCCAAACTGACGCCGCTATTAATTCCGGTAACTCGGGTGGTCCCCTATTGACTCTAGATGGTAAAGTGATTGGTATTAATACTGCTGTGGACTTCTCCGGTCAGTCAGTTGGCTTTGCTCTCCCAATCAATGATGCCAAAAATGATGTTGAGAGTGTTGAAGCAGATGGTAAAATTGTCAAACCTTACCTTGGTGTTCGCTATACAGTGCTTAACAAAAAAATTGCCAAGGCCAATAGTCTTAAATACGAATACGGCGCCTTAGTCGCTCGGGGAGAAAATGATAGCGACCTGGCTGTCATTCCTGGTAGTCCAGCTGACAAAGCTGGTATTGTGGAAAATGACATTATTTTGGAAGTAGATGGCCAGAAGATCGACGAAGACAATGGCTTAGCCAAAATGATTCAGAAGCATAAAGTTGACGATGAAGTAAAGTTAAAAATTTATCACAAGGAGGAAGAAAAAGAGGTGACGGTTAAGTTAGAAGAGAGGGAGTCTTAGGCTGATCCGACATGCTTCGAAAACACATTCATTTACCCCAGCGTGGTAAATGAATTCGGATATCGGCCTCACTCCCCCCGATCAGATCGGGGAACCATGCCCGTTTGGCCAATATACGGTTTTCTCCAGCATATCGAATCAGCCTAAGTGTGTATAATAATATCTAAGCAAAAATAATGCCAAAACTAGAATCTCAAATTAAAGACGATTTCAAGATCGCTCTCAAGGGCAAAGAAGAACTCACCGTTTCTACTCTCAGGATGCTGATGGCTGATATTAAAAATGCGGCCATTGAGAAAAAGGATGAATTAACTGATGAAGAAGTAACGCAGGCCATCACCAAAGCCGTCAAACAACGCAAAGATGCTATCACCTCTTTTAAGGAAGGTGGGCGCGATGAGTCCGCTGCCAAAGAACAAGCAGAAATTGAGATCTTGCAAAAATATCTTCCTAAGCAATTGGGCGAAGATGAGATTGCCAAGGTTGTTGATGAAATTATCAATTCATCCGGCGCAAATTCTGCCGCCGACCTCGGAAAAGTTATGGGTTCAGTAATGAGCAAGCTTAAAGGTCAGGCTGATGGGCAAATAGTGAATAAGATTGTGAAAGAGAAGTTGGGGTAAATAAAAAAATAATTACTGGCGTCATTAAGTGAATATTGCAAAAATCTCCAGCTATAAATATCTCCTCCTGGCTTTCCTAATTCTCACTATTGGTTTTTTCGTTGACCACGCTCAAAAAGACGAAAGGAACAAGACTAGTGAGAACATTCAAAGCTCGGCAGTTGCTAGTGGTGCGGAAGAAAATATTCCCACCTCAGTTACCGAACCTCCCGTCGAATTCACCCTCGTCGCTGGCGGCGATGTCATGCTCTCCCGCCACGTTGGTACTAAAATCCGTGAAGCGGGTGATCCACTAATGCCTTGGCGTAAAATCGCTGACATCTTTGCCGCCGCTGACATCGCTTTCGTCAATCTTGAAGCTCCCTTTTACGACCAAGATCCACCCGTCACCGAAGGCATGATTTTTAAAGTCGAACCAGAAAATATTGCCGGCCTCACCCACGCCGAGATAAACATGGTATCACTAGCCAATAATCACGCTAAGAATAAAGGCAACGCTGGTCTAGAATATACTATGAATTATCTCAACCAACACGATATTGACTACTCCGGCGCTGGTAATAATTACCAGCACGCTCACACGCCAGGAATTATAGAAGCGAAAGACAAAAAAATAGCTTTTCTCTCCTACACTTATAGCGATGGAGCTAATTTTGAATCAACTAGCAATCAAGAAAAACCCGATATCGCCTTTATGGATGTGACTCAAATGCAAAAAGACATAGAAAAGGCTCAGGAGCAAGCCGACACTATAATCGTCTCCATGCACGCTGGCTACGAATACACCCCGACCCCTAACCAACAGCAGAAAGATTTTGCTCACGTTGCTATCGATAGCGGGGCTGATCTAGTCCTTGGTCATCATCCGCACGTCGTGCAAACCACTGAAGTCTACAACGATAAATTTATTATTTATAGTCTTGGTAATTTAGTGTTTGACCAAATGTGGTCAGAAGAAACCAGAGAAGGCGTTATCGCCCGACTAAATTTTCGGAATGCAGACTTGCAAAAAGCCGAGTTTATTCCGATAAAAATAGAGAACTACAACCAACCCCGATTGGCAACGACAGCAGAATCTGCTAGGATATTAGGGAGAATGGGGCTAGAGGAAAGTGTCGTTGAGTTTTGAATATTTAGCGTAAAATAGTGACTCTCGAAATAAAATTTCACGCCCGGGCCGGCCAAGGTTCAAAGACAATGGCTCACTTTATGGCTGAAGCGGCGGCTGAACAAGGCCAATATGCACAGGCTTTCCCCTACTATGGTCCCGCTCGCGGGGGAGCTCCCATGGATGCTTTTTGTCGCATTTCCGATCAGCCGATTCGCATCCATACTCTGATCATTGATCCTGACATTTTGGTAGTAGTGGATGAAACTCTGCTGGCTTCGCAAAAAATACTCTGCAATATGCACCATAACCAAATCCTTCTAATTAACACCAAAAAGTCAGCCGCGGAGATTGCCCAGGAATACAAATGTCCAGCCACGAGAATTTACGCCGTCGATGCCAGTGGCATTTCTCTTAAAAACCTTAAGCGCGATATGGCTAACACGTCCCTACTCGGTGCCCTGGTAAAAATTGTTGACCAAGTAGAGATAGATGATTTGATTAAAATAGTCGAGGAATTATTTACTAAAAAGCTTGGTTCAGAAATGACAGCTGCCAATATTAATACTATCAAAGAAGGTTATGACGCAATCAGTTAAAAAGAAAAAGTGGGAAAAATTGCTACCCGGTGGCAATCTAGACCAGGCCGGTTATTCCAAAGAATATCACACCGGTGACTGGCGCAATCAGATTCCTATTATCGATAAAAGTAAGTGTAAAAATTGCCTGACCTGTGTTGGTTATTGTCCAGAAGATTGTATTTTGGTAAAAGAAGGTAAAATTTCGCATTTTGATTACAAATATTGCAAAGGCTGCGGTATTTGTGCCAAGGAGTGCCCTACCAAGGCCATAACTATGAAAGAACAAAAATAATATGCCTAAAGATAAATTACAAAAAATCATGACGGGCGGGGAAGCAGTCGCCGAAGCCATGCGTCAGGTCAATCCTGACGTGGTGTCTGCTTATCCAATTACTCCGCAAACACCAATTATCGAAACTTTTTCGCAGATCGTGGCTGATGGAAAAGTCGACACTGAATATATTTTGGCTGAATCTGAACATTCCGCCCTCAGCTGTGTAACGGCAGCCAGTGCCGCTGGTGCTCGCGCCATGACCGCCACCGCCTCCCAGGGACTCGCCTACATGTGGGAAATGCTTGGAGCAACGGCTGGTATGCGCTTGCCGGTAGTGATGGCCATTGCCAATCGCGCCCTGTCCTCCCCGCTCAATATTCACTGCGATCACTCCGACTCAATGGGAGCGCGTGACCAGGGTTGGATTCAGATTTTCTCCGAGAATAATCAAGAAGTTTACGAAAATACTCTACTGGCTCTGCGCTTATCAGAAGATCATGATGTTCTCTTGCCAACGATGGTAATGCAAGATGGTTTCTCCACTAGTCACAGCGCGGAGAATATGCGAATACTCGATGATGCTATCGCGAAAAATTTTGTCGGTGAATTCAAACCCCACAAACCATTGCTAAATTTCTCGCAGCCAATGACCTATGGTCCAGTCGCTCTGCCTGATACTTATTTTGAAGTAAAACGCCAGCAAATCGAGGCTATGCGGACAGCCAAAAAGAAATATCTTGAAATTGGCGCTGAGCTCAGCAAAATCACTGGTAATCAATACCCATACTTTGAAGAATACAAGCTAAAAGACGCTGAAGTAGCTATCGTCACCTCTTCATCAACGGCGGGCACAATTAAAGAGATTATCGACGGTCGACGGGCCAAGGGCGAAAAGGTTGGTCTACTTAAAATAAAGCTTTATCGACCCTTCCCCTATGAAGAAATCACCAAAGCTTTATCTCACATTAAAACGATCGGCGTTATGGACCGCTCGCCTGATTATGGATCAGTGGCGCCCTTCTATGGCGATATTAAAGTTAGCTTTGCTGATTCCAAGAAACCACCCCAAATCCAAAGTTACGTCTTTGGCCTTGGTGGACGAGAGATTATGCTGACCCAAATTGAAAAGGTATTCACCGAACTTCTCAATGGCGAAGTGAGCAAGGAAACTAAATATGTTGGGTTAAAAGAATAATCTACTCACAATAAACTGTAAATCAAAACTGCCCTAAGGGGCAGTTTTCTATAATTCAAATCCAGCGGATTATTATTCTACTCTTCTTTTTGTTCGTCTTCCTTCATCACCTCGTCCTTCGCCCAGTTAGCTGTCTCAATAATGCTCTTCTTAAAATCGGCTACTTCCTCAGCCACAATATTATCTAATTTAGGTACCTTGTCAGCGATGAATTTCTTAATATCCTCTTCACTGCCATCTTGCCACAAACGATCAAATTCCTCTAAGTCTTTATCGACTAATTCTTCCCGTAAACGCAAACTGATTTGTGTATTCAAAACCTCAGCTGCTTGTACCATTAGAGCATCTTTTTTATCGGCTGGTAAATTTTCCAGCCCCAGTTCAGTTACTAAATCCTGTTGTAATATATTTTTTGCCATATTTTTTTGATTAAAGATTGTTATTAGCCCTTTTTTTATTTTAGAGAATATCATTACCTTTGTTATATTATACTATTAACTGTAATAATATCGAACCCAATCTATCCCGTAGCCACTCTAGGCTTTAAAAACATCACCATAATGCTTTTCGGCGGACTGAACCAATAACTTCATTTGTTTTTCTACAAAATCAGCTTCGGCTGTCATACCTTTTGCTTGCAAGCCTTGGTGTAATTCCTGATATGTAGCTAACTGCTTGGCTTGTAGTTCAATAGCTCCTCGCTGAGCCCAATTTTCTGGTAAGTTTTCCTTATTTATTAAACCTCGCCACTGGTGATCACTGGGGACAGCACCACTAGTATATACCCCGGTAACATTTCCTTTGCTATCGTAAGTAAACTTGGCGCCACCTCGCCATTGTTCTACACTTTTACCAGCTGGTTCTTCGGGCGGTGTCTCAGCCTCACCTGCTCCAACCGCCTGTTCCGCTCTGGGTGCTGGCGCTTGAGCTTTACCGCTATCCGCGACAGTAACCGCAGCTTTACCAGCTGATTCACCAGTAGAACCACCGGCTGGTGGGATATCTAGTGACTGGGCTGTGCCAGCGCTAGGGATATCAGCTCCCGTTCCTGATACGCGAAAACCTAAGTCATCAAATTTAGTCGGCGGCCCACTGGCCACTTCAAAGCCCAAATTATCTTTACCCGCGACCTCAAAACCAAGATCGTCATAAACATCAACCTGGGCAACCCGAGCTGGTTGATCAAGCGGAGCGGCTTTAAAATCACCAGTGGCTGGATCCTGACCAAAAACCATCGGCTTCCCTCCACTTTCTCCCAAATAAACTGGTACTGGCTTGCCGCCCACTACTTCCTGTGCTGCCTGATCAGCAGCCAAATAGCCTTCAGTCCTTATGTTGACTGTCTTGCCACCAAGATCTTTAGCTACCACTCGTCTATCGCCAGCCTCATCAATATACGCTCCCGTTTGGCCGGGAGGAGGAGGATCGGTAATACTGGCTGCTTCTATTGCCGTCCCTGCTTTCTTAGCGGCATATTGTTCACGGGCTTGCCGTAAAATATCATCAGCGTCAACCGTGCGTGCGCTCCCACCAGACATCACACCTGCCTTCATACCCGAAGTATTTTCAAAAACGACTTTGCCATCAGCTTGAATAGAAACAGTATCGCCAGTGTGAACTAAATCATGTAACTTGCCGCCCTGAGCTTGGGCTAATTCGCGCAAAGCTTTGCCTGTTTGTTGATTGGCCCAACCTGATAATTCTGACTGTCCGCCCTTGAAACCAAGCTGCTGGGCATTTTTCATATATAGTTCTCTGACAGAGCCCCATAAAGTATTTCCTCGACTGATTTCATGTTTGCTTAAAACACCATCAGCTGCCTCGGGAGGTAGTTCTTGATCATGATATTCTGGTCGTAGTGGTATTTTAGCATTTGGATCTGGCGCTTCGGCTGGCAAGGGTTGTGCGGCCGGCGCTGGTACCTCGACTGGTACTGGTTGTGTTGGTGTTGAAGCTTCCGGTGCGACTGCAGCCGGTACTTCACTCCCCGCTTCTGGCTGAATGGGCGGAGCTGGCGTAGGCACTTCGGCCGCAATAGGCTGCGCAACCGTAGACGCTTCGGCTGGCAGCGGCTGTTCTGTCATTGAGGGCGCTTCGGCTGGAGTAGGCGTTCCTGCTCCAGTGATCGGCTCTTCGACTATTAAAGTTCCCGTGGTGACTTTAACATCAGCTGCCGCTTCCACTTTGAACCCAAGAGCTCCCTTGACGTAATTAAAAGCATCGGAAAGGCCTGTCTTATCAGCCATTTTTCCCACTGCTTCGCCCAACCATGATTCGCCAACCGCGCCCGCTACCGGTCGAGCTACATTACCAAATGCTTCTCCGGTAAAACCAAATCCGGTTAGACCACCAACTAGCCCTACCAGGGCTCCCTTGCGTATTGCTTGGCGATTTTTTAATTTCGTCTGCTCTCGAAATCTTTTCTCTAAGTCTACTCGTTTGCTACGCATAGCCATTTCCAATACCGCTCGGACTGCTTCATCCGGGTTCCGTTTATCGCGAGCTGCTTCAGCTGCTGCTGCCTGTAAACTATCACCATACTCTCTAAATATGTTTTCATTACTTAAGCCTTTTTTAGCCAATTCACCAGCATGAGCCTGATCTACCAAAGCTTCAGTACCAATTGAAGCACCCAAAGTACCAATGGCTCTGCGGGCTGCTAGCAGACCACCAGCTAACCAGACTTGCCCGAAAGCGCCAGAAACAGCTGCCCCACCCAGAAGAGCGCCAGATATCAATAATTTTTTCTTTAGGCCTAATTTTTTGTATCTTTCAATGACATTGCGTCTAACCCAACCAGTGCCTTCCATTTCCGCTTTTTGTTCAATATATTGTTTTTTTTCTTTAACAACAAGACCAGCCGCCAAAGCAGCAAGATTTTCCGACATATTTTCTAGACTAGCACCCCCAACTCTCAATTCATTCTTTCGTCTTTTTAATTTAGCTTGTAACAACTGCCCCTGCAGGCGTTCATATTCTCCCTGCATCAGATTTACTTCCTGTGTCCTAGTGCGAGAATCGCTAGTGCCTAGTAGTTTCCCGAGACGCGAAAACGCCTTGCCCGCTTTTTTCTCAGCCTTCAATAACTGGGTACGAACAGCTTCCATTCTGTTTCCGATATCATCAACACTCTCGTGGCCATCTGGATAAGGGTCAGGAGCATCTACCGGAGTGAAATCAGTTCCACCGGTATCTATTGGTGATGGCGATCCTTCAGAGAAAGTCATAAATAATTGTTATTCATTATACCTAGCCCTATTATAGCACATAATATAAATAATGGCAACTATAAATATAACTACCAAAAAGAGTCTGCTAGAAACAGACTCCAAACTATCTTAAATTCTACCAAGAATAATTTTACTCGCTGTCTATTTCTTTCAGTAAGTTAGCCATTTCGATGGCATCCACCGCTGCTTGAGCGCCTTTATTGCCGTGTTTGGTACCAGCTCGCTCGACTGCTTGCTCGATATTATCAGTTGTTAGAATTCCTAAAGTAACTGGCACGCCAAAATATTGACTTAACTTGGCGATTCCCTTAGTGGATTCTGATGCCACATAATCGAAATGAGGGGTAGCGCCACGGATAACACAACCCAGAGCTACAATCGCATCGTAGTCGCCACTTTCAGCCATTTTTTTCGTCACCAGAGGAATTTCAAATGACCCCGGTGTCCAAGCTACTTCAATATCACTCTCGGCCACTCCATGACGCATAAGAGTATCTTGGCAACCACTAAGAAGCTTCTGGGTAATAAATTCGTTGAACCGAGCCACGACTATCCCAATTTTCAACCTCTCCCCGTTTAGTTTTCCTTGGTAAATTTTCATAAACGTTTGGTAGTTATTAACTAAATAAATCCTTCTTCTTTTAATTTGTTCTGGTTCAATCTATTATCTCCTACGCTCATCATTCTCTCCACATACCGCGCTAGGATATCAACTTCCAAATTAACTAGATCCCCAGCTTTCTTGCTACCTAAAGTGGTCTCCTGCAAGGTATGAGGGATAATCGCTACTTTGAATTGCTCGTCATCACATTGTGCTACAGTTAAGCTTATTCCGTCAAGAGCAATTGAACCTTTACGGGCAATAAATTTGCCTAATTGGTGAGGGGGCTTGATCGCGAATTCAGCCGTTTTACCCTCTTTTTTAACATCTGCCACCTGACCCAAGCCATCAATATGCCCCGTCAGCAAATGACCGGAAATGTCTTCATTCAACTTTAAGGCCGATTCTAGATTGACTTTATCACCCCGCTGAAATTTACCCAGGGTAGTTAATTTTAATGTTTCGGGGATTACCTGAACAGCAAAATTATCGTCAGTCAAGTCGACTACGGTTTGGCAAGTGCCATCAATCGCCACGCTGCTGCCGACCGCTAAGTCTTTAATCACCTCAGTAGAGTGTATTTTCAAATTCAAAACCTCGCGTTCTTGCAGAACGTCTCTTATCGTCCCAATTTCTTTAATAATGCCAGTGAACATATCCGATTTTATTTATTACTTAACACTTCTCTCGCCTGGTGGCAATCTCTGGTAATTTGCTTTATCAAATCTTTTTCGTCAGCGAATTTTTTCACTGGCCGTAGCCAATGCATAAAATCCAGTCTCACTATTTTATCGTACAAATCGCCCGCGTAATCAAATATAAATACCTCAATTTTTTTCTTGTCCCCGCCAAAGCTGACTGGCGCTCCCACAAAAGTCACTGAAGGATAATCTTGACCATTCACGTTGACTATTGTCGCCCATACGCCTTCTGGCAAATTATCTTCCGGACAAAATTCTAGATTTGCTGTTGGATATCCTAATTTACTTCCCCGTTTGTCTCCAGCTACAACCAGTCGTCTTATCGATTTGACTTGAGTCATGACCATAAACTTTAGCATAATTATTAGACGAGTTCAAGCTTCCTTTCTTTATTGCAGTATAACATAAACACCGCTACAATGAGTGTTATAGTGATTAATTTTGGCTATGTTTGGTTTTGTGTTTGCTTTTTTGACTGCTCTGATCCAGTCTACCAAAGATGTTCTGGGCAAGAAATTCCTGCGCAATATCGATGAATATTTATTAGCGGGGGGACAGAGATTGTTTGCCCTACCGTTGATACTTTTAGTTATGCTTTGGGGGGGTGGTGTGCCTGAAATTAAACCGCTGTTTTGGTTGGTTTTTATAGTATCTCCTGGTATAAACGCTATCTGCGCTATTTTATACTTCAAGGCCATCAAACTTTCCGACTTATCCCAAAGCGTTCCTTTGCTGGCTTTCTCACCAATGCTACTGCTGATTACTTCTCCCCTTATTTTAAACGAAATTCCCACTATTCCGGGTATGGCGGGTATTATTTTGATTGTGCTAGGATCTTATCTTCTCAATCTCAAAAAAAGAAAAACAAGCTTCTTCGCCCCCTTTAAAGCCCTCGTGAAAGAAAAGGGACCTCGCTACATGCTGTTAGTAGTTATTCTATGGAGTATCACAGCCAATCTTGATAAAATCGGTATTCAAAATTCATCTGTTATTTTTTGGTCTTTTGCCAACAACGCCGGTATTTTCCTATTTTTACTGCCCGTAATAATTATTAAATCTCCTAACCTAACCGGAAACATAAAAAAGCATTTTAAAACTTTAAGTATTTATGGTTTTATCAGTAGCTTTGGCACTCTTGCTCAAATGACGGCCGTTAGCCTCATTATGGTTCCCTATGTAGTTTCTATCAAGCGTACCAGTACTATCATGAGCACTATTGCCGGCTATTTATTCTTTAAAGAAAAAAACATCAAGGAACGCCTTTTAGGTGTTACCATTATGGTGATCGGCGTCATTTTAATTACTCTCTTTAGCTAGATTCATGAAGCTCAGTCCCAAAAAACAACTTCTATTATTTTTTCTTGGCTGTTTAGTATTTTTCTCGGTTTTGCAATTCAGTTTCTCTGGTTATCTGGGCCACGATGCTTATTATCATTCCCGGGTAGCCCAAATGATTAAAGAAACTGGCGGCCTGCTGCAAAGCTTCCCCTGGTTACAATATACCATTCTCAGAGATCAATTTGTTGAACACCACTTGCTCTTGCATGTTGTTACGATCCCTTTCGTCTCCCTTCTTCCCCCTATTTTTGGTGGCAAATTATTCACCGTGCTGACAGCCGCTTTGATGGCAACAACTTTCTATTGGCTACTTCAGAAATTAACCGTGAAATCACCCTGGCTGTGGTCACTGCTATTATTATTTTCCTCCTCCGCTTTTATTTTCCGCCTTAATTTATTCCGAGCTCAAAATCTGGCCTTGCTATTTCTCTTTCTGGGCACCTATGCCCTGGTCAAGCGCCAAAGGATTCTGTTGTTAGTTATCACTTTCTTATACGTTTGGCTTTTTGATGGTTTTATCTTTCTCGGCCTGGTGGCTGGCATTTATGCCCTAGTTGATATTGTCTGGTATTTCCAGAAAAACAAAAAACGACAAATAAAGAAAGTTCTAACAGCACTCACACCTCTAGTGATATTCGGTGGCGGGATGATAATCAGCTCATTACTCAACCCCTATTTTCCATACAACATTAAACATCTCTATTTCCATTTATACCGAGTGGCGCTGCATAATTCTTTTTCTAATCTTCCAGTGGGGGGCGAATGGGCGGGCGCTACTCCGGATGATCTTTTGAAATCATCCTTATTTATAATCATTTTATACATTATCTCTCTCACCCTAGTCGTTATCCAGTTAATTAATAAGAAAGTTGGCCGTCCCCACCGTCTTGACTACTTTTTTCTTATTACGGCAACCGGCTTTCTACTTCTAACTTTTGTTGCCCAAAGGTTAATTGAGTACTGCGTGCCTTTTGTTATTCTAGCAGCAGCCAGTATTTTAAGCCGCTTCTGGGTAAAATATCAGGCTCAAATCAAAAAAGTATTTACAGAAATAATCGACCGCAAAAGCCGTAAACAACTACCTATTATTATTATTTTGGCAATATTTTTAACACTTTATGTTAGTTTTATCCCAATTGGTAATATTGACCAGATGCGTAAATATGTCACCACGCACACGGACGGTTATCGGGAAGCAGCTCTGTGGCTGCATGATAATACACCGGCGCAAAGTATTATTTATCATATTGATTGGGGTGATTTTCCTTTCTTGTTCTACTACAACCCCCAAAATTACTATATCGGCGGCCTTGACCCTAATTTCATGCTTGAGTACGATCAAAATGTGTTTGATAAATGGAACAAAATATTCCATCAGGAAGAATTACAAAGGATGTACAGTGTGGTAAAATATGACTTCCGGGCTGATTATATGCTAGTGACCGATAAGTTCCCGGAGATTCAAATATACACTCAGGAAGATCCCCGTTTTGAAGAAGTCTACCAAGTAGGTAAAGTTAAGATCTACCACCTTAAAGATTATTAGTAAATACAACTCCCCCCCCTAAATTTTGAGTGTAATTTAAAACAGTCACGTCGTAACGAGACTGTTTTAAAAACGAGAACAACTCTGGATTTTACGCACTGACAAACAGCGCCGAAATAATATAGCGTGTCAGAACGAAAGCTAGAGCGATAATGATAACACCGATAATCGCATAAAGCATTACTTTTTTGGCAGTATCTACTTTATCTTCATTGCCAGCGGAAGTGGCATACAAAACACCGCCGTAGACAAACATCACTAGCAAAACAATTCCAACAATACCTAGCACCCACTGGATGATATTCCCAACTACCTCCGGCAAGTCACGGCTCGAAGTTTGGCCAGATTGCTTAGCCGTCTCATTCAAAACCTTGAGAGGATCGGAATTAGTACTAGCATCTACTGCTGCTGGCACCAGTAAGGCTAAGGCAAAAACGCCGACTAAGCCTACTGATATTGCTTTCATGTACTTCTTGATTTTAGTTGTCACTGATATCACCCCCTTTCGTTTACTTTTTTATATTTAACAATCAGATTATATAATATTTCCCTGGACTATTTCCCGAAAAGGGCATTGATAATATACGAGGTTAAGGTAAAAGCCAAAGCTATTATAATCGCGCCAAAGATAGAATAGGATAGTACTTTTTTAGCGGATCCAATCCGCTCTTCACTACCAGCGGAAGTCATATACAAGATACCGCCGTAGATCATCATCACTAAAAGAAGCACGCCAACTAAACCTAAGACCGCCTGTATTATTCGACCGACAACTACTCCCCAGCTAGATGTCACCACACCACTATCCTTAACATAGCTCAAACCAAAATCAGTGGCCGAAGCTACATTATCTCCCACCAAAACAAAGAGGCCTAGGGTCAAAACTAGCAAACAGACAATTGCTTGAGATACTCTTTTTATCATAATAATAAATTATGTTCCTCCTAATAATGTTTTTATCACAAAATCGACAATCACATAAGCAAGTAAAGCCAAGCCCAAGCCCATCACAGCATAAGTAACAATTGATTTAGCTTTTTTGACATTTTCATCATTGCCAGCGGAACTAATGTAGATCACCCCACCGTAGACAATGGCTGCTACCGCAAAAGCACCAATTGCTGACATGAAAGCAGTGGTTATCGTCTTAATTACTCCTCCCAAGTCTTTAGCTGCAATCGGATTATTGAGATTAGTTTGGTACGTAGTAGTGGAATTTGACGTGGTGTTACTTGCTTCTACCGTAGCTACAAACATTATGTTCAACAACAAGAACAAAGAAATTGCTAATAAACTAACTCGACGTGCACCCAAAAGTCCCTTACAACGGCGAGATCTACTAGGGAAAAATTTACTCATAGTTTATTTATACTTCTTATCTTCACTATCTCATGCAATATTCGCCCGCAGCTAGCAACTAAACGTAGGGAAAAACCAATTACCTAAGCCATTAGTATCAACCTTCAACCAAGCTGTCAAGGCAGTGTTAATTAGCGCCCAAGCGATCAGTATTATTATAACACCAACTACCACCGCTGCCAATGACCCTTTGGCTTTTTGGATACTCTCTTGATTACCCCTAGCCATGGCAAAAGAAAAGCCAGTATTGACCATGAAAAATACCGCCAGCGCACCCGTTATACTGAAAATAAAACTAGTAATATTAACGATTACTTGAAATATATCACATTGCGTGCAGTTGCCACAACCTAAGCAATCTCCTGATAAACCACGGGTGAAAATCCCGCGTTCTTTGGGAGCGGTAGTCGAACAGGTTGTTTGGGAAGATTTACTTGATGACCAGGAATTCCAGCGAGATCCTTGACTACCAGATTGATATGCTATAGTAGTGCCAGCTGATTTACATTCAGTTATACACGCTGTTTCATTTTCCAGACCACTGCTTGACTTATACATTCCCCCTATTGGCTTCACTCCAGATTTATTATAGCACCAACAATCATAAGTATCTTTAATACAACTCACGAAATCCCAACCTTGATTTTTGACTGATGTCTTACATGAGTTTTCATCATTAAACATCACCGGGTATTTAAGTTGCTTGCTTTTGTCTGTTTTTGTTGTGTACCAACATATACATTCAGCCTCACTCTCCTGACTAACCCCAAAGACTCCACCCGATACTAGGGTAAAAATTATTAATCCTAAGATGCCTACTTTCGGTATGGTTCGCATTATTTATTCATTAAAACTGATGTCTTGCTGACCCCGTCATCCAAAGCTTTCTTGGCTTCTTTTTCTCCTAAGGCTACCGACTCGATCATGTCAGTGAAGATAGATTCGATCGTGCTGGGATCAGCCTGGTACCAGCTCTGAGCAGTTAAGGCTTGCTGCGCAAATATCTTTTGATCAGGATTTTGTAATTGGTCATTGACTACATCACGACGGGAGGCTGGTCGCCCCGTAGTCTCACAATAAGATTTGACACTTTCCTGCTTGGCTAAGAAAGTTAAGAAGTCCCAAGATGCATCTTTTTTGTCGGAAGCATTCGACACTACCCAGCCCCAATAATTAGAATAATCATAGCGCTTGGGTGAACCCTCGATTTGCGGAACAGAAGCAATACCATAATTCATCTTAGGTGCTTTGCTCTTAATAACCTCATTATAATAAGCGTAATTGAACATCATGGCTGCTTTCTCTTCCACGAAGGCATCGATACTAAAGGGCATACTACGATTCCAGGTGTAAATAGTCTTTTTGGGATTGGCAAAATCTGTATAGAAAATTAAAGCATCGAGACCGGGAATATAACTTTCCCCATCGGAAGTAGTATTTTCACCGTCAAAAGTGGCGGCTGTCTTTTCATCATCTACCATTTTAGTACCATTTTGTAACATCAAGAGGTAGAGAACGTCTACCGCCCGATTAATATTTTTAGCTGTCCCAATAGACGCTCCTGCTTGTTGGATATCGCCAAACTCATCCACTTTTGTCAGCGACTTCACA
>Ga0180009_10001288_pt1 | contig 31133 bp, 31 predicted proteins | sample OS_PC_MetaG_FD_123537 | JGI IMG/M metagenome (GOLD analysis project Ga0180009, IMG submission 123537) | Groundwater microbial communities from the Aspo Hard Rock Laboratory (HRL) deep subsurface site, Sweden - OS_PC_MetaG | ecosystem: Environmental > Aquatic > Deep subsurface > Groundwater...
CCATCGGCATGCCCAGCTACAAGGAAGCGACCATCACGTTCGAACGACAGGCAGACGGGACCTATCTCGTGGATGATCTCATGTGGAAGGATCTGACTCTTTGATCCTCGAGGCGGTTTTCCCCACGCGATGCGTCGGTTGCGGTGCCGACGGTTCTTGGTGTTGTACATCATGCCTCGAAGCTATCGAGGCCGTGACGTCCGACCCGTGCGCGGCGTGTGGCAGCGTGAAGCGGAAACATGCATGCAGAGGCGGATTACCATCCGCCCCTACACGGTCCATCGTAGGGGCGCATGGCGATGCGCCGGCCCCGGAATCGTCCTTGACCGGATTGGTCGCGGTCGGGTTTTATCATGACCCGCGGCTCCGCGCGCTCATCCATGGACTGAAGTACGAGCTGGGGACATGTCTCCTGCCGACGTTTGGAGCGCTCCTGAAACGGTCCGCATTCCGCCGTCGGAATCCATGGTCGTGGGCTGGGGAAGTGGAACTCGGCATTCAGCATGTTCCGGCGACGCCCCACCGTGTCCGCGAGAGGGGATTCGACCAGGCTGAGCTCCTGAAGAACGTCGTCAAGGAGACGATCGTCCCATGGGCGACGGACGTCGCATCCCTCGACCGGTCACCGACGACCAAGGTCCAGGCAGACCTGCCTCCAGGACCGTTGCGGGAGGCGAATGTCATGAAGTCCTTCCGTCGGACGACAGGCGACCGATCGATGCCGAAAGCCGTCATTCTCGTGGATGATGTCTTCACGACCGGCGCGACCATGCGCGCCGCCGCGCACGCCCTGCGATCGAACGGCGTCGAACGCGTCTATGGCTTCGTGTTTGCGCTCGGGGCTTGAAGAAAAGGGTTTTATCTGGCATCGTACGGACGCGTGGAGAGGTACCCAAGAGGCTGAAGGGGGGAGATTGCTAATCTCCTAGGGGGTCACAAGCCCCGCGAGGGTTCGAATCCCTCTCTCTCCGCCATGACAACTTCGTATCGGCAGACCCGAGTGCCCCAAGGCGTTCGAGATATGTGCGGTACGATTGTGACCAGCAAAACGACCCGAAAGGGTCGTTTTGTTATGGGTCAGTTCTCTGTATCTTCATCGAACGTCTTCATGAGCGGCGCCTCCCATCCGAAGCAAGTCTGTCTTTTCGCCAACAAGACGAATGATTTGGTACAGTCTGCATCGAGCTTTACGAAGTCTTGCAAAACGCCGACGACCGATTCCATGAACCCTCCAACCGTGCCATCCGAATCATCGACACCTCCCTCACATAACTTTTTGTCCAGCCTTAACAGAAGGTTCACGAGCACGTCGGCAGTTTGTTGACTCACAGGAAACGACGAGACGATCGTCGCCAAACGACGACACCCTTCGGTAAGCGAATTTTGATACGCAAACCATAAACGCGACGGACCGTTATACCCTTTGATATATCCAAGCGCATGAGTAACTTCGCGTTTTTTCTTCGATAACTCTCCGGAATTCAGTACACCTGGCTCTCCACTACATGCCGGCTCGGCAGTGTACTTTTTCTCTTCATCCGTCAGTGGTTTACCGCTTTTCACCGCGTATATCGCGACGGCGATCAGGTGCTTGCATAAGGTATCGTTCTGCCCAAGATAACAGGTACAACGTCCATAATCGAAACGACGATCCTCCACGAAAACGTTATAGGGAACCGTGCCAATGACGGTTGCCGTAAACGATTTTATGTCTTCTTGGAAATTTTCCACTTTTCCAGCTTCGTATAAAGCAACGGCTCGCGAAAATGAACCTTCATCCGTGCCAAATTTGATCTTGTCTATATCGTACTTTGGCATACCGTCATTTCTTCCGATATCTCGTCGTCCGTCCCTGCCCAATGCGCTCAACTTTTTTCAAGCGCAGTAAAACATCCATCGCTTGAGAAACGGTGGGTCGTGCGACTCCTGTCGCCTTTGTGATTTCACCGGGTGTCGCTTCAGGAACGGATGCGAGATGTTTCCAGACGGCAAGTTGTTTCGGAGACAGGAGGCGCTCGACGTTCTCCTGAGACAGAAGCTCGATCGCTTGCTTGGCTTGCTCAAGTGAGATCGTTAGAAAAAAATCCAACCACGACGTGATATTTTCTCGGTCTGTCCCGAGCGTCTTCTGACTTTTTCTAAGCTCAAGATAGTATTCAGCCCTGCTTTCTTCAATCAATTTTTCATGCGAGACGTATGGCACGTATTCATAGCCGGTTTTCAGCATGAGGAGATTCGTGAGGATGCGCGAAAGACGCCCATTACCATCTTGGAATGGGTGGATGGCGAGAAACTCGACGAGGAAATTTCCGATGACCAACATCGGATGGAATTCTTTTTGTGCCAAGGCTCCGGTTGTCCACGTCACAAGCTCCTGCATCCGCTTGGGTGTCAGATACGCCGGGACTGTCTCAAACACAACGCCGACCGCCTTGCCGGATTCATCGTACATCTCGACGGAGTTCTCGATCTTTTTATATTCACCTCGATGGCGCTCATCCTTGGAGACGTATTTCAATAATTCTTTGTGGAGATGTTTGATAGAACTCTCGTTAAAAGGGATATGTTTCCATCCATAGAAGATATTTTCAAGAAGTTCGTAATATCCTTGCACCTCCTGCTGGTCACGATCAGCAAACTTTTTGATCGAAAGACCGCGCATGAGCTTTTCAACATCCTCATCAGAAAGCTTTGCACCCTCAATGCGTGTAGAGGCACCTGCAGACGTAATCAGCACTGATCGTTTTAAGCGTCCCAATGCCTGCGGATTAAAAGACGCCCCTCCAACCCAACGGCCTTTCAACTCATCAATGTGATTGATGAGTAACCAGAGGTTTTGGGGGATATTCTTGATCCGTGGATCACGGTGGTAAATGCTCAATCTCATATACTATCTATGGGAGATTATATGAGATATGGACTGACCAGTCAAGGCGACAGATCAAAAATTGAAGTTTCCCATCAAAAACCCCAATAAATGCATGAGGGGCGACCCACTTGGTTCGGTTCCCACTTTCTCCGCCATGACAATTTAGTATCGGCAGACCCGAATGCCTCAAAGCGTTCGAGATCTGTGCGGTACGATTGTGACCAGCAAGGCCGCCCGAAAGGGCGGTTTTGTTTTTTAGGACGACATTCTCTACACCAGTTTCAATGCGAGCAACCTGATGGTCATGGCCTGCTTACTCACCCCAAAGATGGACGCAAGTCTGTCGATATCCAGCTTCTCTTTTTTAATGGCCTCCTTGACCCGATCCGCGGGCATCAAAAGAGCTGAGGCGAAAAGGTTCGCTTCCCGCTCCTTGAGGTCGGGTTTTTCAAAAGATTCATCTACTTCTCTATCATCTGTAACATCCTCCATTCCATGGCCGAGCAAAAAATGTCCTAACTCATGCGCGGCGGTAAAGCGCTGACGTACAGGACTGTGGTTTTTGTTGATGGCAATGATGCCTTGTTCCTTTTTTAAAACTCCTGAAATCTTTTGATGAAAAGGGAACGCTATCACTTCCAAGCCAACGCTCTTTGCGACCTGCTCAACGAGCACTGGCAATTCCTGGCAGGCAGATTTTTTCAAAGCCTGCTTGGCAATCTCCTCAATGTATTTTGAATGAGAATCCATACTAATCTTTTTTGCGATTGGCAAGAAAATTATCGAAGTCCGAAAGAGACTGAGAGACGCTGGCATCGCTGCCTCCGCCACCATCTACGCGAAACATCGTTAGCCCCGAAGAAAGAAAATACTCAAGATTTTTGCCAAAATAACCCGCTATCTTTTGAATATCAGATATTTTCATTTCACGGATCCCGTTTTCAAAATGAGAAATCCCCATGGGCGAGTAGCCCAAAAAATCTGCTAATTCTTTTTGCGTCAGCCCCTTCTCCACACGAGCTTCGCGGATTTTTTCGCCTATGACTTTTTTGAGTTCTTCCATATTAAGGGGGCATCCCGGACCGATCATGGTCGAAACCCTTGACAGGATGGGTTGCTATACAAACCAATATGTTTTATACTGTTTATAAGGTGAGATTTTGGATACTTTTATCCTATCACTACCTCGCACGATAATCAACTGCGCCCCGTGCGTTAATGCGGTGCTCAAGCAAAATTATGGCAAACTATCACGTTACAAAGGATAAAGACGCGGGCGACTGGAAGGTAAAACGAGAAGGCGCGGATCGCGCCTCCGGTCATTACGGTACTCAGGCCGAGGCAGAAAAAGCCGCCAAAGAATTTTCAAAAAATAGCGGTGGCGGCGAAGTGAAGATCCATAAACCCAGTGGCCCGATTAGAGATAGCGACACCGTCGTTCCTGGCCATGATCCCAATCCGCCGAAAGATGCGAAACACTAATATGCCACTTTCTGAATTCTATCGAACGCTCAAAGTCCGGTCAGACGACCGTTACGATAAATTTGCTATCGAGCCTACGTCTAGCATCCGTCGCATTTACGAAGAAGCATATCTTGAAAAGCCAACCTGGCTCGGAGGAGATGAAAAGTTTGTTTGTCTTTTCATTGACTTAGACAACTCCTCCGTGATGTCGTTTAAACGATATCCCAAAACCATGGCACAGGTCTACGATTATTTCACGCAAAACGCCGTAGACATCGTCACGGCGGATCCGCACGCGGCAGATTATGTAGATATTAAGGGTGACGGCCTATTTGGAATTTACGAAGGAGACAAAGCTGTTTTCAAGGCGCTTGCAGCAGCGCTTACATTTAAAACTTTTTTCGAGAAACACGTTCGTGGAAAATTTCAGACGTCTAGCGATGCGTTTAGCTGCAAGATTGCGATTGACAAGGATAAGGTGCTCGTCAAAAAAATTGGAAAACGTGGCGATCATAATGAAGTATGGGCGGGTCGCGTTGTAAATAACGCAGCAAAGCTCGCAAGTCTTTCTCGCGAGATTCAGGTGTTACATGGCCCACCACCGAATGTTGGTGGTCTGATCTTGCTTTCCGATGTAGTTTATAACGAGTTGACCCAGAAACGGGATTACGCGATCACGTCTTGTGGACATGACGTGTCAGGAAATACCGCAGGGAAGATCCCTCTTTGGACGCAATGGGACTGCGCTAACAATGATTCCATTAATGGAGATTGTGCATGGTACTGCAGCGCACTCTGGTGTGACATCTGCGGAGACAGATTCATGTCCGAGATGTTGAAATAAACCTATGATCAAGAATGAGGAGCTGGAAAATATCCTGAGTAGAGTTCATGAATGGATTCGATCAGCTGACCAAAAAATTAGTATTTTTTTGGCCTTTGAAGGCATTATTGTAACGCTTCTTGCACCTTCCCTGATTGGGTGGATTCGATTTACGATTCTCGCATGCCGCCCTTTCAGCTTCTTGTTGCTTTGCAGTGGAATTGGCTTTATCTTTTACAGTCTTTACAAAATGATCTTTGAAGCCCTGGTGCCGCGCGTGGCTCACGGTCTACCGACCAGATCAGTCTTATTTTTTGGAGATGTTGCTTCTTTCAAATTACCCGAATATCAAAAACGTCTCGAACAGATTAGCGATGATGAGTTGAGAGCGGATTTTGTTTCACAGATACACGTATCGTCGGCTATCGCTTCATTGAAGCACGCAAAATTCAAAGAATCAGTAACCATGACTTCAATTGGGATTGCTCTAATCATCCTTGGCTGGTTGAGTCTCGTTCTGGGTTTTCTATGGTAGATAAACAGCAATTGGTCGACGGTGTCGACGATTTTTTTAAGGGATCTTATGACGTTAAGTCCGGGTATGTAGTTCCCGATGTTGCCGATATAGCTTTTGGCAAAGTAGGCCGTGAGATGGAGCTTGCCATGCTTTTTATTGATATTCGCGAGTCCACGAAAATCGTTGACGCCTTTAGAAGAGTTACCGCTGCAAAAATGTACAAGTCCTTCCTTTGGGGTATCACGAAAATCGCAAGAAAAAACGACGGGGATGTAAGGAGCTTCAATGGTGATGGAGTTCTGGTTGCTTTTGCGGGTGATTCAAAAAGAAATAATGCCGTCAGGGCTGCGATGCAAATGAAATGGTTTTGTAGAGAGATCCTTAAATCTACTCTTGATTCTTATTTTACATCCAACCAAGAGCTACAGGATTTAGATTTCGATTTCGGTATTGGAATTGATTGTGGAAAGATCTTAATCGTTCGAGGGGGCATGAAGGGCGAAAATAACAATGACCTCGTTTGGGTTGGTAACGCCACAAACTACGCCGTAAAGCTATCCGGCCTCTCCAAGGATGGCTACAATATTTATATTTCTGAGTCCGTATATAAATCTCTTTCAGATGAGCAAAAATTCGGAGGAACTCCGTTAAAAAATAAGTGGGAATCGCGGTCATGGAATGATATGGATTTATACAGGACAAATTGGCAGTGGTCATTAGGTTGAGAATCGGCCAGAATGCCGACTGACGACTTCATGGCTAATTCCACGAGACCTCCCCTCCGTCTCCCAGCCAGTAGTTCTAAATCTCGGCTATTTGAATCTTAGAATTCGATCTTTCCCGGAAACAACATCGCGGACTGTGCCAGAATCGCTCCCAGGCCACCAAAGAGGGCATTCTCGTGATACAATCACCGCAATATGAAGAATACTGAAACGACTATCTGGGGTATGCATGCCGGAAGGAGCGGCGAGGCCGATAAGCTTTTTCTGAAAAATGACCGTGTCGGGATGGGTTGGTCGAAATTGAAGGATCTTGCAAAGTTTAAGGATCGTGAGGAGTTTAAGAATGTCCTGCTTCAGGTATATCCGGAGAAGAAACCCGGCGCTATTCCAAACAATGCCGGCCAACTCTTTCGGTTTGTTTGTGAGATGAAAAAAGGCGATCTCGTCGTCTACCCTTCAAACCGAGACAAACAAATACATCTTGGTGAAATTATAGGCGATTATCTATACGATCCGAAGCTAGATTCTGACTATCCGCATCAACGACAAGTTCGATGGTCAAAGTCAGTTCCGCGGACGCATTTTTCACAAGGCGCATTGTATGAAATCGGATCTGCGATGAGCCTGTTCCAAGTGAAAAACTATTCCGACGAATTTATTAGTGCTCTTGAAGGAAAGACGTTGCTTTCGATCCCAACTGCGGATACGTCCGTTCCTATCGTTGCTGATGATATTGAACAGACGACACAAGATTTTATCTTGAAGCAACTCGCGACTGAATTGAAGGGTCATCCTCTGGCCGAATTTGTCGGTCATTTACTGGGCGCGATGGGCTACCGAGTGCGCGTTTCACCCGAAGGTCCCGATGGAGGCATCGACATTATTGCTCATAAAGATGAGCTGGGTTTCGAGCCACCAATTGTTAAAGTACAAGTCAAAAGTTCAGAGGGTTCCATTGGCGATCCTGCGGTGAATGCCCTCTTAGGTAACCTTGCACCTAGTGAATTTGGATTGTTTGTAACAATCGGAACATTTACATCGCAAGCAAAGGTCACGGCGCGGAACAAAAGCAATTTAAGACTAATCGATGGTGATGAATTGGTGACGTTGATTCTTCATCATTACGATCAGTTGGACTCAAGATATAAGGGTCTCATTCCGTTGAAACGCGTTTACGTGCCGGAATCGCTTAATGAAAGTGAAAGTTAAAAGTACATCAGTCCTCTGATAAGAGAGTGATTGTTTTGTTCGTATACACCAACCTACTCCGCAAATTCCCGAGTAACTCCCGCTTCTCCGTAACCGTTCCCTCCTTGAGGAGATACTTCACATACGTGCGTATATTCACTTCGGCTTCTGCCGGATCCTGTTTTCCTTTGCCGCCGAGTACGATGCTTTGGAACTTTCCGAATCGTTTTATCTCTTCTTCGAGCTTGTGACGCATCCCGAGCTCGTTGATGTTCACTTGATCCATGATGTTGAATAGCTGGGTGATAAGATCTTCTTCTCGAATGTACTGGTTTTTGCAATCACGATCCCTCGCTCGCGAGCAACCGTAGTAGACGTACTTCGCAGTCGTTCCATCTTTGAGCTGTTTGTATTTTTCTTCTGCGCTGATGCCTGATCCGCAAAGGCCGCATGTGAAAAGTTTTGTGAAGGCGAACTCTTTGTTCTCACGAACGATCTGGTCACGTTTGAGTTGGGCTTGGGCTTTATCGAACAATTCCTTTGTAATTATCGGCGTGTGCTTGCCTTCGTACCAATTCCCACTTTTTACGGGCCGTTCAAAAACACCGTAATACATGTGGTTGTCGATGATGCGATAGAGGCCGCTTAGCGTGAGCGATTTGTTGCCTCGTGTTTTGAAATTGAGGTCATGTTTTAACCAGTTGTAAATCTTTCTCCCACTCCATAACTCGTATCCCATCTTTTCAAATATCTGTTTGATGATCGGTGCTCGAACCGGATCAACGAGAATCTGACATTTGCGATCCATCCGTCCTTGGTTCAGATACCCAAGAGGAGCAACTCCGGGCCACAACCCCATTTCCGCTCTCGTCCGAAGTCCGCGCTTCACGTTCTCGCCTCGATGGTCGTTTTCAAGTTTGGCCGTGGATCCGAGAATCATTAGCATGAACTTCTCGTTCGGGATGTTCGTGAACTTCTGACCGTACGTCCGGATTTCATGAAGAAGTCCTTGGTCCATGAGGTCAACGAGTGCGCCAAGATCGCCAGCGTTTCTGCTCAAGCGATCCGGTGCCCACGTCAGAATGCCACCGAATTTTCCGAGCCGAATATCTGCGAGTAGTTCGTTATACACCGGCCGTTCGCCAGTCGATTTCGCCGAGTGGCTTTCTCGTCGCATCTCAACCACATCCAGCCCTTCCCTTTCTGCTAACTGGAGCATCTCTTTAACTTGAGAATCGATAGAGAGAACCTGCCGCTCTTCGCTTTCCGTGCTCTTTCTCGCATATAGGCAGTACTTCACCTTTTTGGGGATCTGTTCGATTTGTGTGCGATCGGGAGCCCCTACCGGCCTTGTTATGGATTTGGTCATCATACGACCACATAGATGACGCTAGGGCGGTGGGGCGTCCAGGATGCCTCAATAGTCCCCAAAAGCTCCCGAATCAACCGACACTTCGGCTCTTTACCTGCGTTGACCGGTGTAGTAACTTATGTGAGGTTGATCTATGAAATCCGACTCGTCGTTGGAAAAGCTCCCGGAACTCCTCACGCTCAAGCAGGCGTGCGAAGCTTTGAATTGCCATCCAAATACTTTGAGGAAATGGGACAACAATGGTTTTTTCAAAGCGATACGGTTCGGCGCACGTAAGGATAGACGTTATCGGAAAGAGGATATTGTAAAACTTCTTAATACTAAAAGCCTGTGAAATTTACGGACTATCACGCGAAATATTTCGCTTACGAGCTAACTAAGCGCTGCTCGTCGGATAGTTTGGAGAAGCTTTTATCTACTCTCTCCAATGCTCAAGTTGATCTCAACCCGCACCAGATAGAAGCGGCACTTTTTGCCTTTCGCTCACCACTCTCGAAAGGCGCGATCTTGGCCGACGAGGTGGGTCTCGGGAAGACAATTGAGGCTGGGCTCGTTCTTTCTCAAAAATGGGCTGAAAGAAAAAGAAATATCCTCTTGATCGTTCCTTCGAGTTTGCGAAAACAGTGGAACGACGAACTTTCTGAGAAGTTTTTTCTGCCATCGATTATTCTTGAAGCAAAATCTTTCAATCAATACATCAAAGATGGCAATTTGAATCCATTCGACCAGGAAGACAAGATTATTATCTGCTCGTATCACTTTGCTCGTTCTAAATCTCCATACATAAAACAAACAAAATGGCATTTAGCGGTCATCGATGAAGCCCATCGTCTGCGTAACGTGTATAAAACGAGCAATAAGATTGCACGCGAAATTAAAGACGCGCTCGCAGATGTGCCAAAGATATTACTGACTGCGACTCCCTTACAGAACTCTTTACTGGAACTGTACGGGCTTGTGAGCATTATTGACGACCACGTATTCGGTGACGTGAAAAGTTTCAAAGCAAATTACGCGCGAGTTTCGCGCGAACAGGATATCTACGAAAACGAAGTTGGACTTGTGGAACCAAAACAGGAGATGTTCGTCGACTTGCGTAACCGCCTAAAGCCGGTTTGCATTCGTACACTGCGCCGCCAAGTGCTTGAGTACATCAACTACACGGAAAGAAAGCCTATCACTCAGGACTACGTGCCCACCGAACAGGAAGTCGAGTTGTATGACGGCATGTCCGAATATCTTCAACGTACAAAGCTGTACGCTCTGCCATTCAGCCAACGCCAACTCATGACGTTGATTTTGCGAAAGCTTCTGGCGTCCTCTTCTTTCGCTATCGCAAGTACACTCGATAAGCTCGTACAGAAACTCGGGCTGCTGATAAAGGACACTAAAGCGAAAGTAACTCGTGAGGATAGTGATACCGCTGGCATCGAGCAGAACTTTGAAGCCTTCGAGGAAATGTCTGACGAGTGGATCGACAATGAGGAGGAGGGAGATGACGAGGATGAGAAAGAGCAAAGAGTGCTCACGAAGGAAGACATTGTGCTCATGGAGCAGGAGAAGGCTGACCTTGAGAGATTCCGCAACCTTGCACAAGCGATATACACGAACTCCAAGGGGGACGCGCTTCTCACGGCTCTAAAAAAGGGTTTTGAAATGACTGCTGAACTCGGTGCTAAAAAGAAGGCCATCATCTTTACCGAATCTACGATCACGCAACGGTATCTCGCCGACACCCTTCTCGGTAATAACGGCTATAAGGATAAGATTGTTTTGTTTAACGGCTCGAACAACGACGATAAATCAAAAGAGATATACAAGAGCTGGCTCGAGCGAAATAAGGACACCGACAAAATAACCGGTTCAAAGACCGCTGACACCCGCGCAGCCCTTATCGAATACTTCAGAGATGAGGCAGAAATCATGATCGCTACTGAAGCGGGTGCGGAAGGTGTGAACCTTCAATTCTGCTCTTTGGTCATCAACTATGATCTGCCCTGGAATCCACAGCGAATCGAACAGCGTATTGGCCGCTGCCATCGTTATGGGCAGAAGCACGACGTTGTCGTGATCAACTTCGTGAACAGAAAGAATGCAGCAGACCAACGCGTCTACGAATTGCTTGATCAGAAGTTTAAGTTGTTCAAGGGCGTATTTGGCGCGAGCGATGAGGTGCTCGGCTCTATCGAGTCCGGCGTAGATTTTGAAAAACGTATCGCAGGCATCTACCAGTCGTGCCGAACTGCTGAAGATATCAATACGGCATTTGACGCACTCCAAGCCGACATGGACGAAAGTATCCAGAGCAACTTGTCCGAAACACGACAGAAGTTATTGGAAAACTTCGACGATGAGGTTCATGAGAAACTCAAACTAAATCAAAAAGAAAGTCGGGCGCATCTCGATTTATACGAGCGTTGGCTTTGGGACGTTACTCGCTACTATTTGGGCGATGATGCGTCCTTCGCTGAACATGAGTACTCCTTTACGCTCAAGAAGAATCCTTTTCCGAATGAAGACATAGACCCCGGTCCTTATAAGATCGGTAAAAATGTAGAGGACACGCATGTATATCGCCCCGGACACTCTTTGGCGCAGAAGATTCTGCAAGAGGTCAAAGACAGGCAATCGCCCACTGCGGAGATTGTTTTCAACTACTCTGACCATGCGTCTATTATTTCTGTACTTCAGCCGCTCGTGGGGAGAGGTGGCACATTAAAGGTCTCAAACTATACAGTCGATGCATTTGAAACAGAGGATGTGGTCGTTATATCGGCACTTGATGATGCAGGAAAACCGATAGAATCAGATATCATCAAAAAAATATTTTCGCTTTCAGCACAATCAGTCACGCCGCATACGCTCTCCTCCGAAGATCACAAAAAGTTGGAGGAGATTGAGCAGCAAGCCATTAAAGCCACATCCGAGCAGATCATGGAACGGAATGGAGAGTTCTTTGATGCTGAAGTAGACAAGCTCGATAGCTGGTCAGACGATGTAAAGAAAGCCCTCGAGCTTGATCTGCGAAAGCTTGATATCGATATTAAATCAGCAAAAACAAACGCAAAGAAAATCGTTAATCTTAATGAAAAGCTTACTGCTCAGCGGGAAATTAAGAACTCAGAGAAAAAGCGAAATGAGATGCGAAAAAAACTCTACGACGCACAGGATGAAGTGGATGTTAAAAAAGAGACGCTGTTGAAGAAGATCGAAGTTCAATTGAAGCAAAGATCAAAAATTGAGCCATTATTCACAATTAGTTGGAAAATCATATAATCCTTTATGAGTAACAAGCAAAAGTTAGAGCTCACGTGGGTCGGGAAAAATAATCCCGAATATGATATTGCCAACATCGAACCACGCATCTTGGAGGAGCGGCCTGATTTGTCATATGGCGACAAAGACACCGAGAATATGATCATCCACGGCGACAACCTTCTCGCACTCAAGGCTCTCCTTCCTGAATACGAAGGCAAGGTGAAATGTATCTATATCGACCCCCCTTACAATACTGGCAACGCCTTTGAGCACTATGACGATAGCGTGGAGCACAGCACCTGGCTTTCATTGATGAAGCCACGATTGGAACTTTTGAGACTTCTGTTAGCAGATAATGGTGCAATCTTCGTACATATTGATGACAGTGAAGGGAGCTATTTGAAAGTGTTAATTGATGAGGTTTTTGGTCGACAGAATAATGAAATTACTATATTTGTTCAGGTTAGATATGCTGGAAAGACTCTAGCCGAAAAAAATAATTATCAAAAACTAGTTGAACAAATACACTGCTATAAAAAGAGTGAAAAATTCGCACCTATTAAAAAGGAGATTGATTATTCCATTGATAAATTTGAATGGAAAATTACCACAAATGAACCCGATAAAGTAATAGAATTAAAAGGTCGAAAGGTGGAAGTTTATCTGGACTCCAACTATACAATTGAAAAAGTCTCTTCGAGCACGGTGGCTTTAAAAGAAACTTGGGCTACCGGTACGGTGATTAAAAATAACGCTTCCGGAAAATTCTTCGATGAATATTTATCACCGAGAGTTCCTGAAGATGGATTAAAAGTATTATATAAAGTCCATGGAATCGGAGAAGATGGGCTTGGCTATCGTTACTTTACTGGACCCAAGAAGGCGTCCGCAACTAAAGGAAAATTCTACTCGGGTGTTCCAACTGTTCGGTTAGAACAAATGAATAATGGAGGGGCAACCAAGGAGATTTCGATCGAAAACTTTTGGGACCTATCTGACGCGTTCGGTAATTGCAGATTGGAGGGAGGTGTAGGATTCCGTGGAGGAAAAAAACCTGAAAGATTAATCGAAAGAATTCTGTCGCAATCGACCCGAGTTGGAGATCTTGTGCTCGATTCTTTTCTAGGATCGGGAACCACCGCTGCAGTAGCGCATAAAATGGGATTGAAATACATTGGCATTGAAATGGGTGAGCAAGCTTATACGCACTGTAAAGTGCGTCTAGATAGTGTCATCGATGGTTCGGACCTAAGTGGGATTAGCGAGGTTAAGAGTTGGAAAGGTGGAGGCGGGTACAAGTTTTACGAGCTCGCGCCGAGCTTTGTGGTGATAGATGAATTCGGCAATCCGGTAATCGATAGTTATTACAACGACACCAAGCTCATTCGCGCAATGTGCAAGCTTACCAACTATACGTTTGCCCCCAACCCTACTGTCTACTGGAAGCAAGGCAAGGGACAAGGTAATAATAACCTCTACGTAACGACACAGATGCTCTCTGTCGCGATGGTACAGCAGATCGTAAGCCACTTAGGCACGAACGAAACATTGCTTATCTGCCCGAAGAAGTTTGAGCCGGGATGTAAAGAGGTTGATAGTCGCATCACTATCAAGAAAATACCCCAGTCAATATTGAAGGCATGCCAATTTGGAAAGAAAGAATATCTCCTCCCTATCAAAGAGGGAGCGATGGAAGAAACAGACGAAGAAGAGAACGGCTCTGACGAGAACTAATATGAACAAAGAACACGCTCTACAGTACATAGCGAATGCAATGAGCTTGCGAACTCCGCAAGAAAAGAGCTTGGTGCTTTTTGCCGAGTATCTCGAAAGTGAAACCGGCAAAAAGGTATTAGCACGGATGAAGCGTGATCGTGGAAATATAAGCGAGATAGAAGAGGCGACAAGAACATACGCTCACACGGTATCGGATCTCAGCCGATTTCAAGCCTTTGAGAGAACCTTCCCCGCCTACACTTTTGCGTTGGCTACGGGTGTAGGCAAAACCCGGCTCATGGGTGCTTTTGTGGCCTACCTATACCTCGTGTATGGCATACAGCATTTTATGATTGTTGCTCCGGGCAACACGATTTACCGAAAGTTGGTGGAAGATTTCAGCAAAGCCAATAATCCGAAGTATGTCTTTCGAGGAATTGAAGAGCTCACGACCTCGAATGTAAAAGTAGTTACGAAGGACAACTACGAACAAAGCCAGACGGCTACGCTTTTCACAAATAAGATTGAAGTTAATATTTTCAACATCCAACAATTTGCCCAGAAAGATATTGAAAAGGAAAAAGGTATTACAAAAGGTTCAGAAGTTTTCGGCGTGGAAGATGGCAAACTCCTGTCGTATTTTGACTACCTAAAGGAGCAGACCGATCTGGTGGTTCTTATGGATGAATCGCACCACTATCACGCTGATGCCGCGATGACTTCCCTTGATCGCATGGATCCCATATTTGGACTCGAATTTACCGCCACGCCATATCTTGCACCAACTAGTACACGAAAGAATGCGGAGCTCATACTCAAGAAGAACATCTTCTATACGTATAATTTGGGCGATGCCATCCGCGATGGGTACGTAAAAGATCCTTGGATAGGGACGGAGGCAGACGTAGATTTCGGCCAATGGGATGCTGCGTCTATTGAAACAGATGCACGTAAATTACAGCTCGCCGCTTTTTTTCATGAGCGTGCAAAGGTTGCCTTGAAAGAGTACGCGCTTGAGAATGATAAACCGGAAGTGAAGCCGGTGATGCTCGTGGTAGCCAAAGATACCGCTCACGCCAGTGCTTTGCGTACGCTGATCGATAGCGATCAATTTAGAGGAGGTTCCTACAAGGGCAAGGTGATCGAGGTCCACACAAAGACCAAGGGGGATGAGGCAGATGAGACAATCGAGAAATTAATATCTCTTGAGCATCCCGACAATATCGTAGAAGTTGTTATTCACGTCAACATGCTCAAGGAAGGATGGGACGTCGCAAATATCTATACCATCGCTCCGATTCGATCATCAGCTGCTCAGATTTTGACTGAGCAGACCATCGGTCGCGGTCTTCGTCTGCCATATGGAGAAAAGACTGGAAACAAGAATGTCGATCGCGTCATGATCATTGCCCATGATAATTATGCAAAGGTTATTGAAGCAGCTCAACACTCTAAACTCATTCAGCCGTCAAATATCGAAAGCATTTCGACTGATGATACAAAAGTTGTAAAAGAAGTTATTGAAGTCCAATCAGTATTTGTTGCGAATATCGAAGACCAGATTAAAGCCAGTCCGGCGATCATGCAGGAGATTCAGGAACAGGCTACAAAAACAGTGAGCGCAGTGATCGCTGATGATACGCCAGAAGACGTCGTCGCTGCAACCATACAAACGAAGGTAGATGAAATTGTAGAGACTACCGCAAAACATGAAGCGAGGAAGATCGGCTCCAGCCAATCGAGCGACGCTGTCTTTGAAGAGGGGTCGCTGTTTAATGTGCTCAGTGAACCGGCAAAGAAGGAGCTTGAGGATATTGGTCGTATCTCCAAGCAATCCATCGAAGTCCGCAATATCCCCATCCCGAGATTGATGCTTACTCCTCACTACGGTGAGCTTGTTATTACAGATTTTGATTTGGATACCAAGAAACTGAGCAAGCACTCCACGGACGCATCGATCCTTGAGCAGTCGCTACAAGGAAAAGAAGAGAAGGATTTATTTGGTGTCGTGCACTCGGGGCAGAGGGAGACAGAGCTCACGCGTGTATCCAGCCTGGGCGAAGGTCGAGCGCAGAGTCCTGAAAGTACGATTCTTTCGGCTCTCGTAGAAGAACCGCTTGTGGACTATGACGATAAAAATCAAACAAGTTTGCTACTCAAGCTCACGAAGCAAGCGGTAGATCACTATGGGTCATTTACCAGCGATACCAATACGCTCAAGATGGTGGTAGAAAATAACTTCCGATTAATTGCCAAGGCAATATACGATCAAATTTTGACGCATAAAGAATTTAAGTCCGAGAGCTACTTGGAGTCCGGTATCCGCGAAGCGAGACCGTACCTTGAGCAATACAACATTTCTCGAAGTCTCGATGAAAAGCCAGTCACACTGGAATCGCAGGTGGATCGCTTTTCTCGTGAGAAGATTTATACTGGATTCAAGAAGGCCTGCCACTCAATGTACAAGTTCGATTCTTCGGATGAAGCAAGAATGGCCTATTTGTTGGATAAAGAGTCGTCAGTCGAAGACTGGCTCAGACCTGCCCCGAATCAGTTTGAGGGCTTGTATTGGCGCGATGAAGTCGGCAACTCCCAGCACCGATATGAGCCGGATTTTGTGGTTGAGTTTGGAGATGAAATTGTGATGGTAGAAGTAAAGCCAAGTACTGAAATAAAAAATACAGATGTCCAAGCAAAGAAGAAGACCGCAGACAAATATTGCGAGCTGGTCTCAAAGAATCTAGGAAAGTATGGAATTGTAAAAACGTGGCGATACGCCATTGTCCCTACAGAAAAAATTACGCTCAGTTCTACTGTACCGATGTTGCTCAAGTTATGATTAAAAAACTTGAAATCACAAATGTGGGGCGTTTCAAGTCTGCTAAAACAGATGGGGACGAAAAATATCTAAAAAAGAATACGTTTGTCTATGGCAAGAATACTTTTGGCAAGAGCACCTTAACAGCTATTTTTCGATCGTTAAAAGAGAATAAACCAGATTTTATTGTAGGCAGAAAAACCATCGGGAGTCAGAAACAGGCTGTAAAAATTATACCTGAAGTAGTACAACCAATAGGAGAATACAGGTATACGACAGATGAAAATAAATGGAGTGCTCAATACAAAGATATCATTATTTTTGATAGTTATTTCGTTAGAGAAAGCGTCTATACTCAAAAACAACAAATCGGGCAGGAGGAACAAAGAAATATCGAAGCGTTTATGCTCGGCGCTAAAGGGGTTGAATACAATTTAAAAATCGTTGATCTTACAGAAAGAATAAAGGAAAATACAAAGATTCAAACCTCTACTAGTGCTGACTATTCTAGTAACAGACATTTTTTTGGTGGACTTGCCTTTGATGTCTTTCTTGGGCTCGCTGAAATTTCTGATATAGATAAAAAAATTGAGAAAGAACAGAAGGATCTTGATAAGGTAAAAAATTCCGAGCTGATTTCTAGTAAGCTTAGAAACATAAAGGATCTGCTTGCAAAATACAGGGACTTTAATACATCAAAAATTTCAGAGAAGCTGTCCGTAAATAGTGAATTAATCGCGAAGCATTTTAATGATCATGTAAATCAAAAAGAGAACAAGCAGACATATAGTACTTTTTTGCAAGCTGGTTCTAAATTGCGTAACCGTGCAGAAAATGAATACTGCCCTTTCTGCACTCAGGTAATTAAAGACGAATCGGTTAAAGAATTTTTGAAGACGATTGATTTAATTTATAATGAGAATTATAGGAATCTCCAGCATGCAATCAGGGAAGCTGAAGGTCTATTTTTACAATATACTTTTTCTACTGAAATCGAAAAAATAAAAATAGACCTGCAACAAGCAGGGTATCTATTAGAAATCAGTTTTTTAGACCTAGAAAAACCAATGGAGGACTGTGAGAAGTCGATCACGAATAAAAAAGAGGATTTATCATGCGAATTTTTGATCGCACCCTTCACTGATATTTCAACAAAAGCCAGCGCTCATATTTTGAGCATTGACGCAGAACTGGCTAAATTTCAAAATCCAATTGAACGAAAAACCAAATTAGAAAACTCCTTGAAAGAGCTCCAGGCAAATAAAGAACGATACAGTTCATGGAAAGAAAAAAGTGAAAACTATCTTAAGGCAAAAAAAGATAGTGAAACTCTCGGCACTCAAAAAGCCGCGCTATGGGAAGAGTACTTGAAATATGCCAGCGGATTATCTACGACAATGCTCGCAGATATCAATACCGTACTCAGTGCCTGTAACTGTAATTTCACAGTTGAGACCTTTAATTTTAAGGGTAATCTAAGGCAGGATTTACTTGCCCTGAGCATAAAGGGTAGTCAAATTTCCAATGAAGGTGAGGATGGTGAAATGACGGTTAAAAATTGTTTAAGTGATAGTGATAAGTGGGTTTTAGCACTAGCCTTCTTTCTAGCTACCGTGAAGAATGATTCTTCGATAAAAGTTGTTGTGATGGATGACCCTGTTTCTAGTTTTGATTCTGATCGAAAAAGAATTATCCTGAAAGAGATAAAAAGAGTACTTGTTGGTACAGACAAACAGCTGATCCTTCTGACCCACGAGATTGGCTTTTTTCATCTTTTACACACAGAAAATAGTAGCGATGCATCAGCCGTATTTTTACGGATATCGCTTGATGCGCAACAAGAAAGTACTTTGACTGTTTGCAATCCAAATGAAGATGCTGAGTTCATGAGCGACTACAATTGTTGGATAGCTGACATGAAAAATGCGGATGCTTCCCAAGACATCTCTTTTGTAAAAAATGCCCACTCCGCCATACGCCGAGTCATAGAACATATTCTCAAGGCTAAATATCCTCTTGAGTTAACAAAAGAACATAATACCGTTGGTGACATGCTTACAAAGCTAGAGCAGACGGGTGGATCGTATGAAGCCGTTAGTCGTCGAACCAACATAGACACGATCCTTACTAATCTTCCTCACCATGACAATTCTGGAACTGGGCAATACCCTGTCAGCCAATTGGGTATTGATGACTACAAAAAAGATATTAGAGATGCTTTTGAGGTGATTAAGGCTTTGTAATTAAGTACCCACGCGCTTAGTTGCCTGAGAAGGCTCACCCCCCTGAAAGACCCGTATGTGGTTGATAAGGTTTTGGCGTTGAGAGAAGAATAAGCGAACGCGGTGCGTGATATTTGTGATTAGTTAAAACCAACAGCTCCCACCGTTCTGCCTGCACATCTCCATCCACCCATCGAATGAGCGATCGTGTTCCAGTACTTCCGTAATTTTTATGATCGCCATGCTAAAGGAATCGCAAAGATCGTCGTGGTTCTCCACGCCAAAGCCGGTTAGCTGCGTGATGAGATCTTCAGCTCCCTGTTTCGGGAATAGGATTGTTCCGTTCTGAATCAGGTGGCTTGTGAGCGCAAGCCGTGATCGCTTGTCGCTGGTACTCTTTACCCCTGATACGGAACATCCGATGTCGCTCACCGCGTGTACGTAGATATCCTGAAAGCCATTTGATTCGATGACGAATTCAGGATGACCGCCTTCGGTCTTCAGGATTCCGTTCAATTCCTGCATGGTTCGTACTGTGTCTGGGAAGCCCATGCGTTTGTTCACCGGATTAGGCATGACGTAGACACGCAGGTCTTTGCCGTGTCCGTATACCTTTATTGTCACCATGGCCGTGTAGTCTGCGGTCTCTCGCTGCGAAATAGCCAAGTCCACACCCACCACAACATCGCGAGGACGAGTGCCTTTATCCGGCAATTCGTCATAGTATTGAATCCACTCTGGCCAGATGACCCGTGTTGAATCGGAAATGATATTGAGCAAGTATTCTTGTTGCCACGCAAGTTCATTCGCGACACTTCGACGCAGGTTGTCGATCTTTTCAGGCGTATCGAATTTTTCCGGCCAGAAGCAACGTCCATCTTCAGCTACGAGCGGGAACCATTGGAATGTCCCCCGCAGTTCTTTTGCCTCGATCTTTCTGCGCAAACGCATCATGAGGCAATCCTCATGCAGAAGGTTGCCTACCATGATGATGCGCGTGCCAATGTCGCCGAGTGGCACGATCTCGCGTGTGAACCAATCGAAGGTCTTGTTCCGACCCTCTAGTGTCCGCGTCGAGTTCAAATCCTCGATGTCGTCCAAGATGATGAGATCCGGGCGATGTTGGTAATGACGGACGCCACGAATACTCTGGTCGATTGACGCGACCATGATTCGCGCACCGGTATTCTTGAACACGAGCGACGACATCGCCCATTCGCCAGACCCGAATTCTTCCTTGAACGGTCCGAGGTCGCTTTTCAGAAGAGCATTCTGCTCAAGCTCCCGCCGAAGGTTCATCATGTGTTGCCGTGCTTGCGCTTGCGTTTGGCAGACGATGAGTACGAATTTCTTTGCCTGTACACCAAGTACCGCCCAGATGGAATAGGAGAGTGTCACGAGCGTCGACTTTGCGGATCCTCGGAATGCGACAATACAGGCGAGTGGATTTGATTGATCTTCCGTTGTGCGGATAATGTCTTTTTGGAATTCCGCCATCGGATATCCGATGTAGTGGCGGAGGTAGATAGGAAAGAACATAGCATGGCTCTCGCGGGTGACCGCGCGACGAACGGCCGGATCTTTCGTGATTGCGTCGAACAGCTCATCGCTATTCTGATTTTGATTCTTGTTGGTCATATGGTTGGAATTTAACTCCCGTTAGTTCGAGAGCTTTTTTTACGAGTTCCTTCTGTTCGTCCGAAAGTTCAGTGATTGTGTTCAGCGTTCCTTCGATCTCAAGCCGATTGCGGTAGTCTTTGTGGTGGTTCTTCAGCCAATACATGATCGCCTGAAGATTTCGGTCTTTAACCGCTCCGATGAGCTGGGATTCGGCAAGATCGTTCACGAGGAGATGCCCTTCAAGCGTCGCCTCGTCCGCTTGCTTTGCGAACGCAGCATCTTCCGACCTCCATCGGTAGAAAGAAGCACGACTCACGCCGAGCTTTTCACAGGCGATTTGGACAATGGGTGTTTTCTTGAGCTGCTCGAGGAAGAGCTGCTTTGTTTGGTCGGATTTTTTCATAGGCGTTCGGCTTTACGCTTCGTCATCTGCTCCCAACGTTTGATGATCGTCAGGCAGTACTCGGGATCCTGCTCGACCATGAAGCAACGACGCTTCGTCTGTTCGCAGCTGATGAGCGTCGTGCCGCTTCCACCGAAGCCGTCATATACAACGTCACCGATCTCGGTTGAGTTCAAGATGAGACGACTGATGAGGCCAATCGGCTTCATCGTCGGATGCAGAGGGCTCTTGTTCGGCTTCGGGTAGAAGATCACGGACTTATCCTTACTCCGCCGGAAGGTATGCGTACCGAACCAACCGAAGACGATCAATTCATGCTGTGGCAGATAATCCTTGCGACCGACGATCGCGTGATTCTTCACCCAGATGATGAGCTGGGAGAAGCGAACGCCTGCTCGATCCATTCCTGCCTTCAGGGCAAACAACATCTTGTCGGCATTGAAGATGTAGATGCTATTTTTCTTCGACAGATGAGGCAGAACTGGAACCAACCATGCATGAGTAAAGTCGGCATACTCCGGGTCAGTGCAAATGTCGTCATTCGCAATGATCTTGTGCGCTTTGAGCGGTGAGATGTCCATCTTGCTTTCGACGAGCATCACACCATATGGCGGATCACTCACAATCGCATTGACCTTCGTATTCCAGAGGAGTTTTTTGATGAGCTCTACATCACGAGCATCACCTTGCAGAAGACGATGCTCGCCAAGCTTCCAGACGATCGGCTTAGTTGAGCTGCTTAGCTTTCTTGCCTGTGAGTTTTTCATAGCGACGGATGATGAGATCAACGAATACTGGCTCGCGTTCGACCAAGTACGCGGAGCGTTTAAGCTGTTCGCAGGCAATAAGAAGACTACCCGAACCCCCGAAGAGATCGAGGACGATATCTCCGGGCTTGGTACATCGGCGGAGAGCCTTCTCGTGGAGCATGGGCGGTTTTTCAGTCGGGTGCTCGTAGTCGCTCCCGCTCAACCGCTTCACGAGCCAGATATCCAACATGTCGAGAATGTCCTCAATCGTGCGATTCCCGGTTCCGATTTCTTTATTGAGCAATTCGGACACATTCAGCACCTTATCCGACAAATATGGGCTGCCCACCGTTCCATATACGCAGGGCTCATATTGTTTGTTGAACGCGACCTGTGGCGTTGGTGTGCTGTTGTTCTTAATCCAGAGACAAACACGCTTTGGCGCAATCCCAAGCTCAACGTAGAGCGTCTGGAGAAGCCAAATGTACCGCTGGTCACAATAGGTGAAGACGTGGACGTCCTTTACGCAGGCTGCAAGGCCATGCGTGAGCGCCTTACGGAGGAATGCACGATATTCCACATCCGGCTTTGCATCGTTCACCGTGCCACCATACCGACCTTTGCCGCCGATGCCTTTGTTATAATCCAGCGAGATATTGTATGGAGGATCCGTGTAGATGACTTGGGCTTTCTTGCTCGCCATGAGTCTCTGAACCGTCTTTGCGACTGTACTGTCGCCACAGATTAAGCGATGTCCGCCGAGCTGATATAAGTCACCCAACTTCGACTTGGGCTTCTTAATTTTCTCAAGCTCCTTGTCGATGTCGAACTCATCATCCTCAACCGCGAGGTCGTCGAAGAGGTGGGATAAGTCAGCATCGTCGAAGCCGCTTTCGAGGATGGTATCCATCTCGAAATTCGCAGCGAGCTTGTCCCAGTCCCAATCGCCATGAATGCGATTGGAGGAAAGAAGATACTGCTTGCATTCCTTCTCGGTGAGCTTGCGATTCGGGACGCGAACCTCGATCGTTTCTTGCTCTCGACCGAGGAGCTTCAAGACCATCAGGCGTTGGTGTCCCGCCAGCACCCGATTATTGGTGTCGATCACGGGAATTTCTACCAAATTAAACTTCTTGAGGCTCTTTTTCAGGTCATCGACCTGCTTCGGACTCATGATCCGAGGGTTCTTGTCGTTCGGGATGAGCTTTGAGACCACACGCTTCTCTGTATGCCATTGGAGTTTGGGCATAGACTTTCTGGTTAGTGAGTTATGTGGAAATCAAACCATTTTTCATGCCAGCTCAAATACCGAGCCCGTCTGAGTTCTGTAACCAAAAAGCCGCCTATTTCGGCAGCTTTTTGAAAAGTTATCCACTCAGACGGGCTCAACCTCACTATTTAATCTGGATGGTATACCCATTAGTGATGCAATAGCCTTGTTTGCGATCGTTTGTTACAAGATCCGCCTTTAAACGAAACGCTCGTTTTGCATCTGCCTTCAAATCCTCGATCGCTTTATAGAAAGCGTCCTTGGAGCGGCATCCAGAAGCTGTAAATAGCTTTTCCGTGGAGATGAATTGATTTGTAAGCGTGGCGACGATCTTTCTTTTCTGAGGTGATTTGCTTAAATCGAGATACTTGTTGGGAAGGTTTTGGATAATAAGATGACCGTCTTGGCTCAATACTAAGGATTGAGAATCCTTTTTCTTTTTGTCCTTCTTTTGCTTTTTCAAAGCCTCCTCTTGGATATTATTTGATCTCCGTTGTTCCTCGACCATCTGGCGTAAAAGCACATTAGCCTCTCGAAGAGCGACAATGTTTTCTGAAGACCCAGAAGATATCTCAGGCTTGTGATATACCGTCATTACTGGCGACGAAAGGTACACGGGTTTAGCAACAGCTCTCTGATGGGCTAGAGCAGCGTCATTGATCCATTCGAGATTTAATTTTGGAAGATTAATTGTTTTTAATACAGCTTCCATTTCCGCTTGCTGTTTTTTATAAATTTCAGCAAATCTTGCCCAATCTTTCAACGGCGCTTCAAGGGATCGCTGAATCATCTCATTATGACGCTTGAACGTATCAGCGGCTTCTTGAAGCATCTTTAAAGTAGATGGGCTTATCGACCATCCTAACGGAACTGAAATCTTATTTTCATTTTGTTGTTTATCCGTCATGCTGATTTAGGTTAACAACTAAGGGATTGTTTTGCTACTAATCCCTAATTTAGGGAATTAAAGTCAACCAATCCGTCGTAGTTGAGTCGTCTCTCTGTAGCTTTGTGCTGCGTTTCACATCGATAAAATCCCTTTGACCAGCTGTTTTACAATAAGCTCCAAAATCCACCTTAAACTTTATTGCCACAGGGAAAAGTTGAATGTAACTAATCATTGTTGAATTTTTGTCTTCAAAAACGATCAGGCTTACCGAACCTGTTTTGGGTTTTAGGTTTTGAATATGTTGAGCGGCTTTTACATGGTCAAAGCCACCTAACCTTCTCACGAAGCCTACAACGGTCATCCCTGAATAATCTTTATCCTTAAGCTTCCGTGTGACGGATTCTTCAATAGTTTCTTTATCAAATTCCCTAAGCTCAAAGACTTCAATTTTTAGTTCAGAGATGTTTTGGCCTTTACCATCATCCGTTGGAACAAATTTCATCGCCAATGCGTCAGGAGGATCGTTTTTCGGTATTTGGATCCACCATTCGGTTCTTTCATTCTTTGCCAAACAAATAATTGCAACAGCACAAATCCATGCCTCTTTAAGTCTTTTTAACTTTTTCGGAACTCTATCAATAACACCGCGCGCAAGTTCATTGATAACATACGCGGGCGAGAACCAAATATTCTCATTCCAGGGTCGGATATTCATAAAAGACTTTTCAGAGCGAGTACGGTACAATCCTCCCTACGTTGCGCTTTACTTACCGGTAATCAAGTCGTTTAAGGACTTGATCCCTTCACGTTCGAGATACGTACCGAGCTGCATGTCGCTACGGACACCCAGATCGATCCCGTACTGCTTCTCAATTGTGCCGATATGCGTGTCATCACGCTTATCGCGGAGTCGCCCGTTTTTGTCGCGAGAACGATCTCCTCGCATACCGGGCGCGTCAATGTGTGTCATAACAGAGTTTTGAAATCCGTTAGGAAGTTTCGACTACCTCTTCCAGCCGCTTAATGCGACCTGCCCTTATCGCGAGCGAAAGAAAGAAGAATCGAAGCGCGGGAGGACTGCACCGCAACCAAATTTTACGCCCAGTCTAGCAGTCGGTCAAGATGAGTGCTAATGAAAATGAGACACATGTCTCATTCCCATAAAACTGTCTCATTTGTCTCATTCTGGAAATCCGACCCCGACCCACATGCCTCAAAACCACCTTCGGCCAAACCCTCAATAAAGCCCTCAACACACCGCACTGGTGGGGTACTTAACCCGCTGACACCGCCATACGTGAGGGCGTTCAGACGAGCGCCTTTTCGCTTGGTTGAGCGGGGATGCGGGTCATGCAGTTGTGAGGTGCAACGCCCCTTTGCGGCGCTCGATGCCCACCTGCTGCCCGTCAGTCGTGATGCACGGGAGCGGACAGGCGCGCTCGAGCACCGCAATCGCATCGCGCAGCGCGGACGAGGAGACGTGTGCATAGTGCATGGTCATCGCGATGGTCGCGTGGCCGAGCAGGTCCTTGACCGAGGTGAGCGGGACGCCAGCGGCGGCGAGTCCCGACGCGAAGGTGTGCCTCAGCGCGTGCCAGCCGATGGGGCGGATGCCCGCTCGTGCGCACATGCGCTTCAGGGCGTCCTCGGCCATGCAGAGCCCGAGGGGCTCGCCGCCCGGTCTGGAGAAAACCAGGGCAGCATCGCGACGCGCATCGAACACCCGATTGAGGTCTGCCGACATCGGGAGGCGCCGGATGCGATAGTTCTTCGGCGTGGTGACGATGCCGTGCACGATGGACCGGCTCACGGTGATGATTCGCGTGTCAAGGTCGTCCGACGGACCCATCGGGGCGCATGCGTGGTGACGCCACGCCAAGGCACCGCTTGTCGCGAGCCAGCCCGGGAGGCAGAGGATCCCGCGCTCGACCTGAACGGCTTCAACGCCGAATGCGTGAGCGTAGTCCGCACAGGCCGACAGGAGCGCCCGTGGGTCCGCCTCGAACGTACTTAGATCCCGACCGAGCCAGCCGCACAAGGGGAGCCGGCTAGCATCGGACCGCACCGGCCTGCGCGACGCATCGCCGGGGTCCGCCAGCACCGGACGCTCTGGGCGGTGCGCCCCTCTTGACGTCATCCGGGTAGGCGCATAACCTACATGGTGGCACCTTTGGCCGTCCCGATTGAGGGGATTTTCCGAGGTGCTCTCGCGGTCCGGGCTCCTCGGGAGCTCCGGCTCGTCGGGGTGGTTCTGGCGCATGTTGGCCTCTCTTCAGGTTCAACGTGCAAAGGCTTTGTCGGTCGCGCCTGCGAAGCGCTGCCGGACTCGGCTCTGGAGCTCCACTACTTCGCGCCCGCGGCTGCACGCGGGCGCTTTTCGTTGCTCCGGGATCAAACGCACGTAGCGAGCGAACTAGGATCGAACTGCGGCGACAAGAGCCCCGGTCGGCGCCACCAGCCTCGCCCTTGCCAATTTCGATCCGGAAAGACCGCCCCTGCGCGCTTGATCTGCGTGGCAGCATCTCTTGGTGCACCAATGCCCCCTCACACAGCCACCCAGAAACGCAGAGCGCTCTCGACCCCCACCCGCGGTCCGACCAGTCCAGGGCTCGCGTCGAGACGCCAGCAAATGTCGCATGCAGCGATGGTAGTCCGCCGGACGGAACGATGATCGCATCGGCTCGGCGCCGTCGAAATCCAGGTGCGCTACGCCACTGCCCAGTCATTGCCCACGGGTGAATTTGGGCAACGCATTGTCGTGGAGGCGCAAGAACATCCGCCTCGTCCACGAGGGATAGCTTCATGCTGCCAGATCCCTCTCCGCGTTTGCAGCTGTCCTGTCGAGTTCAATCCTGAACCAGTGGTTCGCGTTCGCGCTTCTCTGTAGCAGCATGTGGACCATGTGAGGGAAGAACGAAATGTAGCGACGATCGTCGGGCCTGAGGAACACCGTGAAGAGGGTGGTCGTTCCGTCCGGGTTCTCGACGCATTCCTCGCCAAGCACGCCATCGCGTTCGATTCGTCTCAGGATGCAATCCAACTCGAGCCGGTCGAGTGGCGGCTCGATGTCGATGGCCTCGAGCTTGCCCTGACGCAGGAGGATGCGACCGACGACGCTTCTGGGGGGTCTAACCCGGGGCGTCCTATACGGGTTGACGTCCTCTCTGGGCTGCCCGAGCACCAGAAAGACGGCATCGCGGTCGGTGCCCCTGTTCCTCCTATTGGTACTCCGTCTCCTCGAAGATATGGTCATACATGAAGTAGTAGACATCGCGGCAAGGGAATTCGCGCGGAAGCGTCACATAGTCAGCATAGCACGTGGCGAACGCCTCCGCTCGGAGCCTGGGGCCGGATAGAGTCGGATAACCTTCAACAATCCTCTCGAGAATCGCATGGTCTCTGTCAAGCGCCGACTCCCAGGCGACCTTGTGATCACCGGGCAGGGCCCCAAAGACGATGTGACCGAGCTCATGGGTGGCCGCGGACCCGGCCGCGAAGCTCACGCGTCTGCTCGGCGTGCATCTCGAGGACGAGGGCGTGGCCCTGCGCGGGTCGTTCGTCGTGGATCCCGATGGGGTCATCAAGGCGATGGAGGTGCACGACAACAGTATCGGCCGCAGCGCCGCGGAACTGCTCCGGAAGCTCGACGCGGCCATCTTCGTCCGCGAGCATGGCGGGGAAGTCTGTCCGGCCAACTGGAAGCCCGGCAAGGAGACCTTGAAGCCTGGCGTGGACCTCGTCGGGAAGATCTAGGAAACGTAAACCGCCGAGGATATCTCGGCGGTTTCGGTATGGTGCGACCGGGACGATTCGAACGTCCGACCTCTTCCTTCGCAGGGAAGCGCTCTATCCAGCTGAGCTACGGCCGCCTATTCCCTCTTTAAATCTTCAGCAGCCGCGCAACGATATCAGAGAAATGCTCCTCTTGCAAGAGGAGGTTCTCTTCCAGATATCTTTTGAGATGGTCCCGGATTTCGACCGGATTCTGGACATCGAGGGGGATACGGAGGTGGGGTTTTACGAGGCTTTTCGTGTCGAAATACAGGACCTTCGTATCCGGCGGGTGGTAGACGATGGAGAAGTTGCTGAGGTCCTTGAATTCGTAGAGCTTCCCGTCGACGACGACGCCGTTCTTTCCAATCTGTATGAGGACGCGATGGGGGTCCTCGCTACCCGCGAGCACGAGGATGATGGCCGTCAGGAGGATGAGGAACGCGAACAGGAAATTCGACGTCACGACCGCGTAAATCAGAAGAACCAGGGTCGCGGCCGTCATGTAGATGTACCATCGTGGTCCGCGATCGCGCTTTTCCCACGAAGGGACTTCCCATGCGAAGGCATCCTGGGCTTTCACGATCTCACCCAAGACCTCTTGGCTGTAGGGCATACGACGAATAGTGTATCATGCGGGCGCATCTGGACAAAAGGGACGAAAGACGCTAGATTACATCGTCAATCAGGGAGGGGTGGCTGAGCTGGTCTAAGGCACCGGACTTGAAATCCGGCGATCCGGCAACGGATCCGTGGGTTCGAACCCCACCCCCTCCGCCACGTCGCTCGCGAGCGACGTGGCTCCGCCACCCGGAGCCGCGTCCTCGATACAGCGAGACCGACAAAACCGCCCGAAGGGGGCGGTTTTGTGCTATGTGACCTCGCTTGTTCCAAAGATAGGCAATTTGAGTTTTCTCTGTAGACTCTCTCTGATTTTGCCGCTGATAAGGAACTGTGTGAAGTCACGGGCCTCTAGTAGCCTAACATCTTCTTCTTCAGCCTTTGCTCTAGCTTCTTCGGCAAAACCATACGCAGAAACAAAACAGAAACGAGCTTCTTCTCCAACCTTTGTCAGACCATCCTCGATGTCAGACCATCCAATCTGCCCGTCCTGATAGCGTTTTACCTGGACGCGCCAGACCTCTTCACCAAGTTCACCATGATCAAAATGTGCTTCCAAATCGATGATTGGTTGATTCCCGCCAACGGTGCGCTCATCGATATGAGCACCCTGAGCCTTAAAATAATCAACGACTAACCATTCCCAATCCTGCGGATTCAACGCCTCAGCCCTATGAAGCACTAGATCGCGTAATTTAGAGTACGCCGCCTCCAGTTCGGGGTCGGATGCACCGACGAGACCAGGAGAATTGCCGTTTGCAATCTGATCGACAACATCGAATGGCCGTAGTTCCCAGAAGCTCATTCGTGGACCAAGAATTCGACCCTTGAGACCGCCATAAAAATCCAAAATAGGCACCGTTATTAGCTGCTCTACTTTACGAACGAGCCAAATATCGGCTTGATCCGTGAAATCGAAATCCCGACCCATAAGTTCCGACGTGACTCGACATATGACGACAAGTTTGGCTGGTGGATCATAGTAGAGAATATAATCTCCCACGCGACACTCTCTAGCGAAGCGGTAGATCTGACCGGTAGCAGAGCCGCGTTTCCGATTCGTCTGATAGTTGGGATAGGCCTCGGTCACCTTGGCCAATAGTTCCTCTTTGGAAATCGTTTGTAGTTCATTAATGGGAATCTCCTTCCAGCCTAGACCAACGATTCCATGTTTTTCACAAAAAGGCACGCATCTCCCACCAGATCCGAGTTTGATGACCCATGCTCTATTCTTCATAGCTAGAAGTATTTGACCACATGCGCACTCTTTCTCCAAGCGATCTAGCCTATATGGCCCAAGCCCTTCCACGCAATGTCCGTGGGTACGTTTCGTATCGATCCGCTACATATTTGATTAGATGGATTAACATCAAGCGAAATATACGTTAATGTATCTTGAAAGGGCATCTGTCTCCTTATATAGGCGCAAAATATGACTGTTATTCGTCGCAGTGGACATGGAGTAGTACATTTTCCTCCACCCACGACTGCCTACGAGGACATGTTAAAGCTATTGAAATCTGATTCAGCGCATGCGGTGATAGACACTCGAGAACCAGAAGAATGGAATTTGGGTCACATTGTAGGGTCGATCAACATTCCCCTGCAATCGTTAAAACATACGATATTCTCCCTTGTACCGAATAAGGACGCGCCGATCGTGATCTTATTTACTTATCAGCCCCACCATATACAAGATTTGGAGAAAATGGGCTATAAACAGGTTTCCTTTCTTGATTTGAGCTGGGAGCTTTATGGCTATCAGGAATTTTGCCAAATGGTAAATACTGCAGTGCTTGAGAATAGTTGAACCCAGTCTTCATCCCATGCACTAGTATACGTCAAATATGCCCGATCACATCCTCCACAGCCTCGAATTAGCAGAGGCCTTACGACTTACAGAATCGATATCAACACGGCTTGAATCAGAATACTTGCTTCTCTCAAACAAGGAAAAATGCAGATCCCTGCTTCAGGAGACGGCTGTATCTTCGTTCGGACAAGAGCAGGCAATAGATTTCTTAATTTCACTGCACATCGTGCTTGAAGTAGGATTAAACACATTTTTTCGTCATATCTCTCTGGCAGGGATCAAGAAGAGTATTCATCCATTAGAGATATCGAAGAATCTAGATCGGATAAACTTTATCGATAAAGTCGTACTTTTTATCTACAATTCGAAATTCGATTTTCAAAATCGAATGGATGAAGCAACTCAACACCATGCAATCATTGGAAGACTGAGACAATTTTCTGAGGCAAGAAACAAACTGTTGCACGGACATTCTATTAGCACGGTCACAGATGAATCCGGAACGCGTCATTCAGAAGCTCGCGTTCTTACAGAGGAGAATAATATCGCTAAACAAATAGAAAACTTCCGTCTTATTATGGAGGGGCTCCGCTTCTATTTTGACTGCTTAGAGTCTAGCTATACAGCTTCCGGAAAGGATTCTCTTAAAGGTGAGTATTTGTGTTCTTATTTTCTCGATGCTCCTGCCCAGATCGTACAAGACTCCTAGTTCAAAGAACTGCCGCATTTGTCGCATTTTAGAACGTCGAAGCCCGACCCGCATGCCTCAAAACCACCCACGGCCAAACCCTTAGAAAAGCTCTCAACCCACCACTCGGGCTGGGCACTTAACCCGCCGACACCGCCATGTAAAGAGGACCCTGTCGGGGGTCCTCTTCGTTTTCTTCAATGTGGACAACGGCCGAGAGGCCGGATCCTTTACGGTGTCCGCAGGAGTCGGATGGCCTTCCCTCGGATGACGGCGTCCGCAAGTTTGCCATAGGCCGCCTGAAGGATGCGCTGATACGTACTTTGCGACGTCCGCA
>Ga0180009_10001290_pt1 | contig 31084 bp, 24 predicted proteins | sample OS_PC_MetaG_FD_123537 | JGI IMG/M metagenome (GOLD analysis project Ga0180009, IMG submission 123537) | Groundwater microbial communities from the Aspo Hard Rock Laboratory (HRL) deep subsurface site, Sweden - OS_PC_MetaG | ecosystem: Environmental > Aquatic > Deep subsurface > Groundwater...
CGACCCGAACGGCTACCGCATTCGGAAAACGACGGGCGAACAAACCCAATACTACTACCTGGAAGGCGAACACCTTGAGGCGATCTACGACGGCGACGGCCGATTGACAGCGCAGTACCTGCGCGGCGCGGTGATCGACGAAGTGGTCAACGGCTACCAGAAAGACGGCAATAACAAGCTCGTCAACACCACCTACCATCACGACGCCCTGCAATCGGTGCTCGGCCAAAGCGGACACGAAGGTAGCGTCCTGGCCGCGCAAAGCTACGGCGCGTTCGGCAACGTCCTCAGCCAAACCGGCCCAGGCAACAACAGGCTCAAGTACACCGGCCGCGAAGAAGACAGTACAGGATTGTATTATTACCGGGCGCGGTATTATGATCCGTTTATCGGTAGGTTCATTAGTGAAGACCCGTTGGGGTTCGATGCAGGCGATGTGAATTTTTATGCCTATGTCGGGAATAATCCGGTGAATGCGAATGATCCCACGGAGTTAATTCTAGGTGAAACTGAATTTGAATCATGTCCATGAGCTGAATTCCCGGTAAATTAAGCAAGGAGTATGTGCTTGCTGGCCGAAAATAACCTGGTTTTTGGATTTAGCTGAAGAAGCTTGCTAATCACGATCGTTTTATCAAGCAAAGAGATCACCGAGTTCAAAGATCGGCGGATACAATGCTCTTTGTGCTCTGTGGTTTATCGAGTGATTCAAAACAAGCCGAGTTGCACTTGGGCGACTTCGGACATCATGTGCCTCGACCATGGCGGGTCCAGCACCACTTCAACATTGACCCTTTCGACGCCGGGTAGCGCGCGTATCGCTTTTTCGACATCGCTTTGAATGACGGGGCCCATGCCGCAACCGGGTGCGGTCAACGTCATTTGAATGTCGACCGTGTTTTTGCCTTCCCCGGTCGGTGTGACCACGCAGTTATAAACCAGTCCCAAATCGACGATGTTGACGGGAATTTCCGGGTCATAGACCGTTTTCATGACCTCCCAACAGTTTTTCTCGACTGCGTCAGGATCCGTGTCGCGGACCAAGGTATGGAGCTCGTGAGGCTCTTTGCCCAAGGCGTCGGCATCGGCGCTGTTGATGCGCACCATGTGTCCATAGTCGGTGACAACCGTGTAGTTGTTACCTAGGGATTGATGGATCGTGACGACGGTGCCTTTACTTAAGGTGCCGTTATTGCCGTCGGGAATCGTGACGATATTGACATCCCGCGTTAAAACGATGCTTTCTCTTTCAGCCATGCTCATTCGTAGGTTGTTGCTTAAAGGTTTGCGCGTCGATGATGCGGCCGCTTAGGCCGATACTGTCGGCGCTGAAAAGATAGGTATAAATCTCATTTAATGAGGACATTGCCGGTAGCAGGCTTTTATCCTCGGCCGGGTAGGCTTTTTTTCGAAATGGCGAATCGATAGGTCCCGGAATCAAGGTATTAACCCTGATTTTTCCTTCCGACTCCAATTCTTCCGCCAGTATCTTGGCCAAGCCCTCCAGCGCGATTTTCGATACGCCGTAAGACGCCGAATAGGCCTGGCCGGTTCTCGCCTTGGAATCCGACGTGAATACGATAGAAGCGAAATCGCTTTTTTGCATGACCGGTAACAAGACTTTACACAATATAAAGGGCGCATTCAGATTAACATTCAACGAATGCCCCCAGTCTTTGGTTTTATGCAAGACTAAAGGCTCGAATGCACTGAATTCGACAGCCGAATGCAGCAAGCCGTCCAGCGAACCGTATTTTGCTTCGATTCGATCGGCGAGTTCCTGGTAATCGTTTTCGTTCGCGCCAGCTAAGTCAAAAGGGTACATGATCGGTTCCGGTGCGCCGGCAGCGACGATCTTGTCGTAAACCGATTCCAGTTTAGCGATGATTTTGTCCAGTAAAATCACTTGAGCGCCTTGTTTGGCGAGAGCCAAGGCAGCCGTACCGCCTAGACCGCCGCCCGCGCCGGTGATCAGAATAACCTTTCCTGTTAATTGCATAATGTTGATTTTATCCATGAATCTATTTGTCGGGGATGTTCGATCAGGGCATCGGCGCCCCAATTCTCGGGAACATCCTCCGGTTTTAGATAGCCGTATAACGCGGCCAGGGTTTTCATGCCGACATTTCTTCCGGCCTCGATATCGTGGCTCGCGTCGCCGATATAAACGCATTCGTGTGGATTCACTTCTGCCAGTCGGCAGCCTTCCAGCATCGGTTCGGGATGCGGCTTGCTGTTGCCGGTGCTGTCGCCGCTGACGATACAGGCTGCACGCCTTGTCAGATCGAGTGCTTGCATCAACGGATTGGTATAGCGTTTGAGCTTATTGGTCACGACCCCCCATTTAAGACCTTGTGATTCAATGGTTTCGAGTAGTTGAGGCATGCCGTCGAAAAAAACCGTGAATTCGGCGATATTGTGTTGATATCGGTCGAGCATTGTTTTTAGAATCGCCTGCCGAATGTCATCACTGACGGTATCGCTAATGCTGGCTTTAACCATCGCCGCAGCGCCATATGAGATATAGGGCTTAACCGATTCTTTTGGGGCATTCGCAAAGCCGTGTTCAAGCAAAGCATGATTCAAGCAGGCAATTAGGTCTGGTGCGGTATCGACGAGTGTTCCGTCGAGATCGAATAGCACGCAAGAAAGTTTAAAATCGCAGACCATAGTCAGTTTTTTCGTTTGAAAGCGGCAAGATAATTAACGTCGATGTCCTTGCCGAGACTGAAGCGTTTGGTCAGAGGATTGTATTCAATACCGGCCATGCTTTGTAGTTCAAGCCCGGTTTCGCGTGCCCAGCGGCTCAACTCAGAAGGTTTAATAAAGGTTTTGAAATCGTGTGTTCCTTTAGGCAGCATTCTCAATACATACTCCGCTGCAACGATGGCCAATAAATAGGCTTTCGGCTTACGGTTCAGCGTCGAGAAAAATACCGTGCCGCCGGGCTTAACCAGTTTCGCACAGGCTCTGACGATAGATGCCGGGTCGGGAACGTGCTCGAGCATTTCCATGCAAGTGACATGGTCGAAACCTTCGGGTTGTTCATCGGCCAAGGCTTCGGCGCTAATTTTGCGGTAATGCGCGTTGACGCCCGACTCCAGTCCGTGCAGATCGGCGATATCGATCAATTCCTCGCTCAAGTCGATGCCGAGCACATCGGCGCCGTTTTTAGCCAGTCCTTCGGAAAGTATTCCGCCGCCGCAACCGACATCCACGATACGTTTGCCGTTAATCTCCGCATGCTCTTGAATGAAACGGATTCGTAGCGGGTTGATATCGTGTAAAGTTTTGAACTCGCCGGTAGTATCCCACCAGCGTTCCGCGAGCGAGCCGAATTTATTAATTTCGTGAAGATGTACGTTGTCTGTAACTGTCATGATAGTGAACCGTTTAGGTTGAATAATTGTATACTATATTACTGGGTTATTGCTATCGGCGGATTAGAGGTCAGTATTAGTTATTGAAATAAACGCTGCCGCCATGCGTCGATTTTGACCCTTAATTCGGCAAGATCAAGTGTTGTCAGGCGCCGTTGTTTCAATAAGCGTTTGCCGTTTACCCAAACGTCGGTAACGTTTTGTCGGCTTGCCGCGTAAACGATTTGTGAGACCGGACAATATAAGGGTTGGGTTTCGATGCCGCTCAAATCGATCGCCGCGATATCGGCCGATTTTCCGATAGCCAACGATCCGATTTCGTCGTCGAGGCCCAAGGCTTTGGCGCCGTTGATCGTTGCCAATTTAAGCGCGGTCATGGCCGGTATCGCTGATGCGTCGTTCGCGACGGCTTTCCCTAGCAGCGCGGCGCTCCGCATTTCGCCGAGCATATCCAAGTCGTTATTGCTGGCGGCCCCGTCTGTACCCAGCGCGACATTGATTCCTGCATCGAGGCATTTCGCGACCGGGCAAAAGCCGCTAGCTAGTTTCAAATTGGATTCCGGGCAATGAACGATATGCGCTCCTGACTGGGCAAACAGCTCGATTTCACTGTCAGTTAATTGCGTCATATGCACGGCGATAAACGAGGGATTGATCAGGCCAAGATCGTTCAATCTTTCGATTGGACGTTTACCGTTTTTTTCATAGGCCTCATCGACTTCGTGCCGGGTTTCGTGAACATGCATGTGTACCGGTACATCGAGTTCGTCTGCGAAAGTTCTGACTTTCTGTAAAGGTTCATCCGAGACCGTGTAAGGCGCATGCGGCGCAAACGGTGTTTTGATCAATGGCTCGTGGCGGAGACGGTCGTGCAGTTCCAGGCCTTTTTCGATATAACGGTCGGCATTCTCGGCCCAGGCGGACGGAAAGTCGATTAGAATCATGCCGATGCCGGCGCGTATGCCGTGATGTATCGCCTGCTGCGAGGTGATTTCCGGGAAAAAATACATATCGTTAAAACAGGTCGTGCCGCCGCGTATCATTTCGGCGATCGCAAGATCAGTGCCGTCCCGGACGAAAGCCTCGCCGACCCACTGGTGTTCGAGCGGCCAGATATGATTTTGCAGCCAGTCCATTAAATGTAAATCGTCGGCAATGCCGCGCAATAGCGTCATCGCGGCATGAGTGTGGCAGTTGATCAGACCGGGAATGAGGGCGTGACGGTCGAGATTCTCCACCAAATCGGGCCGGTATTTTTGCGAGGCTTCCGTTGTCGGCAATAGGTCGACGATACGACCTTTGTCGATAATCAACGTATGATGCTCGTAGGTTACGGATGCCGGCTCAACGGGTATAATCCAGCGGGCATTGATAGCAATATCGACTTTCATGAACGGTTTCCAAATTAAATTAATAGCCTGCGTGCAATGTGTGCCGACAGCATGCATCGCAAGATAAAACCGAATTATAACTTTTTTTCCGACCTATTCGATAAACAATGACTGAACCCAAACAATTAGCGGTACAAGCCCTGCAATGGACAGGCGATTCGTTAAAAGTCCTGGATCAAAGGCTGCTTCCTAAAACAATCGTTTATGAAGACTACCGAGATGCGCTGGGAGTCGCTGAAGCGATCAAAACGATGTGTGTGCGCGGAGCGCCCGCTATTGGTATTGCGGCGGCTTACGGTGTGGCGTTATCGGTGAAGCAGCATTATCACGATCGTTCTGTAAATTGGTCTGATAAAGTGTTTACTGATATCGAAAGGCTGGCGGCATCGCGCCCGACCGCGGTCAATTTATTTTGGGCCTTGGACCGGATGAAAGCGCTTTTAAATTCCCACCCGGAAGATCCGGTGGCGGCAACACAAGCCTTGGCCCTAGAAATCCATCAGGCCGATATTGCCGCGAATCATCGAATCGGCGAGTTAGGCGCCGACATTATCGGTGGAACTAAAGGCGTTTTGACGCATTGTAATGCCGGCGCCTTGGCGACAGGCGGTTATGGTACCGCGCTCGGCGTGATTCGGAGCGCCTGCCGGCGAGGCTTAAATAAGGTTTTTGCAGGAGAAACTCGCCCTTGGTTACAAGGTGCCCGACTAACCGTTTGGGAATTGGCTCAAGATGGCATTGCAGCGACTTTGATAGCCGATTCGGCGGCCGCCTGGTTAATGAAGTCGGGCGCGGTCGATTGGATTGTCGTCGGTGCCGATCGAATCGCCGCAAATGGGGATACCGCAAACAAGATCGGCACCTATTCGCTGGCGGTGTTGGCAAAACAACATGGCATAAAGTTAATGGTAGCTGCTCCATTTTCGACGATCGATTGGAATCTTGCCGATGGTAGCGGTATTGAAATCGAACAGCGTGCATCGAATGAGTTGTTACCGGATAGTTATAATCAGGAATCCTTGGTCAGCGCTTGGAACCCGGTGTTTGATGTGACGCCGGCCGAATTGATTGCGGCGATCGTGACCGAACGCGGCGTGGTATTGAATCCATCGGAAAATGGTATGGGGGGACTGAAATAATGAAGTTTTCAAAAAAAGGCAATAATCCGGCGTGGGCGGTGAGTTGTTTCTTTCGTGGCCTGCGTTGGGCGCTTAAGCCGGAGTTGCGAAAATTTATCGTGATTCCGGTTTTGATCAATCTCGTCCTTTATAGCGCGGTGTTGGTACTCGGTTATTATTATGTGGCCGACCTTATAGCATATTTTATCCCGGACTGGTTGTCATGGTTAAGCTGGGTTTTGTGGCCGCTGTTTTTTCTTAGTTTTTTTATCGCCGGTTTTTTCACGTTTACTATTGTGGCGAATGTGATTGCGGCGCCCTTTTACGGCACATTGTCGGCAAAATCGGCGGAACTCATTACGGGCCGAAAGCTTGAGATTGGCGAGCACTCCATCAACAAAATCATCCTGGCCGAATTCAAGCGCTTCGGTTATTTGGGTAGCAGGGCATTGCCGTTATTAATTGTATCGATCATTCCCGGCATCAATATCGCGGCGCCTTTTTTATGGGGTTTGTTTGGGGCTTGGGGTGCGGCATTGGAATACATGGCTTATCCATTGGAGAATGCCGGTTTGTTATTTTCTGAGCAACGTAAAATACTCAAAAGCATTCGTCTAGGTTCGATGAGCTTCGGTGGCGTCACGATGTTAGGTTTAACCTTGCCGATAATAAATATCATCGTCGCGCCGGCCGCAGTGATTGGGGCGACTATTTATGTGTTGCAGGCTGGGGAGGGCGAGACTCCGCAATGAAGCAAGGGTTAGTGCTAGGGATAGCGCAATGTTTTGGTATTGCGAGACAGAACTTTAAAAGTGCAAGCTATTTTTTACAGCGTGTTAAATCGTAGCTTTCCTTATTTTCGGCAATATCGATCGTCCCCGGAAAGTACTTGCCGAGGTTTCTTCTTCCTAGCCATCGATTCGCGGCATGCGGAGAGATAAGACAAAAAAGGAAGAGGGAGCTTTAACTTTGACACTTCCTTTTTCCTGATTAGCAAGATGCTTCAGCTTACCGAAGCCAAGAGTCCGAGCAGGGGGCTAGTCGTAGTCGCAAAAACTAAAATATGCTGTTACCCAAGCTCCAGCTTGGGTAACCTGCTCAGGAAGCTCTAGCTTCCCGGCAATCAAGAAAGATTCAACGAGCGAGTCGGGGTTGATTGAGAGTGTGCGGAGGTTGTGTCGGTCTCAGGAAGCTGGAGCTTCCGGGGTGTGGTTCCCAAGCTGGAGCTTGGGAAAGAGCGTGATGTGGGTTGGCCGTTTTTAACTTGACGCGCATGGCTTGCGAATCCCGTCCTGCTAAGGATATGCTGATCTTTGGGCTTTAGCTGAAGAAACTTGCTAATCAGGTCCTTTTTTGATGGGCATTGAGCGCATCCGGATTCATTATCGGTAAATGTCAAATATAAGGTCTGCCTCCTTAACCTTCTGCAGGATTTGAAGATAATGATGACAGGGTTCTTTAATGTTGAAATCATCCTTCTCCCTTTATCACCTTCTCGGCGTATTCTTCCGGCGTAATGGTGCCGCCTAGCTTTTCTGCAAGATCTTGTTCTGAAGCGGGAAGCGCATCCTGTAATGCATCGATGCGTTTCCATTGTGGAATGGGTGTTTCATTGCCGGATTGAGGGACGTATTTTGACGTTTCAATGCGCTGCATGCGGTGGATATAGCGTGGACAGTTGATAAATATCTCGCCGATTTTGACTCTGACGATCATGTCTGCTCCCGGGTATTCCGATAGCAATGAGTCGCCTTCTTGAATCGATGCCTCGCCGTGCACTCGGATACGGTGCGGTGTTTCAAAGTCGATGAACAACATACCAATCTTGGGATTGCCTTGAATATTACCCATCGACAGAAACATGCCGTTGCCGTTATAACTGGGGAAGGCTAACGTTTGAGGATCGACAACGCGAACCAAACCCGGATTGCCGCCTTTGTAGGAACAGGTGGGATAGCCTCGGTGGTCGATCGAGGTCAAGAAGAAAAAGTCTCGGCTTTCGATGAAAGGCTGATGTTGTTCGTTGATTTGATTTTCGACGATCAGCTCCTGTACCCGGTCGGCTAGATTGCGCGTATCATGCCGGTCTTGCAGTTGCCGATGCTTTTGACTGTAAATATCGTTCATTAATCGGTTCTCTCAAAATAGTTCTACGGCTTATTCTGCCATAATCTTTCCAGAAGGATAAAACAAACCTGGGTGTTTGATTCAATTCTGACAAGTTCAGGATTTCGTGAAAAATAACTTCCTGGAGCTATGAGTTTTGTAGCGGGTTCGGAAACTCGCTTGACAGGAAACCGTGAATACGTCCGTGTAGGCTTGACGGCAGCGTTCCCTCCTGCCGACATCCTCGCTAGCCACACCCCATATCTTCATGAAGTTAGTCTTTTTTAAGTATAAAGGGAGTAAAAAAACAGGCTCACGACCTGATAACTGCTTTTTTATTGAGGTTATTTAGCTATCGCAAGTTCTGCTTGCTCAATAGCCGCTTCCCTGGCCAGGGAAGCGCTGCAGACGATTTCATGCATACCAATTCGGGTAAAAAAGTGCATACTGCTGATTTATTCTAAGAGGAATTTTTCATGATGATGTATCGAATTCAATTCCAAACAGTCTCGTCATTGCTCGCCAAACCAAGGAAGATTCCTGTCATGGTCTTTTTGTGTTATCTGATATTTATATGGGCAACCAATTATTGCCCTGAAGCTCGCGCAGCCGAAGATGGATATATCTATGAATATCAGAGCGAGGTTTATCGTTATTCTGTTTTAGAAACTGGTGAAAACTACACTTTTACATTCGATAAAAACCCAGGCGAAATAAGCGAAAAACTAAAAGCCGTTTATCATGTGCTCCAGTCTGTTTTCAGCGATTCCAGTATCGAAAAAAGACATAGTGAGGCCTACACTAAAGAAAGAGCCAAGTGCTATGTTTTTGATAGCTCTTTTTACACTTATACTGCGTGCTTTCTTCCCAATGAATTCTCTACAACAAATAGTGACCGCTTTTGGGGGTATGTTACCCAAATACCTAATTGGAAGTGGCTAGTGACCTGGAATTTGCTGCCTGCTGTTCTGGCATTTGGTTTGTTCTTTTATATAGGGGCTAAACGAAAAAGCAGTTAAAAGGTATCCTAGGAAATACACATTCAGATTGTTGTGTGTGTATAGGCTTTAGCTAAATTTGAACCTGAAAAGAGCAGTTGGCATGTGAATATTCAGTTCCACGGCCATTCTCGTTCCTATGCTCTGCGTGGCAATGCTAGGGGGGTGAATAATTACGCAACGGAAGCAGGTTTTGGTGGAGGTTAAGAGGAAATTGAGGTAGGTTTTTACATTTGGGTGAGGTGTGATATGAATTGTATTGGTTACCGTAGCGGTTATAAATATCAACTTAAACAAGATTATAGGTTACCTAATATTGGCATTGCTCCCAATCAAGCAATAGACATCCAGTTTATTCAACTTGATGCCTCTGGTAATTTGCTGATTAGATCAGGTTATGCTTGGGATGGTGCGTCGGGTCCAGCTATCGATACTAAAAACATTATGCGTGGTTCGTTGGTACATGATGCGCTTTATCAACTAATGCGGTATGGCTTATTGAGCATGGCCGCTCATAGAGACCCTGTCGACAGATTATTACAGCGCATTTGTATCGAAGACGGTATGAATAAGCTACGCGCACGGTGGGTTTATGAGGCGGTGAAGCGATTTGGCAAGCCGGCTGCCGAACCTTCAAAAAATCACCCTGTAATTTGGGCGCCGAAGAAATGTTAATGTAGAGGTTTTTATATCCATCGTATTTACAAATTCGGCACCGGGGTGACCGTCAAATGACGCTGTGAATACGTCCATGTAATTTCATAGCTCACTGACTCTTAAATAAATTAGGTGCTGGGGCCCTTAGTGCCGAATTTTGATCTTCGGGTATAAAACTGAGAAACGTTGTAACTAACTATCTTCTACTCCCTTTACACTCAAAAAATGGTTAACTTTATGAAGGTATGGGGTTGTAGCTAGCGAGGATGTAGGGAATAGGGGGGCTTGCAGTCTAGCCCCCATGGATGGGTTTGCCCAGCACCTAAATTATCCCAGATAGTTAATCATAGCCAATGGGCAATGGAATTTAGATGCCGGGTTTACAGCGGTCCTTGATAGACACACCCCAGACCTTTTATTTGTTTGACTTTTTTCAATCAAATGGGAGTAATTTGTGAGTACGTTTCATTTATGGCTGCAACAATATGTAGCTAGTTTAGCTTATTTAAAGAACGTAATTTGCAGATTGCTTGAATCCACATTAGATTAGGCAGATTAGTCCACACGGTTCATTCCCTTCATTATTTTAGTGCGATGGTTTCAACTCGATTGACGGTGTCGAGTTTGATTTTATCTTCCTGGGCTAACCAACCGATGCTGCGATGGATAATTTTTTCTTCTTCAGGAAGTTCTTTGATTAATCTTGCAACGGAAGTTTCGCCATTTTTGTCCAAGTATTGCCAAATGTTACCTGCAGTTAAACCGACGCGTTCACGTATGCTTATTTCCGGGGTTTTGGCAACCGGAGCTGGAGGAGGGCTGCTTGTTTTTTTAGTGGCAGCTCGGGCGGTGCTGGTTTTTTTTGGCGTTACTTTAGCGGTTTCAGTTGTGACCGGTTGTTCGATTGTTGCTTTAGGTTCTTCGGTGGCGGCTTTAACTTGTTTAGAGGACGGGCGGGTAGGATTTGCTTTCTTTGGCGTTTCTTTAACCGCTTCGGGTGTCACGGTCTTCTCAGTCTCGGATTTGGTTTTTTCAGTGGTGGTGTTAGATTTTTTCATAATGATATAAACAATAAAAAGTAAAAAAATTAGAATCGACCATTCAAGCATATAAGCATTCCTTTCTATTGATCGATTTTACTCGAACTGCAAAAAATAAGTAAAAACGAATAAGAGATATAAACTCTTAGCGAATCAAATTTTGGTATAAGTCAAAAATTATCAATTAACTCAGCGTTAACAAATGTAGTGCTATCAAAATAAATTTTTACATATTATTCAGTATCATACAATTGCAAAATGTTAAGTTTGGGTTAGGGTTATCGATAGAGATTTACGGTTCAATTAACGAATTTAATAGATCGTATCTATAAATTGTGGAAATTAGACGCCTAGAAAAATCGGAATATTGCGGGAATTAAAATTCGCCTAATACTCTTTCTTCTTCATGTAAAAATACCAAAATTTGAAATGCGAACACTCAAAATAATCACAAAGAATTGAAAAAATAGAAAGTCTCTCAAAAAAGCGTTCTCTTCTGACCATTTATAAACCGAAACCGAAAAAAGTCAAATCGGATAAGGAGAGAACATGAAATAAGTACCGCACCCGACACTGCGATTTTGCTCGTATTTTAGCGAAATTACTCCCTTTATACTCAAAAAATGGTTGACTTTATGAAGGTATGGGGTGTGGCTAGCGAGGATGTCGGCAGCAGGGATTGCTGCCGTCAAGCCCCATGGATGGGTTCACGGCGGCTTTCCCTTCCGCCGACACCTGTCAATCGAGCAACCGAACTTTCCATAAAATAGGGAAGTTATTTACGACCAAATCCTTAACTTAATGGTAGTGCTACCTAAAAAGCATAAATCATCAAGAAGAATCACCGATTATTTTTTACTGTTTAACCGAACCGTTGTTTAAGGTTTATCTGCTATGATGCTCAATGAAATTAAGCCGTTCCAGTGGTGACTTCGTATTTCATTCTTAATAGCCCAAGAATAATCTTCCTCATATATATTGTTCGATATGCTTCTGCTGCGCTTAATTATCTTGTTTTTATCGTCAATATTACTCTTGAGACCGGCGTCTGTTGTCGCGGACGATACGGTTCGTATCGGCGTATTGGCGAATCGGGGCAAGGACCGCGCTTTGGTCGAATGGTTGCCGACGGCCGAGTATTTGGCGAGTGAAATACCCAGTCGAAACTTTTCCATCGTTCCATTAGATTTTAACGAAATCGAGAGAGCCGTCGCTTCGGGCAAAGTCGATTTTTTTCTCGTGAACTCGGGAATCTATGTCGATTTCGAGGCGCGTTATGGCGCGGGGCGTATCGCTACAATGCGTAAGCGTAATGGTGGGCGCGGCAATACATTTTTTAGTGGCGTGATATTCACGCGCGCGGATCGGGAAGACATAAATCAAATTGCCGACTTGAAAGGCAAGCGTTTCGCTGCGGTGAGTCAGTCTTCATTAGGCGGATATCTGGCAGCTTGGCGTGAAATGCAGGCTCAGGGCGTGATGCCGGAGAAGCATACTCGGTTGAGTTTTCTTAACACCCATGATGCGACCGTCCGTGCGGTTTTAGATGGATCGGCCGATGCCGGGACCGCGCGTAGCGATACTTTGGAGCAAATGCATAAAGAAGGTGCGATCGATCTGAAAGAACTGAAAGTTATCAACCCTATACAGCATGAAAATTTCAGCTATTTAAGCAGTACTCGCCTTTACCCTGAATGGCCATTTGCTAAACTCGCCGATACCTCCGAGTCTTTGAGTCTCGAAGTTGCCTCGGCGTTAATGTTGATGTCAATCGATAGTTCCGCTGCTCAAGCAGCGGGAATTGCCGGTTGGACCGTTGCTTATAATTACCGACCCGTGCACGATTTATTGCGCGAGTTACGACTGAGTCCGTATGAAGAGATTGGCCGGATCGGTTTTGATGAATTTTTGCGTCATTATTGGCATTGGTTGTTATTGTCGATACTGACGCCGCTGGTATTAAGTCTCTTTGTTGTTTATTTCATTCGTCTGAATAGCCGTCTGCGCAAAACGGAAAGCGAATTGATCGATGCGCGCGATCATCTAGCGGTTAGAGTTAGGGAAAGAACTGCCGAATTGGAAGAGAGCCGGCGACAATTGGAACTCATTAGCCAAGACTGGAACGATGCTTTCGATGCGATTGGTGATCCTATCTTCATTCACGATGCCGCGATGCGCATCGTTAGAGCCAACCCCGCTTATTGCGATCGTGCGGGAATGACGCTGAAACAAGTCATCGGACGCATTTATTTCGAATTATTTCCGAAACTGAATGAACCGATGCCTGCATGCCGTAATTTTCCGGAAGCTAGTTTTGCTAAAGCAAACGAATTGCAACTACCTAATGGCGATATATTCGTTTCGCGCTCTTTCGGGATTATACATGCGGACAGAAGCAGCAAGAGTGCGATTCATATTTTGGAAGACGTAACCGAGTTGCGCAAGACAGAGGCGCGTCGAAGAATATTAAACCGAGCCCTAGAGCAGGCCGGCGAAGGGATTATGATTTTGGATTGCGAGCGCCGGGTGATTTTTTGCAACCCGAGTTTGAAGGCTCTTCTAGGCTGCGATACGCACGAACCTGAGTGCAACAAACGCTTGTTTAATAAGGGAGATTGTTTATTGGTCACGGCGTATTTCATGTCGCAGTTGCAATCGCTATTCGATAAAGCCGAGCGAGACGGCGAAGGTTTTTCGGCCGAAATGGAATTGAATGTGCCGAATGGTCTTGGGTTACCGGTTTTTATCACGGTTGCGGGGATTTTAAACGAAAACGACGAGCAAGACGGTTTTGTCTTGACCGTTCTGGATCTTAGCGAAGTCAAGCAGGCCGAACAGGCGCTGACCTATCGCATCGGCTTGGAAGCCTTGATTGCCGGAATCGCTTCGAATTTGAGTAACGCTAGACCGGAACAAATTAATCAAACCGTTTTGAAAACCCTCGCACAATTAGGCCGGTTTTTAGATGTCGACCGAGCATATATCTTCGATTACGAGGATGCTTTCGGACATACTCACGAATGGTGCGAGGAAGGCGTCGAGCCACAAATCGATTCGTTGTGCAAATTTAAGGTGGAATCCTTTCCGTGGTTGTTCGGAGAGCTTATGAACGGGAGGACCGTAAAAATAGAAGATATTAATCGCTTGCCTTCCTGTGCCATACCCGAGCGCGAGGAGTTTGTACACGAAAATATATTTTCGCTGCTTTTGGCGCCATTTAATTACGGCGGGGTTTTCTCGGGTTTTATCGGCGTCGATTCCGTCAGGCGTTTTCGTCGCTGGAACGAAGAAGAAGAGCGACTACTGCAAACGGCTGGAGAGATGATTATTAACACCCTCCGGCGCATCGACACGATGAATCACTTACGGGTTAGTGAAACGAATTTGGCTGCGGCTCAACAAATCGCCCATCTAGGCAGTTGGGAATGGAATATTGTCACCGACGAGTTGTCGTGGTCCGACGAAGTGTACCGCATGTTCGGTTTTAAGCCTCAACAATTCGTAGCGACTTATCGGAGGTTTTTAGAGTTGATATCGCCGGAAGATCGAGATTTTGTGGCCGATGCCGTGCAAAATGCCTTTTCGCGAGGCGATGAGTATGAGCTTGATCACCGTATTTGCCGTGCCGATGGTGTCGAGCGAGTGCTTCACGAAATTGGTGAAGTAATTGTCAACGATGCGGGAGAACCGGTTCGCATGATAGGCACGGTGCAGGATGTTACCGAGCTGCGTCAGGCCGAGAATGAAATGCGTAGGCTCAACCGGGCATTACGCACGCTGAGTCTGTGCAATACAACGCTTGTTCATGCGCAACAAGAACAAACTCTGATGGACGATATATGCCGTATCTTGATCGACAGCGGCGGCTACCGTTTTGCATGGGTTGGCTATGCGGAGCACGACGATCGTAAAACGATTCGTCCGATGGCTTTTGCCGGGGGCGATATCGACTTCATTACTTCGGTCGAGCTGTCTTGGGCCGATGATGCAGGCGGACGCAATCCGGCGGCCTACGCCATTCGCAACAAGGAAACGTTTATTCTGAAAGATATCGTCAATAATTCGCGTGACTTTGCTCCGTCATGGCGCGAAGCCGCGTTTACACAAGGTTATGCGTCGGTGGTCGCGCTGCCGTTGATTTCGGATGACGAAGCCTTGGGTGCGATCACGCTCGATTCTGCTGAGCCGGATGCCTTCGATCAAGCCGAATTGAGATTGCTTGAAGAAATGGCCGGCGACTTGGCGTTCGGTATACGGGCATTGCGTATTCGACAAGAGCGCGAGCATGCCGAGTCGGTTTTGAAAATCGCCGAGAATCGATACGAAGAATTATACGAAAACGCGCCTAATGCTTATGTATCGGTCGCACCCCAAAACGGAGTTTTGCTGCAATTCAATCAGTCGTTATGCGAGATGCTAGGGTATGACAGGGCTTTTTTGGAAACGAAAACGATTTTCGATCTTTTTGGGGGAACGCAAATCGGGAAGTTATTTGCCGGCGAGCAAAGCGTTCGCGATATCGAGCTCAATATGCGCCGCGCCGATGGTCGCGGGCTCTGGGTTAGTCTTAGCATTGATCCTATTAAAGATGAAACAGGATGCGTTGCCGAGTACCGGGCTAGTATCATCGATATTTCGGTGCGCAAACATGCCGAGGAAGAACAACAGCGTTTTGCCGAAAAATTGCAAGGCTCATTGATTCAAACCATTCGCGCGATAGCCATGACGATTGAAAAGCGCGACCCGTATACCGCCGGACACCAAGAACGGGTTGCCGAGTTGGCGGTGCAAATCGGTCGGCGCATGGGGTTTGACGCTTATCGTTTAGAAGGGTTGCGGTTAGGCGCGACGATACACGATATCGGCAAGATCACCGTCCCGATCGAAATACTCAATCGGCCCGGAAAACTAGAGCCGATGTTGTTTACTATCATTAAAAGTCACCCGTCGATCGGTTATGAAATTGTCAAAGGCATTGAATTTCCATGGCCGATAGCCGAGATGGTTGTTCAGCATCATGAGCGCTTGGACGGCACCGGTTATCCTCATGGGCTAAAAGGCGACGAAATTTTGATGGAATCGCGCATTCTCGCCGTTTCCGATGTGGTTGAAGCGATGGCCTCGCATCGGCCCTATCGGGCGGCTTTGGGAGTGCAAGCGGCTTTGAACGAGATCGAACGAGGCAAGGGCTTCATCTATGATGCGAGCGTCGTGGAATTTTGTCGTGAGGTCTTTGAGTTCGGCGGAACGCCATGGAAATGAATCCGATACCGGTGAATGTCAACGAAGTCTTCGGTTTTTCAAATGAAGACGGTTGAAAGGCAGGAGATGAAAGAGCTATTTTTCACCTTTGTGATTTTTTGCAGGAGCAAAAACTGTTACCCCCTCCATGTTCGCTCCACGCACTTGCGGATTTTCAAATTGAAAATTGTTGGATTAATCATCCGGTACTTGACAGTCTAGTATTCAATTGCCATTATCCCCGGCGCAGAGTGCTAGTTTACGGTTTCATGGCTAGCATACTGCCTTGATACCCTTCTTATTCACCGTTCGTTTCAAAGTCACATGCCCGAACTCGTTATACGCTTTCTTAAACCGGCCAATTGGGCGGATACCGTTCATGTTCATTACTGGAATACTTATCCTGACGATCATAGTACGAGTTGGCCAGGCCAGCCTATGGCGGCGGATGACGATGGTTGGTTCGTCTACCGCTTCAACGGCGCTAAGTCTGCTAGCCTGGTCTTCAATGACGGCAACGGCTCGCAGACTGAGGATTTACATTGCGCCCGAAGTGGCTATTACGCGAACGGGCGTTGGATTGAAGATCCTGGTAGATTGACACATCGTTTGGCTGGCCCGAATTTGAATTTCGAAGGACAAAGCTCAAGCCAAACTTTTTTGTCGGATAGCGTCATTCATGCGCCGATTGATCCGAACGGGCCATTGGGTGATTTTCGCGAGGAAACGATCTATTTCTTGCTGACCGCTCGTTTCAATGAAGGCGATCCGAGCATCAGTTTTTTCTGCCGCGACCGCATCAAGTTCAATCCTGAAACCGGAGAACCGGAAGACCCGCATTGGCGCGGCGATTTCAAAGGTTTGATCGAACGTCTCGACTACATCCGCGATCTCGGCTTCACCGCGATCTGGATCACGCCGCCGGTCGAAAACCGTAGCGGTTTGGATTATCACGGCTATCACGCCTACGATTGGACTCGTATCGACCCCCGCCTCGAATCGCCCGATGCGACTTATCAGGATTTGATCGACGAAGCCCATAAACGTGGCATCAAGATCATTCAGGATGTCGTCGTCAATCATTCCTGCCAATACGGTATTCGCGACAAGGTGCACATCGATCATCTGCCGATCAAATATTATGTACCGCAAGGTTCGGAGCAAGGCCGGGTCGATCATGGCCCGTATCAAGGCCATCTCGGTAATTATGCCTGGCCCAACCGCGACGACATCGACAATCCAGTGGCCCCTGACTGGTATCGTGAAAGGCATCATAGCGATCCCGAAGGCAAGGTGCCGCTGCAAGATCCCAAGACCGGAGAAACGATTCCGAAACCCGGTTACGATCCCGGTCGTTTTTTCGGTATCGATGCGCAATCTCTCGACCCTGAATGGTACATGCAGCACGGATTTATCTGCGGCGGCGATTGGGAAAGCGAGGCCGTTCAGAAGAAACATATCGCCGGCGATTGCATCAACCTCGCGACCGACCGTCAAAACGTAAAGGATTATTTGATCGGCGCGGTCAACCGTTATCTCGACATGGGCGTCGACGCGCTACGCATCGACACCGTCAAGCATGTGCCGCGCGATAATCTATTGGAATACGTCAATGCCTGGAAGGCGCACAAGCCGGGGCTGTTCGTGTTCGGCGAAAATTTGGTCAAGGGCTACGGCTGGGGCGATCTCGGCGGCGGCGACAACGGGCCTTCGTTTATTCGTCCGTGGTGGTACACACGCTTGGGTCACGATCCGCGTAATCCGCATTCCGGCGGTGATTCCGGTTTTCCGCAACTCGATTTCGGATTGTTCTCGACCTTTCGCGATAATCTGAGTCGGGGCAGCTTCGAAGGTGTGGCTAGGGTGCTGGAAATGGATTGGATCTACGGTAATGCTTCGACGCTGGTGACCTTTCTACAGAATCACGATGTCGGGCCTGACAACGACTTCCGTTTCCGCTTTAAAGGCGAGCAGTGGATGGCCGCGGCCGCCTATAATTTGTTGTGGACGGTGCGCGGTATTCCTTGCTTGTACTACGGAGAGGAAATCGAGTTCATGAAAGGTGCGCCGCAGGATGTTATCGGCAACGACGACACGCTCGATCAAACCGGCAGGGCTTATTTCGGCGATCATCTGACCGACGAGAACATTAGTAAGACCCAAGGTCATCCGCTATATCAACACATCAAGCGCTTGAATCAGATTCGGCGAGCGATACCTGCATTGCAAAAGGGCGAAATGAGCCAAATCCATGAGTGGGGAAGCGGCATGCGATTCGTGCGGGACTATCGTGATGGAACAAGTTATGCCGTGGTAGGCCTGTCAATCGGAAGTGATCAGGATATTGCGGTTGAAAATATCCGTAACGGCATTTATCGCGACGCAATCACCGGAAAGGAAATATCGGTCAGTAACGGCTGTCTTGGTTTTCATGTGCCAGCCAATTCGGCAGGTATCTACGTGTTAAATGGGGCGGGGAAGATTGGTTCGGACGGGGTTTATCTTCGCTAAGTATGCAAATCGCAGATCAAAATTCGGCACCGGGGTGTCCGTCAAAGGACACCGTAAATACATCCCTGTAGGCTCTATGCCAGCTCCATGCTGGCCCTTCACCTTACGCTAGGTGAGGGAAGACGAAGGTGTTGCTCCCACGGAGGGTGGTGCATACACTGTGGGAGCGATCCCCAGATCGCGATGTTGGGGCCGAGAATACCAAGTTACAATAAATAGTATCGAGGTCACAAATACTAAAATATGCTGTTACCCAAGCTCCAGCTTGGGTAACCTGTTCAGGAAGCTCTAGCTTCCCGACAATCAAGGAAGATTGAACGAGAAAGTCGGGGTTGATTGAGAACGCGCGGAGGTTGTGTCAGTCACAGGAAGCTCTTGCCCTGAGCCCTTCGGCTGCGCTCAGGAGAGCCTTGTCGAAGGGGGGGGCTTCCGGGGTGTCTTTCCCAAGCCGGAGCTTGGGAAAGAGCGAAGAGGGGATGTGAATTGGCCGTTTTTAGCTTGATGCGTATGGATTGCAAACCGCCTCCTGCCAAAGGCTTATTCTAAATTCGGTGTTAGTCCGCGGAAATCACGAGATACTTGAATCATTCATTGGTTAAGCAATTTGGAGAGTATAGCTAATTGAATATTCGTGATTTTCGTGTGTTTCGTGGACAAAAGGCTTTTTTTAGGATTAAGCTTTAGTCATATTCCGTAATTTTTCCACGACTTTGTCGCCAAACTGTTCGGTGCTGATCATCTTTACGCCGCTGCCGGGTTTCGACAAATCTGCGGTGGAGTAACCGTCGCCGAAAACGCCTTGCATCGCATCCCAAACATTTTTAGCTTCAGCCGTCATGTCGAAGCTGTTTTCCAGCATCATCGCGACCGAACCGATCATGGAATAAGGATTCGCGATGTTTTTACCAGCGATATCCGGTGCTGAGCCGTGCGACGGTTCGTAATAGGCTTTGTCGGGACCGATGCAGGCTGAAGGCATCAAGCCCAGCGAACCTAGGATGCCTCCGCCTTGGTCGCTGAGAATATCGCCGAACATGTTTTCCATGACCATGACATCGAACTGGGTCGGGTTCAGGCATAAAGCCGTTGCCGCAGCGTCGACTAGGAAGTTAACGACCTTGACGTCCGGATATTCCTTCGCCACTTCTTCCATGACTTCGTTCCATAACACACTGGATTTCAGCACGTTGCTCTTGTGAATATTGTGCAGCAACTTGCGGCGTTTACTGGCTAATTTGAATGCTTCGTGCATGATACGACGAATTTGTTCCTCATCGTATTCCAGTGTTTCACGGACATAACGCAGGCCTTTGTCGTTGACGCCCATTTCTTTTTCGCCGAAATACAGGCCGCCGACCAATTCGCGTACGATGATCAGATCGATGCCTTCGCCGATAATTTCAGGCTTGAGCGGTGAAAAATGCGCCAGAGATTTCGGTAGAGAAACCGGGCGGAAATTTGCGTAGGTATTGTAGCGACGGCGCATCGGTAGTAACGCGCCTCGCTCGGGTTGTTGGTCGATGGGGATTTTTTTTGCTTCTTCATGACTCAAGCCGATCGGGCCTTTTAGAATCGCATCGGCCTGGTCGCATATATCGATAGTCGCTTGCGGGAAGGCGTCGCCGGTTTCGAAATAGGCGCAAGCTCCGAACGAGGCGGGCATCAATTCGAAAGTAACATCGTTACGTTCTTCGATGACTTTGAGAACCTTGAGCGCTTCTTTAGTAATTTCAGGGCCGATGCCGTCGCCGGCCAATACTGCGATTTTATAATGCTTCATTTTTATGTTTTTAAGTGAATGGAATAGTTAAAACTTAATATACTTCGTGTCCACGCCTGATTGTGAATGGCACTTTTGCTGGTTGGTTGAGTTCGCGAAATCAGCCTCTACTCAGCGTCAAAGTCGCGATTTAAGTGGTGCTCTTCATTTCATGCAACTGAATGTTGATCAGTTTAATCGTAGCCATGATTCCGGAAAATACTTGATTGACGTGGACGCCGCGGGTTTTGCGTAATTCATTGCCGCAATTCCAGGTTATTACACATTCGGTCAGTGCATTGGCATGGCCGCCCTTCGGTATGCGGATTTCATAGTCAGCCAGTTCGGGTAATCGGTAGTCGTATTTTTTAAGCACCTTACTGATGGCGTCGATGAAGGCATCGAAGCCGCCGCTACCGGCGCCGGTAGCTTGGTGGTTTTCGCCTTGGATTTCAACGCGAAGGCTGACCGTGGACTGGAGGTCCAAGCCGCTATTCAAGGAACAATTCAGTAATTTTATATGTTGATAGCTCTTGCTTTCGAGAACATCGGCGATGATGAACGGCAAATCATCGGTCGTGATGGTTTGTTTGGAGTCGCCTAGGCTAACGATGCGTGCAAGAACTTTCTTCTGGTCTTCTTCGGAAAGTTCGAGTTCGAGCCGTTCGAGATTTTTTTTCAGCGAAGCCTTGCCGCTCATTTTGCCTAAGGCATAACTATGGGTGCGGGAAAAGCGTTCGGGTCCCAGCCGGGTTTTGTATAGACCGCCTTTTTGGTCGCCGTCGGCATGGATGCCTGCGGTCTGTGTAAAGACATCGGCACCCACGATCGGGGCATTTGCGGCAACACGCTTGCCGGAAAAGTTTTCCACCATGTTGCTGATGCGTACCAAATGACTTTCGTCGATCGACAAATGCATGTTCATTTTATCGCGGAGGACCACGGCGACTTCGGCTAGCGAAGCGTTTCCGGCGCGTTCGCCCAAGCAATTGATGGTGCAATGTACGGCGCTGATGCCGGCCCTAACTGCGGCCATGACATTGGCAGTCGCCAAACCGTAATCGTTGTGCGGATGAAAATCGAACAATAAATCCGGATAGCGCCCGCACATATCGCTGAAGCTGTTGAAAACTTCGTCCGGGGACATAACGCCCAAGGTATCCGGCAGCATGAAGTGACTAACCGGGCTATTCCGTAAGCGGTCCACGAGCCCATAGACATAAGCGGGACTGTCTTTGTAGCCGTTCGACCAGTCTTCCAGATAAATGTTGATTTTTAGGCCTTGTTCGTGAGCATAGTTGATGGTTTTTAATACTTCAGCGCTGTGTTGTTCGAGCGTCTTGCCGAGTTGTTCGCGGCAGTGTTTTTCGCTGCCTTTGACAAGCAAGTTGATGACCGATCCGCCCGTAGATAGAATCCAATCGACACTGCGCGTATGATCGACAAAACCCAATACTTCGACGCGGTCGGCGAAGCCTTCTTGCCGGGCCCATTGGTTGATTTGGCTGACGGCCTCTTTTTCACCTTCCGACACTCGAGCCGAAGCGACTTCGATTCGGTCGACGCGCAAAAACTGCAATAAGGCTTTGGCGATGCTCACTTTTTCCGTCGGTGTGAAGGCGACACCTTGCGTTTGCTCGCCGTCACGCAGCGTAGTGTCCATCAACTGAATGTGTCTTGACTCTATTGACATGATTTTCGCCTGTGATTTCGATGCGAGTTAATGGATTGAATGATGAAGGCCAAAGCCGGTGCCTTCGTTTATATTCTTCGACAGGCAGACACACCTCCAATAAAGTCGAACGAAAAGCACAAGATACACTAAACCGCCTATTTTCCCCTAAAAGCACTTCATTTTGCAATTGTGAATCGACGCATGAAATGGAGTGCAACGGCATAATCGTATTTTTCGCTCCCTTAATTGTTTTTTCAGACTTGCAATATCCCGGCGCCTCCTAAGGCACTGCTGAAATTTGAAGTGCGAAAGGTATAAATTCGTCAGTATAACCATGAAGCACATGAAGTATTTCAATAGAATACCTAAATATTCCCTCTAACCTCTTGGATAAACGAAAGTTCTATACAAATGAATCAACTTCTTATTCTTCATGATTTTCAGGGTGAAATGCTTTTTTTAGTTATGCGTTGTTTGCTCAGATTAGGCGTTAGGTGTTAGTGGTCTCAATACTATTTAAATTGGGTCAATAAGCTTGAATGCGTTGTGTCGGGTTGCATAATTTAGCCGCTAGAGCACAAAATCTAGTCTACACTCTATGTGGGAAATTATTTGTTAATCAATTAAATTATCAAAATTACAAAGAGTTGTTGTTAAATAAAAATATTAAAAACTCATTTCTAAAGCTAGCTTTAGCCTAAGCAGAATGGCTTTGTTAGGCTTTCACTAAACCAGTAACCGCCTTGGTAAAGTCGTTTATTTGTAATTTAGAGGATAACAGCCGTTTTGAATACACTACTCAATCGATCAAGCAAGCAAGATCCTTATCAAACGACTTTAGGTCGAGGCCGATTTTTTAAGGATTTTATGCTGCTATTTATACCCGTTTGCTTTTTAGTCGTGGCAGGTACTTTGTTGTTGGGCGAATCGCGCATTGATGCTGAGTTATCTATGCTGATGGCCGACGAAACAATTTTTGTTGAGCTGGGACAAGGGCGCTTGGATCAAGATCTGGCCGTTCCGATAGGTCATTTGATGAGTTTAATCAATGAAAACCCAGTTCGCAGGGTTTATCAGGCCCCGAATGGCTCGGACTCGCGCTCGATGCAAGACGCATTTTTTTCGTTGATGTCGCGTAACCCGATTTACGACAAAGTACGCTGGATCGACGAACAAGGAATGGAGCAAGTGCGAGTCAATAACAGAAGAGGGCGCCCGATCGTCGTTCCTCGCAACGAATTACAGGCTAAAGACGAGCGCTATTTTTTTACCGAGACCATGTTGCTGAATCAAGGGGAGATCTATATTTCCCAGCTCGATTTGAATATGGACGACGGCCGTATCGAGATTCCTTACAAGCCGACGATAAGGGTCTCAAGCCCAGTGTTTGATGAATTAGGTAAGCCTCGAGGCATTCTCATCATTAACATAATGGCAAAATCAATGCTGGATGCTTTCGTCCACAGCGCCGGCCCCGCCGTTGACAGGTTGATGTTGGTCAATGACGAGGGCTATTGGCTAAAAAGCCCCAATGCACAGGATGAATGGGGCTTCATGTTTCAACGGGAAGCGACTCTTGCTACACGAAATCCTCGAGTATGGGATGCGATAACCCGGCAGAAAAAAGGCCAGATTAAACTTGACGACGGTCTTTGGACATGGAGTTCCGTTTCGCTATCGCCCAAACAAAATGTCCGGCTATCGCACAGCATACATTGGAAAGTGATTAGCCATTTACCAATGGAAAAATTATCGGTGTTGGAAAAAAACGTTTGGTCGGCTAAGATCGCGAGCGCTTCGGTGATCTTGCTATTGTTTGCGATAGGTATCTGGCGTCTAATTCAGGCAAAATCGGCGCGGGCTCTGGCCGAGAAGGAAGCGGCTCTGGCGAGGGGCGAAGCGGAATCAGCGACGCGTTTACAAGAGGCTCAAGCGTGTTTTCGGATGTTGTTCGAAGCAAATGCCAGCGGTTTGTTGGTCGTCGATGCCGAAGGAAAAATAGTCATGGCTAACCCTGCCTTCGAGAGCCTATTCGGCTATCAAGTATCGGAAGTGGTCAACCGACCCGTGGAAATATTGCTTCCCGAAAAGTTTCGTTCACGCCATGCCAGGCAACGTAAAGATTATTTACAAAACCCAACGACTCGGGCGATGGGTGAGGGAAGAGACTTATATGGAACTCGCAAGGACGGTTCTATATTTCCGATAGAAATCGGCTTGAGCCCCTTCCGGAGCGATAATCAAGTTTTTGTCGTGGCAACCATTATCGATATCTCCGAACGCAAGCGGATCCAAGATGCCTTACTTCAAATGAATGAAACCTTGGAGCGAAACGTGGCCGAGCGTACGGCTGAATTACAGGCGGCAAAACAGGAGGCCGAGCGGCTTGCCAGTGTCAAAGGCAACTTTTTGGCCAATATGAGCCATGAAATACGGACTCCAATGAACGCGATACTTGGATTGGCCTATTTACTGGAAAAAGCCGATCTGGGAGTCGATGAGCTTAATTTGGTGAAGAAAATTCGTATAGCCGGCCGGTCCTTGCTTGGAATCATCAACGATATTCTGGATTTTTCCAAAATAGAATCGGGGCGTCTTGAAATCGAGCATGCGCCATTTCGGTTGAGCGATGTGTTGGACAACGTAGCCACGCTGATGTCGGCGATTGAATGCAGCAATAAAGTCGAATTGATTATGGGGCCGGCGCCGGAAGGCATCGAGCTTCTGCGCGGCGATGCGCTTCGGCTCGAACAAATATTGGTCAATTTGACCAGTAATGCGCTTAAATTCACAAAGCGGGGAAGCGTTACGATCTCCGTCATCAAATTGCCGCCTAAAGATGGCCAGGATTATCTACGTTTCAGCGTCCGCGATACCGGCATTGGTATTCCTATTGAAAAACAAGCGGAAATTTTTAATGCATTTTCTCAAGAAGACACGTCGACGACACGCCGTTTCGGCGGAACAGGGTTGGGTTTAACGATATGCCGGCATTTGGCGCAAATGATGGGCGGAGAACTCGGCGTCAACAGCGAACTCGGGCAAGGTAGTGAGTTTTGGTTGATGCTGCCGATAGAGCTGGTCGAGCCGCAAGAGTATGTGCATCCGTCCATCGCGTTTCAAAAAGTATTGATCGCCGACGATCATCCCATGGCTAGAGAGATGTTGGCGGCAACGGTGCGTAGCTTAGGCTGGACTCCCGAGGTCGTTGAGTCGGGCGAAGAGGCTGTGGAGCGTGTTATCGAACGGGCACGGAATAATAAACTCCCCGATATTTTATTATTGGATTGGTGTATGCCCGGCGTCAATGGGCTCGAAGCTGGTATACGCATAAGACAAGAGCTTGGCGATATTGCCGATGTTCCGATTATCGTTATTGCCACGGCTCATGACCGCGATGCATTGCTACGCGAACCGGATGTGGCAGTAGCCGATGCCGTCTTACGTAAACCGATTACTGCTTCTTCACTCTATAACGCTGTTTCCGATGCCAAGCAGCGGCGTCAAGGCGAAAGGTCTACACAGCATAATAAAACTACGCCATCCGAAAAACGAATCAACGGCTTAAGGGTGTTATTGGTCGATGATAGTGAAATTAACCGTGATATGGCAAGGCGTATTTTGGAAGCCGAAGGAGCTACCGTTTATTTGGCAGACGACGGTCATGCGGCCTTAGAATGGTTAAGACTGAATCCGGATTTGGCCGACGTGGTGCTGATGGATGTACAAATGCCGCTCATGGATGGTTATGAAGCGACCCGGCAAATTCGTGAAGTCCTTGGCTTGACTCTGTTGCCTATCGTGGCGCTGACCGCCGGTGCATTCAAGAATCAACAGGCTGCAGCGCTCAATGCCGGGATGAATGGATTCATTGCCAAACCGTTCGATGTCGAGGAATTAATCGCTTATCTGCAACAATACGTTACCGGATTACGAGTAACGGCTGATTCAAAGAATGAGCCGGTCGCTTCAGCTAAGACAGGCGACTCACAGTTTCCCATGATAGATATAGACAGAGGCCTACATAATTGGGGCGACGCCGCAACTTATTATAAATACTTACAAAAGTTTGCCGAATCGCACGGACATGACGGAGACGAAATCGCCGAATTGATGGCTCAAGACGAGCGGGAAAGTGCTCTTGCCTTGGCGCATAAATTGAAAGGGACGGCAGGAAACTTGGCGCTGATACAAGTATGGAAGTTGGCTGAAAAGATTGAGTCTAAGCTTTTAGAAGAAGGAGCTACGTTAGATGAGTCGATTCAACAGTTGCAGATTTTATTGAACGATACGTTGCGCGAAATCGGCCGTCTGAATGGTAAAGATAAGTAAAATGATACGATGTTGCCGAACCAGTATTGCTCGAGCTTGAAAAAACTTTGCCTCGGCAGATGCTGAAACCCTTCCATGGGGGCTTGACGGCAGCTAAGCGCCAAGGATGGCGTGTATTAGGGCAATGCAGGAGCAATTGCCGAGGAGCAAAAATCTGCACCTGCTGCCGACATCCCCGCTAACCGCACCCCATACCTTCATAAAGTTAGCATGTAGCCCGTATGTAGCGTAGCGGAATACGGGACTGGCGTGGCACCGAATATCCCGGATTGCGCTACGCTTCATTCGGGCTACGCTGTTTAAGATCGCCGGAGGTTAGTGATACATCACAGGAAAAAGTGCGATATCGAAGACAATGGGTCTGATGATAACGGTGATTTTTAATAAACCGAAAGGCTTAACTATGGCAGCCTTTGGGGTTGCTAATGACCGTCAAGCCCCCCGCTTTGCGGGGGGATATTACTTGCGCGACCCGACGCCGCGGTAATGCCGGGGACGATTTGAAAATAGATACCCGATTGCATCAAGGTTTCGACTTCTTTGCCGCCCGGCTAAATATGAAAGGATCGCCGGCGCCGACAAACCAGACTTTCGCTAATCCGGTTAGTGAAAAAATCCTGCGGCTTGTCGCGGGTTGAACGGAAAATAAGTGTGCAGATAAGAGGCTTGCAACGATCCCGCGCGGAAAAACTTTTCGCCTTGACTGCGGTTACGTTGCGGGACCGATACGGTCAAGGCTTCCATATCGGTTTCAAGGAGCGAATGATGAAAGCTATGGCCTCGGATTTTTCCATGCTCCAGATGTAAACTGTGCATGCCCAGGTTAACCAACCTGTTTTGCATTCTGGCGCTGCCCGGCAATAAGCCTACCATCGCGGCCGATTGTCCCTGTTTGTCGGTCAGCGTTTCCAACAGATATAAAAAACCGCCGCATTCGGCGTAAATCGGTTTGCCGGCGCGGTGATAGTCATGCAAGGCCTGTTTCATCGCGCGATTATCGGCGAGGGCCGCTAGATGCAGTTCGGGATAGCCGCCCGGCAGATAGAGGCTATCGACCTCCGGCAATTTGGCGTCGGTCAACGGCGAGAAGAAACGCAGCTCGGCGCCCATGGCCTGCAAGCAATCGAGGTTGGCCTGGTAGATGAATGAAAAGGCCGCGTCGCGGGCGATGCCGATACGTTTGCCGGCAAGAAGGCGCGGCGTCGGCGTCGTTGCCGCCGGGGCAAAGTCAACCGGTTCGGGCAAGCGGCATGGCGCGGATTCGGTCAATAATTCTGCGGCTCGCGCCAGTCTTCGGTCCAAGTCGCCGATCTCGTCCGCTTGCAGTAAACCCAAATGCCGCGACGGCAAAGCGATATCCGCGTCTTTAGATAGGGCTGCCAGCAAGGGCATGTCTTCGGGCAGCGCTTCTTGCAGTAATCCGGCATGGCCTGTACTGCCGACTTTGTTGGCGATGACGCCGGCAAACCTTAGGTTCGGTCGGTAATGAGCCAAACCATAGGCGACGGCGGCAAAGGTTTGCGCCATGCCTTGCGCGTCGATCACAGCGGCGACCGGGACCGACAGCGCTTGCGCCAGATCGGCGCTGCTGCTGTCCCCATCGTAGAGGCCCATTACCCCTTCGATCAAGATGACATCGGATTTGGCGGCGGCGCGATAGAGCAAGTCGCGGCAATGCGCCTCGCCCATCATCCACAAATCCAATTGATAGACCGGCCGTCCCGAGGCATGAGCCAAAATCTGCGGATCGATGAAATCCGGGCCGGTTTTGAATATGCTGACCTTGCGGTTTTGACTTCGGTGATAGGCAGCCAAAGCGGCGGTTAGGGTCGTCTTGCCTTGGCCGGAGGCGGGCGCGCTGATCAGCATGGCCGGACAATGGCGGACGGATGGGCTAGTGTTCATGATCAGAGTTTGAGTTTGGTCAAGGTAAATCCGGCCAAGGCGCCGAGGCTGAGCCAGAATAGGGCATTGCTGAAGGCGGACATCACTACGAAGCGTTGCCAGCCGTCTTCCGGTTGCCACTCATGCTCGGAGCCGGTTGCGGGCGCTTCGAATTGTTCCGCGGCTAAAATCAGAGGTTGCGTCAGATAATACTGTAAGACGCCGAGCAGCAGGCCGGACAGGATTTCGGCCGTCAATGCGGCGATAACCAATTTACGAAAATCGGCCACGCTTAACGGCAGGGAAATGCGGCGCTATTGCGTCCGTCATGTGCTGTATTATGAATGTGGTTGCTGGCTTCCTGCATGAAGCCGAGACCTGGAATCACGGTCAAGCCCAATACGATGGCGCTGAAGCCCGGGAGAAATTTAGCGGAGTAAACGACGGAAGAGCCGGCGAGTGTTTTCATGGTGATTGTCCTTCCCAAGTCTGATTGACGGAAAAACGGAGGGGAAGACAAACCAAAAAAGATTTGACAGATCGCCCGCCGCAATACTGTTCTTTAAGTTTTAGGGCCTGTCTCCGGGCTCGTGAAAAATCACCTACCGTTGCGGGGCAGCGCCGGCCTTTGACCGGCTTCCAGTTTCACCCGCGCAGTGCGGGAACCGTAAAACAAGCTGCGGATTATAGGTTACTCGTTAAAGCTGCGCAAATGGTTATCAGCTTCGGCTTGTACGACGAAATGCCCGGCATACTTGAACGGCTGAGCGATAATTTCGGTTTGTGCCATCAGCCTTCCGTAGGGATCGTAGGCGTAGCTGTTGACGATTTGAGGTTTTGATCGGTGATCGCGACGGTGTGCCCGGTGCCGTCGAAGTGTAGGTGTAGAGTTGGTTTGTACTGGCATCGATGTTGGCTTTTTCACTATAATGGGTTTGTATTTTTCACCTCTATAAAATTTTAGAGGCGACAACTAGCCTGACACAGGGGGATTGCCTCGAGTAGTTACGATAAATTAATGCCTTCTTTCGTCAGCTAACTTTTAATAAATCAGATCTTCGGTACTTATAACTCGACTACAAACTCTAACAGATCGGGCGACTCCAAGAAATATCCGTCGCCATAAGTTACCTCCACATAAGGCTTTCCATTCTGCATAATCCCCATTGTGTCGACAGACCGAATCTAAAAGAGATCACCCTTTAAAATGGATACAGTACCACCCTTGCAAAACACATTTCCAGCGCGTTGCCTTACGCATATTTGACGCGACTCATTAACGGAAACCCGATATATAACGCGCATCATATCGAAGAATTGATCTGGAGAAATACCGTTCAAACGTTGATCGATCTTTTCAATAACAAGAAAATCCAGAAGAAATCGCTCAACGTCAATAAATTCATTTGCACCATTTTTCATTGAGGCAAACCATCTAAGCCACAGATCATTGCTACAAGCAATCCATCGATACATCAAGTCAGTCAAATAAATCACTTTAATTTCCTCCGGTCCGCTGTGCGCCTGGGCGAGTAGCATCAATGATGTCTCGACTACTCACAGGGACAGCATCCTTTGAAACCCTCGTTATTCCCTTCGGTAACGTATCGGAAACTGTGCGTCCTAATTTGTTTACTGCACCCTTAATCAAACTTCCAGCCTTGCTAACCGGCAATGCAAATCCAATTGGAATATCAAAAGCATCCTGCTGAAATTGAGCGATTTGAGCTTGGGAGATGCCGATTCGCTCAGCACTAAACCCATTTGGATCAACAAACATAATGGGATTCCCACCCACATACGCATACAGATTCAATCCGCCTTCGAATCCGATCGGGTCTTCGCTGATAAACCGGCCGATGTCGGCATCATAATACCGGGCGCGCATGTAGTAAAGGTTGTTTTCTTCGGCTTGAACTCCGAATTGTCCGGCGTATTTGAACGGCTGGGCGATGGTTTCGGTTTGTGCCATCAGCCTGCCGTAAGGATCGTAGGCGTAAGTGTTGACGATTTGCCGGTTTGGATCGGTGATCGCGACCGTGTGTCCGGTGCCGTCGAAGTGGTAGGTGTAGAGTTGGTTGGTTTGGGCGTCGATAAAGCCGATGAGGCCGTGGCCATAGATATAGTAACGTGTGATTTGGTTGCTGTTATTGGCTTCGGCGAGTAGGTTGCCGGCGGCATCAACGATGTACTTTTGTGGTGATGCCGCTACGTGTCGCTCTGATGCGGTTGCCGACGCCGTCATAGACATACTGCTCGTTGCCGTGTCGAATCAGCCGGTGGGCCGTGGTCGAAGATGAAAGACGTGGGTCTTTCGCCTTGTAGATGAGTGCGGAATAGGCGGCCTTCGTGGTCGTAGTTGAAGGTCGTCTGATCCGTGCCGTTCAGTTGGGTTGTCAGCAGCCGGTTCTTTTGCGCATTGTAAGTATAGCCTTGGCTCCGGTTGATCAGTGCTTCCGGTTTTTGTGGTTCTTGAGCGAGGGCTTTGATCCGGTTGCCGTTGTTGTCGAGGGTGTATTGATAATCGGCCAGGGTTTGGCCGTCGGCGCTGTGTTGAATGCCGGTCAACCGGTCGGCTTTGTCCAGGGTGTAATTGGTGACGCTGCCATTAAATAGGTCGGTCTGTTCCATCCGGCCTGCGGCATCGTATTGGTAGGTCGTGGCCGGCGTGCCGCCGAACAAAAGAGAGCTGAATACATTTTAAAGCAACTGCTATTGATAGAGCCGCTTAATTTTGAACAGGACAAGATTATCATAGCCTTGGAGTAGGTTTGATAGCTTTTGCAAAAAGAAAGACTTGACCCCATTGGCTTTAATTTGCGGGGATACCTCAGAACTTGACCCCAGTTATTCCTATTGTTCAGCTCTTAACAAGCGCGCCAAGATTTTTCGCGAAAGCTGAAATGGGGTCCGTCCGATTTCAGCAGCGAAAAATGACTTGGCGATTATTGCCTTCGGCGGCCCCGATTCGCCCTGCGTCCGTGCCACTACG
>Ga0180009_10001291_pt1 | contig 31082 bp, 30 predicted proteins | sample OS_PC_MetaG_FD_123537 | JGI IMG/M metagenome (GOLD analysis project Ga0180009, IMG submission 123537) | Groundwater microbial communities from the Aspo Hard Rock Laboratory (HRL) deep subsurface site, Sweden - OS_PC_MetaG | ecosystem: Environmental > Aquatic > Deep subsurface > Groundwater...
AAAAGAATAAGCTTCATTACTATTTTCTTTTAAATTCCAATGATTTTGATTCAAATACTCAGAAATTGTGTTATCCACATCTAAAAACATAGACTTAGTCTCTCTCATCTTATTATGCTTATCTCTGTAAAGAATAAATGCTTTAGCAGTATCTACATATCCTTCTTTCATAAAAACATTTTCTACAATATCTTGAATGCTTTCAACATCAGGCATATTTTCATTACTGAATCTCTCATTTATCCTTTCTATTACTTTATTTACTAACCTTTCAGATATCTTTTTTTGTTTAATACCTGTAGCAACCAACGCCTTAGAAATAACATTCTTTATTTTTTTAGGATTAAATAATGCAATAGAACCATCTCTTTTTTTAATTTGAGTAATTTCTTCTTTTTCTAACGCCTCTATTTTTTCGTATGTTGTGAATCTTTTACTACATTTTAAACATTCACGTCTCCTTCTATTATTAGAATCATTCGTTAATCTTTTATCTATAACTTTTGAATCGTTTGATTTACAGTATGGACATTGCATAATATTTCACCCTTTATTTTGATAGATATTCAAGAACAGAAACACAAGATGTTGTGTCCACCCTTTTTTATAAACACAAGATATGGTTATTTGTAAAATTAACTTCTATATAAATATAACTTAAATTTATTATTCATTTTTAAAAATATAATTCTTTTTTAGTTATGTACTTATAAATGTTACAATCACCTAGTTAAAATTTCTTAAAAACACTTCATTAGTTTTACCAGAAGGCTTCCTTGAAATTATTCCTCTTTCTTCAAGTGATTTAAGAGTTAAAGACAATCCTGTTTTAGACATCCCAATCTTATATCTTAACGTAGCTTGTTTAATTCCTTCTTGTTCTTTGATGGCTCTAAGAACTGTTTGTTCATCTTTATTAAATCCAGATAAAAATGCATCAAACTTACCCTTTTCCCCATCATTTTTTTTAGCCTCTTTTAATGCAGAACTTACTTCAATCTGATGTTTTGCTAAAATTTCCTGAGTTTTATCGAAAAATATTAGATAAAATCCCAAGATAATCAAAGCAGCTGATAAAATAAATCCAAAAACATACAAACTATAATCCCTATCTGCATGCAAACAAGTACCATCATCTAAAAAACAAGACCCCTGTTGTTGTACAATAAAATTAATACTATTATCTTCTTTAATCTTAACCACATATGTAAACATAGTTAGTAGAACACCTAAAATAATTATGATTATACCTATTTGTTTTTGGTTCATTTTTAATAATAAAAGTATAAATAACTTATAATCTTTTGCATTTCTAAGTTGTAATCCAATTCTCTAATAAAACCTTGCCTTCATTAATTTTAATTATTTTTCTTTCCATTATAATTTTTTATTTTTTAATAATAATGAATTACTTATAACACTTACACTACTTAATGCCATAGCCCCCCCGGCAATCATAGGGGACAACAACCATCCAGTAAAAGGATATAATATTCCTGCTGCAATTGGAATGCCTAAAGAGTTATAAAATAATGCCCAAAACATGTTCTGTTTTATTTTTGACATCGTTAATTTACTTAATTTAATTGCTTTAGCCACATCTAACAAATCATTTTTCATTAAAACAACATCTCCAGTTTCCATAGCAACATCTGTTCCAGAACCCATAGCAATACCAATATCTGCTTGTGCTAAAGCAGGCGCATCATTAATTCCGTCACCAACCATAGCAACCTTTCCGCTTTTTTGCAATTTTTTAACATATTTTGCTTTATCTTCAGGCAATACCTCTGAAAAGATATTTTTAATTCCAGCTTTTTTTGCTATAGCTTTAGCAGTCCTTTCATTATCTCCAGTTATCATATAAACTTTAACTCCCAACTTTTGTAAATATCTAACAGCCTTAAAAGAATTATCTTTAATAGTGTCAGCTACAGCCACAAGCCCAATTAATTTTTTATTTTCAGACAAAAACATAACTGTTTTCCCCTCTTCTTCAAGTTTGTAAACTTTATTCACAACAGAACTTACATTTATTTTACAATCTTTCATAAGTTTATTATTACCTAAATAATAATTTTTATTATTTATTTTACAAAATACACCCTTACCAGGAATTGCTTTAAAACTTTTAATGTTCTTTAAATTTAATTTACTTTTTTTAGCTTTATTAACAATAGATTCTGCCAAAGGATGTTCTGAATTTTTTTCAATGCTCGCTGCAATTTCTAAAATTTTTCTTTCTTTAAAATTATTAAAAGAAAAAATATCTGTAACATCTGGTTTACCCTTAGTTATAGTTCCTGTTTTATCGAATATAATATGGTCTAACTTATGAGCAATTTCTAAAGCGCCCCCACTTTTTATTAAAATTCCGTTTTTGGCACCCTTACCAGTTCCAACCATTATTGCTGTAGGCGTTGCTAATCCCAAAGCACAAGGGCAAGCAATAACAAGGACAGAAACAGAAGCCATCAAAGCAAATGAAAATTCACCATTAAAAATAAAAAACCAACTTAAAAAAGTTAATAAAGCAATTACTAAAACAACAGGCACAAAATAAGAAGAAACAGAATCGGCAAACCTCTGTATTGGCGCTTTTGATGTTTGAGCATCTTCCACTAATTTAATTATTTTTGATAATGTAGTGTTTTCTCCAACTTGCGTAGCTTTAAATTTAAAACTACCATATTTATTTATAGTTCCCCCGATAATTTTATCTCCTTTCTTTTTTTCAACAGGTATACTCTCGCCCGTAATCATACTTTCATCTATAGAAGAAGATCCATCTAAAATAATACCATCAACAGGTATCTTTTCCCCCGGTTTAACTAAAATTACATCACCTTTTTTTACATCATCAATAGGAATCTTAATTTCTTTACCTTCTCTTATTACAATAGCAATTTTTGGACTTAATCCCACCAATTTCTTTATAGCTTCAGATGTTTTTCCCTTTGCTACAGATTCCAAATATTTTCCTAGAATAACTAAAGTTATTAATACAGCAGCAGCCTCAAAATACTGGTGTCCTTGATTAAATAAAACAGCATAAACACTATAGAAATAGGCAGCACTGGTACCCAAAACAATTAAAGTGTCCATATTCGATGTTTTATTCTTTAAAGCACCCCACGCCCCCTTATAAAACTGTGAACCAATATAAAATTGAACAGGCGTAGCTAAAGCCCACAAAATAATGTTTGTAAATGGCTGAAAAAATTCAGAAAAAAACATTCCTATAAGGAATATAGGAACAGCCAATACCGTGCCTATAATTAATTTAAACTTTAATTTCTTTATTTCTTTATTTTTATCTTCCAATCCTGTTTCTACACCATAACCGGCTTTTTTAATAACACCAATTATTTCGTTTTCGCTTAAAATCTTTTCATTAAACTCTACCCTAGCAGTTTCTGTAGCAAAATTAACTTCTGCATTTTCAACACCTTCAGTTTTATTTAAAACTTTATTAACTAAAGTAACACAACTCTGGCAGTGCATACCTTTGATTTTAAATGTTTTTTTCATTTTTACAATCCTAAATTATTAATGTCTACAATCAAGCAAATTAATTTATAAAGATTTACAAATCCCTTCTTCTAAACCTTTTTTACATTGAGGACAAACCTTATCAAACTCCCCTTCCAAAATCATATCGTCACACCTACAAATACCATCATCCCATATCCAATTTCCTAAATAACACATAGTACATGGGGGATCAATACAACACCGATAATTTCCTTTCTCTACTTGTTCACTGATGGCCAAATTCATATCGTTAATTATATTTTCTCTTTGTTTATCAAAAGATTGAATATTAATGAAAAAATTACCAAAAACAACCCCTACAAATATACTTAAAAATAAAAATAAAAAAATTAATTTTTTTAAGTTCATAATTCGCACCCCGTTGAAGTTTTTAAGTCATTTATTGATTGTTCTCCTGGATAATTTTTTCCGTCTATTCTCCAGGTGGGGTAACCTTGGATATCTTTGTCCAAACATTCATTTTTATTTTTATCACAGTCAACAAAATTAATGTATTCGAAAGAACTACCAAACATCTTTTTTTGGTTTTGGCAATGACTACACCATTCTGTTCCATACATTACAACCCCTTCTTCAGTTAGGCAATTAGCAAATGCATCATATTCCCCGGGCCCACTAGTACAACCAGATAAGAACATAATTATAAAAATAAAAAATATAGTTAAAATCAAGTATATTTTCACTTTGCTAACTCCTCTTCAATAATTTGTTGGAATACACTAAATGGTTGAGCTCCAGAAACAGATACCCCATTAATGAAAAAAGCAGGTGTTCCTGAAACACCATAACTCTGACCATCTTGGAAATCATTTTTAACTTCTTCTTCATACTTTCCAGAATCTAAACAATCATCAAACTCATCACCATCTAAGTTCAGATCAACAGCATATTCTTTTAAACTTTCCACATCTAAAGCATTTTGGTTTTCAAATAACACGTCATGATACTCCCAAAACTTTCCTTGATCATCTGCACATTCTGCTGCTTCTGCTGCTTTTTGTGCATTCTGATGGAAACTTAATGGAAAATCTCGGTAAACAATTTTTACTTCCTCCTCATATTCTTCCAGTATTTGTTTTACTGTTGGAACAGATTTTGAACAAAAAGGACACTGGAAATCTGAAAATTCAACTATGATAACAGGAGCATCTTCTGGACCTATAAAAGGATCATCATCTACACTAACTTCAACAACATTTATATTTGGTTGATTGTTCTGTGTGTCAGGAATACTTGTTCCATCAATGTTAATCCCTTGTGGAAACAATAAAGACCCATCTTTTGTTACATAAGAATCAATTTCTTGACCACCAACATCTATTTTAATTTGATATAATCCACTAACTTCTTTTACTTCAACGAGAGAAGCCTCAACACCCCCACTTAGTAAATTATTATTAATAAAATCAACAGCTTCTTCTACAGCATTAGAAGATTTCGCATTTACACCACCCCAAAATAAACTAACTATCAACAACGCACCTAAAACCAATGAAACATACATCCAAAGATTGTTATTTTTTTTATTAATTGTTTTGTGTCTAAATTCTTTTTCCATTATACTCCCCCCTAGTTTTTTATTTTAAGTAAATCTATATTTATTACTTTTTAAATCACTTATCTCAATTATAATATTTTCCTCTTCAATTTTATGATGTAAATAACTTGGCCAACACCCATATCCTTTATTTTTAGTTCCTAATCCCTCTATACTAAAAAATTTTCCACAATTTTTACAATAAATATCACTACCTTTTTGTTCATATCCTTTATAACCCCCACAAATATCACATGCATCAAACGCAGTTCTTGGAATCCCGTCACTACCTAAAACTATAAAATAATTTATATCAACACCACTGTCATTATAAGTATAAAATTCTACATCTTCACTAATCTCAGACAGAGGTATTTTTACAACATTTTCTGTAACTTCTTCAGTATCAACAACAACCCCCCCATCCTTACCACAGCCAGTTATTAATATTAAAGATAATATTAAAAACGTAAATAAAATTGTTTTTTTCATCATCATCCTCCACACCCACACCCACCACCACTACCACCACAACTGCCTCCTTGTTGTTTAGGTATGGCATCAAGTTCTTGTTGTATTTCTTCATTATTATTTAGATCCACATCTTCTTTAACAATAAAAGTTCCAGGAATCATCCCCATCCAACAACTCCAAGAGATTACCCCTTCTTCTGTAGGTGTAAATTCAATTATTTGTTCACCTTTTTTAATATCAAATTTTAAACCAAGTTTTGGAACTTGTATGGCATTATTACATCCATTTATTTCCTTCCCATTTATAATCCATTTAACAGGAACATCTTTTTTTAATACAAATTTATCAGGGGTCCACCCGTATCTATCTACTTCCATTTTAATTTCCTGATATCCTTCTGCATTAATAGTTGTATCAACAACATTTCCTGCAAGATTATTAGTACCACTAACAGATTCCACCATCGATTTAAAATCATAACCCGTTCCTGTTAAAACAAGACCATTATTTATCATAACCAATCCCAATATTATAACAATAGCTCCAGACGCCTTCAAAATTTTATGCGTTAATTTTTTTGACATATAACTTGTGAAAAAACCAAAACCCAACATAACAGGTAACGTACCCAAAGCAAAAATAAATAATAATTTGGCACCTTCAACTAAACTACCAGTTCCAGCAGCCATAATATATATTGCTTGTAAAGGTCCACAAGCAATCATAAAACCATTCAACAATCCTATTACCAAAGGACTTGAATTTTTTTGAGATTTTCCAGTTATTTTTGTCAAAAATTTTGGGGTTTTAAATTGAATTTTTCTAAGTATTGGAAATATGTTCAACATCTTCAAACCAAAGAATACTAAAAACAAACCTGCAAGCAATCCAGCAACCCCCCTCATTGTTGGAGTGAACGCAATTATAGATCCAATTAATCCAAATATCGCTCCAATTACAGTATAAGAAATTATTTTTCCTAAACCATACATTAAATGAGATTTATGCGATTTTACTCCATCTTGAGCATTTTTAGTAGTATAACTTACAACAAATCCACCACACATACTAATGCAATGAAATCCTGTTAAAAGCCCCACTAAAAACAACAAACCATAACCCATATTTTGACTTATTTGTGGAAAACTTATTCCATCAACAAATCTAAAAACAAAATATGCAATAACAATTATCCCAATTATCCCAAAAATTAATCCTAAAGTTTTATTGTTTTTTAATTTTTCCTCACCAAGAATATAACATTCATAACCTTTCTCTTCTATCTTATCAAGAATTTCATCAATATCAGTTTTATTCTTATCGAATTTAACAAATCCAGTTTCCGTAGCATAATCAAATTCTACTTCCTTAACCCCTTTAACTTCCAACATTTGTTTTTTTATAATTTTAGTACAACCATCACATACTGTCCCTTTTGCTATAAATTCTTTTTTTATTATTTCTTCCATTTTATTCTATTACTTTATAACCCTCATTTTTTATAATTTCTTTAATTTGTATTTCACTAATTTCAGATTTATCAAAAGAAATTTTCACAAAACCAGTAATATGAGAAGCTTCAACATTATTTATACCACTAAATTCTTCTAAACTATCTTTTAATAAACTTTCACAACTTTTACAATGCATCTGTTTGATTTTTAAATTTATTTTTTCCATAATTTCTCACCCACCAAATTTAGAAAATATTCGTTTATTAATACCCTTCGATTAAAAAAATAAGCCCATATCGTTTAAAACTAAAGAATTATTGTCCCAGAACGTTTATAACTACTAAAATTCCAGATTTTCATCTTGTATATAATCTTTTTTATTTCTTAAAGCAAGTTCTGCTTTCATTAATTCACTACCCACATACATTAAATGCCTTTTATTTTCAGAACCACCATTAAATTCAACTTTATCAATCAAATCTAAAGCACTATCTCCGTGGAAAACATCTAAAGTTTGACCTTTATTATTAACATGCTCTAATTTTATCTTACCATTTTCTAAATTTATTAAATAATTTCCCCTAACATCATATATTTTTTTATTATACCTTCTATACTTTTCAAACATTTGTTCAGCTACTCTAAAAACATGATGATATACTTGGGCACTTCCAGAAATCATTGTCATAAAACCCATATTTAATCCAAGTTCATTAGCAATTTCTTTTTGTAATGCCCTAAAACCATAAGCATTTTGTGGCCAACCATTATACATATCATGACTTCTAAAAAAAACAGTTAAATTTAATTTCTCATTCTGCATTATAGCCTGGATAAAAACAGCACAAGGACTGCTTTTATGTTTTCTTACAAGTTCATCTTCAACATGCCATGTTATTCCAACAGCATTCTTAGAATTAATATTAGTTTTTAGACATTCAATTATATCTTTAACCTGATTGATTTTATACACATTATCATTTTTTAAAGCATTCTTAATCAATAAATCTCTATTCTCTTCTAATTTATCTTTAAACTCAAAATCAACTTTATTTTTATCAACATTCAATAAATTATCAATCTTATAAACAGGAACTTCATATTCTCTTAATTTATTTCCATATGTATATGCCTTGCCTTCAGGTAATTCAGAATTTAATATTTCCTTGCAATAATCTTGTATTTGTTCTTTAGTAAAATTTAAAGGATTTATTGATAAATCAGGATCGTCAGGATCATCTTCATAAACAACAGCCACCAAATTATTTATTTCTCTAACAACCCTATCTGTATTGGCATCCATTAAATTTTCAACACCATATCTCATAATATTATAAATAATATTCATCCAAGTTTCAATAACACTTTTACCTCTAATAATTAAAGGTCCCCCTTCAAAAGGGAATGTTTTTGTTTCAGGTTCTTCAAAATTAAAATTACAAGATTCACTATAAGCTTCTTTTTTCTCTAAACTTTTTATTAAACCATTAGTCTCTTCAATTTGTTCTTTCAAACCATTCTTTTCAGTCAAATCAAAAAGTTGAATAGAAGTTCTTAATAAATTTATTTTATCTAAAGGAATATTTTTATCAATATAAGTGTCATCAAAACCAATAATCTCTCTACTTTCATTCAAACCTTTTTCAAAAAAATTCTTTAAAGCCTCTAAACTCTTACCATCTTGTTTATTTCCTAATAATATAATATACCTTATACACGGATTAGCTAAACAATTTCTTATTAAAGGTTCAATACCTTTTTGATGAGAATATAAATTAGCAGCTAAGGCCAAATTATCTTTTTCTAAATAAGGCAAAACATTCGTCCTTTCAGTCCATAAAAAACAAACAGCAACGTTTTTATTAGGCTCACAAAAAGCAATTCTGTCTTTAACAACAACAGGCCACTCAGAAGTCATTTTCACTCCATTTACTCTCTTCAGGCCCTTTATGTTCTTTATATTTTGAACTTTCTCTTTTATCATAAGGGTTTTCAGATTCAGAACTTAATTTCATAAAACTTAATCTGCATATTTTCATACCCGGCCATAATTTAACAGGCATTGAAGATAAATTTGATATTTCTAAAGCAATATTACCTTTAAAACCAGGATCTATAGAAGTTGCAGTAGAATGTATAACAATTCCAATTCTTCCTAAAGAACTTTTCCCATCCAAACTTCCCACCAAATCATAAGGAATACTTACACTTTCCATAGTACTACCAATAATCAAATCTCTTGGATGTATTACTACAAAATTCTCCTTCTTTATTTCCTTATATTCTGTTAGATTCTTATCTATATTTCTTACATCAATATGAGTTACATCACTTTTTTTAAAAAATCTAAATTTATTACTTAATTTTAAATCTACAGAACAAGAATCAATTTCACCAGAATGACCTTCAATAATTAATTTATTTTCCTCTAAATATTTTTTAATATCTCTATCACTTAAGACAACCATATTTAACCCCCTTTATTTTAACATATAATTTATATTTAAAGATTTGTTTGATTAAACATAATAATATTCACCTTTTTTTCTCTGTTCCTTATCTAATTGAGAATCAGGTTTATTAATTCTTGGTCTTCCAGTACTCGAATCTCTCCTATATGTTATATCTAATTCTTTCAAAACCCTATTCATACCTTCTTTTTTCTCACAAGGACCATACACATTACCACTTTCTCCAGAAATACCTTCAAAAACCAATAAAGAATCAGCCAAATAATCTATAAATTGAATATCATGATCAACAATAATAGCACAAACTTCTTTTTTAATAACGAATTCCTTAATAATCTCAGCAACTTTCAATCTGTCTTCAACATCAATAAAAGCACTAGGTTCGTCCATTGCTATTATCTCAGAATCTCCAGACAAACAACCCGCAATAAACACTTTCTGCAATTCCCCACCAGACAAACTATTCACTTTATTATTTAATATTTTTCCCAAACCCAATTTTTCTAAAATATTTTGTTTATACCACCCAGAACCAAATTCTTCCTTGGCTTTGCTTTTCAAGTAATTTAAAACAGTTTCATCTGTATCAGAAAAAATGTGTTGTGGCTTATAACTTATTTTTAATTTTTTAATTTTTCCTTTATCTGGTTTTTCCCCACCATTTAATAATTTTAAAAATGTTGTTTTTCCTAAACCATTACTTCCAACTATCCCCAATACTTCCCCCTTTCTTACACTTCCATTATTAACTTTTAAAGAAAAATTTTCAAATTTCTTTTCTAAATCAGGATATTCAAATAAAACCTCTTCACTCACTTCTCTTTTAACAGCATATCCAGAAAATTTTATACTATAATCTCTAAATCTAATATTATCATCTTTCAAAAACCCATCTAAATATTCATTAATTCCTCTCCTAACAGATTTTGATTGTGAAAAAATACCATAACAAGCAGGTTCCCCATAAACAATTTGAATTTCATCAGAAACATAATCTAAGGCAGTTAAATCATGCTCCACAACAATTATATTTTCTTCTAAACCCCTAATTAACTTAGCAACTTTAATTCTATAAGTTATATCTAGAAAACTCATTGGCTCATCTAAATAAATAACATCAGAATCTTTTATAATAGAAGCAATAATAGCTAGTTTTTGTAATTCTCCCCCAGATAATTTATCAATATTTCTATTCTTTATGTTATCTAAATTTAATTCTTTTAGTAATTTTTCACCAATATTCTTTTTATCCACCTTATTTATTAAATCAATAACAGTTCCTTTGTAGGCTTTAGGTATTAATTCAATTCTTTGTGGTTTGTAACTAACTTTGATTTTTTTCTTAAATAATTTTTTAAAATAATCTCCTAGTAAGGTGTTAGAATATTTTTTTATGATTTCATCTTCTTTTAAATCTTCATCATATTTTCCAAGATTTGGTTTTATATTTCCAGATAAAATATCTAAGGCAGTACTCTTACCAATTCCATTTCTTCCTATAATCCCAATAACACCTTTTTTTGGTGTTGGTAAGGAAAATAATTCAAATGCATTTACACCATATCTATAAATTGGATCATCTTTTAATTTTTCAGGTAAATTTACAATAGATATTGCTTCAAATGGACATCGTTTATTACAAATCCCGCATCCATTACATAAATCTTCATCAATTTTAACATTAACATCTGTTTTTACAATACAATCCTGATTATCCCTATTTAATGGACATAATCTAATACATAAATCAGCACATTTATTAGGCATACATTTACCTTTATCAACAATTGCTAATCTCATAGAATTACTAAAATCATAATATTTTAAATACTTTGCTTACTCAACAAAAATATGTTAAAATGTGATATTTGTAAGGGAGAAGTTGTAGAAACATTCCTAGGTAAAATCATTGGTACTTATATGTATGTTAATAAAAAGAAAAAAATTGTTTGTAATCATTGTCAAAAAGGACGCCCCCATGAAGAACTTTTAGAGAAATTGAAATAATCAACCATGTGGTTTAGTCACATTAACATCTTTAACTAAAACTTCAGGGGTTGTAACAGGAGTATTAGCTTCCCAACTTCTAATTTGTTTTTTCTCTTCACCACAACTGTTAATATTCTTCATTATGTTCAACATATTATCACTTATTCTAATATTCTTCAAACTTTTAACAATCTCTCCATTTTCAATCAAAAACATTCCATCTCTAGGTATTGTAGAAAAATCACCGGTCTGATAATTCTGAAATCTTGTATACCAAATATTTGTTATATAAATTGCTTTTTTCTGATCTAAAACATTACTTTTCTCAGAATCAAATAAAATATTAAAAGCACTAGGAACTAACAATCCTGCATTAGCAGTATTCTTAACTTTATACCTCGAAGCAGAAGAAGTATTATGTAAATAAGTCTTAAACACCCCCTTATCAATAATCATATTTTTTTGAGTAGGATGCCCCTCACAATCAAACTTAGTAGAATTATAACCTTTAGCTAAAGTTCCATCATCTATTAAATCAAAATTTCCTAATTTTTTCCCAACCTGATCTTTGAAAAAACTCAAACCAGATTCAACATGGAATACAGAAGCAAGATCCATTATATATTCTAATATAGAAGCCATTGGTAAATAACTAAAAACAACATCGTATTTTCCATCTTTAAAACTTACAGGATTTTTAGCTAATTTTGCAATTTCACCAGCTTTTCTCCCAGCATCTTCAACAGTAAAATCATTCAAACTCCTAGAACAGGCAGTCATATGCCCAGATTCCTCTTTTTTATTAAATGCTCTTATTGAAAAATACAAATTTGTACTTTTTTCCTCAACTTCAGCACCATTTGAGGTTAGAAGATAATCACTAGTCATAGAAGTTTCAAAAATTCCAGATACTCTTTTACTATTTTCTAAAGCTGCATTAATACCTTTATTTAATAAATCCACTTCATCAAAATCTAAAACTTTTTTATCATAAACTCCTTCTATATTTTTATATTTAAAAGGGCCTTTTGCAATACCCCTATAATCTTTACTAGGTTCTGAATTTTTTAAAAATTTAAAAATATTTGTTATCAATTTATCAGCAGAATCTTTATTCAAATCTTTTAAAGAAGTGGAAATTATTTTACCTTTTTGAACAACAAAAATAGCTAAATTATTCAGAACTTCGGTTCCAGTTTTAACAATTTTATTATTAACAAATTTTAATTGGGTGCCTTCTGATGTAACATATTCTAATACAACATCATCTGCTCCTTTTTTCATTAATTCTTCTTTGATATAGTGAACTATTTCCATCTTATTTAATCCCAATATTTTTTAATCTAATAACTGGTCCCCCCATCCATACAGGGATTCCCTGCATTGGCTCTCCTTTTCCACATGAACCAGCAAAATGTTTAACTTCTTTCCCAATCATATCAATAGCCTTCCAAAAAGCAGGGGTTGTAATTTCCAAAGCAGGAGAAATTAAAGGTTTAGTAATTTCACCATTTTCAACTAAAAAAGCCTCACAACCAACATATTTTTGTTGGTATCTTTTGTCATCAATATTCCACTCCATGAAATTTTTTAAAAAAACACCCTTCTTAGTTTCCCTAATAATCTCATCTTCACTTGAATCTCCACCCAACATGAAAGTATTACTCATCCTTACCATATTCTCTTTATCATAATCACTCGCTCTTGCACTTCCATTACTTTTTAAGTTCATACTATAAGCAGTCTCCCTATTATGTAAGAACTCATTTATTTTTCCCTCTTTGATTATAAATTTCCTTCTAGCTTTTACACCTTCATCATCATACAAATAATAACCATAACTATTTTCTAAAGTAGGATCATCAACAACATTAACTTTTTCATTACCTATAATCTCTCCAACCATTTTTTCAGTTACAAAAGATTCACCAGCCTGAGCAGCTTCTCTCCCAAAAATCCTATCAGCTTCATAAGGATGTCCTGCAGATTCATGAACAGCTATCCCCGTTACTTCATTACCACAAATAACATCATAAACACCTTGCTTAACTTTAATTCCACTCTTAATGTTGTCTTTCAAAACTAAATTTTCATTATTTAATTTCTCATTTAAATTCCAAAATTTTAAACATTCATAACCGGAAGTAGCACCATAAGGAGTATATCTCTGTCTCGTTTTACCATCCTGCATTATTGTTAAATAAGAATAAAAATGAACTCTAGGAATCTTAGATTCTATTTTAGCACCTTCAGTTGTAATAAAATACTTTTCAGTTATACTATCTGATAAAGAAAAAAATCTCATATAAATATCTTTTAAATCTTTATCTAACTGTATTAAATATCCAATTTTTTTATCTGAAGTAAAATCTTTGATTTTGAATTTCTCTTTAACTTCATAAGATTTTTTAGAAACATCATCATCAGATAAGTATATTTTCTCACTTATCTTCCCTGCATTATTAGTTATCCTAACAGATTTCTCAATTAATCTTTTTATAGTATCTTTATTGAGATCATTTAAAGAAATAAACCCCAAATTATTATTTATTAAATATCTAATCCCTAAACCACTTATCTTATCAAAACCAGAAACATCTAAATTGCCATTCTTTAAGACAAAAGCATTTTCTTCTTTAGTCTCTAATTTAACTTCAGCATAATTTACATTTAACTCCTCTAATTTTTTCAAAGCATAGTCTGCTATATCTTTCATACACTTTTCAAAATTCCAATCTTTAAATAGATTATGGAAGAAAACAAAACATTATTAAATAATATATATTAAAGTAATAACATGTTAAGAACACACACATGCAGTGAATTAAGTAAAAAACACCTAAATAAAAAAGTCATTTTATGTGGGTGGGTAGATTCTATTAGAAGTCACGGAAAAGTTTCATTTATAGATCTAAGAGATAGGTATGGAATCACTCAATTGTTTTACCCTAAAAAATTAGATATTAAGAAAGAAACAGTTATTCAAGTAGAAGGTAAAGTCAAAGAAAAACCAAATCCCAATAAAAAACTAAAAACAGGTTCTATAGAAATAGATGTTGAAAAATTAAATGTATTAAGTAAATCACAATCTTTACCTCTTGAAATAGAAAATCCAGACAATACAGAAGAAACAAGATTAAAATATCGTTATTTAGATTTAAGAACTAAAAGAATGCAACATAACCTGATTTTAAGACATAAGATTTTCAAAGCTATAAGAGATTACTTAGATAATGAAAATTTCCTAGAAATAGAAACACCTGTTTTAGCAAAATCAACTCCTGAAGGTGCAAGAGATTATGTAGTGCCATCGAGAGTTTATAAAAGTAAATTCTTTGCCCTCCCACAATCCCCGCAATTATTTAAACAATTATTAATGATTTCAAATTTTGATAAATACTTTCAAATTGTTAAATGTTATAGGGATGAAGATTTAAGAGCAGACAGACAACCAGAATTCACACAACTTGATATAGAGATGAGTTTCATTGAAGAAAAAGACGTTTATGATTTATGTGAAGGCTTACTAAAATATGTTTTTAAAAAAGCTTTAAACAAAGATATAAAAATTCCATTCCAAAGATTACCTTATGAACAAGCTATTAAAGAATATAAAACAGACAAACCAGATCTAAGAAAAAATGAAGAATTCAAATTTGTTTGGATAGTAGACTTTCCGATGTTTGAATATTCAAAAGAAGAAAAACGTTACAAATCAATGCATCATCCTTTCACTTTACCAAAAGAAGATGATTTTAGAAACATAGACAAATTAAAAGCAAGAGCATATGATTTAGTTTTAAACGGCAGTGAAATTGCTGGAGGTTCTTTAAGAATTTTTGATAAGGAACTACAAATGAAAGTCTTTAAAGCATTAAAAATAGATGAAAAAGAAGCAAAAGATAAATTTGGATTTTTATTAGAAGCAATGGATTATGGTTGCCCACCCCTGGGAGGAATTGCTTTTGGTTTAGATAGATTAATGGCTATAATCTGCAATGAAGTCTCTATAAGAGACGTTATTGCTTTCCCAAAGAACAAAGATGCAAAAGATTTAATGTTAGACTCTCCATCAAACATAAGCAAAGAACAATTAAAAGAACTTGGTTTATAATTTATTCTAAAGTTTTAGATTGATAATATTTTCCTGCAACTTTTTCTATTATTTCTTTACTTTGTCCAACATAATTTAAAGGATTAGTTATCTTTCTTAAAACATTCTCTTCAATCCTACTAGTTACTTCAGAATTTTTTAAAAGAACATCTATAAATTGAATTTTTTCATTCCAAGCATAAGTCGCCAATTCCCCCATTAAATCATGGGCTTCACTTCTTGTCATAGGATTTGAAACCCTTCTATGATCTGTTAAATAAGTCATCACTTGCTGAGATGTAACAACACCAAAGCTTCTTAAAACTCTTTCTTTACATCTATCTTCATTTAAACCAATCCAATAGCTTATACTCGCAAGTCTTCTTATTCCATGATCTAGGAATTTAAATCCATCTTCCAAATTTATCCTACTATTAGAGGAAGCAGCCAAATTTCTCGTATAAGGTATATCACAATTAGCAAGAGCAGTAGTCATGTTACCCATAAGATAATTTCTTACAGACATAACCTGTTCTTCGGCTGTTGGATTACCGTTTTTTGCATCTTTGTGAGGCATTGCAGAAGAACCTTTTTTCTTTTTTGGATTTGTATTTACAAAAATATTAACATCATCACTTCTCCCCCAAGCAATATATTTAGCAATATTATTCATAGTTTCGCCTAATCTCGCCATACTAAAGAAAATATCAGCCTCAAACTCCAATCCAGGAATTTGAGCAGAAGCATCCATAAATCCAATTCCTAAATCACTACAATATTCTCTCTGTAAATTTATACCATCAATTCCTAAAGCAAAAGCCGAGTGATGATTCCCTGTTGCATCACCCCATTTCCCAATTATAGAATTCTCATATACAAATTTTAAAAAATTAAGATTAGATTGTAACATTTCAACATAATGTGTAAGGGGTCTTCCAGCTAAAGTAGGTAAAGCATCATATAAATGTGATGTGTCCATATGGGGGATATTAATCCATTCTATTGATTTTTCTATTAAAATATCTCTTAGATTTTCAGTAGATTCAGCAATAACTTCTAAAGAATCTTTTAATTGCAAAGCTCTTGCAGGTTGAGTGGTATCAGCACTGGTTTTACCTTTATTAAGATGTGTTCCAGCTTCACGACTAACAATTTCTTCAAGTGCAGTGTTTATCGCAATTACATCGTGGCTTGTTTTTTCTTCTAGTTCTATTATCCTATTTGGGTCAATATTTTTGAGATTTGCTTTTTCAGCAATTTCTTGAGCTAAGTTTGGAGGAACAATTTCGGGATGTAATCTAGATAACGTTAATGCAGCTTGTCCTTGCACTTTTAGACTATATTCAAAAGTATTTTCAGAACCCCAAATAACCCCCATATCTGAAGTTCCGTACCTTTCTGCAGCAAGTGTTGAAGAATCAACTTTATAATCTTTAGGAAATCTTGGCCTTGGTTTTGTTTTTTCATTTATTTGCATTTCTTTAATAAACACAGAAAAATATAAATAGATTACTAATAAACCTTAAAAATCTCTTTCTTAAATTTACTAAAACTATTTTCTTTAATAATTCTTCTAACTTTCTCCATCAATTTCTGTAAAAAATACAAATTATGGTAGCTCTTAAACCTCTTACCAATGGGTTCATTTATTTTACTCAAATGATAAATATAAGCTCTTGTAAAATTCTTACAAACAAAACAATCACATTCTTCATCTATAGGATTAAAATTCAATTTATTTTCCGATTTATCAATATACAATTTCCCTTTTGAAGTAAACAAAGTATTATGTCTAGCATTCTGAGTTGGAAAAACACTATCAAAACAATCAATTCCCAATTCAACACACTTAATCAAATCTTTAGGACTACCAACACCCATTAAATACCTAACTTTATCTTTTGGCAAATAAGGTTTGACATGTTTAATTACCTCATACATCTTTTCAACAGGTTCACCGAGAGCTAACCCCCCAACAGCAATACCGTCAAAATCCAGATAAGTCATAAACTTAGCAGATTTAATTCTTAAATCTTTAAAAAAATTACCCTGAATTATTCCAAATAATAATTGTTTATCATTCTTATATTTCAGACATTCTTCACCCCATTTATGTGTATTAATAAGAGACTTCTTAGCATCTTCATAACTAGCTTTATAGGGAGACATATCATCTAAAGCCATTGCTACATCACAATCAATTTTACCTTGGATATCCATTATTTTCTCAGGAGTTAACAAATGTTTTTGATTGTCAAAAGGACTCTTAAAATGAATCCCCTTATCACTAGTTTGAACAAAAAAATCTCTGCTTATTTGAAAACCACCACAATCAGTAAAAACAGTCTTATTAAAATTCATAAACTTATGAATCCCAATTTTTTCTAAAACACCCAATCCCGGTTTCATAGATAAAATGAAAGCATTACAGATTATAGCATTAGCCTTCATTAGTTTATAATCATCCACACCAATAAACTTTCCAGTTGCTAATGTTGCTACAGGCATAAAAAAAGGAGTCTCAACCTTCCCATGTTTAGTTCTCAATTCCCCCAATCTTGCCTTATCTTCATTTATTAATTTAAACATAACTTTTAAATAATCCTTACTATTTAAAATATTTATGAAATTCATCAATTCTAAAACAATTCAACTAGACAAAGATTTAAATGAATTAGATAAATTTGTATTAAAATTTATTAAAATATTAGAAAAACATACAAGCTATGTTATTGTAAGTGGATATGTTTCAATATTGCTTGGTAGGACTAGAGCTACTGAGGATGTAGATGTATTTATTAAAGAATTAAATAAAGGATGATTTTCTAAACTTTATGAAGATTTAAAAATAAATGGATATTGGTGTTTAAATGCTGAAGATACTAATTAAATCTTTAATTATTTAAATGATGGTTTAGCAGCCAGATTTGCTTTAAAAAATGAAACAATACCAAACTTTGAAGTAAAATTTGCAAAGAAAAATTCATTTAAAGAAGCTTTAAAAGATACATTAATTGTTATAACAAAACAAGGAAATATTAAAATATCATCACTAGAAAGACAAATTGCTTATAAAAGATATTATTTAAAATCGGATAAAGATTTAGAAGATGTAAAGCATATAGAAGAAGTCTTTAAAGAAAATATCAACTATAAAAAAATTGATAAATGTAAAAATTCAATATTACAAAATGAAATGGCTTAAACCAGGAAAAACAAATAAAGAAGATAGATTAAATTTTGTTAAATACTGGGCAGATTACATAAGAACACATCCAGACAAAGAGTGGAGCAGACAACAAAACATTCTTATTGACTCTTGTATGCAAAGCGCAAAACAATCTACACTATCTCCAAAAACTTATCTAAAAATTAAAGGCGAGTTAAAAATAATTAATTAGAAATTATCATTCCTTCTTCAGAACCTTTAATCAAATTCCAATCCAATTTTATCAATTGTTTTATAGCAGGATTATTTGTATTTAATTTAAATAAATCAGATTTTCCAACCCTTCTCGTTTTTACAACTATTCTATTTTTTTCTAATCTCTCCCAGAAAGTTTGTAAAGTAGAATAGCTTACTCCAGAATTTTTAGCTATTTCAGTTAATGGATAATCAAATAATTGAAATGTTATAAGAAAATCTAATACTTTGATAATAGGATTGTTTCCAAATACTTCTATGAATATTGTTTCATTTTTCATATAATACTACTAATACTACTTATATATATATATTTCGATTTATGTTTTTATATTTTAATATTAGAAACATTTAAATATTCTTAAAATTTATAATGTATATGGAATTTGATGAAAAAGATAAGACTAAAGCAACAATATTATATCACCTAAGAAGAAAAAAAGTTATAGGCGGCGTTCATACTCATTTTGATACCTTAAAGAGAGGTTTTCCTTCATATTTAGGAAAAGATGTAGAAAAAATAGCAAAACAACTAATAAAAGAAGGATTAATTATCACAAAACCAACATCTTATGGTTTACAAGTTTCTTTAAATAAAATAAAATTAAAAGAAATAGAAGAATTTATTTTAAAAATTTTAAATTTAGAGTTCTAGAAACATTTAAATATCTTCATAATATCTTATTTTTATGAAATTCAACAATAATTTCTTTCTTAATAATCTTTAATTAGTGCATAGGCTCTAAACATAATCTTTTTATATTCTAAAATACTAAGGAGGTATAAAATGTTTGTTTCAATACAAGACGCAATAAAAAAAGGCAAAGGAAAAGTCTCAGTTAGGGGTTGGATCTACAGAGAGCGAGGATCATCTAAAATAAAATTTATTGTTTTAAGAGATTCTTCAAATATAATTCAGTGTATTCTTGAAAAAGACAAAATATCAGATAAAGAATGGGAAAACTCACAAAAACTATTAATAGAATCTTCAGTAGAAATAGAAGGAACAATCAAACAAGACGAAAGAGCCCCAACAGGTTATGAAATAAATGTAACCAAATTAAATGTAATTCATTTTGCTGAAAAATATCCAATAACAAAAGACCAATCAACAGAATTTTTATTAGATAACAGACATTTATGGATAAGGTCCAGACAATTAACAGCTGTAATGAAAATAAGGAGTACAGTTTTAGAATCATTCAGGGAATATTTTCAAAAAAAGAATTTTTATGAATTAAGTCCACCCATATTCACACCCAATGCATGTGAAGGTGGTTCAACATTATTTGAGGTTAAATATTATAATGATAAAGTTTACTTAACTCAAAGTTGGCAATTATATGCAGAAGCAGCTATTTTTGGTTTAGAAAAAATATTTACAATAAGTCCATGTTTTAGAGCAGAAAAGTCAAAAACATCAAGACATTTATCTGAATTCTGGATGGCAGAGATGGAAGCAGCATGGTATGGACTAGATGAATTAACAAAAGATGCAGAAGAGGTCATAACTTATACTTTTGAACAAGTTTTAAAGAAAAATTTAAATGAGTTAAAGATTCTTAACAGAGATATTTCAAAATTAAAAAAAGTAAAAACACCTTTCATCAGAATGACTTACAAGGAAGCATTAAAAGCTTTACAAAAGAAAGGTATGAAAGTTAAATTTGGTAAAGATTTGAGAACAATAGAAGAAGATAAATTAGTAGAAGGATGTGATAAACCGATAATAGTAACTCATTACCCTAAAGAAATTATGGCATTTTATAAACCAAGAGACCCCGAAGATAAAGAAACAGCAAGATGTTTTGATGTATTGGCACCAGAAGGTTATGGGGAATTAGTTGGTGGTTCTGAAAGAGACATTGATATTGAAGAATTAAAAAAATATTTAAAAAAGGAAGGAGCAAACCCAGATAATTACTCTTGGTATTTTGATACGAGAAGATATGGGAATGTCCCTCATGGTGGTTTCGGCTTAGGTATTGAAAGATTGGTTGCATGGATATGTGGATTGCCAAATATTAAAGATGCAATCGCCTTTCCAAGAACAATGCTAAGAAAAACACCTTAAATCAAATTCAATCCAAAAACAATCCCAACAATAAACATTAAAATCATCAAACCCCCAATAACAGGACTGATACTCATACTATACTCTGGATTTCTATCACCCATTTTCTTAGCTTTATAGTAAATCAAAATAATAAATATACTTTCCAAACCACCAAACAAAGCACCAGTAACATTTAAAACATTCTTAAAGCTAGCCAAATTCCAAAAAAATACCAAAAATAAAAAAGGAGGAATACAAGCCAAAAACCAACTTACATTTTTGTTTAATTTAAAATCGTAATTATACATTTCCTTCAAAGCTAAACCTAAAACTAAGAAACCAGTAGAAACAGCAAATAATGCAAATAAATTCCCAAATAAAGCTACTTGCCAACCAAATACATTGCTTAATCCTAATGTTGCTATCTCATATGTATTTATTCCAGTAACACCCAGAACAACAAATGAAAATAAAATATATACAATTAAAGGTACTAAAACTCCAATCATAATTGCTTTTTTTAATTCTTTTTTATTATTAACAAGTTCCTCTTTCATTTCTGGAATAGCAGCCATCCCTCCTAAAAAAGCAAGTAAAACAATACCATAAGGATAAAAAACATAAGATAAATTAACCATTTGAATATTAACAATATCAAATTTTGTAAACCCAATCAAGCTTATTATTAAAACAATAAATAAAATTAAACCACTCATTATTAATTCAGTTTTTCTAATAGCTTTCAAACCAATGAAAATTAATATAGACATGAAAAGAAAATATCCTATAAAATAATAAAATATATTTCCACCAAAAATAGCACTTAAACTCTCACTACCTCCAATCAAATAAGCAATTAAAACACCATTAATCCCAAACACCATTAACACAGTCATTATGATTTTTCCATATTTACCAAAATATTTTGCAGCATACCCCGTTAATTGATGATTCCCTTTAGTCCTTAAAACAACTTCCCCAATAAACAAGTTAACAGCCAAAATAATTAAACCAATTATAACAATATGAACCAAACCAATTAAAAAACCAGACTTAGAAATAACATAAGGGATTCCTAAAATACCTGCCCCAATGATAGTCCCAATTAAAGTTGCTATAGCTTCATAAACCTCTCTTTTCATAGAACTCCAATATATTTATTGTTTTATATATGTTTTTATTTAATTATTTTAAAAACAGATTGTTTATTTAATTTTATCTCTTCTTCACTTAAACCATTTAACTCATGTGGAAAAATTATCCAATCATCTGTTTCATGAACATAGAAATCAGGTTTTATCTTTGTTTTATTTCTCGATGGTTTATAATAAACCGTAGCTATTTTTATACTTTTAAACAAAACATTCTTTATTTTAATTTCTTTTAATACAGCATCCATCGTTAAACCACTATCAAAAACGTCATCTACTATTAACAAATTATTATTTAATTTTAAATGTTCTTGTAAAAATTTTAGACCACTCACAATAACTTCTTGATTTGTTTTATTTATATCTTTATAAAATTCGGTTTTTATAGGATAATGATTCATATTTATTTTTTTAAATTCAAAAAATTCTTGTATGGCTATAGCAGGAGGAGTTCCACCTCTCCAAATCCCAACTAAAAAATCAGGTTTAAATCCATAATCATATATTTGTTTAGCCAATTTAAAAGAATCTAACAAAAAATCATTAGCATTTATAAATACCTTTTTCATAATAACTTAAAAATATTCATATTTAATTAGTTTTTGATTATAATATAAAACTTTATAAATTCTTTAAATAAGGTATATTCTATGGGCCTGTAGCATAACCTGGATAGTGCGGTCGGCTTCGGACCGATTAATCGGGGTTCAAATCCTCGCAGGCTCATAATTTATATTAGTAAGTTTTAAATATCAACTAAAGATTAATTTTATTATGGAAAAACAAAAAGGCATTACTGTAAAAAAAGAAGATAATTTCTCAGAGTGGTATTCACAAGTACTTGATAAGGCAGAAATTACAGACCTTAGATATAATGTAAAAGGATTTGTAGTTATCAGACCCCTAGGGGCAATGATTCTAGAAAATATGTACCAACTTTACGAAAAAGAAATGCAAAAAAAAAATCATAAACCAAGTTTTTTCCCAACAGTAATCCCTGAAAAAAATTTCAAAAAAGAATCTTCTCACGTAAAAGGATTTTATCCAGAAGTATTTTGGCTTGAAAAAATTAAAGGAGAAGATAGACTTGCTTTAAGACCCACAAGTGAAACTGCAATGTATCAAATGTACTCTTTATGGATAAGATCATGGAGAGATTTACCCTTAAAAATATATCAAAGAGGCCAAGTATTTAGATATGAAACAAAAGCAACAAGACCTTTAATAAGGGGTAGAGAGTTTTATTGGATTGAAGGCCACGATTGTTTTGAAACAAAAGAAGAAGCAGAAGCACAAGTTCAAGAAGATATTAGTATAACTGAAAAGGTAATGCATCAAGAATTTGGAATCCCCTTCTTACCAATGAAAAGACCTTCATGGGACACATTTGCAGGAGCTGTTTATACTATTGGATCAGATGTTTTAATGCCTGATGGAAAAGTTATCCAACAACCCTCAACACATTTCCTAGGGCAAAACTTTTCAAAAGCATTTGATGTTAAATTCAAAACAAGAGAAGATTCTGAAGATTATGTTTGGCAAACCTGTTATGGTCCAGCACCATCAAGAATCTTAGCTTCAGTAATTTCAATACATGGAGATGATAAAGGATTAATAATTCCTTTTACAATATCACCCATTCAAGTAATTATTATCCCAATTTACAATACAAAAAACAAAACAAAAATAATAAAGAAATCTAAAGAAATAAAAAAAGAATTAGAAAAACTAAATATCAAAACAGAAATTGATCTAAGTGAAAAACGTCCTGGAGAAAAATATAATTACTGGGAGCTTAAAGGAGTCCCATTTAGAATTGAAATAGGAGAAAAAGAATTAAATCAAAACAAAGTATTTCTATTCACAAGAGCTACAGGAAAAAAAGAATTTACAGACATAAATAACATACAAAAATTAGGAAAAGAATATGATTTTAATTTATTAATTAAAGCAGAAAAATCAATGAAAGGAAAAATAATTAATTGTAAAACAAAAAATGATATCAAAAAAGTTCTAAAAGACAAAAAAATAGCAAGAGTTAATTTTTGTTCAATAAATAAAGAAGGAGAAAAATGTGCAGAAAAGATAGAAAAAGAAGTTGGTGCTGAAGTAAGAGGGATTCTAGCAAACAAAAATGAAAAACCTTCAGGGAATTGTATAATCTGTAATAAAAAAGCAACAAATATAGTTTATATTGCTAAGTCTTACTAAAAACACCTTTTATTTGTTTTCTAAAAATATACAAAACTACTAATAGAACTATTAAAAGCCAACTCCATCCTATTTGAACATAAAAAGGAACACCAACAACTTCAATATTCAAATCTTCTTTTACATCATAAACCATGCCATTATTATCTTTATATTCAATCTTCAATTCTTTTTGATTTTTATGAAAATAATCCCCTTTAAATGGAATTACAAAATCTTCATCACCCCCAAATTCTTTCAAATCAAAAACAATTTTCTTATTAACTTTTATTAAAACACCATAAGCCTTAGAGTCAGATTTTAAATTAAATTTTATTTCCCCCTCATCTTTATAAGAAATATCATTGGGATAATCAAGATTCTCGATTCTTAAGTTTGGACTTTTTCTTACCTCAATATCAACATATCCATGTTGGGTTATATCAGCATTAGACACAGTAACAGAATACTCTTGATTACTTTCTTCTAATTTAAATGGGAATTCCACATTCTGTGACCCAGTTATTGCCAGATTAATTGTTTGACAATCACTCAAGAAACACACTTGTAAACCATCTAAATTCATATTTCCAGTATTTTCAATATTACACAATAAAACACCTTCTTCATAAGTATAAAATGTTTCTTTAGAAGTTTGACAGTTTATACTCAAATCAGACAAATAATTCTTTTCCTCTTCTTGTGATAATTCCTCAAGTTTATTTTCAGCTTCTTCTAAGCTATAATAATCATAATCAGAAGCATATTGTAAACTCCCAGAATCTATTGCATCAAAAGAATCAACAACCTCTATTGTAGATGTATAAACATAACCTTCTTGTAAATCATAAGGCACTTGTAGAATCCAAAAAATACTTTTCTCTTCACCCGGTTTCAATAAAACATCTTGTCTATTATCTTCCAACAGTTCAGGAGCTTTTGTTACAAAAACAGTAGTACTCATATAATAATTATTGTTATTTTTTAACTTTATCTCTATAGGAACATAACTTCCCCCACCAACATTATTTTTTAACAAATTTAATTCTAAATCAATAAATTGAGGATTACTATTTCCTGTAGAAACTAAACTAGTCTCAATATTCATAGAACCAATATTTATCTCAACATTATTTGATAACCACCCATAATTAACAGAAGATTCTTTTGCATCAAGACCCTCTTTCATCTTTATATGGGACGCATCAACATACCCAAATTGACCATATGTAACATCATAAGCAACCCAGCCTTTCCCCGGGAAATATACTTCAGCCCAAGCGTGATTTCCAAAACCATCAATAGTGTTTGTGTAAGCAACACCCGAAACAAATTTAGCAGGTATTCCAACAGACCTTAACATTGCTATAAATAAAGCAGTTAATTCATCACACACGCCTTGTTTATTATTTAAAACCCACACAGAATCCTGAACAAGTTCAGCAGTTAATGTATTTAAATCATAATCAATATTTTCTCTAGTCCACACACCAATTTTAAAAACAGCTTCATATAAATCATCTTCACCACTAACAATTTCATTAGCTTGTTGGATTATTAAATAATTATCTGAATTAATATATTCTGTTGGTTGTAAATAAATTTCAATATTATCAGGAATGTTTGTTGCAGGAAATCCTATTTTTGATGTCACATATTTAATTTTAAACTTACTATTTATAATATAATCCAAACCATAATCAATTTGAGTAATAGTTGGGTTATTCCAAGTATATAATAAATAATCAACACCTTCTTCTAATTCATCATCATAAATTATGTTTTTATTTGTAATTGTTTGAAATTCATCTTGTCTTGGAAAAAAGGTTAAATTAGCAAATACATAATCAATATCATAATTAGTAGATAAATAATCTATATTTATTCCAGAAGTTATATCAACATTTACATTAATATCTTGATATCCTTCAAAAGTTATATTATTTGCCATAACTATTGGCATCAATAATAAAAACAAAATAATTAATTTCTTCATAAGAATAATTAAAATTTATTTGTTTATATAAGTTTTTAAATTATCAATGAACTTATACAAATCATATTTACTAACAGTAGTCCCACAAGCATGATCATGTCCACCACCAGAACCATCTAAGTTTTCTAGAGCTTTTTGGATTAATTTAGGTAGTTTTATTTTATTTGATCTTAAACTTAACTTAACAAAATCATCTTTTATTCTTCCAACAACAACAACCTTATCAGGATGCCTATGAAATAATTCATTAGATAAATCAGCAGTCATGCTCATCTTAGAAGAAGCATAAGTATAAACAAATAAGTTACCATCAGCTTTTGTTTTTAAAGCCTTTTCCAATAATTCATGATAGATTTTATTTACTTTTTCATAATTATTATACACACATTTACCTTGAGAAGTTTTTTGATCTAAAATTTCATAAGGGTCTTCTATTTTAGTTAATATATTTATCACTTTATTAACTTCAGAGGTTCTATTCTTTAAAATAAAAGAAAAAATTCTAATTAATTTTCCAAATTTACTATTAAACAAGATTTCTCCAGGATCTCCAATATCTTTGGGGAACAAATCTTTATATTTTTCAGAAAATTCTTTTACAGTAGCTAAACAAAAATCCCCCACAATCCCAGCCATAGCAATCCATTCATCTTGTTTAACAATTTGATAACACCAATACGTAACCGGCCTATTATCATTCTTATCTTTAAACAAAGGATTAAAAGATTTAACGCCTTCTAAATCTATGATGGGGTGGTGGTCTATCCAGATTAAAGGTACATTCACTTTATCTACAAATTCTTGTTCTATATCTGGTTTGTCCAAAACAACAACAAGATCCGGACAATATTCTTCAACTTTTCTTAAAAAAGAAACACCTAATTTTGGGGCAGCCTTTACTACAACACCATGACCTTTCTTAAAATACCTTTTTAATAACAAATAAGAACACAAACCATCAGGATCATCATCAAAAAATATCAAAGGATTCTCTGCTTTATCTAAATATTCTTTAATTTGTTCTAGGCTTACTTTCATTTTTCACATGCTCAATCGCTTTACTAATGTCATCCAAAGACCACCCAACATTTAATAACTTTTCCTTTATAACAGATTCCGATATTTTATTCTTTAAATTTTTTCTAACATACCCTTCAATGGTATTGTCGATTTTAATATGTTCTCTCGCTTTTCTAATAACATCTTTATCAATATTTATTTTCTTCCTCTTTTCTAGATAACTAATTATTGCAAAACTAAATATCAAAAACCCAATTGCACTAACAATATAGATAAATACAGTTCCTAAATTACTTTCTCCCTCATCTTCAAGAACACAATCTCCAGAAACGCAAACTTCACCATCACCACAAATTACATCAGAAGAACAACTTAAACAAGTTTCTCCAGCATCAACTTGGTTATTCCCACATAAAGTTGTATCAATTGTAGTAGGAACATCCCCAGAATCAGCAACACTAAATATCCAAGTCACAAAATCAGATGAAACCCCATCTGAAATATATGCTGTTAAATTATAATCTCCCCCCTCTTGAGGCAAAAATTCATAAGCAACTTCAGAACTTACTAATTCACCATTTAAATACCAAGAAACAATTACTTGATCATTATCTATATCAAAGAATGTAACATTAAATAGATTAGAAGAACCAGTAGTTATACCAGAAGGTATGCTTAAAGGATAATAAGAAGATATTTGGGGTGCAGTGTTTTCAACACTTTCATTAGTAGCATTAACAACATTTAATGTCACATTATTACTTGAAACATTGGTCTCATCATCATAAGCTGTAAAAACAATATATCCTGTCCCAACCCAATCTGTCTCAGGAGTCAATGTCACAGTATTCCCATTTATGCTAACAGAAATATGTTGTAAAGAAGTATAAGTATAAGTTAAAGTATCATCAGGGTCAGAAAAATAATTATTTAACCCTAAATTTTTATTTACATTTTTAGTTATTGTTTGTGTAGGAATATTTTCAATTAAAATTGGGGCATCATTAACTTCACTCACATTTAATAAAACAGAATTAGAATTCACGCCATTGGATGTAAAAATAACAGTTTCTGTTCCAGACCAATTCCCAGAAGGTGTAAAACTCACAAAACCCCCAGCATCAATGTTTACATTAATATTCGAATTTCCACTAACACTATAGGTTGTTGCATCTGTAAAATAATCACTTAAGTTAAAAACATTATTTAATGAATTATCTTCTACCCACTCTTGATTTGCAATTGTCCCCCCAAAAACAGTTATTACATAATTCACAGTAAATGTAAAATTAGAAATTGCAAATTCTTTATAATTTGAAGAATCAGTTGCTAAACAGTTCCAAATATAATCTCCATTAGGAATATCATTTACAACAAATTCAACAGTGCTGCTCCCAGTGAGATCTACACTCTCAACACCAAAAGAGCCACCAATATCAGTATAAAGAGTAAAATTATCAATACTAGAAGCTGTTGAACAACCAAAAATAATATCATTCGATGTGGTATTTATTGCAGAATTTCCAGGATAATCTAAACTAATAATTAAAACATAAGCAGAAACAATTAATGAAAACAACAATACAAATAATAAATAAAAATATCTCATTAAATCACCCCTAATATTTTATTCAATATAATTTTCTCCTCGTTTGTTTTTACAATTAAAACTTTTACTTTTGAATTTTTCTTTGAAATTATTAAATTATTTTCTTTATTTAAATTTTGATCTATTTTAACTTTTAAAAACTTTAATTTATCTAATACCTTTTTCCTTATTAAATGTTCATTTTCCCCAATACCTCCAGCAAAAACTAGAGCATCTAAACCATTCAATACAACATAATAAGCTCCAATATATTTTAAAATATTATAAACAAAAACATCAATAGCTAATTTTGATTTTTTATCTTTTAATTTTTCTAGATCTTTTATATTCCTGCTAACTCCCGAAATACCCAATAATCCAGATTTTTTATTTAAAATATTTCCCATTTCTTTCAAACCAATTTTCTCATGTTTAATTAAGAAAAAAGGTATTGAAGGATCTATATTACCACACCTAGTCCCCATAACTAAACCTTCTAAAGGTGTAAAACCCATAGAAGTATCAACAGATTTTCCATTATTTATTGCACAAACACTACACCCATTACCCAAATGTAGAGTAATTAATTTTAAATTTTTTCTCTTTAAAATCCTACTAGCTTCTTTAGACATATAATTATGAGATTCCCCATGAAATCCATATCTCCTAATACCATATTTTTTACATAATTGATAAGGCAAAGCATAAGTATAAGCATCTTCTTTTAAAGTTTGATGGAAAGAAGTATCAAAAACAGCATATTGTTTAACTTTTAATTTTTTACAAGATTCTATAACTTTTAACTCAGGATAATCATGTAATGGAGCCAATTCAGCGACTTTCTTTAATTTCTTTAACAATTTATCATTTACCAAAGAAACTTTTTTTATATCCCCGCCATGAACAATTCTATGCCCTATAATATTTATTTTCACATCTTTTAATTTTTTTAAAATAAAATTTAAAGCATCAGAAAAATTTCTTACATTTATTCTTGTTATTCTATTATTCTCTCTTAAATAAGGATTTTTTAAACCAATTCTTTCTATCTTCCCTTTCAAAAATTCAGATTTATTTTTAAAAACAACATACTTTATAGATGAACTTCCAACATTTAATATTAAAATATTCATTTTGCTTGTACAGCAGTTATTGCTGTTAAATCAACAATGTCTTGTACTGAACAACCTCTAGACAAATCATTAACAGGTTTTTTCAAATTCTGTAAAATGGGTCCAATAGCTTTAGCATCCCCCAATCTTTGAACTAATTTATAACCAATATTACCTGAATTTAAGTCTGGAAAAATCAAAACATTAGCATCTCCTTTTATTATCTTAGAATCTTTTGTTTTAGCAACTTCAGGTATTAAAGCTGCATCAACTTGTAATTCTCCATCAACAACCAATTTATCTTTAACTAATTTTAAAGCATTTCTTACCCTATCTAAAGATTTATCTTTTGAAGATCCTTTTGTTGAGAAACTTAACAAAGCAACTTTTGCTTTCATTTTAGTTAAATTTTCAAATTCTTTGGCAGAATCTAAAGCAATTTTAGCTAATTGTTTTTCATCTGGTTCGGGGACCACAGCACAATCCGCAAACCATAATATTCTATTCTTTAAAATCATCAAAAAAGCACCAGAAACTAATCCTTTCTTAACTTGAAAAGATAATTTTAATGTCAAAGCAGTAGAATGATTGGCCCCAGTTATTATTCCATCAGCTTCATTACTATTTAACAAAGAAATAGCTTCATTAAATCTTTGTTCCAAAGAACCTTTTTTTAATAATAAAACTCTTGCTATCTTCTCTTTCCCTATAATCTTAGATGCTTTGATAATCCTACTTTCTGTACCTTCAGGAAAAACAATTAATTTATCTAATTTCTTCGCCTCTTTTTTTATTTTATCTAAGATATTCATATAGAAATATTTATATTCCACCCTATATATATTTTTTGATATGTTATTAAAAATTACAGCATTAATATTTTTATTGTTAGCTTTCTTAATTTTTATTAGAATCTCTCAAATTAAATTAGGTAGAAAATCTTTAATGAATCTTAAAACAAGATTGTTAATA
>Ga0180009_10001292_pt1 | contig 31062 bp, 25 predicted proteins | sample OS_PC_MetaG_FD_123537 | JGI IMG/M metagenome (GOLD analysis project Ga0180009, IMG submission 123537) | Groundwater microbial communities from the Aspo Hard Rock Laboratory (HRL) deep subsurface site, Sweden - OS_PC_MetaG | ecosystem: Environmental > Aquatic > Deep subsurface > Groundwater...
ATATATAGAAACCCTGGCCCAGACCTGGCTTAATATATGACAAATATAAAAGTAAAATTCAAATATAACACAACTTTTTGATTTAATATTGGTAAGTCGCGCCAGGGCGGGCTTGACACAAATTTTAAGATCTTAGCCTATGTAGACGGCTAGTGCTCATCCGAAAATGAGTTTTTTCAGATTTCGCGCTATCAGCCATCAGCAAAAACCATTAATAACATTAAGTTGCCTGACTGCTGATCCCTGACCTCTGAAAGCTCCATCCAGAAATCAGCGATTTCTGGATGGACACTAGCTAGTAAGGTTATTATACGAACCTCTTAATCCTTGCCGATTATAGCAACAGCAGCAACATTCATCCAGGGAGAACCCCCAAGGTTGTGTGTCAAACCCATGCGAGCGTTCTTCACCTTTCTCTCTTCTGGGACCCTATCCAGGATCTGTTCATACATGGCATAGAGCATCCGCAAGCCCGATGCACCGATGGGATGTCCGTAACACTTCAACCCCCCATCCACCTGACAAGGAACCTGTCCGTCCAGATCATAGAACCCATTCATGATATCATCATAGGCCCCGCCTTTGGGAGAGATATGGACGTCTTCATAGGTGACCATCTCAGTAATGGAGAAACAGTCATGTACCTCCATCATGCTGATCTCTTCCCTCGGGTTTTTTATGCCCGCCTCTTCATAGGCCATTGAGGCTGCCTTCCTTGTGGTTACAAAATGGCAACCGTCCCAGTTTGAGTACATGGCCTCTTCACCGGAGCTGTCCGCTATGGCTAATGCCTTCACCATAACGATATCCTGATTCTTTTTCAGGGTCTTGGCTATCTCAGGCGTGGTGAGAATGGCACAGGCAGCGCCGTCGCTAACCCCACAGCAGTCGAAGAGTCCCAAGGGATAAGCGATCATGGGGGCAGCCTTGATCTGTTCTTCGGTCACTGCCCTTCGCAGATGGGCCTTGGGATTAATGGCGCCATTTGCATGGCTCTTTGCAGAGACATGGGCAATGGCATCTTTTATCCTGTCCATGGGAATATCCCATCTCTTGCCGTAGGCCGTGGCCAACTGGGCAAACATGCCGGGGGCCGTCATATTGGCGCCGATCATAAAGGCGTTTGTTCCCCCGGCTGCACCACCGGGCAGACCACCGTACCCTGTATCTTTCAGTTTTTCCACACCCAGGGCCAGAACAATATCATATACTCCGGCCGCAACGGAATAGGCCGCAGCCCTAAATGCCTCCGTTGCCGTGGCACAAAAATTCTCTGTCCTTGTAACGGGTATATAGGGCAGTTTCAAGGCCAGGGCCAAGGGCAGGGCAGCCTTTCCCACATTGACTTCATCAAAGTGGGAACCCAGATATGCCGCCTGAATCTCCTTCTTTTCAATGCCTGCATCCTCGATGCACTCCATGAATGCTTCTACCATTAAATCTTCGGCACTCGATTCCCACCTTTCACCAAATCGAGTGCATCCCATACCGATAATTGCAACCTTATCTCTTATTCCTTTAGCCATCTTATTCCACCTCCTTTATGGGTACAGCCTTCCAGAAATATCCCGAGATATCCCTTTTTTGATCGTAATATTTTCTGCGAAAACTCATGGACATAGCCATACCGGTTGCCAAACCATCCATATCGCAGTCCGTAAAATCAAAGTAGAATTTGCCACCTCCCTCAAATTCGATGGCCCCATATATTGCAGGCGGGTTTAAGGAAGCGGCCAGCATATCTCCCGTATAGCTGGCTATGTGTCCGATCTTGTCGGAAAATCGGATGAGTTCCATGGCATCATATGCCCCGCATTCAGGATTCACACAGATCTGCTGTGGAGGCAGTTGAGGGGTGCCACACTCTTTACATTTTCCGCCCCAAAGCCCCAGCACAAATTTCCTGGAACGCCAGAGAGATGACCAGCGGGTCCAGAGATCTTCTTCGCCACGCAGACCCAGTTCAGCAGGCAATGTATTGCGCCAGACCAGGTATTTTGTATAGTTATCCAACTCCGCCTTATTGGCCAGAGATCCTGCAATACCGTTTCTGTCCCTCTTTTTCTCTATATTCTTGGTAACCTCAAAATAGAGGGCGTCGCACCCGCTTCCAAAACTCACCACCAGGACCTTATCTCCCGCTTTTGCATCCTCAAGGGCCTTTACCAGCATCACAAGGGACTGGGCTGTTCCTGCCTCCCCGATCTCGGCCTGAAGATTGCTCTGTTCTGCTTCCGGTGCAATACCGAACACCTTATTGAGCTTTTGGCGTGCCGCAGGGTATTGACAGGGATAAGCGACTTTTGCAAAATCCTTCATCTTTATTTTGTATTTGTTAAGAAGTCCGTTTACGACCTCGGGGACCAATTGATCAAACCCGAGATCACGAATCCACCGGTCTTCCCACTGCCGGTCAAACTTTGCATACTCACCACGGTAGTGGTCAACAAAGTCATGGGTAATGGAGAAAGATCCTTTGAATTCGGCGATTACATCCTCATCTCCCACCAAAAATGCAGCAGCAGCATCCCCAAAGATCAATTCCTGGGGAGAAGCAGGTTTTCCCAGTCGACAATCCGAGGAGGTAATCACAACATTGTTTAACCTTTTGGCTTCCACGCCATCCAGGGCCGCGAGAAGAGCGGTCGTTCCCGCCTTGATGCCACCACTGAAATCCGCAGCCCTGATCTGATCATTCAGTCCGAGTGCCGCCGTTATAATGCCTGCATTGAGTCTTTCCTTGTATGGCATGGTTGTGGAGGCAAAATAGACCCCTTCCACCTTTGAACGTTCAAACCCTTTGAGGGCATCAATACCGGCAGCCACTGCCATAGTGATACTGTCTTCATCAAAATTGGCCACCGCCTTTTCACCACGGGCATTGGCTATGTTGCCCGGATTCATCCACCCCATGGCTCCATAGATTAGACCACGGTTTAATCGAAATCGCGGTACATAGCCTCCATAAGAACATATTCCGACCATAAATCCTCCTTTCCTAAATAAAATATCTGATGTTATTGATTATCAGGTAGCCCGATCTCTATCTCTGGCTACCCCTCTTTTTCCTGCTAAATGATGAACTAAAGCAGAAAGTACCTGAAGTTTAATTATAAGAATATTCTAATCTAAAGGTTTCGATCTTAAAACTACTCCACCTCTGCCACAGCGTTTCCCAAGACAACTCGGCCGTCCTGGGTCATGGTCCGTATGATGTACTTTCCTTGGTCCGCTTTCCAGCCTTCAATGGTGAGGGTGTCACCGGGATATATCACACCCGTAAAGCGACAGGAGAAAGACTTGAAGCTGGCAGGGTCGCTTTCACAGACGCTATGTAGAATAGCCCTGCCCGTATAACCAAAAGAACAAAGACCATGCAGGATGGGTCGGTCAAATCCCCCCATCTTGGCGAATTCCGGCTCGATATGAAGGGGATTAAAGTCCCCGCTAAGCCTGTAAAGGGCCGCCTGATCTACAGGGATGACATACTCCACATGAAAATCCGGGTCTTTCCCTTCAGGGGGGTCGAACCTTTCCGTCTTTGGTCCCCTGTCCCCTCCGAAGTTCCCAGCGCTTCTATCCATAATAACCGCGTTGTTTTCAAATAAAAGTTTACCTTTCTCGTCCCGGGTCTCAGCATACATATTCACCACAGCCCCTTTATCCCCTTTGTCGTAGATGGAAGTGCACGAAGCGGTTGAAGTGATGGTCCCTGAAGTTGGAATGAGGTTGTGTAGTGTTATCTTCTGCTCGCCGTGAAGGACAGCGAACATGTTGAGGCCTGACTCGACCATCATGGTACCCATGGCCGGCATGTAGGGAATTACGGCAAAGGTAGGAAACACCTTGAGGTTTTTCTCATACACGAAATCGAGCTCCTTCTCCACAGCGGCCCCGATACCAAGGGCATAAAGGATCACCTTATATTGATCATAAGTGTAAGGAATAGGATCCGATTTTTTCCCGATAATATCCAGATTGAGCCCCATTATTACTCCTCCTTATTCTTAAAATTAAACCTTTATACTAATGAGTAGATCTTCTTCAACCTGTTGTCAAGCTGTTTTAGAACCAACACCCCTTCCGACTTAGGTGGAGCCATGAATGTCTTCAATGACGTCCTTCATGTTTGCCATCTTGTCAAAAGAGAGAAAAGTCTCCATCAGGTCCTTAGACTTTTTTTCACCCAATACAGGGACACACAGATCCATAAATTTGCCCTGTACCTTCTCTTTTTTTATCTCAAATTCGGGTATCTCATTAAGAACGTCAGAAGACTCTTCAAATACCTGATTAGAAACCGTTTCCACCTGAACTCTGGCCGGAAGACCCCATATGTCCGAATCTGCCACTACCGATATCTTCTTCATAAAACCCTTTATTCCAGGTTCGTTAACCTTTTCGTCGGTAAAGGCCTGCATTCCCGTATACCCTCTCAAAAGGGCATTTGCCACACAATAATAGATACTGAATTTCCCCTCCAGTCCTGTTTTCGGCTCCATTTTTGCCGCTATGTTGACGGCCATTTGGGAAGTGTGAACGGTTATTGATTTGATATCATCAATGGTCAGTCCCTCTCTTTTAACAATTCCCAGCACAGCCTCTATGGCAGAATGGGTACCGTGGCACGATGCATGGTATTTCTGCGCCAGATTATCCGTCTCCCACGTCTTACCAAAGGAAGCTATGGCCTCTTCGTTTTCCTGACCCTTCAAAACATGAAAAAAACCATCCACGCCCTCAAGTATATCTTCAGCACTGGTGAAGTCATCACTGGCCAGCAGAACCGATTCCAGGCCCACCTGGGAAGCCTTTCCCGCATGATAGGGCTTGCACATGGTTCCGAATACGCGCTTTAGACCGGCTGCCTGGGTTCCGGCAATTCCAAGGGCATAAACAGTCTGTTGTTCATCCAATCCGAGAAGTTTGGCACAACCTGCGGCCGAGGCCATTCGCCCGATGGTGGATGTCCCGTGCCATCCTGCCTTATAATGCTCATAACCAGCGCAGGCACCGATTGTAGCCCCCACCTTGAGACCAATGATGTACGCCGTTAGAAAATCCTTTCCATTCCTCTGTTTCCATTCGGAAAGTGCCACAAGAGCGGGGAACAAGGTCACAGACGGGTGGCCCAAGAAGTTACTCATGGTATCGTCATAGTCTATGGCATGGGACATGGCCCCATTAATTAAAGCGGCATGACTGACATTTCTTTTGAGACAATGTCCGAGGACCGTAGCCTGTTGGTTTCCTCCCATGAGATCCGTATAATGAATAAGCTTTAACACAAGTGGTTCATCTTTCCCGGCCAAGAGCACGGCAAACCAGTCCAGAAAAGCAACTTTCGCATGCTCGTAAATGTGAGGAGGTATATCTGAAGGTTTTGATTCAACGATAAACTGGGCGATCCTCTTGGACAGTCCCTTGTCTTTATTTTCCATATTTTTCTCCTTATCTTCCTTTAAAGACCGGTTCTCTCTTCTCCAGAAAGGAGGCAAATCCTTCCTTGGCGTCCTCGCTCTTCCTGGTTATCTCCAGGACATAAGATTCGTAATCAAGTGCCTGGGCCAGATCCCATCTGTTGAAATTCTGGAGACCCCGCTTGGCGAAAGCTATGGGGATGGGGGCATTTTTTGCCATCCTGGAGGCCATCTCCCGGGTGGCTGTTTCCAGTTCATCATGAGGAACCAACTTGTTCACAAGCCCGATCTTATAGGCTTCCTGTGCATCAATCACCTCTCCGGAGAAGATGAGCTCTGCTGCCTTGGCATAACCCACGAGCCGTGGGAGAAAATAGATCCCTCCCCAGTCGGGATGGAGACCCCGGCGCGTGAAGACCTGACCAAACCGAGCCTTTTCACTGGCTATCCTTATGTCACAGGAAAGGGCCAAGTTGCAGCCTCCCCCCGCGGCAACACCGTTTACTGATGCGATCACGGGCTTTTCCATGGCGTTGATGGTAAGGACTGCCTTGCACATGGCATGACGTTCGCTCGTAAGGGTTTCTGAAAAGGCCAGGGTTTTTCCGGATGCAAATTCATTGACATCACCGCCTGTACAGAAAGCCTTACCGGCGCCGGTTATGACCACCACCCGCACATCAGGGTCCATGGCAACGTCATTCACAGCATGTACAATCTCCTGGCGCATCAGTCCCACAAAGGCATTATATCTCTCGGGCCGGTTTAATGTGATGGTTGCTACTTGATCCTGCTTGTCAAGCAATATATGTTCATAACTCATTTTTCACCCCCATTAAAGAAAGTACCAAGGCGATGGGAGATGGATTTTGCATCACGGGTAATGCCGGAAAAAATCTCCCCTATAGCCTCAATCTGCTTGATCAGACCGGCGATCTGGCCGCAAGGCATCACGGCTGTATCCTTGTCTCCGGCCAACTGCACGTATTTCGAATCATATTCCTTGAGAGCTTCTTTATCCCCTTCCCCCCCTTGAAGTGCTGCCAGGTATTCGGTCACCTCGTTCCTAAGAACACGGGAAGGCATGGCCCCTTTCCCCAAAAGCAAGGTGGCGTCACATGCCGCTGACCGTACCCCTTCTCTGAAATATTCAGGCACCGGGCATTCAGGTGTGGCCACAAAGCGCGTCCCCATCTCCACCCCTTCGGCACCCAGAGCAAAAGCCGCCACCACCCCGCGGGCATCGGCAATTCCACCAGAGGCGATAACCGGTATCTTTAGAGCGTCTACCAGTTGCGGAACCAGGCACATGGTTGTTATGCTTTCACGGCCGATGTGCCCTCCGGCCTCAAATCCCATGGCAATGACCCCATCGACTCCCGCAGCCTCCGCCTTTTTGGCCATCTTCTCACTGGATACCTTGTGGAATACCTTTAAACCCGCCTCTTTGATGCGGTCCATCATCTTGGCCGGATTGCCGGCCGATGTGGTTATGGTCTTGATTCCCATATCAATGGCAATCTCCAATGCCTCCTGAGCGTTGGGTCGATAGATGGGTATATTTACACCGATAGGACGGTCTGTTATTCCCTTGGCCAACTTCAGTTCTGAGCGCAACCGATCGCCTGGGAGTCCGGATGCGGCAACCTGACCGAAACCCCCACTATTCGATACAGCGGCTGCCATTTCGCCTAATGTGATCAATCGCATGGGCCCCAGGAGAATGGGAAAGGCGGAACCCAAGATGTCTGTGACACGATTCCTCCATCCATGGGAAGCATTAAACTTTTCCATATTTTTCCCTCAACTCGGCCTTTTTTATCTTCATGGTGCCTGTCATGGGCAGTTCGTCCATGAACTTGATGTGGACGGGGTGTTTGTATCTGGCTACCTTCCCCTCAAGGTATGCCCCCACCTCTTCCTCGGTGATTGTATGGCCCGATGCCGGGACAATAAAGGCCATTCCCACCTCCCCCCATTTTTCGTTCGGAACTCCAATGATGGCAACGGTTGAGACCTTGGGATGCCCGGACAGGATCTTTTCCACTTCGGCCGGATAGACGTTTTCACCGCCACTGCGATACATATCTTTGGCCCTATCCACCATATAGAAGTATCCTTCATCATCCATGTACCCCAGGTCGCCCGTATGAAGCACCCCGTTAATGATGGTCTTCTCAGTGGTCTCCTGCATATTCCAGTAGCCGCTCATCACCGTGGGCCCCTTTGCCACGATCTCGCCGATCTCTCCGGGTGGAAGCCTCTTGCCCGTATCGTCCTGGATCCAGATGTCTGTGAAGAAGCCTGGTTTTCCGATGGAACCCAATTTTCGGAATATGTCCTCTTTTGGTAAGGACATCATGGCAGAGTTTTCGGTCTGACCAAAACCCAACCGCAGATAAAGCCCCCGCTGGGACAGGGCTTCTATGAGATTGGGAGGCGTGGTTTCTCCACCGCCTATAACCGTTCTAACACTACTCACGTCTATCTGGTCCAGCTTTCCGGTCTCAAGAATCATCCTCCACATGGTTGTTAAGGCCAGTACGATGGTGGCCCGATAACGCTGGATGTCCTGAGCAAACTCCACCGGATCAAATCCCCTGCGCATGACCATGACCATCCCGTTGCAAATGGCCGGTGTGGCCACGATGAAGAGTCCGGCGGAGTGAAAAAGAGGCATCTGGGCAATGAGGACATCATCCGGCTTGGAATCTGTATAGAAACTCACCTGGTAGTTCTTGAAGTAGGTCTGCTGGTGGGACAGAACAGCGCCTTTTGGATTTCCGGTAGTCCCGGATGTATACAGGATGGCAAGGGGGTCGTCGAACTGGATCGGTCTCGCAGGCGTGGGTTCACTGTCGGGCGATTCTTTTATAAACATATGGTAATCTTGCGCCCAGTCCGGGCAATGGGGCATATCTGGATTGCCACTCTTTAGATAGATGAACTTGTCTTCCTCAACCTGTATCCGATTGCGAATCTGATCGACACTGGTTAAAAAGGAATCATGGAAGACCAACAGACGAACACCACAGTCATTGAGTTGATATTCCAGTTCCGGACCTACCAGCCGCCAATTCAGGGGAACAAAGATGGCTCCAAGCTTGGCAACGGCAAAAAAGGTCTCGATAAATTCCATGCAGTTTAAGAGGAGAACCCCCACACGGTCTCCATTTTTGATACCCTTTTTCTGCAGGAAGTGTGCGCAACGGTTAACGCCATCATTAATCTCTTTGTAAGTTATGGGCTGATCCTCAAAAATGATGGCCGTTCTATCGGGGGTCAATTGGGCCCTTTTTCGGATAATGTACCCCACATCCCATTGTACTGACATCATCACCATCCTCTTTGTATCCTGGTTTCTGAATTCTGACCCCTGCCTCCCGAATAGTTACAGAACTTAGTTCGCTTCGCTCACAATTGGAATAATGGAATAGTGGAATGATGGAATACTGGGTTATGGGGAAATGGTAAGGTGGGTTATTGGTAAAATCCATATTGACAAGGAAGTTCAAGGTGTTTATAAATGAAAAACTTCCTTTGAAAATCAACATTCTATTATTCCAACATTCCATTATTCCATGTACGGGGCAGAATTTCAGACCCCGATAAATACACCTAAATTCAATAAGTTGTAGAAATACGAGACGTTGTATTAAAATCCGGTCTACTCACCTTTAAATGTGGGTTTACGCTTTTCAAGAAATGCTGCCTGAGCTTCCTTCAGATCTTCACTATTAAAGGCTTGTGAGATGATCGCATCAGCCTCTTTCTGATCCTCTTCTCTCATCTTTTCTGAACGACTCAACAGATTCAGGACCCTTTTTGTCCCTTTCAAGGAGAGGGGAGCATTTCCGGCGATCTCTTGGGCGAGGGCGTATGTAAAAGATTCCAGTTCTGATCTGGAAACAAGATAATCCACCAGACCCAACTCTTTAGCACTTGGGGCATCATAATAGCGGCCTGTAAAGAAGATCTTTTTGGTGTTGGGCAATCCAATGGCCCGAATGAACCGCCTGATGCCTTCTGGAGCGTAAACCACCCCGAGCTTGGCAGGAGGCATCCCCATTCGGATGTCCTCGGCACCGATGCGAATATCACAGGAGATGGCCAATTCGCATCCTGCGCCAAATGCAAATCCGTTCAACATGGCTATGACCGGATAGGGATAGTTCACAACACTCTCTATGGCCAATTGCAGGGGGTTCTGCTCTTTTAGCCTTTCCTGGATCTCGGGTGTAGTGGGTATAGCACTGATGTCGTATCCGGCAGAGAAGGCTTTATCACCAACGCCCCTGAATACCAGTGTTCGGATTGTGTCGTCCTTTGAAAAATCCTGTAAGGTCTCATAGATCTTTATGAGTAAGTCCGGTGAAAGAGCATTTCTTTTCTCAGGTCGGTTCAAAATCAATGTGCAGACATGCTCTTCTCTCTGGATCATTAAGATATCATTCTCCATTCACTCCCTCCTTTTCAATTCCCATCATTTTTTCACCTTTCTCCTACTTCACTTCCTTGACATGTTGATTAATGACCTGGGCGATCTGATCTATACCCGTGCCAGAAGTAAACACCTCGGCCACACCCATCTCCTTTAAAAGGGATCTGTCCTCTTCAGGAATAACGCCACCCACAAGTAGGACTATATCCTCTCTTCCTTTTTCTTTCAGCTTTTCCGCGACTCTTCTGGTCAGATGGACGTGAGCCCCCGATAAGATGGACAGCCCCACTACATCCACATCTTCCTGTATGGCTGCATTCACAATCCCATCTGGTGTCTGGCGAAGCCCCATGTAGACGACTTCAAAACCCGCATCCCGCAAGCCATAGGCAACCACTTTGGACCCTCTGTCATGCCCGTCTAGGCCTATCTTTGTCACAAGTACCCTGATTTTCCTTGCCATCCCTATTCTCCTTTAATCGAATATTGGCTCACATTCCACCAGAGCCACAGGTATTCCCGTTGAACGTTCTATATCCAGATAGACTCTTCCGGTAAGATCTCTCCCCCATCCGCTCAAATGAAACGGTGAGGACGGAATCACCACCAGATCTGGTTCAACCTCTCCACTGTCCATGAATTCCTCAATAGCATCTATGAAATCCTGAACCACCATCAAGTCTCCCATGGTTATATTTCCTCCGAAATAATGGTTCCCAGGGACTCTTATATGTGTCCTTACACCAGAAAGAAACCCGTTTTGAGATATGGATTTTTCCATAAAGGGACGTACAAGGGCGGAGGTCAACACCAAGACCTCTTTTGCCCCACGAGAGGATATGACCTTTTTAAGTCGTTCGAGCCATTCATGGGGAATGCCTAAAGAGGAGAAGATCATTCCCAGATGGGTGGCCGTTTCAGGAGTATAAGGATAATCGAAATCTGAAAGATTCAGATCCAGATCCAGCCGGGTTCCATCTCGCTGAATCGAGAGAGACGCTTCTTTCAGATCACTTTGGTGAAGGATTGTCAGAAGGGATCGAGCCTGGGGACGATTCTTCACAGATAACCCGTTGATTTTTATAAGACGATCACCCATGGAGAGTCCGGCATTTGCTGCTGGTGAGTTTTTAATGACACCAATCAGGAGAGGGGCGTTGAGTCTTTCTGGATCGGAATATTCCTCAAAAAGACCGGGACGGACTACCAGAGGGCAATCAGTCCTCATCCGTAATGCCTGGACTGTTTTCTTTATCTCCTCCCATATCTCTTGGTGGGGAAACGACCACCTTTCTGAAAGAGTACGTGAATAACCTGGCAGGCTGATCTGAATGAGAGTGGGATCATGGGCTGCGGCAAATGTCACCGTATTTTGTAGATCATCCAGCATGACTTGGGGTGATGGAAAAGGCCAAGGAACGATCACCACACTATATGGAATTCCGATGTCTCTTAGAAGAGTCAAAGAATCCAAAGCAGTCTGAGGATCTGGGTCCTGCATGAGCCAATGTCGTCTTTTTGGTGAAGCTGAATTGAGTGAGATGTCAAGATAGATCGGTTTGAACCTGGCCAGAGTTTGAACCGTTTGAGGGGTAAGTGTGGAACCATTGGTGGGGATTCGAAGAGGCTCCTCAGTGGTTCGGCGTAATTCCTGTAAGATTTCCATGAAATACGGGTGCGCCAATGCCTCAGCCGGGCTTCCCATGTTGGGAAATATGTTCAATCTACCCTGGGGCACATAATGGTCTATGCGGGTTTTTATCTCCCTAAATTCATTTTCTGGGTCCCGGGGTCTTGCTTTTAGTATAGAGGGGGTTCCCTGGTTATAACAGAAACCACATCTCAGATTACAACGGGAGGCCGCATGGGCCAATATGTCTGACGCACCTCCACCTGAACCCAGCCACTGTTTCAGATTCTTCAGACGGAACCCATCAACATGAACTGTTTCTCCTTTGGCCTCCAGGTCTATGATACTCAGTAGAGATTCGAGTATGTGTTGGATAAAGCTTATCCTTGGTTCATATAGATCCTGAGGCCCGGATGGCTGAAGGGTCTTTTCACCTTCAGGAGGGTAGAGTGGATGGATAGTGTGCCTATCATTTAACAGTATATACCCATCCACCATGAGCTCTTGTTCACCCTTTGTGGGCGCAAGAAGACGAAATAGCTCCCGAAGGTGTGTATCAAAAAGATCTTTCAGGCTATGTACCCGAAGGTTCGGGGTCGTACTCAAGGGAAATCTAAAGTCGTAACCTTCCATGTATCACCTAGCCCGGATAAACCGGAAGATTGAAAATTTAAGATTTAAGATTGGTTGGGCTCGCTTTGCCTTTTCATGAGCAAGCAATTAATATAGTCCAGCAAAGAGGCGTCCCGCCCGAGCTCGTTGAATGACAACATAAGGTCTTGGTAAATCAAAGAGAAAAAATGCCATAAATAGTCAATATTCAATCGTCAATTGTCAATTAGCGATCGGTTTTTCAAGGTAAAATAACCTCATAATATTGATGGGGCCTTGTATTCTCCAAAAACATCTCTGAACACATCACATACTTCCTGAACGGTGGTATATGCCTTTGCGCATTCCATCAGATGGGGAATCAGATTCTCATCCCCTTTTTGAGTCTTTTGTTTCAACTCCTTAAGTAATCGTTTCACCACCTTGATGTCTCGAGTGCGTTTCACCTCTTTCAGGGCGGCAATCTGGTGTTCTTCGGCCCTAGCCCGCTTTTCAGGATCGTAGGGATGGGGAACCAACCGGGTTGTTTCCACCTCCAATTCATGTTCCCCGGTAAAGCAGTTAACACCCACGATCAAAACCTCTCCGTTTTTAACCTTTCTTGAATGTTCATAGGCACTTCTTGCTATCTCTTTTTGCGGGTAGCCATCTTCGATGGCCGAGACTACCCCACCCATCTTTTCGATCTTCTTCAGTTCTTCCCAAGCCGCATTTTCAATTTCGTCTGTCAGGGATTCCATGCAGTATGAGCCTGCAAAAGGGTCCTCCACCTCCAACAATCTGGCCTCGCAAGTGAGGATACGGCCGGCATCTTGCATCAGTTGACGAGCCTCTAAACTCCAGCCAAGATCCAGGGGTTCGTCGTAAGGTGGAATAGGGGCCGGTTGGCCTCCAGAAAGAGCTCCTGCTATGGCGCCCATAACCGCCCTCGTCAGGTTATTGAGGGGTCTTTGGATCGTCGTGTCAGAAAAGCCAATATGAGCTGTAGAAGGCTGCCTAATGATCATGCTTCTTGGATCTTTAGCCCCAAACTTTTTTTTCAGTATAGTGGCATACATGCGCCTGGCTGCCCTCTGAAAGGCGATCTCCTTCAGGAATTCCATACTGCCCCCAAAGGCATTGAAGGTGAAACGGGGAGCGAAATCATCGATGTTAAGCCCCGCATCCACGCCCTCTTGAAAATAGGCCATGGCAATGGCCATGCTATAGGCCAGGTCCTGCTCACGGGTGGACCCTGCCTCTCTTATGTGATATCCCCCTAAACTGGTTATATTTACATTGGGCAAATGTTTGTTGATGAACACCAGGGTGTCGCGAAAAAGACGCATGGAAGGTCTTGGAGGAAAGATGTAAGTTCCACGGGCCACATACTCCTTTAATATATCGTTTTGTGGTGTGGCTCGCAATCTGTCCAATGAGATCCCGCGTTTTTCTGCCAGGGCAGCATACATGGCGATAAAATAGATAGCCGGTGCATTGATGGTGAAGTTGGAGGCAATACGATCCAGATCAAGATCCCCTTGATATGGTTCATAGATGATCTCAAAATCACGAAGGGTATCGATGGAAACGCCCACTTTACCCACCTCACCTTCTATTAAGGGATTGTCCGAATCATATCCGCATTGGGTCGGTAGGTCCATGGCCAGATTGGGACCCTGTTTACCACCCCGATCGATGAGCTGCTTATAATAATCTCGCGTATCCTCAGGGGCCCCATAACCGGAGTACCCGGCTGCACGGGTGAGTCCTGAATCACTTGGCGCTAGAGCTGCCATTCTTGCTAATCCTGCCGTGGGATTGAAGGGATAGGTACCTGCAGTGAAGGGATATTCGCCAGGAAATCCGACCTTTTTTGCAAAGTCAAATTTTTTCAGGTCGAGTGGTGTATAGAAACGGCTGGGTGACTCTTTCAGAAAAGGGAATCGTTTGAGGGCTTTCTTAACGGATTTCTCTTCCCATTTTTTTCTCTTCTTGATGATCTTTTCATTTTCGTCGTTCATCTCTACCTCCCTCATGATGAATGCTATGAGATCTGTTTATGGGCAACGAACTTAGTTCGCTCCGCTAACAATTGGAATGTTGGAATAATGGAAGGCTGGCCTGCCCTCCCCGTCCCGAGACCGGGACGGGATCGGGAGGCGCGACTCACATGTTACAGGGTGCTTTCATTGTAATATCTCGGCAACGGAAGCCTTGGTACTCAAATCCGGCAAATCAGGTCTGGGCCAGCCTTCCATTATTCCATGTACGAGGCTCAAAATTCAAGCCTAACAAAACCCTTTTATTTCCAATAAGTTATAGAAATTCCGAGGCGTTCGAAATATTGATAAATCATTGAATTATAAGAAAAAAGTTTATATTGTCATTGAAGATATGTCAAGCCTTATACAGTCTGAGAAGCATGGTGTGATTTTGGGGAGGGTGGTAATAGATAGATCTATAGCGCTTTGAAAGGATCTAAATCCCGTTAGGTCGGGGTGATGAGGCTACAAGGCCAATTAGAAAGCTTTCGTTTTATCCCTATCTTTTTTTTAAGGTTGAATGGAGAAGTGCGTTCTCAATGGCAACAGCTGCCGGGCTGCTCAAAGTGGTAAGGAGAGAAAGGTCATCCTTACGAAATCCGAAGGGCCTGTTGATGGAGTCAACATAGATTACCCCCCGAATCTTCGACCTGCTGATTAATGGAACACACATAACAGATCTTATCTTCATGGTTTCCATACTGTCTGAGCGTTCCGCTTCATCTTCACTAAGGGTATCTGCCATGATAACCGCTTTACCTTCCTGTAAGACGCGATTAACTATAGTCCGGCTATACAGCATGATGGTATCTTCGCTACTCTGTTTATCGCTTGTTATTATATCTTTAATCTTGCCTGTTTCACTATCAAGCAGGATGATAATACCCCTGTCAATCCTTTCAAGAAGATCGAAGATAGAGTCCAATACATTTTCTAAGATCTCGTTTATATCCAGGGATTCCATTAACAGATTGGAGACCTTCTGGATCAATTCCATATTTCTTGTTGGAGTCAGAGGCCTATCTTTCTTATAGACCTCGGCTTTTTCATTGAGATCTTCAGAATAATCGATGGAATCCCGAATGGCCTGAACATCGCCTGAATAGGGTTTGTTTATGGTAAAAAAGATGTTACCAACAGCGATGGGAATCCCTTCTTCCACTTTTATTTCTTTGCCAGGGGTTATCTGCTGATCTTTAATATAGGTACCGTTGGTACTTTTTAGATCCCTTATAAAATAGGAATTCCCTTCCCTGTGAATTTTTAGGTGTTTTCTGGAAACGGAGGGGTCAGCCATACAGATGTCATTTTCAGGAGATCGTCCAATATCGATGGTCTCATTGATAAGTTTATAAGACTGGCCTTTTTTCGGACCGTTTAAGATATGGATTGTGGGCATAACTGATAAGTCCCTTTAAAAAGGGTTAAAAGGAAACTTTCAGGATAATTCTTAATTAGATATTTGATATAAAAAAGGGGTGGAAGTCAATATTTAATCTGTAAGGGCTCACAGGTTCAAAGGTTTCCGGTTCAATGTTGATGCCCGAACCCCTGAACGGTAACTTTTTTTATGGAACATGTGATATTTTGCCGTGATTTCCTCAGTCAAGCTTATATTATTATACATCAAATTCTTTCTTGACACAACCGCAATTTCTCTATACTCCTTTCATAAAAAACAGATTTTTATCACTTCCCTTTTTTAAAAATGGAAAAAATAAGATTGCCACTTGAAGGAATCCGGGTTCTTGACCTTACCACTTCCTATGCGGGACCCTTCTGCACCATGTTTTTAGCGGATATGGGCGCCGATGTTATCAAAGTGGAAGAGCCCTTAAAGGGAGATGACAGTCGTTATTGGGGGCCCCCTTTTTTTAAAGAAGATATCAGCCCATGGTTTTTGAGCACCAACCGAAACAAAAGGAGCATCTCTCTGAACATTCAGGACCCAAAAGGAATGGAGATCCTGAAAAAGCTGCAGCAGAAAGCGGATGTTTTTATAGTCAGCCTGACCCTGAAAGCGTTAGAAAAGTTAGGGCTTTCCTATGAGAAGGTTAAGGCGCTGAATCCATCTCTCATCTATTGCTCCATAACCGGTTTCGGACAGACCGGCCCCTACAGGAATCGGCCATGTTATGACCTTATCTCTGAAGGGATAGGGGGTATCATGGGGGTTACTGGTGATAATGATGAGCCACAAAAGGTTGGCACTGCGGCAGGAGATATCCTGGCTGCTCACCATGCATGTTTCGCCATTGTCTCCTGTTTGTACCGTCGTACCTTTACAGGACTTGGTGACTTCGTGGACGTCTGCCTCGTTGACAGCATTGTCTCTTTTGTCACACCCAGAGTTGTTAGCTATCTTTCCACCGGCGAGTTACCCAGACCTGATGCCAACCGCACCACTCCCATTGCTGTTTATCAGCCCGTGCGAACGAAAGATGGTTATATGAATATGGCCATCGGAAACGATCGCATATGGGAAAGGGTCTGCAAACTACTGGGTCTTGAGGAGCTTCTAGATATGGATGCCTATAAGACCAATGAGAGTCGAAAGATTCATCGGGCGGAAATAGTCGACAGGTTAGAGGAGGTCCTTGGGACCAAAGAGACTCAATACTGGTTCGAATACCTTTCCGAGAGGGGAGTCCCCTGCGGTCCCATCAATTACCTGAACCAGGTTGCAGAAGACCCTCATATCCGATCAAGAGGCATAATCTTTAATGTGAATGACGATGAATTGGGGTCGATCCCCCAGGTTGCCCCTCCCTGGAAACTGGTCCAGTCACAAGAGAAGAAGCATAAGCCACCCCCCAGGCTTGGAGAGCACGATGAGGAGGTCTACGGAGAGTGGTTGGGTTTGGGTCCCAAAGACCTCCAAGAGCTTAGAAGAGATAAAATCATCAGATGAAGAGGGGCCCAAAATTAAAAATAAGGTAAGGGTGTAATGGAGTTAACCGGCTTAGAGGGGAAAAATGCTTTAGTCACGGGAGCCAGCCGCGGTATAGGGAAATCCATCGCAAAGTTATTGGCCAAGAATGGTGTGAGAATAATCTGCTGTGCGAGGAATTGGGAACTCCTTTTAGGGACATGTTCTGAGATCGAAAAGGATGGGGGCGTTGCTGTGCCGGTTCAGGCTGATGTGGGTTTGGCTTCCGACCGAAAACGGTTGATAGATCAAACTGTCTCTTCCTTTGAGGGAATCGATCTTCTCATCAATAATGCCGGGATTCATATGGTGAAGCCATCACTTGAGATGGAGGATGAGGAATTTATACAGTTTATGGAGATCAACTTCTTCTCCATGTTTTCATTCTCAAGGGAGATTGCAAAGCAGATGATCCCGAGGGGTGGTGGAAAGATTATCAATATGGGTTCATTTTGGGGACAACTGGGTGTGAGTAAGCATCTTGCTTATTGTGTGGCAAAGGCATCCATTGAGGCCATGACCAGAGTCCTGGCCGTAGAATGGGCCCGATACAATATCCAGGTGAATACCATAGCCCCTGGCCATATTATGACAGACCTCTCGAAACCCGCCATGGAGGATGAAAAACTTCGAAAAGAGATTTTGGGTCACATACCCGCAAGACGGCTTGGAGAACCCGAAGAGGTGGCCTATCTTGTGGCCTTCTTGTGTTCACATGAAGCCAATTATCTTACGGGCCATAACTACTATATTGATGGAGGCCAGTTTATCGCATGGTAGCCGGGAGGTGGACCATATGAAAGATTTCCTTTTTAAAGGGGTGGCATTGAATGAGGATGAAATGTTGCTCGTTGAGACCGTAAAGGATCTCTGTCATAATGAGATCGCTCCCAGGGCCCCAGAGGTGGACCGTGAAGAGAGGTTCCCGTGGGAGAATATCAGGAAGATCAATGAGATGGGTCTCAATGGCCTCTTTATACCGCAGGAATATGGCGGAAATCCCATCTCTAAGACCGCCTGGTTTATGATCCTAAAGGAGATCTCCAAAGCATGTCCCTCCACCGGGATTATTTTCGCCACCACCTCCCATGGTTGCTATCCTATTGTCGAGTACGGGACTCCCGAACAGAAGAAGAGATTCCTACCTCCCATCCTAAAAGGGGCATTGGGAGCCATCTCCATAACCGAGAGTGATGCCGGCTCTGATGCCAAAGCCATGAGAGCTCTGGCCATCAAAACATCCGATGGGTACGTTCTCAATGGAACAAAAACCTTCGTTACAACGGGTGACGTTGCGGATATCCTCACCGTTTTCGTCAAGGTGAAAGAGGAGAACGAAATAGTTGGCCTAACGCCTTTTATCCTCACCAAAGATCTGGTGGGGTTCAGAGCTGGTAAGATAGAAAAGAAGATGGGGCTTCGGGGTTCCAGCACGGCGGAGATCATTCTGGAGGATTGCCATGTCCCCGCAGATCAACTGCTGGGGGCCCCGGGTGGAGGCTTCAAGATTCTGTTGAGTTCTTTAAACTCTTCTCGACCAAATATCGCAGCCCAGGCTGTGGGATTGGCAGAATCGGCCTTTGAGGAGGCAGTATCTTATGCCAATCAGCGGGTCCAGTTTGGAAAGCGGATCATTGAACACCAGGGGATACAATTTCTTATCGCAGAGATGGCTACCCAGATCCAGGCTGCCTGGCAATTGGTTCTCCACGTGGGACGATTGATGGATCAAGGGCATGATGATTATTCCACTGAGGCCTCCATGGCCAAACTCTTTGCATCTGAAATGGCGGAAATGGTCACCTCCCATGCCATTCAGATTCATGGGGGTTACGGGTATTGCCGTGACTATCCTGTAGAGCGAATGTATCGTGATTCAAGGATTGCTCAGATCTACGAAGGAACAAGCCAGATCCAGAAGATCGTTATCGGCAGGTATTTCACGGAAAAATAATCATATGATTTGTAACAACTCAGGTGGATAGACTGAAGGTAGAAGGCTTTTAGGGTATTTGAGCTGGCTGACGAGGTAGCTGTATTGGGATATGGGATGACTCCAGGGTTTCCGAAAGAAGAGTTGTATGATCTTGAGTTGTTTGATTCGAGCGTTGCGGATTTATACTGAGAGTGGAATTTGAAGGTGGAAGGCAGGAGATCTATTGGATACCGTGATCTTCAGCCTTCAGTCTTCAGCCTAAATACCTGAGCAGTCACTATAATTTTTTTTATCACATGAAAGTGGTCAGGAAGGTTGCAATTCCCGGAAACGCAAGGAGTAGCCCTATGACCAGGAAGAGGTCGACCAGGAAGAAGGGGATGAAACCCATGAAGATGTCCTGGAGGGAAAGCTGCGGGGCCACCCCCTTCAGCACATAGGCCTGGATCCCCACAGGCGGGGTGATGAGCCCGATCTCCACGAGCGTCACGACCATCACGCCGAACCAGATCGGGTCGAAGCCGAGCTTGAATATCGCCTGGGAGATGAATGGGACGGTCAGCAGGATCAGTCCCAGGGCATCGAGGAAGCATCCGAGGATGAGGTAGACGATGATCACCCCGAACATGATGAACATCCGGTGGATCGGAAGGCCAACGACCCACTCACCAAAGACCACGGGAAGCCGGCTCAGGGCAAGGAACTGGATGAAGATATAGGCGCCTATGATGATGAAGAAGATGTAGGAAGTGACCTTCAGGGTATCTCCGACGACCTCCTTCAGGATCGACCAGTTGAGCCTCTTCATTAGGAGGGCTATAAGGAAGATGAAGAAGGCCCCGACTGCACCGGCCTCCGTTGGGGTGAAGACCCCGAACAGGAGCCCCGCGAACACACAGATGAAGATCAGAAAGATGCTCACGACATTCTTAAGGCTGAACAGACGTTCCTTCCAGGTAAAACTCTCCCCCCTCGGGGCATGGTCTGGTTTGATGATTGCCCAAGTGATGACCACGAATATGAAGAGGACCATGGAGAGGATCCCGGGGATGGTCCCCGCAATGAGGAGCTTTCCGATGCTCTCTTCAACCAACACCCCATAGATCACAAGGAGGATGCTCGGCGGGATCAGGGCATCGATTGGGCCAGCCATGGCGCACACGCCGGCAGCGAGCCTTTTATTGTACCCGTACCTCAACATCTCAGGGATGGCGGTCTTTCCCATGGCTGCCGTTGTGGCAATGCTTGATCCGCTGCACGCCCCGAAGGCCGCCGACGCCAAAAGGGTGGCCACGGAAAGACCCCCTGGGAGCCTCCCCACCCACTTGAAGGCAGCATTGTATGCATCCTTTGTGAAGCCGGCGGAGAAGGCGAGACTCCCCATCATGACGAACATCGGGATCACGGAGAGAATCCAGCTCGCCGAGGCGCTGTAAGGGATCGTGAAGAGGGCATTCAGACCGACATTGAATCCCTTCAGGGCCACGATCCCGGCAAAGCCGATTGTGGCCATCCCGATCCCGATAGGTATGCCGAGGATCAGGAGGGTGACGAAAATCGCCATACCCAGGAGACCGATCAGCGTGGGGTCGAGGTGGATCATGAGGTGCCCTTTCCTTTCAGATCCTTCAGGATATTGACGATATCAAGGATGAAACGCAGGCACAGGAGAATGGAACCGATTGGGACTGTGAGCTTGGCCGGGAGTGTGGGAAATGGTATCAGGCCATCGGTGTACTCATGGTATTTCCAGGAATCGAGGGCCAGCATCACCCCCTGCCAGGCGATCAGGCCGTAAATCCCCAGCCCTAAGACGCAGGTGACCAGTTCAAAGACCTTCCTCATTCTAAAGGACATCCGTTCCGCCAAGATCTCTATCTTGATGTGGGCCTTGATCCCCTGGGTATAGCCAATCGTCAAAAAGACCATCCCCACCATAATGAAAATGGTCAGCTCCATCGTGCCCTGGACCGGCCTGTTGAAGAAATACCGACCAGTCACATCGGCCACGATCAGGAGCATCATCCCCACGACCAGGATGGCGCCGATGACGTTGTTGAGAAACCGCTCAATGGTATGAAGGCCGAAGGTCGATTTCATCTCCTTCACTTCTTCCTTTCGTATTTATCGTAGAGGGCCTGGTACTCGACAACGAGCTTTTTCCCGTCGATCCCCTTCTCCTCCATGGTTTTGTAATACGCATCGTTGATGGAGGCGACGGTCTCCATCCACTTGGCGAGCTCAGCAGGGGTAAGGGAATAGACATTGACGCCTGCCTTCTTGAAGTCGGCGATCTGCCCGTCGAATTCTTCATCGTGATACTTCACGCAGCGGTCGATGTAGAAGGTCCGCCAGGTGTCGATGTAAATCTTCTGGACATCCGGGGGCATCTTCTTAAGGGTGTCCAGGTTGATCCAGTAATCGATGAAGATATGGTTGACCCCATTGAGCGGCAGGAACTTGCAGTGCTCGTAGAACTTGTAAGCATGGGTGGCGTAGACATAGGTCTGGGTCGCATCGAGGACCCCTCTGGCCAGGGCCTCCGTGACTTCGTAGAAGCTCATGGGATTGGGTGCCGCCCCGAGGGAGGCGACCCACTTTGCCACTGCGCCTACAGACCGTATCCTGAGTCCCTTGAAGTCGGCAGGGTCTCTCAGGGCTTTTTTAGTATTGATAACTGTCGGGGTGAGCGCTGAGGTGCTGAGGAGCTTTACCCCCTGGTCGTCGAACTCCTTTTTCAGGATGGGATTCTTCTCGTAGAGTTCGTTGCAGGCCTTGGTGACCGCATACTGGTCATTCCCACCGACGAAAAGCAGGGAGTTGAATTGCCATATCGGGTAGCGGGCGGGATGATAGATCACGGCCGTGGCATCCCCGACGTCGCAAGTGCCGGCCTGGATTCCTTTCAGAATGTCCTTGGCCTTGAGAAGGGACTCGGACCAGTAGAACTCATGCTTGACCTTGCCGCCGGTCCTTTTCTCGATCTCCTTACAGGTCTCTTCGACCGCCCGGGTTCGAGAGGTGTCGGCCTTTGATGGGTCGGCATATTTAATGATCAAGGGCTCGGCTGAAAAAACCTTTTGGGAGTAACCCAGATTAAGGGCCAAAACCAAAGCCAAGACTACGGTAGTGAATAAAAAATATCTCTTTTTCATTTTTTAACCTCCTTGCTTTTAGTGTTAGAGTGGTGGAAAAGTTCTGTGGCCGGAATCGTAAGCTTGTCAATGAGCTTTTCCATAAACATAAAAATGGATATTTGTCAAGGGCTAAATCTCAAACGAATTTTTCTATTGACATTTTTAAGATATATGGGTACCGGTATTAAACAATTGATTTTCTTTTGAAAAAACAAATAAATCATTAACTTAATCTTGCACGATCAACCATTCCATCTCTTTAATCCCCGGCCAAACGATGAGTTCTTGGAAAAGGATCAGTGTGAAGCAAAACAGGGATACATTACTGGCCCCCTACCTTGCCCTCGATTTAACCAATGAAAAAGGGCTCCTTTGCGGAAAGATCCTATGCGATCTTGGCGCTGAAGTCATTAAGGTGGAAAGACCCGGGGGAGATCCATCCAGAGCGATTGGACCTTATTACAAAGACATGCCCCATCCCGAGAAGAGTCTGTTTTGGTTTGCGTTCAATGCAGGAAAGAAAAGCATCACACTCGATATAGAGAAAAGTGACGGAAAGGCCATTTTCTTGCGCCTTGTGAAGATGGCAGACTTTATAATCGAATCTTTGCCTCCGGGTTACATGGATCAGATGGGCCTTGGATATTCACGCATAAAGGAGATCAATGGGCGTGTCATTCTGACCTCCATTTCCCCTTTTGGTCAAGACGGACCCTATAAATCCTATAAAGACTGTGATCTGGTTATTTGGGCGCTTGGAGGCATGCTCTTTCTGTGTGGAGATGCAGGAAGGAGCCCCGTGCGGATCAGTTTTCCCCAGTCCTATTTACATGCCGGTGCAGCAGCAGCGGCAGCAACCCTTGTGGCCCATTACCAACGTATAATAGTTGGCCAGGGACAGCATGTGGATGTATCGACCCAACAGTGTGTGGAATGGGCGACTGCCGAAATAGTCCAGATCTGGGATATGAACAAGAGGAAAGCCTCCCGCACCGGACAGTTTCGTCTCAGGCCCACCACCGGAGCAAAACTCAGAGAGATATGGCCATGCAAGGATGGCTTTATCTGTTTCCGTGTTATGGGAGGAAAGGCCGGCGCAGGTTTTATGAATCCTCTGGTGGAGTGGATGGATAAAGAAAACATGTGTACGGATTATCTCCGTGATAGAAACTGGGAGGATCTGGACCTGGGCAGGGTCACCCAGGAGGAATACGATCTCGCAGAAGAACCCATCGGACAATTTTTTCTGACAAGGACCAAAGCCGAACTTTATGAGGAAGCCACAAAGAGACGGATTCAACTCTTCCCTGTAAGCACCAGTGAGGATGTCTCTTGCGATCCTCAACTGGAAGCGAGGGCGTTTTGGATTGAGCTGGAGCATGAAGAGCTCGGGGAAAAGATCAAGTACCCCGGCCCATTCGCCAAGTTCTCCAAGACCGATTGTGGGCCAAAGAGACGGGCTCCTCTCATTGGTGAACATAACCAAGAAATCTATATGAAAAGATTGGAAATCCCGGAAAAGGAACTCATTGTCCTGAAGGAAGCGGGGATTATCTGATAAAGGGAGAGCATGATGGGCGAACTGGTTTTTGAAGGGCTTCATGTGGTGGAATTTGCCTGGCTTGCAGCCGGTCCTTTTATGGATTCCTTCCTGGCCCATTATGGCGCGACAGTCATCAAGATAGAGTCCTCAAAAAGGACGGATACACTGCGAACCACCCCCCCCTTTCAAGAGAACAAGCCCGGGATAGACCGGAGCGGCTGGTTTGCCAAATACAATCAGAACAGATACGGAATAACTCTCAATATCATGCACCCGAAGTCGCGGGGGATCGTTGAAAAGCTTATCCAGTGGGGAGATATCGTAACCGAGAGCTTTGCCCCAGGAATCATGGAAAAGGCGGGGTGGAGCTATGACGAAATATCCAAAATAAAACCTGATATTATTATGATCAGTGCGTCTTCCCAGGGGCAAACAGGTCCTCGCTCAAGAATGCCCAGCTACGGAATGCACCTTACCTCCCTGGCAGGTTTTGTTCACCTCACCAATTGGCCCGATTGTGATCCTGCCATGGTTTATGGGGCCTATACCGATTTCATTGCACCCTACTTTGGAATCGCTGCCCTTCTGGCGGCTATGGATTATCGCCATAGAACAGGTGAGGGTCAGTATATTGATCTGTCCCAGTATGAGTGTGCCCTCCAATTTCTTGCTCCGGTACTCCTTGACTATGAAATCAATAACCGGATTCAGCAAAGAGCGGGGAACACAGACCCGTATGCTGCACCCCATGGAGTCTTTCGATGCCATGGAGAAGACGAGTGGTGTGCCATTGCGGTTTTCACTGACGAACAATGGAAGTCCTTCTGTGAAGTACTTTCCAGGCCTGAACTGACTGAAGATCCCAAATTCCTGAATCTCATGTCCAGAAAGGAGAATGAGGATGAGCTTGATAGACTGGTGGAGGAATGGACTCGGAAACTGGGATCAGAAGAGGTCATGGGCCGCATGCAGAATGCAGGAGTACCCGCGGGTGTGGTCAGAGATAACGAAGGCGTCTTTCTCGATCCGCAGCTCAACCACCGACGTCACTTCCATAAAGTCAATCACCCCGAGATGGGGATTCATACTGTCGAAGCGCTTCCTTTCAAACTGTCCGACAATCCTTACCAGCTAAAGCGGTCTTCTCCCTGTTTGGGGCAGGACAATTTCCATGTCTATACCGAGATCCTGGGGATTCCCGGCGAGGAATTCGTTCAGTTATCAGAAGAAGGTGTGTTTGACTGAGGAGAAAAAAATGATGGGCCCGCAAAGGGAACAAAAGAAAAGGGATAAAATATTCTGGGACAAGGATATTGAAACCATTCAAAGGGATAAGCTCTTAAAGTTACAGGAAACGAGGTTAAAAGAACAACTCGCGTATGTCTATGAATACTCCCCGTTTTATAAAGACAAATTTATTAAGGAAAAATTCCATCCCCGGGATTTCAAATCCATGGAAGATATTCAACGGATACCTAAAACAGATAAAGATGAATTAAGACAGGCCACATTGGAATCCGGTAATCCCCTGCCCCACCTCTGTTTACCAAAAAATAAAATAGCCGGATTCGGCATATCAAGAGGGACAACAGGCATGTCCACCTTTGCGGCTTTCGCCCAAGGAGACATTGATCTGAGGGTGGAATGTTACACCAGATCTCTTTACCAAATGGGACTCTCTTCAAAGCATCTTTTTCACTCTATGATGGGAATTCAGAGCATGACCCATTTCATCCTGAGAGAAGTCACCAGGAAATTGGATGTGCAGTATATCAATGACGGTGTGGATAATCCATCCAGCTCCGTGCAGATCGGAAAATGGCTCAAGCCAAAAGTGCTGTTTACCGGAGTACGGACTCTTTTCGAAATGGAGAAGGTATTGGAGGCCGAAAATCTCCTACCAAAGAATGTTTTTTTCTACGAAATGGCTATCCTTTACGGAGATGTGGTGGGGAGCCACCTCATCGATCATGTCAAAGAGAGATGGGGCATTCAAGAGGTCTTTTCCCTCAGTGGCTCAGCAGCCGATCTGTTGTGGTACAATTTCGATTGCCCATACCACATGGGGAACCATTGTCTGAATGAGGATATATTTTTAGTGGAAGTCATTGACCCGAAAAATGGAAACCCTGTGAAAAGCGGGGAAAAAGGTGAGCTGGTCGTTACGGACCTTTGCAGCAAAGGTGCCCCTCATATCAGGTGGAATCTGGAGGACATCGTCATTCCGTACTACGAAACTTGTTCTTGTGGAAGAACTCACGTGAGGCTAAAATATCTGGGACGCGCTCTATATGAAGTGAATATAAAGGGGAAAGCCATCTTTCCCGTTGAAATTGAACATTTTCTGTGGAAAATCCGTGAAATTGAAGGTGCTGAGTTCAGAATTGTAAAGTATGCCAGGGAGATGGACCGCTTGAAATTGCAAATAGAATGGAGCCAAAAGGAAAACCAGGCCTTAAAGAACAGCATTATTCTCCACCTTAAAGAAAAACTGGGAATTGAAGCCGACGTAGAGTTTGTGGCCCTGGGTGAACTCCCAGCCATGGGTGTTAAAACCCCTCGAGTTGTGGATCTCACTTGATCCCCGAAACATTTCTTTTCATCATTGGAGGACCCGATGGAGAATTTCACCTTTTTCCCTGTCACACAGGGAAAGCCGTTACCTCTCAAGGGTTTAACCCTTCCCGAGTTGATAAAAACCCGGGCAGAGCGATTCGGTGAAAAAATCTTATTAAAATGCAAGGAAAGGACCCTCAGTTACAAAGAGATCGATGAAAAAACCGACCGGCTGGCAAAGGCCTTTCAGAACTTGGGGATTAAAAAGGGTGATCGGGTAGGCATCATGTTACAGAACTGCTTGGAAGTCGTGGAAAGCTATTTTGCCATCTGGAAGACAGGCGCCTGGGCAGTCCCTGTAAATCCTGTATTTACCCGCCATGAAGCGGAATATATCCTAAATAATGCGGGAGCAAAGATGATTGTAGCCGGCGAGGAGCAATATCCCCGTATCGAACCGGTAAGAGAAAAGGTATCCTCCCTTGAAACGGTAGTCCTTGTTGGTGAAAAGCCTATTGCCCATACGATTCCTTACGAGAGCTTAATGAAAGAACTTCAAAAAATGGAATCGGTAGATCTATTCTCAGACGATGTATGTCAGATCATGTATACCTCCGGTACGGAGGGGAGACCAAAAGGTGTCATGACAACTCATGGGGGGTACACCGATAACGCCTATATTAGAAGCAGTATTTTGGAATTGACTGAAAATGATATTACACTGATTCCCTTACCCATGTTTCACATGTTTGCAATCTCAACTTTACTTAATTTTATTACTGTGGGGGGAACGGTCATTATTATGGAACAGTTTGACACGGAAAGAGTACTGGATCTTTTGTATGATAACAAGATCACCTTTTTTACCGGCGTTCCAACCATGTATTCATATCTCCTTAATCATCCCAAGATTAATCAATACAATCTGAGTTCGCTGAGGCTTTGTATCATTGCCGGCGGAAATGTGAATTATAAGGTTGTAGAAGAATTTGAAAAAAGGTTTGACTGTCTTTTTATAGAGTCAATGGGACAAACGGAGTTATCCCCCTTGGTCATGATAAACCCTCCCCATAGAGACAAACGACGATTAGGTTCATGTGGTCTGACGGCCTGTAATATGGAAACCAGGCTGGTGGATGAAAATGATAATGATGTCCCGTTGAGCGAAGTGGGAGAATTAGTGGTCAAATCCCCATGCGTTATGAAAGGATATTACAATCTTCCTGAAGCGAACGAACTGGCCTTTCGTGGCGGTTGGTTTCACACGGGGGATCTGCTCAGACAAGATAAAGACGGTTATTATCATTTTGTTGATCGCAAGAAAGATATGATCGTCACTGCAGGATATAACATCTATGCAAAGGAATTAGAAAATGTCCTTCTAAGCCATCCAGAGGTAATGGAGGCGGCCGTGATTGCAGTCCCCGATGACGTCAAAGGCCAGCTGGCAAAGGCCTTAATTGTCAGAAGTGATGGATCAACTTTGAACGCGGGAGAGATTGAAAAGTATGCCAGAGAATATCTTGCTCCTTATAAAGTCCCCAGGATCATCAAATTTGTGGAAGGCCTCCCCCATACCCCACAGGGTAAAATTGCCAAAGGGATATTGAGGGAGACAGAGGGACAAAAAGAAGAACATCTTAAATGTTTAACACCTCACTCAACAGACTGATTGGGATCAAATATCCCATCATACAGGGAGCGCTCGGTAGTTCCAGCATGCCCGTAAGTGACGCCACTCTGGTTAGCTCTGTTTCCGATGCCGGGGGTCTGGGAGTCCTATCCACCTGGAATCAGCCCGATAGCCAGATCCTTAAGGAAATTGACAGGGTCCGGAATCTCACGGATAAACCCTTCGGGGTAAACGTTGCGGCAACGCATTCCTCCTATGATTTTTCAAAGAAAGCAAAATTACTTGCAGATGCCGGGATTCGGATAGTCACCACCGGGAGAGGAGATCCCAATATACCGGCCATATCCATACTCAAAGACCATGGAATAAAGGTGATACCGGTTATAGCAACGGTTAAGCAGGCGTTAACTGTTGAACAGAAAGGGGCAGATGCCGTTGTAGCCTCCGGATGTGAAGGGGGAGGTCATGTGGGAACCCTAACCACTTTCACCCTGATACCTCAGGTGGTTGATGCGGTCAAGATACCCGTAATTGCCGCAGGAGGCATTGGTGACGCCAGGGGTTTTGTTGCTGCCATGGCACTTGGTGCGGGCGGGGTACAAATGGGAACGAGATTCATGGTCACTCGAGAAAGTATTCTTCCCTTACTGTTAAAAGAGAAAATTTTGCGTGCATCCGCAGAAGACGCTGTGGTCACCACCATGAGGACAGGGTGGCCAACCAGGGTCTTGAAATCCCGTTTTACCGAAGAATGGGAAAAACTAAATAGATCCGGTGCTTCTTCAGAAGAGCTTCGAACCTTTCGTCGCATGGTTTCCAAGCGAGTGAGAGACAATATTGAGGAAGATAGTATAGGGGCGGGACAGGTATGTGGAATGTTGAATGAGTTGAAGAGTGTTAAAGAGATCATACGTGAAATAATTGAAAATGGGAGCAGGATAATTGCAGGATTAGAAAAAATGGAAAGGAGTGGTGGCAATGACAGGAAAGAAAAAAGAGAATAAAGAGTTTGAAACAAAAGCAGGGATACCTTTGAAGACAGTCTATGGTCCAGACGACGTAAAGGAAATCGACTATTCCGAAGACCTTGGTGAACCAGGTCATTTCCCTTATACAAGGGGTTTATATCCCAATATGTATCGAGATTTTCCTTGGATGATTCGACAGCCAATGGGAGCCGGATCGAGTGAGCTGACGGCGAAAAGGTATAAAGAGCTTTTCAAACGTGGGGGACAGGTCGATTTTAAAGGAGATCCTGCAACAACTCTCCTCTTTGATATGCCTACCAATTACGGATACGACTCAGATAATCCCAAATCCAAATATCAGGTGGGGAAAGTGGGTGTCCCGGTTGACCACATGGATGATATGAGGGTTTTAATGGAAGGCTTCCCCATGGACAAGGGCTTTACCAATATGGTTATTCATGGCTCTCCGGCCATCTTGTTGGCAATGTATGTTGCGGCCGGAGAAGAACTGGGGTATTCCCCTAACAGCCTCAGGGGGAGTGGCAAGAACGACCCGTTTCAATCTTATCTGGCCGAAAGGATTCAATTGCTTCCAATCCGAGCGGAACTGAGACTGTGTATGGATGTTTTGGAGTACGGCATGGAAGCTATGCCCCAGTGGAATCCCATATCGGTTTCAGGTTTTTCCTATCATCCCGCTGGGTACAACTCGATCCAGGAACTGGGTATCACTCTGGCAACTGGAATTGCCTATGTAGAGGCCGCAAAAAAGAGGGGATTCGATGTTGATCAATTTGCACCCAGGATCTCTTTCTTTTTGTCGGTGGGTATTGATTTTCTCGAAGAAGTTTCAAAACTCAGAGCCGCCAGAAGGATGTGGGCTCGAATAATGAAGGAGAGGTTCGGAGCAAAAAATTCCAAGTCCATGCTTTTTAGGGTCTACTGTCTCACTCTAACGAGCGATTACACCGCCCAACAGCCTTTTATTAATATTGTACGGGGGGCAATTCAGGGGCTCGCAGGTGTCCTGGGAGGGACACAGGCATTAGGGATTCCACCGTACGATGAAGCCCTGGCCATACCGACCGAGGAATCCCAAACGATCTCCATAAGAACACAGCAGATTATTGCTGAGGAAACCGGGCTTTCCAACACTGTCGACCCTCTTGGTGGTTCCTATTGTATCGAGTCTCTCACAAATACAATCGAGCAGAAGGTAAACAACTACTTGCAAAAGGTGGAAGGGATGGGAGATGATGGAACCCTACTGGGCGGACTCATCGCCGGAACTGAAAACGGATATTTTCTCAAAGAGATCAACGAGGCAGCTATCAAAAGACAAAGAGACATCGAGAGCGGAAAGACTACGGTTGTGGGCTTAAATAAATATACAACGGAGGAGGAGGTATCCCCTCCTCTCTTTAGGCTCGATCCAGAAGTGGTCAGGATAAAGATAGAAGAACTGAAGAACTTCAAGAAAAACAGGAATGGTACAAAGGTCAAGGAAGCCATAAAGAGATTGAAGGATGTTTCCCTTAGTGATCAGAATGTGATGCCCGTTCTGATCGAGGCGGCCAAAAGTAAAGTCACGCTTGAAGAGGCTATGGGGGTGTTTCGAGAGGTATTCGGGGAGCCCGAGCGGATGACCATAAATTAGGCAAGATCGGAGGAGGTAAAAATGAGAAAACGACGCGTCTTGATGGCAAGCATAGGGTTGGATGGGCATGAAATGGGGGCCGTTGTGGTATCCCACGCCCTGAGGAATGCCGGAATGGAGGTCATCTACCTTGGCTTGAATCGAACGGTCGAAGAGGTCGTTGAAGCAGCAATACAGGAGGATGTAGATATCATAGGTATCAGCAGCATGTCAGGTATTCATGATTATGCCTTACCAGAACTTATGACACTATTAAAAGATCGAGGGGCAGAAAAAATCTCCGTTATTGCAGGCGGGATTATACCATTGGATGATATCGGAATGCTGGAAAATGCCGGTGTTCGCAAAGTCTTTCCTGCCGGGACCCAGACATCCCGGATCGTCCGGTTCATCAATGACGAAATACCATTATCTCCGGATTCATTATGAAATAAGGTAATAGTTCACCGGGGGAAAATATTTGACAGGATAACAGGCCCGCCCTGGCGCGAATCAAGGTGAGTTCATTGCTTCAAATGCCATACATCCGACCCAGAGTTGTTAAAAATCATGCATTTTGAATCAGGTCTGGGCCAG
>Ga0180009_10001293_pt1 | contig 31034 bp, 21 predicted proteins | sample OS_PC_MetaG_FD_123537 | JGI IMG/M metagenome (GOLD analysis project Ga0180009, IMG submission 123537) | Groundwater microbial communities from the Aspo Hard Rock Laboratory (HRL) deep subsurface site, Sweden - OS_PC_MetaG | ecosystem: Environmental > Aquatic > Deep subsurface > Groundwater...
CGGGAGCCCGAGCCCCCTCCCCCGCGAAAGCCCGAGGAGGAGAACATCGCGGCCAACATCTTCGACCTCATGGATGCCTTCTCCCGGCTCCTGGCCCGCGCGGGCGGCACCCACCAGGTGTTCATGGATGCGGAGGGCCTTTCCGTGCGGGAAAGGATTCTGGAGCTCACGGATCTGCTGGAGCGCCGCCAGACCCTCACCTTTTCCGAACTTTTTTCTCCCGATGCCGGCCGGACCGAGATCATCACCACCTTCCTGGCCGTCCTGGAGATGATGAAAATGAATCTCATCCACGTGGTCCAGCACATCCAGAGCGGGGCCATACGGATCTTCCACGGCGAGTGATCCGAACATGAGCCAGGACGAGACCCCATCCCCGGAAACGACCGCCCCGCCGCTGAAATACGTAGTGGAGAGCCTGCTCTTCGCGGCTGGGGAGCCTGTGGGCGAGGACCAGCTTCTGGAAGTGGTCCCCGGGGCCTCGGCCGAGGATGTGCGCCTGGCCCTGGCCGAAATCCGGGACGAGTACGAGGCCCGGGGAGGCGGTTTTTTCCTCGAGGAGGTGGCCGGGGGCTTTCAACTCCGCACCCGCCCCGAGTTCGCCCCCTACATCCGCAAGCTCTCCCAGGGCCAGCCCGCACGCCTGTCCCGGGCCGCCCTGGAGACCCTGGCCATCGTGGCCTACCGCCAGCCCGTCATGCGGGCCGAAATCGAACACGTCCGGGGCGTGGACTCGGGCGGGGTCCTGCGTATGCTCCTGGAGAAGGACCTCCTCCGGGTCCTGGGCAAAAAGGATCTCCCGGGCCGGCCCCTGGTGTACGCCACCAGCAAACGATTCCTGGAGGTCTTCGGATTGAAGGACCTCTCCGAACTGCCCAGCCTCCGGGACATGGAGGAACTGGGCGTCCCGCCCCCGGCCCCGGAGCCCGAACCCGAAGACGGCCAGCAGGCTCTGCCTTTCTCCGACCTGGAAGCCCCGCCCGGCCCGGACGGGGAGGATGGGGGCCAGGAGGAAACCGAATCCCCGCTCCTGCCGGACCAGGATGGGGAAGACCCGGAGAATGGGTTGGATGGCGAGGCCCCCGGCCATGACGAACCGGAGCACCCAGGCGGACAGATGGGGGACAGCCGCGGCAAAGAGGGCTAACTCCAAGTTGCATTCATTCGAGTAAATTGGCGAGACGGTTTTCCGCCAGACCCAAAAAACACTTGACGAAACGCCCCTTTGACGGGTAATGAACCCCCCAAGCTCGGCCATTCGGCCAGCCATCCCGGGCGATTAACTCAGCGGGAGAGTGCTACCTTCACACGGTAGAAGTCGCAGGTTCAAATCCTGCATCGCCCACCAGCAAATCCAAGGGGTTACGGTTCATGCCGTAACCCCTTTTTATTGCCTGCCACCATTTTGCTACCACTTTCCGCGAAAATAGTACTTTCCAACTTGCAGGCGGACTCCTGGTTGATGGGCTTCATGAGGTGGGCGTAGACGTTCAGGGCCACGGTTGGGGAGGAGTGTCCAAGCTGGGCCTATCACGCCAAGTATTGGAACGTGCATATTGCGTCAGCATTTCCCTTGCAACACCACTACCGGCGGTGCCGCTTGACAACATTGAATGTGCACAAGTTGAGAAACGGGTTCAAAATTTCTGGCGGGAGAGCTATTTGAAAAAAACATGAAAAAAGGCGTTCAGGCTGATATAGAGGCTGGAGCGAGGCCATTTTTGGCGGATCTCCAAGTTCCTGCGCTGGACAGGGGAAAGCCCATCGAAGATGGGCCAGGGTTGGGGCTTTTCCGGTTGACTTCTTTTGAAATACAAGAGAAATCGGAATGGATCTCATATATAGAAAGGGAGACGCCCATGGCAACAAGGTTGATGGCATCCTTTGCGTGCCTGTGCGCGCTGGTTTTGGGACCGGCCCTGTGGGCCGCACAGGATGGGGAAAAAGAAGCGGAATCCCAAACAGCGGCCCTTGAACAACAGTCCCGCAGCCTGGAGGACGTCCAGGACGCGGCCTCCCGGGCCCGGGAGATCATCGCCAGGGCGGCCTCCAACCTGGACAACCTGCAAATGCTGCTTCCCGCGGTACAGACCGCCAAACAGGTCAGGCAGGAGGCGCTGAAGGCCGTGGACCGGGAGGAGTTCGACCGGGTAATGGAGCGTCTGCAGCAGGCTCTTTTGGCCCAGGAGGGGGACGACACCACCATGGCCCAAAAAGTTTCCTCCTGCCGCGAGACCACGGACGCCTTTTTGGACACAGCCGCCCTGGACGACCAGGGCGTGCTCAAACGCCTGACCCGGGTGAACCTGGAAATGGCCCAGGCCTTGAGTTCATCCTCCCCGCCCGGGATGCAGGACATCACCCTCACCCTCGCGCTTTCCCGCTGGCTGCAAACCGAAGCGCACGAAGCCTTCAAATGCCTGGCGCAACTGGACGAACAGCTTGTGCCCCTGATGCGCAGGAACACCGGCAAGCGCATGGGTATTGCCAGGGACCTCTTCCTTTCCCGAAGCGTCGCCCCGGCCCTGACTCCGACCGAAAACGAGAGCCAACAGCCCCAGCAAGGAAAATGAGCCCATGAAATCAGCAACTCTCCTGCCCGGGAAGGCGCTCCGGGTCCTGGCTGCCCTTCTTGTGTGCATGCTGGTGTTTGTTGCCCCGCTCTGCCTTGCCAACGGCCAGGACGACGCCGCGGCTGCGAGGCTAGAAAAACTCTACAAGGAAAAGCAGGAGGTGGACGACCAGATTTCCGGCCTTGCGGGAAAACCCGAGGAACTGGAAAAGGGCCGCCAGCAAATAGGGGACGCCTACCGCCATCTCAAAAAAATGGAGATGAAGCTTCAGGCCATCCAGTTATGGAACCGTTTTGCGGGGTTCATGGGAGTGGCCAACGACGCCATCACCAAGATCAACCCATGTAATTCCGTGGTGAGCTTTCTCGCGGGCTTTTTTGTGGACCGGGCCGGCGGGGCCATGAATAACCCCCCGCTCCAGGCCAAAATGGGAGCTCTGAAAAGCAACCTGTCCACAGCCACGCCCAGCCTTCACCAGCTCGACCAAGCCCTGCACCTGAGCCCGGAGCAGACGGCGGACCTTCTCGTTTCCAGGGGCATGGTTACACTCGAGTGGATAAGCCTCTGGAAACGCACGCCCGAATACCTGGTCGCCACCAAAAGCGGCGCGCTTGTCACGGGCAAGATCACGTTCATTCAGGAGCGCCTGGGCCCTGCCATCCGGGACCTTGTGAGCATCAGCTATGAAATGGCAGGGGTCATCGCCGCGCTCAGGAGCCACCAGGACGCCCTGGAAAAGCGCTCCAGGGAGCTGGAGCGGGAGATCAAGCGAATCAACAACAACAATGCCTTTACCGATGCCCTGAAAAATGCGTCCCAGCCCCGGCCCCTGCTTCCGCACGTGGAGGTTACCCTCTACCCCCCCGAACCCATGGCCTACGCCGCCGCGGCCGCAAAGGCCAGGAAAGCCTGGGACGACCTGAAGTCAAACGCCATCGACGAGGGCACCTACCGCGCCATCCTCAACAAAACCCATTACGACGCCAACGCCTTCATTTGGAAGACCGTGGAGCCGCAAGCCAAGGCCTACCAGAAGGAGGCCGATTTCTACTGGAACGAGCTGTTCCGCATCCTGCGCACCATTGATGACCGTGCGACCCGGAGGGCCTATTACAATGCCGCCTGCCAGCGCCTGAACGCCGCCTACGATGCATACCATGAAGCTATGGATGCCCAATGGAAGGCCAAAAAGGAACAGTACGACGAGCCGGTCAAAAAACTGCGCGAGGAGGAAGAGACCGAGAAACAACTTTTTGCCGCCTGGGACAAGAGGGTGACCGACTGGGAGCAGATCCCCGCCACCTACTACTACCCGGACTGGGATAAAATGAAGTTGTTCGGGAATGACTGGAAGCTCGGGGGCTCGTCTTTTTCAGGATTCACCCTGGCCGGGCTGGCCTGGGGGGCCGCCGCCTCCCTGGACTACTACGCCCGGATAGGCGGATCCCCTCCGGTGAGCAGGCTGCAAAACGCCTCCAAAAATTATGCCCAATGGGCCGAGACCATCACCCATCGGACCAGGTTCGCAGAGGAAATTTATTCCAACTGCTTATCGGCCGATACCCGGTTCCTGGGTTACGCGGACATGGTGGACGGCCTGGCCCAGGAACTGGAGCCCAACATCGAGGTGTGGGAATACATCAGACCCTGGAGCAACTTCCGGCACGGGTGGCCCCGCCAGATGTACAACAGCATGAAAGGCTGCTCCGAGATTTACTCCCTCATGGCCCAGGGCATGGCGGAAACCGCCGAGGCCAATATCCAGGACATCCGTGAGCAGGCCAGGCGCGCCCAGCAGGCGGCCTCGGCCATGGCCGGGGCTGATGCGGCATGGGCCCTGTCCCAGAGCACGGCCGAAGCCCTGATAAAGGCCCATACCGCCTTCGGCAACCAGAACCTGGACCCGGCGGGTTCACGCGGCCCGAGATTTCTGCGCGACAACAAGATCAGCAAAGACGATATTGCGGCCATCAACGAACTGACCGAGAGCCTGAACACGCCGGAAAAAGTCGAAGAGCACGCGCTGGTCCTGTATGCAAACAGGTACGGAGGGGCCCTCCCCTTCGTCACCGTCCCCACGGTGGAGCAGGTGGCCGCCATCAAGAAGCGCTACGACATGCAGGCCACCCCGGCGGCCAACGCTTACAACGAATACTCCACAGCCTACTCGGAGTACGTCTCCGCCGAGAAATCCCTGGAATCCACCCTGGATGGCATGCGCAACCGCATAGCCGACGCGGCTCCGGCCCAGCTTGCCTACCTGTACCCGGAAGTGGCCGTGGCCGATGCCCTGGGCGGCGGCTACGGACCCTTCACTTTGGCGGGCTGGTACCCGCCCGACCCCCAGGACATGGCCGCCGGATATCCCCTGGCCGACGGTCTTTTTGCCCAGTTGACCCAGGCTGTCACCCGGTACCACCAGAAGGTGGACCCCGTGCTCAATGACATCCAGGGCGGCTTTGTGTCCCGGGCCAAGGAACTGGACGCGCTGACCGCCTCTGCAAGGGCCATGGCCGCCTCCCCAAGCGGCGGCTCCGCCGCCGCGCTGGAAAACCTGCATGAAAAAGGCGAAGAAATCTACGCGCCCCTGAAAAAGGCAGGGCTGATCGAATCCGGCATGACCATCCACCGCTCGTACAACGCCCTGAATTACGCCATTTCCTCGGCCTACTCCCGCATGACCTACATCATGCATAGAGACCAGACTCTATCCGAGATTTCCACGCAACTGGAGCAGGCAGAGCAGATACTGGACTCCGGAGCCACGGCCCAGTCCCTGGCATCTGCGGAGTCCATGCGCCAGGTCCTGGCCGGGTACCTCTCTCCCCGCTCCCGGCTTTTTTCTTACGCCGACACTCCGGGCGTGGCGGAACTGATGCAGAATATCCGGGACACTGTGGACAGGCTCTCCGACTATATGACCCGGGCCAACGCTGCGCGCGAACAGGAGCAGAGGCGGAAAGTCGGGGATTTCTACAAGGACTTTTCCCGGACCTACGAAAGCCGCGATGCGGGAGCCGTGGTGGGGCTCCTGGACACGGGATGGTACGCGCCCGACGGCAGCACCCTTGACGACGTGGAGGAGATGCTGGACAACTCCTTTTCCGTGTTCGACCGCGTGGAGTACCATGTGGACAGCCTGTCGGTGATCAACCTGGGTGACGGCACCATGCAGGCCACCTACACCGCCCGCATCAAGGGCTACATCTACGACTCGGACCTGACCCACGAGGAAACATCGTCGGTCACCGACATCCTGGGAGACAGGGACGGTCGACTGCGGGTGCTCAGGACCACGGGGGGGCGTTTCTGGAGGCAGTAGCAGCAGTCTGCCGGGAAACTCTCCTGCATGGCGCGCGAGCCATCCGGCGCCGGGAGCAGCGATTGCAGGGCGGGAATCAAAAAGCGAGGCGCAATGCCACGGAAGCGTTTTTCGGCAACCTGGCCGTCGGAGGGGAAAAAGGGCAAAACCCTCTTGATCCAGGTTCCCCAACAGGCTCCTGGGAGGACGGCCGAGGGAAAGCCTATGAGCCAGGGAGGCAGGCCTTTTTGGAAACAGCCCCCAGGTATTGCCAAAACGGCGGGCAACGCTTTTTGGATATTGCTTTTTCCTCTGTACAAAATTATGGAAACTTTCCTTGTAAGACAGAGGGTTTCACGTGCTCCGGGCGGTGACCTTCGCCCGGAGAAACACCCGGGCAGGAGTATGTGTCCACTATCATGAGGCGAACCATCACAGTGGGTTGGAGGAGGGGAATGGGGAATGAAACAACTTAAGAAGACCGTCCTGGGGGCGTTTCTTGCGGTGCTGTGCGCCTTCGGGTGGGCAACGGGACCGGCGTTGGCGCAGGATCCTGCCGATGCCATGGAGCCGTCCGAAATTCCCGAAGCTGCACAAATGCAGCAGCCGGACCGGATGGGACAGCCAGCCGGGGAGCAGCCGGCCTACGAGGTCCACATGGCCAACCGGACCGACATTTTCTGGTATGGGGTCACCGGCCCCGGCCAGGCGTCGAGTTTTTACGAGCCGGGCTGGCACATCCTGCAGGAAAACGATTTCAGGGCGGCCAACCTCAAGGATGGCTGGGACTCCCTGTTCAACCTCAATGTCCGGACAACGGACACGGACCAGTTCGACCCGGAGCGCTTTTCCATCCAGAGGGCGGACTGGCGCGTCAAGAAGAACAACGTGACAGGCTACCTGGGCGACTACTTCGCCAACCTGTCCCAGTACACCATGAGCCAGGGCATCAAAGGCGCGGCCTTCAAGATGCAGTTCCAGGACGCGGACAACTACCTGACCGCCAACTACGGCTCCTTTGATGGCCAGTGGTCGTACCTCCTGCGCGAAACCGACGATGAGCCCATGGACCGTTACGGCGGCGGCATGCGGTATCAGTTCGCCCGCGAGGGCTGGCGCCTGGGTGCCAACCTGGCCACGGTGCAGGACCGCCGGGGCGACTCCAACCGCGCCTTCGAGGATGTCTATGACCAGTGGGTGGGGGCTTTTGACTGGGAATACCGCTCCGGCCCCGTTGTGATGAACGGCGAGCACGCTTACGCAGAAACGGAAAAGGACTCCGTGAACGCGCCCCGGGACAATATGTACGGCACCGCCAACCGCGTGGGCCTGAGGGCCCGCCTGGGCGTGGTCACGGCCAACGCCCGTTGGGAAAGGGTTGAGCCCTGGTTTGTGTCCGTGGCCGGCGGCGCCACGCCGGACCGCACCCGCTCCTACGTCAAGCTGGATACCCGTGTCAACAGGACGTTCAAGCTGTATGGCATGTTCGACTACAACGCCAACAACATCGAAGACGACGGGCCGGTGACCACCCGCAACACCACGGGGGAATTGGGAACCCGGTTCAGCCGTCTTTTCGGACGCCAGAGCCTCAACGGCACCCTGGCCCTGCGCCGCAAATGGACCGACACCTCGGACGACTCCAGGGACATGACTTCGGACCGCATCAAGGTGTCCCTGTCCGACAGGTTGTGGAAAACGGTACGGCTCAAGGGGCAGTTCGAGGCCATCCTGGACGACCACGCATTCGACGACCAGAGTCCTGATGATTATTTTTACGACCTGGAGATTTCCTCCCGCCACTTCCTGGCCGACCGGGCCTGGGAACTATCTCCCAGCTTCCAGGTGGGCATCCAGGAACGGGAAAACCTCACCACGGGCGGCGACGACGTTTCCGAGATGGTCCGGGCAGAAATGGCTGCGGCTTACAGACGCCTGCTGCGCATGGGCCTGAATGTGGAGCGCAACAGCAACTTTTTCGACCAGCACACGGGCATAGACTCCACTCGGGACCGCCAGAACCTGTACTGCGAGAGCACCCCTGAATGGCTCAAGGGCGGACGCCTGCGGGTGGAGGTTGCCAACAACGACTACATGTTCAGGGACCCCACGTTGGGTTTCAATGAGAAAATCGTCCAGTTCTCCGTCCACTTCGACCTGGACAAAAAGGATACCAAGGAGGGCGCATGATGCGAATTCACCGCCTTAGAATCGTGACCATCCTCTTATTCGTAGCGGCGGCCGTGGGCCTGGCGGCCCTGGCCCCGCAGAACGCGTCGGCGGCGTGGTGGAAGTTCGGCAAGTCCGATGACCTGCCCGATATCTCGGACCTGAAGTTCAACCAGGTCAATGTCAACGACGTGGAGGACCACCTGACCTTGGGCAAGGACGACCTGGACCAGGGGCGGGTGGTGCTGCGCGGCCGGGCCACCCTGGACCAGGGCAAGGTGGGCAAGGTGGAGGTGTCCCTGGACGGCGGCAAGACCTGGAAAAAGGCCTTGCTGGGGGACCGGGGCATATTCTCCTTCGAGTTCACCCCGGTGCTGGAGCGGCCCTACGCCTTTGTCGTGCGGGCCCTGTCCACCACGGGCAAGTCCAGCGACGTGGAGGACCACACCTTTGACTTCACCGTGTCCTCGCGCACCAACACCGAGGCGGTCAAGGCCGCGTTTTTTGAGATGATCCGCCTGTACTGCGCCGAGAACTCCATGGGCTTCATGAACGGGGTGTCACCGAACTTCGACGGCAACCTTTCGGCCCTGGCCGATGCCGTGCAGAACGACTTCAGAGCCTTCGACAACATCCGCATCCAGGCTTTCATCACGCGGATCGTGGAGTTCGACAACAATTTCGACGTGTACTTCACATTCAACCGCCAGGTGATGTCCACCCGCACAGGACAACTGCTCAAGGACCAGCTGGCCTCCACCTGCGAGTTCACGCGCCAGGGTGAGGGGTACCAGCTGTATTCCCTGTCCCATCCGCTTATCTTCGGTCTGTCCGATCCGGAGAACGTGGCTTCATCCGGTTTCGTCACGGAGGAGTCCGTGGGCCGCTCGGCCATCGTGGTCACCAAGGACGGCCAGGCCAAGGAGGAAGTGCTGGGCCAGACCGCAGGACAGGGCGACAGCACAGTGCAGGAAGGCTCCGCGTCACTTGTCTCCCAGGGTTTCAACAACGCCGAGGGATTCGTTTTCGAGGACGACACGGTGGTCAACTGTCAGGACAGCCCGGACTTCTGCATGGAATTCCACATGCTGTTCATCCCGCAGGCTTCCGGAAACGCGATCCAGGACCTGGGCACCAGGAACCTGGACGACGTCAGGGAAGTGCCGGAAACAGGCTACTCGCAGGGCCTCCAGGGAGAAACCCGGGTCGGCCACGTGTACGCCTTCAGGCTGGGCAACGGGCATTACGCCATCCTGTCTTTTTCGGAGTTAGGCACGGAAATAGACCCGGTCAACCAGGTGTTCCGGTCCCGCTTCCGTTACAAGTACCAGACCGAGGCGGGAAAAAGGACGTTCTAAAGCCCCTGGCTCTCCAACAGTGTTTTCGCGCCGGGCCCTTCAAGGGTCCGGCGCGAAAACCCGGTGGTATCCTCCAATCCATATCGACTCGCCGACGCCCCTCCCCCTTTTTGCCTCATTTTTTCCCTTTCAACCGAAGCAGGCTGCCACGAAGAAGGCGGAGCCAGCGGCCGGATAGGCGAATGGCGTCTTCGGGGCAGAGTTCCTGGCAGCAGTAGCAGGAGATGCAGCGGTCCGGGTCGGGGTGGGCGGCCTTGTTTTTCAGGGTCATGACCTTTTCCGGGCAGTGGGCCACGCAGATGCCGCAGCCCACGCATTTTTCCGCCAGGACCTCGGGTACGCAGGCCAGGCGGCGGGAGAGCAGGCGGTTCAGGAGCACGCCGGTCATGCCGGGGATGTAGGTGGAGGGGAACTGGAAATCAGGCACCGGGTTCAGGTGACCCTGGATGTCGATTTTGGCCGGATCGGTTTCGCCCAGGCCTGTCTTGGCGGCGATGTCCACGGTGGGCACAGTGGCGCGTTTGACGCCCAGCATGTGAAGGCAGACCGCGTCCAGGGTGGCGGCGTTGTCCGAAGCCAGGATGCGGTTTAAGTGCCTTGGGGTGCCGTTGGACGGGCCGTTGCCCTCCATGGCCACCACGGCATCCATGATGTTCAAATCCGGCGGGCGCAGGCGGTGGATTTCCACCAGGGCCTCGGCAAAGCGCCGGGGGGTCACGGCCACGGAGTGGACCTTCATCTTGTCGCCCCCCACCACGTAGCCGAAGGTGTTTTTGATGGCGCCGGTGAAGACCGTGAGGCCGTGGGTTTTCAGCTTGGGCAGGTTCACCACCAGGTCCGCGGTGAGAACCCGGCGGCTGATGGTGACCTTTTTCACCCAGGGGCAGGCGAGGTCCACGCGCACGGGGTCCGTGCCGATGTTCTCGTAGCACCCGCCGGCCGCAGCCACGATGCCGGCGACTTCGGCGGCCTGGGCCGCCCGGCCGTATCCCCCCACCCCGGGGTTGTCCCCCACGATGACCGTGGCCCCGGCCCCGGCCAGGCACCGCACCACCTCCTCCACCACCCGGGGATGGGTGGTGACGCCCTTGTCCGGGTCATGGGGGGCCAGGATGTTGGGTTTCACCAGCACGGTCCTGCCCGCCACGTCCAGGGGAAACGCCTGGAAAATCCGCTCGATCACCCGCCCCAGGGAATCGCTGTAATCCGCCTCGGCCACCAGGACCCGGGCTTTTTTCGATGGGATCATGGAGAGTCACCTTTCCTTTGTGCGTCAACCCAGGCGCATGACCGAGGAGAACCGCTCGAACTCGGTTTCCACGGGCAGGTTCCGGTCCTTTAGGAGCCGGATCATGGGGGGGGCGTTAAAACGCAGGTAGGGGTTCACGGAAAACTCGTCCGCCAGGGTGGAGCGGACCAGGGCGGGGTCGTATTTGGCCTCGTAGGCGGTGATGGCCGGGTTGTCCGGTTCCAGGTGCCAGGCAAAGGCCAGGGACTGGTCCACGTAGTCGTGGCCCGAATAGATGAACGTCTCCGGCGGCCAGGCCATGATGGTCTTCAGGGAGCGGAAGAACGCCTCCACGTCGCCGGTGAAGCAGTTGCCCACCGTGGCGTTGAACAGGGTGTCTCCCGTGACCGCGAAACCCGGGGCCAGGAAGCACAACGAGTCCATGGTGTGGCCGGGGGTGGAGATCGCCCGCACCGCCTCGTTGTTCAGGAGGATTTCCCCCTGGGCCAGAGCGTCATCCGGGTCCGCGTAAGGGCAGCCCAGGGCCGCCACAAGCTCCCGGGTTCCGGCCGTATGGTCCGGGTGGCGGTGGGTATTGGTCACCAGGACAGGCGTAAGCCCCCTGGCGGCGATGTACTCCCGGATATCCTCCACAGCCCCGCCGTCCACCACCAGGGCCTGGCTGGGGCCGTGGAGCACGTAGGCCAGATTGTCCGCCATGTACCGGAACTGAGCGATCTCCATGCCATCCTCCACCTAAATCCAGGCTGTTTCCGGTTGGGGGCTGAAAAAAAGAAATCCCCCCTGCCCCCCTTTTTCAAAGGGGGGTTCCACCGGTTTTTCAAAAGGGGGTTCCGTTGAGACCGCTGCCCGGCCGGGGGGCCAGGTTAATCTCCCGGATGAACCCGGCTTTTTCCAATGTACCAGATGCGGCCCGGGCGGGAAAAGCCCTGGCTTGACCCCCTGGCCCGGCTCCCTTATAACTCCAGGCCATGGATAATCGCGATGACCACCTGCTCGAATCCGAGCCCTTTTACCTTCCCGCCGGGAACGAGGTGGATCTGTTCACAGCCGCCTACGAGGACCGGCTGCCGGTGATGCTGAAAGGCCCCACGGGCTGCGGCAAGACGCGCTTCGTGGAGCACATGGCCTGGCGGCTTTCCCGCCCCCTGGTGACCGTGGCCTGCCACGAGGACCTTTTCGCCTCGGACCTGGTGGGACGCTACCTCCTTTCGGGCAACGAGACCGTGTGGTCGGACGGGCCCCTGACCCGGGCCGTGCGCATGGGGGCCCTGTGCTACCTGGACGAGATCGTGGAGGCCCGCAAGGACACCACGGTGGTCATCCACCCCCTGGCCGACGACCGGCGCATCCTGTCCATCGACAAAAAGGGCGAAATCCTTTCCGCCCACCCGGACTTCGCCCTGGTCATCTCCTACAACCCGGGCTACCAGTCCGTGATGAAGGACCTGAAACCCAGCACCCGCCAGCGGTTCGTGGCCATCTCCTTTGACTACCCCGCCCCGGAGGCGGAAAAAGCCATCGTGACCCAAGAGGCCGGGGTGGACGAGGAAACCGCCGCCCGGCTGGTGGACCTGGGCCAACGTATCCGGACCATGCGGGACCAGGGCCTGGCCGAGGGCTCCAGCACCCGGCTTTTGGTGTACGCCGGCCGCCTCATGCGCCGAGGAGTGGACCCCAAAAACGCCTGCCGCATCGCCATGGCAGCCCCCCTCACCGACGACGAAAGCCTCCTCAAAACCATGGAGGAACTCATCGGGGATTTGTTCTAGGGGGATAGGGGCTGTTTCCAAAAAGGATTTCTATTGCGATGGGCTGCAAAATCCCATGGCTGCGTCAGCAAAGAAAAAAGGGTCCTCAATGTGGCCCTGCCACACCTGCGGCCCTTTTCCCCCCGCTTCCTTGCTTTCTTGCTATAAAATTTTTCGCTCCATCTCATGACGAAATCCTTTTTGGAAACAGCCCCGAGCCTCCCATGACCGATCAAGAACTCGCCGCCATCCTGGCTCCCCTTGCGGAAATGGACCTCCAGGCCGGAAAAGAGGCTCTTGAGGCCCTTTCAAGCGCCGGGGTTTCGCCGGAAGTGGCGGCAACCGTGGCCGAGGACGGGGTCTGGGCCCTGAACCGGGAGACGGCTTTCGGCCGAAATTTTGTCCGGGGCATGGCCTTGCTCGCGCCCCGGGTCCCGGCCCGGCGGTTTTTGCTTTATCGCCGCCTGGTGAGGGCCGCCGGAAATCGGGGGGCCACGGCCGGGGCAGCCCTGGCCCGGGGGCTGGCCCGGGCGGAACCCCTGGGGCCACGGGCCAGGGCGCGGTTCCTCCGGGCGTTTTCCGCCCTGGAATCCACGGGTGCCCATGCCCTGAAACGTCCCCTGGACGGCTTCATCGAACTCACGGACCAGGGCCATATCATAACGGCCCTGGCCTTCCTCTCCCTGGTCCACGCCGTGTTTTCCCGACGCATGTCCTACCACCAGACCCTGGAGATGCTCCAGCGAATTCCTGCCATAGCCCAGGCCCTTCCCCCGGCCCGGCGGGCGTTCCAGATGGAGGTCCTGGCCCGGACCGCCCGGGCGTTCCCGGACCTGGTGAAGCCCTTCCTGGACGGCCTGGCCAGGGACCTCTCCCTGCTGGACGAGGACGCGCTTTCGGTTTTCGCGGACCAGGCTTTGGAACTGGCGAAAACATCGCCCGAAGCCGCGGCCCGGCACCTGGCCCTGGAGTCAACGCACAGCCTCCGCCGGGCGGAAGGCCTGATCCGGGCGGCGGTGCTTTCCCGGGAACGGCCCGGGCTCACGCGCTACCTCCGGGCCCGCACCGGCCTCCGCCTGGACGTGCAGCCCCTGGACCCGGATATGGGGGGGCTGGCGGCCTGTGACGGCTCAACCGTGTACCTGGCCCCGGAGATCGGCCTATATTCCCAGCGGCCAAAAAACCGAGATCTGTACCGGGTCCTGGCCGGGTTGGAGGCCGGGCTGATGGAGGCCGGAACCTTTGGCCTGGACGCGGACAAGGCGGCGGTCCTTTGCCATGAGAACCAAACCCCCGTCTTGCCCAAGCCCGCCAGGGCCGGAGCCTCGGAGCTTTCCCGGCTGGTCCGGGCCATGGCCGACCCGCGCCTGGGAACAGACCTGTTCACGATTTTCGAACACGGCCGGGTGTGGCGTTTCCTCGGGAACCGTTACCCGGGATTCCGGCGGCTGGCCCTTTCCTTTCTCCTGCCCGAGGCCGACCGGCTGGCCCGGGGTCTCTTGCCCGGATGCCGGGCCACAGCCCTGTTTTCCCTGTACCGGGCCGTGGCCCTGGACCAGGCCCCTCCCCTGCCCTGCCCGGCGGCGCGATGGGCCCGGGAGTTTGGGGACCACCCGCCGGAAAGCCCCGAGGAGAGCGCCCTTTTCACAACCCGGGCCCTGGAGGATTTTTGCCCAAATTACCCAATTTGCCCAAATGGCGATCCAGCCCCCCTGCCCCTTCCCTTTGGCCGCAAAATCCGGTCGGACCTGTTCGGCAACCGGGAAACGGGCCTGGCCCGGGAGGCGGACCGCTTGCGCCAAAAACTGGCCCGCATGGGGCTCTTCCTGTTCCGTTCGGACCTGGAGGAAATATTGTCCCGGGGCCGACCCCAAGAGGAGGACCTCCGGGAGCGCGCCCGGCCCCTGCCGTTGGATGGGGAAGCTCCGGTGCGGGGGTTTTCCCCGGAGGAAAGGAGCCGCCTGGATTTTTCCAGGATGGCGGATACCGGACAGGCCGGGGAAGCGGTTGAAGAGGAGGCCACAGAGAACGGCGCGGCATTCTGGTATCCCGAGTGGGCCGAGGAGCTTTCCGACTACCTGCCGGACCACTGCCGGGTCATAGAAACCCCCGGGCCGCTCGGAGACCCGGGGGTTTTCCGGGAGGTCCTGAAAAACCGGCAAGGCCTGGTGAGAAAAATCCGGCAAAGCTTTGGCCTCCTGCGGCCCGAGGGCCTGGAGCTATTGCGGCGCTGGCCGGAAGGCGACGATTTCGACCACCGGGCCCTGGTGGATTACGCCGTGGACGTTAAAAGCGGCCGCACGCCCTCGGAACGGATTTACACCAAGCGGGTGAAGCACAATCGGGATGTGTCCGCGCTCCTGCTGGTGGATCTGTCGGGTTCCACGAAAAACCCGGCCGCCGGGTCGGACAAGAGTGTGCTGCAGGTGGAAAAGGAGGCCATCGTCCTGTTCTGCGAGGCCCTGTCCAGGGTGGGGGACGCCTTTGGGGTGGCGGGGTTTTCCGGGGCCGGGCGGCTCCGGACGGACTTCGTGTGGGTGAAGGATTTCTCTACACCCCTGGACCACGAAGCCAGGGCCCGGATCGCGGGCATGGCGCCCATGCGAAACACCCGCATGGGCGCAGCCATCCGCCACGGCTGCCGGATCCTTTCCGGACGGGAGAGCCGGGTGCGGTTGATGATCCTCTTGTCGGACGGGTTTCCCAACGATCTGGGCTACAAGGGGGAGTATGCGGCGGCGGACGTGCGGGCCGCCGTGCGGGAGGCCCGGGCCGCCGGGGTCCATGTCCACGCCATCACGGTGAACATGTCCGGGGCTCCGGCCCGGCTGGACGCGCTGTACGGAGAAGCCCACCACAACGTGATCTCGGACGTGGGAGAGCTTCCGGAAAAGCTCCCCCGCATCTACCGGGCGCTGACGGCGGGGTAATAAGCTTTGCTGGAACTGCAACAAGTCGGAAATCTACCAAAATAGTCATTCCGGCGTAGGCCGGAATCCAGTTTTTCAAGGTGTCACAAAAAACCCTGGATCCCGGCCTTCGCCGGGATGACGTGGATTCCCGCTTTCGCGGGAATGACGAAGGGTGTAGCTTTTCGACCTCTTTACAAGGCCGTCAAACCTTCGGTTCCTCGGGAACCCCGGTCCTGCACCCCGCAGTGACGAAGGGTGAAGCGCAACGCCGTCCGGGACGTTTTTGCCTCTCGGACGCCCGGATATCCCCGGCGGCCTGAGGGCGTTTTTGGGCAGCCTGCCTCACCATCCCTTGGTGAACAGGATCTCCTTGATCCTTTCCTCGTGCTGCTTCTGGACGATCAAGGCCTTCTTGGCCTTGGCCTCCGTGATCTTTTCCATGAGCTCCTTGATGTCGGCGGGTTTTTCCAGGAAATCCATGGCTCCCAGTTTCACCGCTTCCACGCCCTTCTGGACCGTTCCGTGCCCGGTCATGAGGATCACCTGGAGCTCGGGGTTTCTCTCCCTAAGGGCTTTTAAGGTCTCGATGCCGTCCATCTGGGGCATGACCAGGTCCAGGATGATGGCGTCGTAGGAGCTGTCCCGGGCCTTGTCCAGGGCCTCGGGGCCGCTGGTGGCGGTTTCCACATCCAGGCCCTTGTTATGGATGCGCTCGGACAGGATCTCCAGAAACTCCGCGTTGTCATCCACCAAAAGCACCTTGCCGTTCGACATGATGACCTCCCTTCCTGAGCCCCGGTTGGGGCGGGGGTTCGATCGATTTTTGAGAGCGTCCTACCAACTTGCCCTCGCGAGGGCAAGAGAAGAAATGGACGGCCCCCGCTATTCCGCCTCAACAGGGGATCGGGCGGGCCAAAGGACCGTGACCGCGCCGTCCAGGCCCAGGCCTTGGGTTCGGATGCCCAGGCGGTTCTCCCAGATCTCCAGAGTTTCCAGGGGCTCGGGCCCAAGGCAGAGAGGCCCGGTCCAGGTGCCGGAAAGACCAAGTTCGGCGCCCCCCTCCCCGGCCCGGCAAATCGTCAGGTTCACCCGCCCCCCGTTGCCGGCCTGGGTCATGGCATGGTCCAGGAACAGGAACCCCACCAGCAGGAAGGCAAAGGCGCTGGTTTCCACGAATACCGGCGTTTCCGGGGCCTCCACTTCCAGGGTCACCACCCGCTGGTCCGCGAACCGCCCGCACAGGGCGCACAGAAACAGAGCGGCATCCCCCAGGTCCAGCATCCGGGCCTGTTCGTCCACGGTGTGGGAGAACCGGTTCAGGCGTTTGATGATCCTGTCGGCCCGGCTCACCTGGTCGCCGATGCGGCTGGCCAGGCTCCCGAACCTTTCCAGGTCCGGGGTCTGGCCCTTCCGGACGGCCATGGCGGTCAGGTCCGCCATAAGCCCGGAGATCTCGTTGATCACCGCCAGCGAGTTCTTGAGTTCGTGGGAGACGCTCGCCGTGATCCTGCCGAAGAATTCCAGCCCGCCGTCCCCTCCCAGGGCCTTTCCGGCGTTCTTTTCCATGGTTCCTCTCCAGGGCGGCCGCCTGCCTGGCCGCACCTTACGCCTCCTGCCGGCTCTGGGTGGTTTTTTCCGGGGTTCCGATGCGGGGGAGGGTGATGGTGAAGGTGGTTCCCACGCCCTCCTGGCTTTCCAGTTCGATGTTGCCCCCCAGCTTCTGGACAATGCCGTAGGTGATGGAAAGTCCCAGCCCGGTGCCGCCCCGTCCCTTGGTGGTGAAAAAGGGCTCGAAGATGAGCTTCTGATGCTCCGGCGGGATGCCGCAGCCGTTGTCCGAAATGCGGATGGCCACCTCGTCCCCGGCCAGAGGCAAAAGCTCGATGTCGATGCGTCCGCCATCGGTGACTGCGGCAAAGGCGTTGTTCAAAATATTCAGGAAGACCTGCTGGAGCTGCCCCCGGTCGCTCTGGACAGGGGGGAGGTCCTCGGCCACGGTGAGGTTGACATGGATGTTCCGGTACTCCGATTCCTTGCCCATGAAGGAAAGAACCTCCCGGACCAGGTTGTCCAGGTAGAGGGTCTCGTAGGACACGTCCATATGCCGGGCGAAACCCAGGAGGCGGCGGGTGATCCGGCTGCAGCGCTCCACGGAGGAAAGGATGGAGTCCGCGATGCCCGTGGCCTTCTCCCGGTTGGGAAAGTCCGGGGCAAGCTCCATGACGTCCTTCAAAAGCCCGGCCTTTTCGTTGATGATGGCAAGCGGGTTGTTGATCTCGTGGGCCACGCCGGCGGCCAGGCGTCCCAGGCTGGCCAGCTTGTTGGTGTATTCCACCTTGTGGAGCACCGTCTCCCGCCGGCGGTCCGCCATGTAGATCCGGCTCACCAGGTGGGTGCACACCCCCAAAATCACTATCAAGATGCCCACGGTGGACACGGCGAAAAAACCGATGAGCTTTCGCCGGAGGGAGAACCAGCCCTCCAGGATGCCCGGTGTACGCTTCACCAGGACCGTGATGAAAGGCGAGCCCGGGATGTGGCTGTAGGCCAGGAAAATGTGCTTGCCCCCCGGGTCCTCGAGTTCCTCGAACACGGTCCGGTTCCGCTCGTCCGGCGGCGGGACCGGGTGCCAGAACCGGCCCAGGGTGTCGCCGTAGAAGCGGCTGGGCGTCTGGAGCCTGCCATCCGCCGTGACGATGAACGCATCGGTGGTGTCCCCGTTGTTCAGGGACCGGGTCATCTCGTTGAACACGTCCGTGTCAATGGTGGCCCGAAGCACGTAGAGACTGCCGCTGGGCCCCTCGTGGGTGAGGGCGATGACGAAATGGGGATAGTCCCGGTACCCCAGAAACACGTCGCTGATGTACACACCCCGGAGAATGACCTCCTTGAACCATTCCTGTTCCCGGTAGTTCTTTCCCTCCAGCTGATACGGCCCGGCATACACACGCTGGATTCCGTAGGAGTCGATGATCCCCAGGTCGATGAACCCGCCGAAGGCCCGTTTCAGGTTCATCAGTATGGGGCCCAGCTGGTTGGGGGTGGCCAGGTTCTCGTAGGTGTTGGCCTGGAGGATGTAGCGTAGCGCGGAAACCCGCTCCGACAGGAAGAAGGAGGCCGACCGGCTGGAACTGGACACCAGGCGCTCCACGGGGTCGATGAGTTCGGCTTTCAGGGCGTGGTGGTACTGGTAGTAGTTGATGGCCGCCATGATCCACAGGGGGAGCAGGCACACCGAGGCCGTGACGATGACCGTCTGTTTCCACATGCGGCGGTAATTGAACAGCATGCGGGGCCCGCCGGTTTCCCCGGAGGTGCGGGTCCAGAATTCGGGCATGAAGTGGGAAAGAAAGCTCATCTTGCCTGGGATCGCCAATCAAGGAAAACGGTCAAGGTCCAATTTATTAATATACACATAACCAATCGATTTTGCAAAGGACTTCGGCCGCATCCACGGACGCCTGGGTGTTGTTTTTGCTGCGAATTACCAGAAGAAAGGTCAGAACATCCGGGGCTTGCAGATGATCTCCCTCACCCGCAGGTCGAAAAGGTCCGACTGATTGGCAGGTTTGATCACCAGGGCGCTGTCCGCCCCCCGGCCCGTTCCTCCGATGGCCACGATGTCCTTGCCCGAAAGGGCCCCGGAGTCGGCGGCCATGATGGAGATCTCCACGGCCACCTTCACCCCGTGGCTGAACAGGCGCAGGATGTCGGCCATGAGAAGCACCGGGTACATGCCCCCGTGCTTCTTGGAGATGGCCCGTTCCAGACCGGAGAGCGCGTGGGTGGCCTGGACCACCGCGACCCCGCGGTCCGCGAACTTTTTCCGGACCTCGGGCGTCATCACCGTCTCGAAGGGCACGTTGAATCCCGAGTGGTAGGTGACCACCGTGACCTTGGCCCCGGCGAAGACGTCCGCCGCCAGAAGCCCCGTGTCGCCGTGGGTGGAGGCCACCACCACCTCGTCGATGCCCAGCTCGTCCGCGCGCTTCCTGGCCAGTTCCAGGGTCTTTTCCGTGTTGCTCCTGCCAGGGGCGTCGAAATACATGGTCAGGGTCCTTTCCCAAGGTTTCCGGAATTTTTCGCCTGTCTCCATATTGCATCATAGAATCCGGGACCGGTTTGGGCAATTGATTTTCCTGTCCGCCTGTTCCACTATTCGAGGAGGAACCTCTTGCCTGCTCCGGAATGGCCCATGGAACCCAGGTCCCCCGACAACCAGCCCGAACCGTGGATCATCCACGTGGACATGGACGCCTTTTTCGCGGCCGTGGAGGTCCTGGACCGGCCGGAACTGGCGGGCCTGCCCCTGGTGGTGGGAGGGCCTGAAAACCGGGGCGTGGTGTGCTCGGCCTCCTACCCGGCCCGGGCCTTCGGGGTCCGCTCCGCCATGCCCACGGCCGAGGCCCGGCGCCTGTGCCCCCACGCGGTGTTCCTCCCCGTGCGCCACAAGCGCTACGGAGAGATCTCTCGCCAGGTCTTTTCCATCTTCGCCGACTTCACCCCCCTGGTGGAGCCCCTGTCCGTGGACGAGGCCTTCCTGGACGTCACCGGCTGCCAGCGCCTGTTCGGGCCGCCGGAAGAGATCGCCCGGCAAATCCGGGCCCGCATACGGGCCGAGGTGGGCCTCACCGCCTCGGCCGGGGTGGCCCCGGTGAAGCTCGCGGCCAAGATCGCCTCGGACCTGTGCAAGCCCGACGGGCTCCTGAAGGTCCCGGCCGGCGGGGTGGCGGAGTTTTTGGCGCCCCTGCCCATGGGCCGCCTGTGGGGCGTGGGCCCGGCGGCCCAAAAGGAGCTGGCCAAACTGGGGGTGAAAACCATCGGGGACATCGCCCGGCTGGACCCGGAAGGGTTGAAGCGCCGGTTCGGCAAGTTCGGGGAGACCATGGTCCGCCACGCCCGGGGCCTGGACGACCGCGTTGTTCACCCGCCCGAGGCCGCCAAGAGCGTGGGCCGCGAGGAGACCTTCCTTCAGGATGTCAGGGACCCGGCCCAGGCCCGGCGGCACATCCTGGACCTCTCCGGCCGGGTGGCCCGCCGCCTCCGGAGGCACGGCGTAAAGGGCCGCACCGTGACCCTGAAGGTCAAGTACGCGGACTTTTCCCTCATCACCCGGTCCGCCACCCTGGACCGGGCAACGGACGACGGCGGCGAAATCAACGCAGCCGCCCTTTCCCTCCTGAAAAAAACCCAGGTGGGAACCCGCCCGGTGCGCCTCCTTGGCGTGTCCGTGTCCAGCCTCCTGACCCCGGGCCAGGCCAGCCAGGAACTTCTCTTCGACCAGGAAACCCGCCGCCGCAAAGCCTCCTTGAACCTCGCCCTGGACCAAATCGCCGACCGCTACGGCGAACAAACCGTCCTCCCAGCCGCGCTGGTGGAGAAGGATTAGCAGGCTGTCCAAAAACGCGGCCCGCGGCGTTGCGCTTCATCCCTCGTCACTGCGGCGTACAGAATTGTGTGCGTCAAGTTCCGCAAAAAGGGTTTTGGCACGTGGGTCGTGTCCGGGGCGACCGCTGGTTTGCTCCTTGAGATGCAGGGTCATCGCAACAGATGCCGGTGCTGCCGGCTCCGGGACCAGGCAGCGGAACCTTGAATCCAGGCACATGGCAAGGGTGGTGATCGCCTCCGGTTCCGTCCTGGCGTGAAAAACATCGGATGCCCGGCCCAGGGGGGCATGGCCCCTACCGGAATACGGATTTGCGCTTCTTCAGGCGTTCCCAGATGTTCTTCTGGATCACGTCCCTGACCTGGTTGGTGAGCTTGGACACCAGGAGGGGCTCCTCGGACGGCCGGTAGTTCATGTTCTGGATCTCGATGGGCCGGTCGAAGTGGATGTACCACTTGGTGGGCAGGGGGATGAGGCCGAGGGGGCCCAGGGCCGGAAAGGTGGGGGTCATGGGCACGTAGGGGACCTTCAGAAGGCTGGCCAGGGTTTCCAGGTTGTGCAGGTGGGGATGGATCTCCTCAGCCCCCACCACGGAAACCGGAATGATGGGGCTTTTGGTCTGGAGGGCCACCCGGACGAACCCGCCCCGGCCGAACCGGGCCAGCTGGTAGCGCTCGCTGTAAAGCTTGCCGATGCCCTTCACGCCCTCCGGGAAAACCAGGGCCAGTTCATCGTGGGCAAGAAGGCGTGCGGCGTTTTCAGGCAGGGCCTGGACCATGCCCATGCGGGCCATGAGAAGGTTCAGCACCGGAATTTCCGAGGCCATGGTGAGGTGCAGGCCCCGGACCGGCCGGGGGCGGGGATGCTCCTCGGCCACGGCCGTGGTGATCATGAGGGCGTCCCAGGGAATGACCCCCGAGTGGTTGGCCACCATAAGGGCCCGGCCCTCGGAGGGGATGTTCTCCAGGCCGGAAACGGAAACCCGCCAGTACTTGTAGTAGAAAAACTGGACCAGGGGCCGGATTTCCCGGATGAACTCCTCGTCCCTGCCCCACTCGTCCACTTCGTATTCGCCGTCCACCCGGCGCCGGATGAACTCCATCTTGTCCTGGAGAAAATCCAGAACCTTCTCCATCATCAGAGCCCGGAGGGCTTTTTCATCCGCCAGGGGCTCGGAGGGAGCCTGGGCTATGCGGATGGAAACCAGCTCGTCCAGGATCTGGCGCAGGAGCCGCTCGACCTGTTCCGGGTCGGAAAACGCCATGCCTCCCAGACCGCCGATCCCCGCCGAGCCGCCGGGCCAGGCCCGGGGCCCCTGGGGGGCATGGAGCCAACAGAAGGGCGACCCCGCGGCCGGACGGTTCCGGCACCGGGTCCCCGTGGCGTTGTTGGCCGCACAGGTGACGGCGCTCGAGGCTTCCGGACTGTCTCCCACCTTATTCCTCTTGGCCATGGCCTTTGATTTCTTCCATCAGTTCGAAAAGAAGCCCTGCATCCCTGCGCCGGGTCTGGATGTAGTCCTCCAGATGCTCCGAGGCCACGGGATCCGACTCCATTCCCGAGCGTTTGGGCAGGTAACGGGCCAGCCGCATGTGTTCATAAAAGTCCAGGGCCGTTTCCCGGGTGGACCGGACCGGTACAAATTGGAGATCCTCCCTCATGCGCACCGTCTCTCCCACGTGGGGAAACTTCAGGTATTCGGGGGCCAGGGGCAGGGAGTCCGGGAAACTGGTCTTCTGGAACAGGAAGTTCCCGAACCGGATGGCCGGGCTTCCCACGGGCAGAGGGGTGCGGTCCCCGATGCGCATAATCTGGGACAGGGGCATGACCCCGGCACCGGCCACGTTGTACACCCCCTCCACCTCGTTCTTGATGGCGTGGACCAGGGCCGCCAGCACATCGTCCTCGTGGGTGAGTTGGAACATGGGGTCGAACCCAAAGGCCGTGGGAACCACGGGGGGCGTGAGGAAACGTCTCATGGGCGTGTCCGCCTGGGGCCCCAGGATGTTGGCGAACCGGAGGATGGCCAGGCGCGGGCTCTCGTTCTGCCGGGAGAACCGGTCCGCGAACTTCTCGATTTCCACCCGGTCCGACACGTAAGGGTGGGTGCTCCGCTCGGCCAGTTCCGTGGACTCGTCCAGGAAATTGGGGTTGGACGAGGATGCGCCATAAACCTTGGTGTCGCTCATGAGCACCACGCGCCGGGTTTCCCCGGCCGCAGCCGCAGCCAGCAGATCCATGAACCCCATGACGTTTAAGTCGAAAATCTCCTCCGCATGGCTGTAGGCTTCCTCGAACAGGAGATGGCACACCGTGTCCACTCCGGCCACGGTGAGAAGCTCGGCCAGGAGGGGATGGTGGGGCTCGATCTGGAAGAACTCCAGACGCTTGAAGGGCTGGTCCGGCTTCCGGTAGTCGAGCCCGATCAGGGTATCGATATCCGGATCCTCCTCCAGGAGGGGGATCAAGCGGCCTCCCCAGTAATGGGCGGCCCCGGTGACGAGGACGGAGCGTTTCTTCATGGGACGAAAAAGAACTCCAGGTTGTCGGAATTCCGCGCAGGGCCTTTCCCGACAAGGGCAAAAGGATTTCCCGAGTTCCATCGGTTAATCAAACGCCGCTGCAAGGCCCCGGATTCGTATGCTTGCCTGGAAACCATGTCCAAACCGGATAACTTTCCACCGCCGGGCCCGTATTGTCAACGGGCAGATGGGCGGGATGCAACGGATGGGTTTGACCCGCGCCGGTTTTGGGTTAGGATGGGCTCCATGCCGAAACGGAGAACAACGCCATGAAAATCGGAGTCATGAACGATCCTTCCCGTCCCCTGGAGGCCCAGGTCCGGGCTATGGGAGAAGCGGGCTTCGACTTTCTGGACCTCACTCTGGAGGGCCCCACAGACCGGTTGGAGAGCCCGGAGAGGCTCCGGGGACTCCTTGCCTCCCACGGGATGGAGGTGGTGGGTCACACCGACCCCGCCCTCCCCTGGGCCTATCCGCTGGAATCCTTGCGCCGCGCCTGCCTGGCCGAGCTTTCCCGGGCCGCGAAAACCTTCCAGGCCCTGGGCGCCCGGGTCATGAACATCCATCCATGCTACGCGGCGCCTCCCCGGATGAAAAGCCGCCTTTTGGAACTGAACCGGGCGGCCCTGACGGAAGTGGCCAGGATGGCCGTTGACCACGGCCTGGTGCTGGCCCTGGAAAATTTCCTGCCCCCATTTGACACGGTGACCGTGTTCCGGGATCTCCTGGATAACGCTCCGGGCACGGCCCTGCACCTGGACGCGGGTCACGCCAACCTGGGGGGGGATGACAGCGAAACCTTCATCCAGGCCCTGTCCTCCCGGCTTGCCCATGTCCATTTTTCCGACAACCGGGGCAATGCCGACCACCACATGCCCCTGGGCGTGGGAACCGTGCCCTGGGGCCGGGTGGTGAGGGCCTTGAAAGCGGCCGGGTACGATGGAACCATCACCCTGGAGGTTTTTTGCGGGGACCCGGACATGCACCTGATCTACCTGGCAGCCAGCCGGTCCCTGGTAAAACGCCTCTGGGAAAACAGCCCCGGGCCTGAAGCCCCCTGAGTACCGTAATGACACCCGGTCCGCGCCCCGGCGTCCCTCTCCCCGGCAAAATCCGCTGGCCCATACCGGATGGGCCCGATCAACATTTGCCATACCTTGAAGAAGATACCGGACGGGTTGGCCCATTTCCTGGGGGGTTCGGAAGGCAGCCGGGATTGTCGGAGCTTTGTTAACACGTCCGGACGGGGAGTGCAACCAACAGCGGAACCCGCGCCCTCTGCCTGGAACTTTTCCTTCCGCAGTTCGAGCACCACATCTTGTACTCCACTTAACTTTTGGGCACTTTCTGTAGTGTTTTCTCTTTACATACCCGAGAATATCTGATAGGTGTAACGCACTAGGCGATCCCGGCCCCGGCAGGCCCCTGTTCCCCCGCCCCGGCGGAGTGCGTTTCCCGTGAGAATCAAACAACTCCATATCAATGGGTTCAAGTCCTTCCCGGACAAGACCACCATCAACTTCCCCAACGGCGTTTCCGGCATCGTGGGCCCCAACGGCTGCGGCAAGAGCAACGTGGTGGATGCCATCTGCTGGGTCACGGGCGAGCAAAGCGTGAAGGTCCTTCGGGGCAAGTCCATGGAGGACGTGATCTTTGCCGGGGCCAGCGGGCGTCCGGCGGTCAACATGGCCGAGGTGTCCCTGACCTTTGCCAACGACTCGGGTTCCGCGCCGGAACAGTACCGGGACATCCCGGAGATCATGGTCACTCGGAGGCTCCACCGTACCGGGGAGAGCGGCTACTTCATCAACCGCCGCCCCTGCCGCCTGAAGGACATCCAGAGCCTGCTGGCTGGCTCCGGGGCCGGGACCCGCACCTACGCGGTGATCCAGCAGGGCAACATCGGAGCCATCACCGAGGCCGGCCCGCTGGAGCGCCGGGTTTTCATCGAGGATGCGGCAGGCATCACCCGGTACAAGGCCCGGAAAAAGGAGGCCCTGTCCAAGGTGGAGGCCACCAACCAGAACCTGCTCCGGGTCATGGACATCATCTCCGAGGTGGACCGGAGCATGAAGGGCCTGGCCCGCCAGGCCAAGAAGGCTCAGCGATACCAGGAATACAAGGCTAGCCTGAAAAGTCTGGAAGTGGCCCTGGCCGTATGGAGGCACGACCGTCTGGCCGGGAAGATCCAGGAAACGGACGGACTCCTGGTGAGCCTGGCCGACGAGCGCATTTCCCACGAGACCAGGCGCCGGTCCCTGGACGCGGCCATGGAGGCGGTGCGCGCCCAGGTCCTAGAGGCGGATGCGGCCATCGGGAAAAAGCAGGCCGAGGCCTCGGTTTTCGCCCGGCGCATCACCCGCCTGGAAGCCGAGCTGATGCACGCCAAAAGTTCTTCGAGCCGCCTTCTCTCCGATGCCGACGGCATGGAACGGGAACAGGCCCGGGAGGCGGAGAAGCTCACCGCCCTGGTTACCGAGAAGGAGGAGCACGAAAGAGAGCGGGACGCCCTCCTGGAGCGGCTGGGCCAGGCCCGGGGCTCCCTGGACGCGGAGCAGAAGGAAAACGCGGACCTGCGCCGGGAATACGCGGAGAAAAGCGCCCTCCTGGAAAAGGAAAAGGCCCGGCTCCTGGAAAGAACCGCCAGCCAGGCCCGGGCCCGGAACGTCCTGGAAAACGCCCACACCAACAAGAACGAAATCGCCCGGAAACGCCGCCGCATCTCCGAAGAGGCCATGGCCGCCGAAAAGGAGGATTCCCGGCTGGCCGTCGAACTGGAAAGGGCCCGGGCAAACCTGGCGGAAATCCACGAGGAAAAGGCCGGTCTGGAAAAGGATGTCAACCGGACCGAAGGTCTTTTGGAGGAAACCAGGAAACAGCTTTCCGAAAAGTTGAAAGAGGTCCAGGCGGCCGATGCCCGAAAAAACTCCGCCCGCCATGAATATGCGGCCCTGAAACGCATGGCGGACAACAACGAGTGGTACCGCGACGGGGTCCGGGCGGTCCTGAAGGCCGCCAAGGCGGACGAGGCGGCCCGCCCCCCATTCGCCGGGAGCATCCATGGGCTGGTGGCGGACATGGTCCAGCCCCTTCCGGGTTGGGAAGCCGCCGTGGAGGCCGCTTTGGGTGAAGCCCTCCAGTATGTCATCGTGTCCGGACCCGAGGCCGCGGCCCAGGCCGTGGACCACCTGGCCGGGGCAGGATTGGGCCGTGCCGGGTTCATCCCCCTGTCCTGGGTGCCCAAGAAGGCGGAGCCGGACCACGCCCCGGGCGGCTCGGGCATCCTGGAACAGCTCACGGTGAAGGAGGGTTACGAGGACCTGGTGCGGTCACTCCTGGCCCATGTGGAGGTGGCGGAAACCGGCCCCGAGGCCCTGGCCCGGAAGAACGGCGGCAATCGGACCACGGTGGTGACCCGGGACGGCCAATGGACACTCCTGCCCCTGGCCGTGGTGGGCGGGCGCTCCGGGGCCGAATCACCGGGCATTCTGGCCCAGAAAAGCCGGTATGGGGAACTGGAATCCCTTTTGGTGACCCTGGAGGAGGAACTCACCAGCCTGCGGGGCGGGCAAAAGGACCTGGAAATCCGGGCCCGGGAGCTGGAAACCGGTCTCCAAAAGCTCCTGGCCGCCCGCAAGGAAACCGGCCGCCTGGAGATGGAATCCCAGAAGGCCGTGTACCGGCTGGAGGAAGAACACAAACAGTCCGGCCGCCGCCGGGAGATCGTGCTCCTGGAAAAGGACCGCCTCCTGGGGGAAGAGGACGAGGCGGAAACCCTGGTCCAGCGGCACCAGGAGATGGCCGAACGCCTGGACCGGGAAGTGGCCGAAACCCTGGAGGCCGTGGAACAGGCCTCGGCCCAGGCGGCCCGTCTGGCCCGGGATCTGGATGCCGTTTCCGAGAGGACCGCGGATCTCAAGTCCGAACTGGTGGGAATGCAGGCCCGCCTGGACAGCCATGCCCAGAACGCCCGGCGTCTGGGCGAATTCGAAGACCAGCAGAAAAGGCGAATCCAGAAGCTCGCCAACAGCTCGGCCGAACGCCGGGCCGAGGCCGTCCTGGCCTTCGGCAAGATTGAGGATCTGGAAAAATCCCTGGCCCTGGATCTCCAGAAAAACGCCCGGCTGGAAGAGGAACTGGTCCTGGCCCGGGCGGAACTGGATAAGATGCGGGCCGTGCTGGCCACCCACGAAGAGGACCAGAACCGCATCGAAGACTCGGCAAAGAACCTGGCCGACCGCCTGCGCAACCTGGAAATGGAACAGGCCCGGCGAAAAATGGAGCAGGAAAACGTCATCCAGCGGATAGCGGAAAAATTCGGCCGCCCCCTGTGGGCCCTGCGCCAGGACCCGGAACTGACGGCCCCGGAAACCGAGGACCAGGTGGCTACCCTGGAAAAGGAACGGTCCGAACTCCTGGACCGCATCGAGCACCTGGGCGAGGTGAACACGGCGGCCATTTCCGAGTACGAGGCCCAGGCCGAGCGCCACGCCTTCCTTTGCCGGCAGAAGGACGATCTCCTGGGGGCCATCGAAGCCCTGAACAAGGTCATCCGGAAAATCAACCGGTACACCCAGGCCCGGTTCATGGAGACCTTCCAGCAGGTGAACGAGAAGCTGGCCGAGGTCTTCCCCAGGCTCTTCACCGGTGGCCAGGCCGAGTTGATCCTCACCGACCCGGACAAACCCCTGGAGACCGGGGTGACCTACCGCATCCATCCACCGGGCAAAAAGGTCACCCGCATGAGCCTGCTCTCGGGCGGTGAAAAGGCTTTGTCGGCCATCGCCTTTGTCTTTGCCATCTTCCTCACCCGGCCGGCCTCCTTCTGCCTCATGGACGAGATTGACGCACCCCTGGACGACGCCAACGTGTACCGGTTCAACGAACTGGTGAAGCTCATCCGGGAAAAGGCCCAGATCATCATGATCACCCACAACAAGAACTCCATGGAGTTCGCGGACATGCTTTTCGGCGTCACCATGGAACGCAAGGGCATTTCCAAGCTGGTCTCCGTGGACTTGAAAAAAGGAGAGCACGAGGTGGCAGCGGCATGAGCACCCAAGACAAGAACCAAAGCGCCGACCGCAAGCCAGGCTTTTTTTCCCAACTGAAGGACGGCCTGGAAAAAACCCGGCGGGTGTTGAACACCCCCATCGAGGACCTGTTCACCACGGGCCGGGAACTGGACGAGGAGGTGCTGGAGGACCTGGAGGAGGCCCTCATCACGGCGGACGTGGGAGTGCAGACCACCCGGCACCTGCTCGCGGGTCTCACCCAACGCCTGGGCGAGGGCCGCCCGGTCACCGCCCGGGAGGTCAGGGCCGCCCTGACTGCGGAGATCGAGGAGATCCTAAAGACCGCCCGGCCGGTCCAGCCCCCTCCCCTCCGCCCCCCCCGGGTCATCATGGTGGCCGGGGTCAATGGAGTGGGCAAGACCACCACCATCGGCAAGCTGGCTTCCCGGTACCGGGACCAGGGGAAAAAGGTGCTCCTGGTGGCTGCGGACACCTTCCGGGCCGCAGCCGTGGAACAACTCACCATCTGGGCCGAGCGGACAGGGTCGGACATCGTGCGCACCCGGGAGGGCGGCGACCCGGCCTCGGTGGTGTTCGACGGCATGGAGGCGGCCCTGGCCCGGGGCGTGGACGTGGTCCTCATCGACACGGCCGGACGCCTGCACACCAAGGTGAACCTCATGGAGGAACTGAAGAAAATCAAGCGCAGCGCCGCCAAGAGGATGCCCGATGCCCCCCACGACACCTGGCTGGTGATAGACGCCACCACGGGGCAGAACGCCGTGAGCCAGGCCCGCATGTTCGATGAAGCCATAGGTCTCACGGGACTTGTCCTCACCAAGGTGGACGGCACGGCCAAGGGCGGCATCGTGGTGGGCATCGCCAGCGAGCTTGCGGTTCCCCTGCTTTTCCTGGGAATGGGTGAAAAGGTTCAGGATCTCCGCGAGTTCGACGCAAAAGACTACGCCTCCGCCCTTCTTTAAGGGGCCGTCGCATTATTTTAGCATTGACACGCTGGGATCAATCCGTTATACGCGCAACAATACATGTATCCCATCAGGGGCTTCAATTCCTTTCCGCCCAATTCAATTACCGGCAGCAACGAATCTTTCAGGGTCCCTCTTTGGGCACCCCAAGATGACTCTTCGGCCCCGGCCGAAAGCGAGCAACTTGTGCAACCCGGGGAACCGTTTTTTTCCTTGCTCCATCATTTCTCAACCAGCCGGATCCAACGAAAGGGGGGGGACCTGCATGAACAAGCCCGAAGTCATTGACAGGATGGCCAAGGAGGCGGGGATCACCAAGACCCAGGCGGCCACAGCGCTTAGCTCCTTCATCGGAAGCGTGAAAACGGCGCTCAAGAAGAAGGACGGCAAGCTGACCCTGGTGGGCTTTGGCACCTTTTCCAAGGTGCGGAGAAAAGCCCGCAAAGGCCGCAATCCCCAAACCGGCGAGGCCATCAAGATCAAGGCCACCAACGCGGTGAAGTTCAAACCGGGCAAGGGCCTGCGCGAATCGGTCTGACCCCTTTCGCCCAACGAAAAAAGGAAAGCGGGCTGCCTCACGGTGGCCCGCTTTCCTTTTTTTTGTCACGGCAGGGGGAACCCCTTTTACCAGCCTGTTGAAAACAGGCATTGAGCAGCCTGCAGCTTGTCAGGAATACCGGATCGTGAAACCCCCGAATTCCCCGGCGTAGGGTTCATTCTCGGTTTCCACGCTGTCCACCCGGGCATGGGGCGGTCCCTGGCGGCACCATGCCAGCACAGCCTCCACGTCTGTTTTCGCACCCTCGAACACAGCCTCCACCGAACCGTCGGCCAGATTCCGCACCCATCCGGTCACCCCCAGGCCCTGGGCCGCGCGCCGGGTGGAGTCCCGGAAAAAGACCCCCTGGACCCTGCCCCGGATCAGGGCGTGAACCCGCATGCTTTCAGGCATGCTCAATCCCCCAGCATCCTTTTCAGCTCTTCCTCCGCCAGGACGGGAACGGAAAGCTGCCGGGCGCGGTCCAGCTTGGAGCCCGGGTCTTCGCCCGCCACCACGAAATCCGTCTTTTTGCTCACCGAGCCGGACACCCGGCCCCCGGCGGCCTCGATCCTCTCTCTGGCCTCGGACCGGGTCATGGAGGAAAGGCCGCCCGTGAGCACGAAGGTCATGCCGGACAAGGACACGCCCTCCCCTCCGGCTTTTGTCTCTTCCTCCTCGATGACCACCCCCCGAAGGAAAAGCCCGTCCACCGCCTTCCGGTTGTCCTCGTTTCCGAAAAACCCCACTACGCTCTCGGCGATGGTGTCCCCGACGCCGGGCAGTCCTTCCAGATCCTCCCGGTGGGCATTCCTCACGGCGTCCAGGGTCTTGAAATGCCGGGCCAGGAGCTTGGCGACGTGCTCGCCCACGTTCCGGATTCCCAGGGCGTACAAAAAACGCGCGAGGCTGACCTGCCGGCTGTTCTCCAGGGCCTCCATGATGTTGGCGGCCGATTTTTCAGCCATGAACTCCAGATTCTGCAAAGTTTCGCGGTCAAGGCCGAAAAGATCCTCGTAGCCCTGGACATGGCCTTTGTCCACCAACTGGTTGATGAGTTTTTCCCCCATGCCGTCGATATCGAACGCCCCCTTGGAGGCAAAATGGCGAATCCTCTCCTTGACCTGGGCGGGACAATGCACGTTGATGCACCGGAGAGCCACATCCTCTTTGTAGCGCTCGATGGTTTTCAGCTTTTCCCTCTTGCGGTTCCGTTCCACTTCCGACCCGCAGACCGGGCAATGGTCCGGCATGACAAATTCCGGGCCACGCTC